>Ga0065711_1050153_pt1 | contig 10962 bp, 6 predicted proteins | sample Hoacrofraction12_FD_59098 | JGI IMG/M metagenome (GOLD analysis project Ga0065711, IMG submission 59098) | Hoatzin crop microbial communities from Cojedes, Venezuela - Epithelial fraction 12 v2 (version 2) | ecosystem: Host-associated > Birds > Digestive system > Esophagus > Crop | place... | reverse complement strand
CCCCCCGGTTTTATGTTTAAGAGCATCAGTTTTTCTAAACAGGGGGACTAAGCCTCAGCACACGTCACTGCAAGGGCAGGATCTCTTTATTTGCACAGTATATTATTATATTTATTGGCTTTTGCATAGCATAGTTTCTGAAAGCTGGTAAAATAGAGAAATCATCCAGCAGGTTGTCATGCCTACTGCCTAACAAAAACCAGCAAAAAACCCCAAACAGACAAAAAATCCCCCATCAAACATCAACAAAAAGAACCAGGCACAAAGAGTGAGTGATGCACCTGAAATACTACAGTGGATTTGCCATGTATATAAACTAAGCTCTTCAGCTTTAGTTTCTCTCCTCAGACTGCTTGGAAGGTAAGCCTGTAAATCAGAAATCAACCTACTGTCTGAGCTGACAATACCTTGTCTCTAGACTTATTGAGTAGATCTGCCAAGTGGCTGAGGCAGCCAGCATTGATAATATAAGAAGTCATTGGCCTCAGCCTTCAGAGCACAGAACATTTGCTCTGAGCACAGTGCTGCCTGAGCTGAAGGCTGCAGCGTTGTTCACTTGTGTGTCTGTTGTCTACCAAGGACTCCAAGAGAGCTTGCAACACTGCTGGTGGGTTTGGGTCATAGCCACTGCTCAATCTCCATGGAAGATAAGTCTGTCCATGAAGCCTTTTGCTCCTCACAGATCTATTTACTTACAAAGTAATTATTATGTAATATGTTACAGCAACTTTCTGGCAGAAAACAATGTGAGAAGCTTTGTTTGCTTTTCAGCTTACAAGTTTTCATATTTTCTGGGTCTAAAACCACAGCAGCTACTGGGAGGAAAATTAAATCAAAACCAGGACAGGTGTGTAACATTTCATGAGTTCTATGGGTACACACTGCTTTCTCCTTGTATCATCTCTTAGCACTCTGTGTCATTAGTTGATATATTCACCATTGCTCAGTGTTCAAGCTTCTACACAATTATTCTTATACATTTTCTTTTTGTGATGCTTCTTCTCTGAAAGCAAGGTGTAAATACACAACTCTCAGATCTGCAACATACAGTGTATCCACATCAACTTGAAAAATAACTGGCAGATGCTGAGGAAGGCTGTTGAAAGGAGACATGACCATCGCTTTTCCGGTCACTTATTTATGTTGGGAAAGGACTGAGACTCCTGAGTGTAGACTTAACAGGGGAAGAATAATTACTGAGTGGCAGTACCAGAGTTAATGCCCCACTTCTCCACTTGTGAAAAATTCACTTCTGTTTTTAAGTGTATCAGCTAGAACTGAATAGAGGAAAATTATTTTAAATGGCGAAATGCAGGTTCGCTAGGGATGATTTAGGGACTTCTCTCATTAGTAATACTGTGGTAATATGGAAATGAAATTACCAGAAATCATAGAGTTTAACAATGAAATAAACTGTTAGTTTTCCAAGAGTTTTGCTTTTTGCAGCCTGATTTTCCCTGTGCAATAAAGGCAGCTCTCCCTGCATTTTCTCCAACTTCTCTGTTGCAGCTCTCCTTTGTTCTCTCTGCATCCCTAACTTCATTGTTTCTTCAGTATCTCAGAGGGTCCCTTTCCTTCACCCAGGTCACCAATTTTCACAAAACTCCAGTGAACATAATGCCATGGAGACTTCCACCTCTCTCCGTCAAATTTGAATTATATTGGGCAACAGATTTAAAATCTGTTGGGGAGTACTAGAAAACAGACAGAGTGATTGCAGAAGCCTCATTTTCTTAGGATACCAAACTACAAGATAGTAATATATCAAAGACTGATAGTTGGTCTTAATTTTTATAATTAATTAATATAATTAATTCTTCTAAACATTGTAAATGAACTGGCAGAGATTTATACTTCTTAAGAACTTGTGCCAGTACATGGCATCAAAATTTTATGTAGCCAAACAAATTTCAAGACTAACTGAGGTGCAATCAGACAGAATGTTGGTTATAGTCAGTGGGAATTCTTTGTAGAAAAGCCTAAAAGACAGTAGAAAATAAAATGAGCATTTATGGATAAATGTTAAGGGAAGGTAGACAGGGATTAGAGTTCATAGGATCACAGAATCACAGAATGCTTTGGGTTGGAAGGGATCTTTAAAAGTCATCTAGCCCAACCTACTTGCAGCGAGCAGGGACATCTTCAGCTAGACCAGGTTGCTCAGAGCCCTGTTCAACCTGATCTGGAATGTTTCCAGGGATGGGGCCTCCACTACCTCTCTGGGCAACCTGTTCCAGTGCTTCACCACAGAATCATGGAACCACAGAGTCATAGAATTGTAGCGATTGGAAGGGACCTGTGGGGATCATCTAGTCCAAATCCCCCTGCCAAAGCAGGGTCACCTAGAGCAGGTTGCATAGGATCTTGTCCAGGCGGGTTTTGAATATCTCCAGAGAAGGAGACTCCACAACCTCCCCGGGCAGCCTGTTCCAGTGCTCCTTCACCCTCAGAGTGAAGAAGTTCTTCCTCATGTTCAGCTGGTACTTGCTAAGCTTCAGTTTGTGCCCATTGCCCCTTGTCCTGCCACTGGGCACCACTGAAAGCAGCCTGGCTTATTGAAAAATTTTCGGGCTTATTGTAAAATATTTCTTCCTATGTCTAGTCTAAATCTACCATCCCTTAGTTTAAAGCCATTAGTCCTTGTTCTAAAGTTGCAGAGTTCTCAAGAATTACTAGTCTTATGCAAGTATGGCATTAAGTGTATAACATTTGACATAAACAAAAAAGGCATTTAATGCAAATAAAATGAGACAAGTTGCTTTATAAGGTCTATAGTTGATTGTCATGTACAATATTGTGGTTAGTGTTTTTCCCCTTCTTAAAGACAGTATGCTATTACAGTAGTACCAGAATAATACTAGGCTTTAAGGATATCCTTTGTAAAAGATGGCTAACCATGTGAAAGTTGGGCAGATAACATTTTCAGAATAAAAAGTATACTCTGAGAAATCTAACTAAGCATGAAAGTGTGAGTATAATAAAACACAACATAAAAACAGTAGCAGCTTCTGATTCAGCAGTTCAGATCCCTGTAGAACAAATCCCAATCTGATGATTTAGCCAGAAAATGCAGACCTAAAATGCAAATTTTGAAAGGGCTATGACCAATCTCTTCTGAATGCTTGCATAATGTAAGTAATCAAATTTTACTCAGTAATTCCTGCGGAGAAGGTTATTATTTTCCAAGCTATGTAATTGAAAACTATCATCTTCAATAATTTGTGGCTGAGTTCTAGCATGTCTTTCAGAAGTACATCCAATTTAAAGCTGATTACTAATGAACCACTTCCCTTGTATTCCAATGATTTGTTACAATCATTGTTAAGGAGATGGATTATATTTGCAATTTATTATTATTACAAACTTCTTTTTTAATCATTGGTTCTTGGGACATATTTATCTGTCAGTTTAGAAAGTTCTCCAAAGTTGGACAGCTGTGCAGCTTCTTGGAAATTGCATTCAAATTGTCTGCTAATCTTCTTTAGCCACTGGTTTCAGCAAGATTGTTTTATAATCCAGGTGCTTTGAACTATGCTTAGCTGAAAACAGAAAGGAATAAACCAATAGACTCTCCTTTACTTCTCAAGTTCCCCAGAGCCAAATTTTGCTGGTTTCCTTACAGGTGATGTTGCACGTGAAGAAAAGGATCCAGCTTAAAATTGAAATCAAACTCTGAGTTTTATGGTTAGTGGTTATGGTTTTCATGTGAAGGACTATTACGATGTAGAGATGTACAACTGCATATTCACAGGTGATGTCTTAGAGTATTACTAACAAATAGGAAATTTGCTGGCAGTATTTCACTTAAGGAATAGAATTTTAAAGCTGAATAAATACTAGGAAGAACTTTCTTTGCATATTCAAGACTTATTTTTTTGTATTCATCTACAAACACAAATCTTCCGTGTTCTTCTTCTGAGAACACCAGCATATTCAAGGGCTTCTGTGCAAATACTGGGAAAAAATACACTTTTTTTAAGCTTTCCTGAAAGAAAATGTTAACAAGAAAATTTCAGTCTGAAGTTCTAGGTTCATGTAATACTCTTTAGTTACAGAATATGCTTAGGAGCATATTTCTAAGGCAGCAAACACACAGAGGACAGATAGCCTACTGCATTTTCATTTTATTATACACTACAGCTAGATGTCTTACCTACAATCAAATCTAAAATGAAAATTGTGAATCCGAGGATCAGAATTACCAGGCAGCTGGGGTAAAGACTGTCTGCTTGGGTTTTCTTCTTGTAGAGTTAAGGATGGCATTACATTAGGCAAAGTAAGAAAATGCTCAATTAAAATAGTGCGAGTTAAGATATTTGGTCCTCCTTGTTTCGTGTTCAAATACCATTTCTCTTTCCAGAAGCTAATGAGTTGACTTCTGCAAGAGGTGTGAGGGATGGTGGCTTTGTGCCAGTCAGGCAGTCTTAGGAAACACAAGTGCTCATCTCACTCTTAAAAGCCCTAAACAAAAATGTTGCGGATGTTTACAAGTGTTTTATTTTTCCAACACACAAGAACAGAGTCATTAGGTCAAACAAAATACTCTTTTTAGAGATTCAATTCATCCTGACCTAGTTAGATTTCACACAGTTAATCAAAACACCTCTTTCATGCAGTGAAATAAGTTTAACCAGGAAGAAAATAACGTCCATCTGGGAGAAAGAAACAGCAAATCTATACAGTTCCTCTTGAAGTGGAAAGCATGATAAGACCAGTGAGCTTCAGATCTTATTGCTTGCTGTATGAAAGTATATCTGCAATATGCATTACACATGTGGGGTTTTTAGCCCAAATATTGTGACATAGGTATTTTAAAAATGGAGACATAAAGTCTTTGGCAAAAATACAATCATACAGCAAACAGTGTTCTTTCTGTGGAAGACTTCACTTCACCTGTGAATTGCACTGTGACCTGGAGAAAGAAGTTAAACATTAGTCACTAGAGTGATAGGTTCCTCCTGCTACTAAGATATTTAATGCAATCCTAAACTTCTTTCTTTGGCCAGATCAGTTCTTTCCTGTGTTTTATCACTGAGGGATAAGAGCTCAATTAAAACCAAAGCACAACAAATCTGTGAAAATTGGGTACATATGCTAAACCAAAACCAAACAAGAAATGGGAAGGTTGCACTGTGAATGTCATTACATTTTCTGCCTGTCTTCCAGCGACACTTGTGTTGATGGTACCACCTAGAAAGATACTGTGAATGGTTACTTATTTCCCAGGCATTTGTAAAAAAACTTTAACGACAACCTCTGCATCTAAGCGGATGTTGACCTTTCCTTTGATTGCTGTTTAATGCACACTAACATAACTGATATAATCAGACCTTGAACTGTAGACATGCACAGCTACAAGCAATATCCTTTTTTAATATAAATACTGTTGCTTCTCTTTTTTGTTTTATCCTAATAAACATAAACTTCCATTAGCTGTTGTCTGTGGAGAATTCTCCCTAAAAATGACCATGTCAGTATTTTTTTTAAGTGAAAAACTGCTATTTTCCACAACAAATAAGAATTTCTCTCTCTGATTTTCTTTTTGTAAGGAAGCAAATAGGAGAGCCTAGTTTCTTAAATGCATGCTCCATTTTCCTTGCACTTTCTTTTCCAGAGCTGGGCTCCCATCATACCTGTGCTATCTTCCCCAGGGAAAGCCAGTTCTTGCTGCAGGTAGTGTGGGGATAGGTGCACTGATGAGCCAGACAACACTTATTAGCTGAGTGGCCATCAGCTACTGCCAAGTGTGTGCCATTGGTTTTCTCCCTTTTCCACCCTGAAACACAGATTTGGGTTTTTCTTTTCCATCCAGGTACTGTTTGTCACAGAATTAATGTGAAGTCAATAGTTTTGGAAATATCTCTCTCACTCTTTCAAATTAACTAGAAAACCATTACTTAATGCAGAAAAGAGCAAAGACAGGGCCAGCTAAAGCCATGCAGGAGGTATGATTACACAAACTGAATTTATTTAGAAAGCCAGATTGAAAAGTGTCAAGCTATGTGCCATTGATTTTGTTATTATCTTTGTCTAGACTTTCTTTTTTTCTTTTTTTTTCAGCTTTGGTAGTACTACATCTTAGTTGATACACGATGAGGAATTAACTTTTAGAATATTTTTATCAACTAGCCTTTATTTTTGGTCCTGTAAGCTATACTACATGTGTCTGAACTTTTTAGAGCTTCATCAGTTTTCAGCTTGTAACAACATTTTCTGTTGCTTCCCTTAACAAAAAGTCCACTTCTCTTTCTCCTATTTTTTGTGCTAATATTGAGATTTGTTTCCCATTTGAGTGAGTTCTTCATTATTGTAAGCAACCCCCTAAATAAGCAGATAAGCTTCATTTCTCTGTCTTTTACTCTGTGGCTGCCTGGGATAGATGTGAGTGGAGCTGACGTATTTGGAGAAGAGGCTAAAAATTTCTGCAGTGCTATGACATGCGTCACTCACAAAAGAGGCCATTCTTGTGGTAATCCTTCCTAAAACTTGGCAATATATTGCTGAATACTCTATTTTTTTTCTCAGGATTTGAATTTTGTGGGTATAAGAGTAGCCATTTTAATGTCACTAGGAGGTCTGTGCTTGACTAAACATGCTGGTGCGTTAACAACTGCTTAGACAGTGGGCAAATGTAACCCTGATGCCCACGTTGAAAATACTTTTGGAGTCTGAGATGTCACACTTGTTTCAGATATAAAAGAAAGTAAAGAAAAATGAAGAAGTCTGTAATCCCTCTTGAAGTGTCAAGTGATGTGGAAGCAGAACCAATAATAATATCTTTCTCTCTTGTGCTCTATTAACAAGCTATGTTGGGTAAAATTTGCCATATGCTTACTGGGAGGCTTGTGGCAGTAGCTTGTACATGCACTTGTTAGTGCAAGCATACCTGTTATTTCTTAATGCTTGCAGCATGAACTTAAAGATTTTTACACTGAAACTAGCTTTCAATCTCTTAGTTCATGTAAAAGGGACTCAAACAGCTTTCCAGGGCATGTCGTGGCTTGTGTACTTGACGTTGCTGGAAGGTTATGTTGTGACTTCCTTCAGGAATTAGCAAATAGCTATCCCATCAAGCTATGACTGGGCTGTGTGAAACTTGGCCCAAACCATCCTTTGCTGAGTGATGAACTTGGAGGTTGGTGGTGTAACAGGCACATCAGCTTGTTCTCCACAAGAGCTGGATGGCACAGGAACACTGTCTTAATTTGACTGAACAACATGCAGGGCTGGATTCTAGTAGTTAAGATTAAACCACAGCTACAGAGCTTCTCTTTTTAATTCCAAGAAAGTAATATAACATTTTCAAGACTCAAACTCTCTTTCTGGAAACTTACTTTAATAAGTCACTGTTGAAAGTACGGTAAGTACAAAGAACAGCTGCCATTAAAACTTTTTTTTCTGTTAATATTTTAATTTTGGAAGCACCAGTTATTCCATTGTACTTCAGAACACACCAGCAAACCAGTACTGTAAGTGCCAGTAAATTAAGCTTTATTTGTAAAGCATTGTATTTGATGTGACTCATCTGACTCATGATGACTTCTAGCAAGTGCATTACTAATTTGGTGCAGTGAAGTGGCATGAAGTTTTGAGACTGGATTGGCCTAAACTACTGCCCTAGTGTAGCATTAACACAACAAATGACCCCAAAATCACAGCAGCATTAAAAGCAGAATTAAAATGACATAAGCTGAAAAGCTTTTGTTTACTGTAGTTGGTAATGCAGTTCTCTTCTGTCCATGCAACAGAGAAATGGAGCTTCTGTTTCCACAATGGATAACAAGAACAGAGTTTCTAAATGAAAGACAATACTTTGGAAGAACTTTCAATTTAGTAATGTATATAAAAAATGTTAAGGGTAAGCTTTTCTGGTTTTACTTGGGGAATTTTGCAAGGTTTCTGTTATTCTGTGTTGCTTTGTAAAATGACTCACACACTGTTCTTACATAGGGAGAAACCTTTAAACTTGCTGAATCTGGTGAGCTGTGTATCAAGACCAAATTGATGGCATGGCTGGGGTGACACAGTAAGATGCTTGCAGGGTGTAGTTCGGCATGGGTTTTCTGAGTTCTGCATTCTCCCTCACCAGTAGCACCTTGTTCCCTTCTTTGTGCTATGCTGGGAGCTATATCCTCAGTGAGGGTTTGGTTTAGGAGATAAAGACATTTCATATACTAAACTCGAACACTTGTGTTTAATATCTATAAGCATGCTGGTGTGTCTACAGTTGTGTAGATGTGTCTGTAGGGGAGTAGCTATTTCTACAGTCATGCAGGTGCATTTCCTGTAGCAGGGAACAAGGTAAGGTTGGATTCTCTAGGTACAAAACAGGGAAATGAAGCTGGATGCTTTCCTTTGGAAGTAGTTTATCTGATTAGTTTCCGTAAGCAGTTTGCAAGGGAACAAGAGACTTGATGAACCCAAATGTATTTATTTCCTCTTTACCCCTGGATACTTCTCAAAAGTGCAGATGATTTTTTGTCTCTGTACTTTGCCAGCCAGTCTCAGTGAGCAGCTGAGTCCTGGGGGGCTAAAAGCATGGATGAGTGGAGTAGACTGGCTCTCCTTAATGAAGTTTCTTTCTGTAGGGTGGGATTATATGTAGATGTGAGGCCTTGCAGTGGAACTGCCGTTTTCAGCAAGGTAGGTTATTTGTCATCTCCCCACAGCATGCAGCTTTGTCTGAGCATTGCTTCCAAACCAGCCTGAGGGAGGACTTGACATGAGCAAGCCACCACTCTGCCAAGCTGCTGTGACAGATATGCTGAATCTGCCCCATACAAACACCATCTTTCCTAATATCTATCTCACTGAGAAGACATGGATCATACAAGGGAGTAGTCATTGCTTATAACATGCTTGCTGGTGTTCTGCATGGCTGGCTGTAATCTTTGAGGCAGGAGCCATTCACACTTGGCTGGATACTAGCTAAAAACTGCAAAATGTCAAAGCTGAAGCTGTAGAGACATTGCATGGGGATCAGCTTCTTGCCGCAGCTTTGACCTTGTATCAGCTGGTAAATGTTTGGCATGCCCACAATAGCTAAATACAGGGAAATACTTCATAGAGTTAAAAGCTGTGGTACTTAGCTGCCCATGCATCTTTGTAATTAATTGAAGAATTCTTGAACTACCACTCTAATGGTCCTGCCCTTTTGTAACATAGCGTCCCTTGCTACCACGCTTTTGCTCTGAAGATCATCCACGTTCAGGTATGGTCTCCAGGTAGGTGTGGCTAGGGCCTCAAGAAAGCTAAGTCCTTGACGCTAGGTCATCTGGCCCGCCCAAAGCTGGACCATCCAGGAAAGCTGTTATCCCATGCTATGCTGGCAGAAAAGATCCAGTGTCACCAATGTTGTCACGCTGTGGGTCAGGTGACAAAGTGGAGGTATCAATGCTTTCCTTTTGGCCCTTCCTCTTCTACCTTCCGATTCCACATTTTAATTCATCTTCCTCTCCTTGCTGTGCTTCATTGCCAACCACTTCTGAAGCAGCTTCAATGCCTTCATAAGCTGCCAGGGTCTCTTTCTCCATTTTAGTATAGTGGGCTTTGGATTCTCTGTATCCCCAGCTCCAAAACCCTAGGGATTGACCTCGAATCTCCTCTGGTGCTTTCTGCCAGAGCCATTCTCCCCGGCTGCTGTGAGGAATACATTTTTAACATCTTGTCCTGCCAGGACTGGCCCAAGAGCTACAGTATGGACTCTCTCCTGTTCAATTTGTTCAAATGCTTGTCATTGCTCAGAGCCCTGTTTGAAATCATTATTTTTCTGAGTTACTTGATGAAGTTGGCTGTAATTTGGGATGTACATCCTCCAAAAACCCACAGCATCTAAGAAGGCTTGTGTTTCCTTTTTGCTAGTTGGTGAAGATATAGATTATTTTTTGTTGACTGTATCCATTGGGATCTGACGATGTCCATTCTACCATTTTATTCCTAAAAACGGGATCTCCTGTGCAGGTCCCTTGACTTTACTTCCTTTTATGGTGAAACCGGCTTTCAAAAGGATCTGAACTATTATCTCCCCTTTCTCAAAAACTTCTTCCATGGTATCACCCCACACAGTGATGTCATCGAAGTACTGTAGATGTTCTGGAGCTTCATGCTTTCCCAATACAGTCTGGATCAGTCCATGGCAAATGGTGGGACTGTGTTTCTCACAGTCAATTCCAGGTGTACTGATGCCCCTTCAAGTGAAAGCAAACTCTATTGCTGAAGGGATTAAGAAGAGTGCATTAGCGAGGTCAGTGGTGACATACCAATTGGCTGCCTTTGACTCCAGCTGATACCGAAGTTCTGGCATGTCTAGCACAGCAGCACTCAGCAGTGGCATGACTTCATTCAGGCCATGGTAGTCTACTGTCAGTCTCCTCTCTCCAGTAGATTTTCTCACTGGCCATATGGGACTGTCAAAGTGTGAGCGAGTTTGCTGATCACTTCTTGATCCTCCAGATGATGGATCAGCTTCTGGATGGGGATCAGGAAGTCTCAGTTGGTGTGGTATTGCTACTGGTGCACCATTTTGGTAGCAATTGGCACCTGTTGTTCTTCAATCCTCAGCAACCTCACAACAGAAGGATCCTCCAAGAGACCAGGCAAAGCTGTTTAATTTCCTCCGTCTCTGAAGTAGCTATACAAAAATCCCACTGGTACCCTTTTGGGTTCTTGAAACACCCTCTCCTGAGATAGTCTATGCCAAGGATGCATGGAGCCTTGGGGCCAGTTACAATGGGGTGCTTTTGCCACTCATTCACAGTCCGGCTCACTTCGGTCTCCAATGCAGTTAACTGTTGGGATCCCCCTGTCACTCCAGAAATACAAACAGGTTCTACCCTGCGAGCGATGGAGGAAAACAGGCAGACGACTCAATCTGAGTGATAAGGCACTGAACTCGTTTATTGTCCAGATAGCTCTCCTTTTATGCTGTTAATATTAATTATGCCTACTAGTCAAGCAGTGATT
>Ga0065711_1050152_pt1 | contig 10962 bp, 5 predicted proteins | sample Hoacrofraction12_FD_59098 | JGI IMG/M metagenome (GOLD analysis project Ga0065711, IMG submission 59098) | Hoatzin crop microbial communities from Cojedes, Venezuela - Epithelial fraction 12 v2 (version 2) | ecosystem: Host-associated > Birds > Digestive system > Esophagus > Crop | place... | reverse complement strand
CTATATAGCAGAGGTGAAATTTCCTACTACTGTCCAAGCTAGAAGAGTGCGTTTGTTTTGTTTTTAAGCCCAATGCAAATAGTAAAATAATTCTTCAATGTCTCATACCCAGGTACAACACTGCATATCACATTTAATCATATCAAGTTTAGCATAAATCTCTACAATCCCTTCAGGTTAACCTTTGTGCCTTCCTTTCTTCCTTTGCCTCAACTCACAGCAAGATCTCTAGAAACCAGAAAAAGTAAAGAGAAGCATCAAGGCACATTCTAGTTTCCAGACTCAACTCAATCTCTCAGCCTGTCAGGCAAAGCCGATACAGTCTCACATTTTATATATAAACCCTTCCCCCCGCCCCCCCCAAAAACCCAAAAACTTCTCCCCCCCGATTCTTTCCCGCATTCACTAGAAGTGAAAATATTTCAGCAATGACTTCTGAATAGGGTACTTCAAAATTCCACACTCAGATCAATTTTTTCTTACTTCACATAAATGCTCTGTAGAATTACAAAATTATTTTAGTTGTGCCAGACTACGTTTACTTCTCCTTCCACCCTGGTTCAAACCACACTGAATCCTGAAGCACTCAGATGAGTGAGGAACTGTGTTCACGTGCAAAACGTACCAGAAGAGAAGTTGGAAAACAGTTAACACAGAAGAAGCAATGATGCTTTCTACTTCATCTGCTTCTCACACAATAGTTTAAACAGAAGAAAATTAACAATGTCTTAATACCAATTTCTGATTGAACTCTGTGCAAGCTTAAGTTCAGACTTAAGTCTCAAAATGGAAAACCACCAGAATCAGATACTGTCTTCTAAGTCTTAGAGATACAACCCCACATTAGTCACCTATAAGTGATCAGCAGGCCCATTAAACATGGTCCCCATTCCTACCAGTAATGCTAATTAAAAACTGTAGATCTGAGCCAACAGGATCCTCAAGATAGAGTTGTAAAATAAAACTACTTTTTCCATGGAAACACACGTAATCCAACAAATTACAGTACTAGATTTTTGTCTTTTCTGTTCTAGTAAGGAAAACAAAATAATTTCCAAGTAGGAAATTACAATGAACCAATGAAAAAAAAACTTATGCAAGTCTTGAGAAAATCTCAACTATACTTCATTTTTTTTTTAAATTTGAGTAACTGCAAAATCTTTATTTTGAATGTAACATGGGGTACACTCTCTCTTATATGTGTGTAATCTGAAAGTTGAGATTAATTTTTACCTAACATAACCAACAAATACATTGCAAAGTCACTAAATACCCATAATTAGAATAGCCCTATTAGGAAATTTACTTTCACCCTTTCATGTTATTTGTAGGTAGAATTTTATTCACAGATAAGAAGCCACTTTCTTTAAACTTTTTTTTTTTCTCTAGGGTTGAAAAATATTTATAGGTCTCGTCACTGGAATAGTGGAAGTATGCACAATTTTTTTGAGGCCAATATTGGCTTCTTCACAATAGCGATTTTAGGAATTGTGCTACGGAAAAGAGAAGCCACTCCAAGAGTTTAAGAACAGCCATAAAAATTTTGCTATGAATAAAAAATGTGTGTGCATATGTGCATGTGTAGATATGGTACATACAAAATGGTTAGACCATACGTACACATGCACTCACATACACACCACCATCCAAACCTTCAGAAAAGCAAGTAAAAGCTTCAGCATTTCATTGCACTCCTACACCTAATATCACAGCTCACAGGCTTATGAAACATCACATTAAAATAAGACGGCATCTTTCTCTCACTGGAAAAATCACTTCCCAGTAACTACTCCCAGACCAGACAGAATTGCGTATCCAAAAGTCTCCCTGGCTAGGGCTTAAACCAGCTGGGTATGCTGGCACACAGGCTGCTCTTTTGCCCAGGTGAGAAGGAATCATCAGTTTTTCAGTATGGGAACTGTATTAGGGCATGGCCTCCCACTTGCAGAACAAGTTCACAAAGGCATTCCTCAGCTGTAAAGTTCCCTAGCACCAAGAGACTCAATAATCAAATCAGGCTTCCACCAACCTTTTAATAGAAATTATTAGCAACAAAAAAAAAAAAAAAAAAAATGTTTTGAGATTTCCCACTTTGGAAAGCGATTTCTTGCACTCAACCTAGCACCTTCTCAGAAAGGACAAGTTTAAAAATAAATCAAAATATAAGGTGTCCCCCCCTTCAACAGCCATTCACCTGCATATTTTATGAAAACATTTCCAAAAAACTTTTCTTAGCTTCCTATGGTAGCTGGGGAAGTCACACATCATTAGTCACCTGCTGAATGAAAGAAAACTAAATACAGCACTAGATAACAATTGTAATGGCCTTCACATAACTACTAGGGAGAAAACGCAAAGTTTTTCATTATTCAAAAAAAAAAAAAAAAAAATCAAAGAATTTTGAGAAGGAATACCAAAAATAGCCGTTTCTGCTTTTATGTGATTTCACTGACACAGGGAGCTTTTAAGATTGTGTGATTTGTAGACCAATTAGGACAAGTTAAAATGGCAAACGTTGCAGGACAGTGAACAATAAAGGACATTAATTTTGAAGAATGCTGACCACAGACATCCAGTCCTACATATGCTGTTTCAATACATACTGTTCCTAATAAATATTATAGTTAAAAACCAGGAACACTGTGAACTTGGAGTAAACACAACACACACACATTTGAGAAAGATTTTGACAGAATAGATAATTTTTGCCAAAGTGGCATTCCAGTGAGGTGAAAACCAAAGGAACCAGAAAATCAAATCCCCATTACCTGTGCTTCACAATATTTATCTTTTTCACAGAAAGGAATGGAAGACTATGTAAAGCAAAGACACACTGCCCTAGTCTGACTTGCATGAAGAGTACCTTATAAAAGCTTCTTTCTTCCCTCAAAGTAAATGATAAAGACCACTGCTTTTTATTTATATAAATCTATAATTATAGATAACTTAAACCCAGCTATAAATTCACTTAATAGATACATGACTTAGGACTATTTATTAATTATTTTAATTTCCCTCCTCCCCCAAGGTTCTCTGCAATTTATTTCTGATGATCTTTTAGGAGGAATGTGACACTAACAGAAACAGGTGTCAACCTATATGGTAAAAATATGACAATGCTTAATTTGCCTTAAAGATCCCAAATGCAACGTGTATTATTACTAAGGAACATATACTCTGGCAGATTCCAAAGTTATATGTATGCATGAAAATCTTTTTTGCCCAAGAGCAGTGATGTATCTCAAATATATGGAAGCTATTTATTCCTTGAACTTACCAGACATTTTGAACTACCACTACTAAGAGTGAAGCAAAGCACCCAAACATACCAAAGTCTACTAAAAATACACTATGATCTAAGTATGATTTTACAGCACTTCATGGTATTGTTTACTGCACAGTCCCACGATGCTGCAACGTGTGCTTCACTGAAGAACTCTACCAGAGAGAACAGGCCAGAGACAGCGACAGCACCCAACTCCTTTCTACAGCGCTGCTTCCCAGTTAGTTACCGCTGCCTTGGCCCATTTCTTTTCTGTTCTGAATCTGATAAAGATTGATATTCATTTAAATAGCTCTGAGATTATCCACAATTCCCATTTGTGTCCACAGCAAACCTAGAACAGTGATTTTTCTGTTTGTTTTTTTGGTTTGTTGGTTGGGGTTTTTCAAACTGTTACCTTCCACCCTACCCAAACACTGACGGTCTCTCTTAGCTCCCTCCTTTGGAAAGCACTGAAAATTCCAAACGGACAAAAAAACCCTAGAAATTTAAAATGTTTCAGGGTTGCTGCTTTAGAAAATTCCGAAGCACAAGAGGAATCCACAAACAGAAATCTAATTTTTTAAAATATTTTAACTATTTCAAAGGAAAAGTAGCACATATCATTTATATAGATCAAACTCATAACTCTTAGCATTGAACCATCTAAAAAACTTAAATATAGCTGAAACTGAGTGCCCCATGTTTCAAGAATTTGCCTTTTCACTGTTAACTTTCTCCACGGGCTCAGGTCAAGCAAGCAACCTGAGAAACCACTGTCTGCCAGGATTTGCTACAAGAATCTCTTGTGAACTATTTCAGTTATTACAAAAGCATCAGGAGCAAAAGGGCAGTAGGCAGGTCTCGCGTCGCTGTTCCATCTCAGTGGTTGTCAGGAATGCAAAGATATTGACAGAAATATAATGAATCTCAGACAAAATATCTGTCAATCCTGCTAACATTCAGGGTACGTTTCCAAAGAGTTACTATATTTTCTTCAAATCTGTAAATATGCCTTCAACATAATTTGCTGAGCACAAAATAAGAATTCGCAATTTAACATTTTACTAATCATTGCCTTGTCAAGCACTCCAAACTGAATAACTGTGACACATTCGCTAACTCATTTTTCCTTTGCTATTTTTTCTTCTTAAATTCCTTTGCTTTAGATTAAGCACACAATCAGGATTATGCTTAATTTAACAAGATCTCTGAAAAGAGATTTTTCACTTTGTCCTAATGCATAACATGCAAATGCAAAAGGCCAAGTCACAGTCACATGACAGATTTTAAATGTGAAAGTAGTAAACATAAGGATAACTTGAAAGACATATTTTACTTTAGGTGGTTAGGCTAATTAATTTTTGTTTGACATTATTGGTATGTTGCAGCAAGCAGCAATTTAAACAGCTGCTTAAACACAGATCATACAAATATATGAGCATAGGCTAATGGAAAGAATGGCATATTTATTTAGATTAAACATTCCTGAATAAATTAAATAAAAAACACTCAGATGACAAGCAGAACTGTGAGACTTTCTGGAATAAGCAGCAGAAAAAACTTCCTTTGCTAGTTCGCACAAGGGAGAGCACCAAATGAAGTGTGGTGCGTCCGACAAAGATTTTGAAGATGTTATAAACTGTTAACAGGCCTCATCTGAAAACAACAGACTTAGATCAAAAAATAATTCTTCAGTTTGCTTTTCTTTGAAAAGTATATAAGCATTTTTCATTACTCAGACTAATTTGTCATTACCAAAACGCATCGCAGTTTGCTTTGATGCTGTGTAATTTTTCTTGGTTCTGTTAAGGGTACATAATTACACTCTTCCCCTTCCCCCAACAGATAATCATAAATTCTTCATCTTTTGACAGCTTCAAACAACAAGACTTCAAAAATACACAGTTGAGGCATTAAAAGTTATCTGAAGTCGTTAGGCTTTTAGATGGCAGAAGGGGTCTGAGTGTTATTTAGTGCTGAAACCCCAAGCTCTGAAGATCCGAGGAAAGCGGCAGAGCCACCTTTGGTCATTCTAATATCTGGAAACAATCCATTTAAATCTAAGATTATATCAGCACTCCATCCGCTGACCTTTCAATGCATGCAACACAGGGACTACAGCAGTAAAGACTCAGCATTATGAACTTCATGTGGATATGCTGTCTCATTATGTTAGCTCATTCTGAGTTTTGACAATGAAGCAATAAAAGTAATTATTGGATGCAACAGCACTTCACAAAGCTGCAAGGAACATTCTAGATACCAATGTGTAAAATTCAGAGTATGCCTGAGATTTTCCCATTATGCACATACAAGGACATCACGAGGAGGAGCATGATGACTGCATTTGTTCAGACCAGTCTGGGCACACTGGGGACACAGCTGGATACTCTTCATCGGGGAATATTACCTTCCATCTCACTTAAATCCCTCCACTAAGACTGTGTGAGCTATAAGGGGCCGCACAGGAATGTGAAGTGAGGTTTGCTTACCTGAAAAAAGCCAACAGGCTGGAAGAAACCTCAGAGTCCTTTCCCACAGCTTGGGCAGAATATAGCAAACTTAACAAGCGTGCCTGACTATGTACCTCCAGTCCCATTTACAATCCTTCACACAGCCTCCACAGACCACCCACACCAGCGCTTCAGCTCTTCAAGTGTAGTTCAACTCTCCCACCACCACTACCCCATTTAAATCTTCATTGCAAACTCACCTGATGACGACAACTTTGTGCTATGCTTCTTGGATCACAGGGAACAACGGATCACCATCCTCCTTTCAGAAAACTTGTATTTAAATATCGTGTTGCCAGCTGATAGTGTTCCCCTCCAGTTCCTTCAGGGCTTTTTTTCCACCACAGATGACCTTCCCCGAACATTTTATTCTTCCCTTACCCACTGTACTCTCCACAATTTGTCCTTTGCTTTCCTTTCCACTTTTTTAAAGGGCAGTGCCCAAAATTAGAAGCCAGCTAAGTGGACCTTCACCAGCTCTGAGGGTGAGCTCAGAGCTGGTGCATATTAGAAAGGGTAACTCCAAACATCCCGGATTAAAAATTTTATGAGACAGCATGCTGCCACGTTCATAGTCTGCTATAATCCTACACCCTACTCTAACCCTAATTTCCTCACTGCTAACCTGCTAACCAAATGATCTCTTAGATTTGTGCTTTGATTTTAATTTTTGTTAGTAATTCATACATTTCCTTTTAGATTTGTTCATTGTTTTTGATTAATTTCACCTATTTGTAAACATCATTTTTAATTCCAGTACTGTCCTGCAAATTGCTTGCATCCTCATCTATCCTGGAAGCACTAGAAGTTTTACACTTTTTTCTATTCTAGTATCAACCTGTTAATAAAAAAAGTTAGACAGAAGAATCAGGTCCAGAACATATTCTTGATCATGCCATTCCAAATAGATAGTGAATAACTGATAAGTCTGAATATTCTTCTGAACTGGCTGTTCACTTGAACATGCTTCATTGTTTTGCAGTCATTTCACCTAGCTGAGATTTTTCTTCTGAAACCATCATATTAGACCATGTCAAATACCCTACTAAAGCCACACTTGCATGTTTCCCCTCTCCTGGTATTGCAGCTAGCCTTTCGAAGCTGTAAAGTAGGCAGGTTCTCGGTAAAGCCTGTCAGCCATTTAATGAAACCTGTCCTCTACGTACTGTCAAACTCATTTTTTAAAAAAATCCTGTTTTGACATCTTTCCAAATAACCAGTTAGGCCCTCTTTACCCTCCTACGAAGAACAGCAATATTGTTTCCCACCCACCCAGACCATCCAACTCTCTGGGAATTTTTGCTTCTAACAAATTCTTTATGTCAAATGGCAGTAAATCATACATTACTTCAAAGAATTCCTTAAATAGCAAAGAAAGTATTTTCATTGGGCCTAACCAAGTTGAATTAATCTCAATTACCTAAATATTTTCTAGCATGTTCCTATCTTCAGGCATGCACTACTATTTTCACAGAATCACAGAATGGTCGGGGTTGGAAGGGACCTCTGTGGGTCATCTAGTCCAACCCTCCCACTGAAGCAGGGTCACCTACAGCAGGCTGCATTTTGAAATTTTGAAATTGCGTACAGCATCTGATTACATACAGTCTCTTCTGGATAGGCTAAGAAAAAAAAAAAAAGGATAAGATATTACATGCTCCATCTTTCTCCACATCATCTGTTATTTTCTCTCACTCCGTAGGAGAAAGAGACATCTCTTCCTTTATAAGCCTAAAGATAACAATCATTCTGGTTTGACCAGACAGTGGTCATGGAGAAAAGTCCCAATTATACCATCTCCATCCACCGTAGCTGAAGAACAGTTTTCTGAAGTCAATTAACAGCTTGTAGAGAACCAAAACTGTTGAACCTAATTTTGAAGCAAATCACTGTTTAACTGAGAACACCACACTGTCAGTTAAGTGTCTCCAATATGTTAACTTTGCCTTCTGGCAAACATTAAGAAGTCTACAGCCATTTACACTATGATGACTGGACGAAATCTCAGTTTCTTCTTTCGGCAGGTTGACACACATACACGCGCAACTTCTTTTGCTGAAGACACCATCCTGCAGTAATTCCCCATCAGGCTCTACAGTAAAAGGTCCCCAGCAATCTATGTGAAAAACATACACTCACTCAGGTTTTTCTAGAAGTATCTATAATTTATAAAACCAAGACAGATATTTCATTATTAACACTAGCTATTGATGGCAAAGAGCAACAGAGAATTTATTTTTCCCGATGTACTTACAAGCTGAAAATACAAGGACCTAGGTATTCAAATTAATAAAGTTTAAAGTTCAGGAAGGTTTGTAACTCTTTAGGGTGATGGGTCAGAACAACTCACAGCCTCTCTTCACCTGCTCATAACACTATTCTCCATTCAAAAACCCCAAAACTTAAAATAGTGCAGATGGTATTTACAGACCTTTTAACACCACAGACTTTATTCTTTGCTGAGATAAACTGCCCAGTAGACAGAAATTTCAGGAAAGAGCATCATTGCAAAACAGTTAATTCATTTATGAAGGCATCTGTAAGTGGATCTGTCATGATGCCATAGATCCACCACCTAAACTTTCCCAGCACTGGGATATAGCTGTAGCTATGTCAGCAATGTTTGGCACTTCAGATGACTCAGAGATGCCTGTTTCCTCCCTACATTGTGAACACATGTATCTGACTTCTGAATTTACAGCCTAGAGCCCTCTATCACTTGTACATTAGTTAGAAATTATTTACTAAATACTATGAAGTATTTTTAAATTATGATAGATTTCTTAACTCTCTCAGATCCTCCCCAATGTAAGAAAGACTGTAGTCTCTCATTCTCAGGGGAAAAAAAAAAGTAGACAGGATAACTGTTGCTATGAAAGAAGCTGGAATTCCATCTGTATTCACAAAAACCAGACAGTTCAAACCATTATTTCTAAATTATCAGTTAACCTTAAGGCAAACATTTCTATCAACAGCGGTGCAATGTCATCTACTCAATTCACATTACATGCAAACCACCACCTATCTCAGGCAGCAATCTCCACTTCGAAATTTCTTTGGGTCCAAAGGATTGGAAGTCAGCATCTAAGTGGATTTTCTATTCTTCAGCCCCTGAGTAACAGCTAAATACCAGGGTCCCCTCCATCTTTCAAAATTTCTTAAAAGCAGTAATATTTATTATTTATGCCAAGTTTTGGACCCTAATTGTCTTCAGAGGTTTCAAACATCCACTAAGCTAATTTATGCTGGCTTCTTTGGTAAGGAATGAAAACTAGCTACACATTATAACCAGTTTAATTTTACATACAGTGAATATAATAAATCACCATCAAAGTAGGGCTTCTTACACTGTGCAATTAAAAAAAAAATTTAAAGTCATCACTTGCCAGTGTTTTGTTTAAATTTAAATCACAGTAAAAAGTGATGGCCAACTTCAGCAGACTTTTCAAGAGGACAACTGCAAATTTGGAATCAGAGTATCATTCAGCATTTAGCAAGATAAGAAAATCTCTTTTCAAAAGCATTATAAATCTGTTAGAGCATTTTAGTCTGTGCAGCTGGATTTCTATGGAGAAAGTCATTATTTATTATAAACAATGAGTTTATAATATAAATAGAATTAAATTCCTTCTGATGTAAAAAGGTTTAAAAAAATACAGTATTTCTCTAGAACAGATTAAAAAAATAAATCTGTGGATTAATTCACGGTCTATATCATCACTGCAGATACTAAACAATCTCTAGAAAGATATGCCTTTTCTGGTTCCTTCTGGGTGGATACAGGAGCTGGTTTTAAGCCAATAGCTGGCAGGAGTCTGTTACTGAGAAAAACCAGTTTGCTTAAGCTTTGTATTCGTGAATATGCAAGTTTAAAATGCAACATACCGGTAAAGATGCTGATATGGAGCAAATCAAGAGTTCTTGGTTTCTAACTCATGAGAAGGTTTATATGTATACATAGTCATAAATTATATACAGATGTCCTGGCAGCTGGTGCTGAACACAGGTGCTCTAAGTGCCTGTGGTCCATTCTGCATAGCAGGCGAGAAAGCGATATTCTGCATTAGTAACAGATTCTGGATGGGGTCATAAGTGAAAATCCAGTGGAAATAGCCACAGTTCTGTTCTGTGACACTGCAAACACTGAGAACGGAGACCCAAGCAACAGTCACCACAGGCAAACCTAGGAAGAGGGATTAGTCTAGTAAGTTTAAAGACCACAGAGCAAGCATGTACTGGGTAAGCAGATAATTCACCATAAGGAACAATTAAATTGTGTCTCTCACAGCTTCACTCCTTTCCATCAATCATTATTTTCAGCTGCATGAAATTCCTACAAGTATACAAACCATTTTAGGACTTTCTCTTCTAGACTGTCAAAAACGGATGAAAAGGAAGAAATGTCTCTAAAGAGATTTTCAGGATAAAAATCATCTAATACACGACTGACTACAAACTGTAACACTTTGTGATATTTCCCCATAGCTTCACAGCAGGAACTGTGACAATACTGCTTTGTTTTCAACATCACAGGTGTTGGACTTCACAAGGAATACAGCTAGAAGAGCTGAAAATACAAATCAAGAATATGCCGTCCTCCGAGGTCAGCGAATGGACAAATTGCTTCACCTGCATTATTCAGCAACTGAGCCTTGATGGTGATAGAAATACTTTCTTCTGGCCTTGAAAGCTAAGCAAATGTGACACTCCTCTGCTGTCTGCAATGGTTTTATTTCGTATGTTTGTCATGCACAAGCATGGTTTTGTATACAGTTTACACATAAAACATAGGTCAAAATTCTTGTCCTGAATCATGAGATAGACTGTCCAAAATGGGCAAAAAGGAAACATATAGCAAACAGACAATAGGACTTACGATTCCAATAGGAGCCTCAACAATTCAACATTCACTTTTAACAGTCGCCCACTAGAGATAGGGAAACACCTGAGAGAGAAATGTTTCAAGATAAGGAAGCAGGGGACAAAATAAATTAAGCTGACATCAAGACGACTGAGACTGACAGAGAAGCCTCATGGTCGTCTATGGTGAAGGTCTGTAGGGTTGTGATTCTGCTGATTCCATTTACTGCAAGACATTAAAAGAATAACACTGAAAACACTGTTCTTACCCAATCTAATCTGCACATAAAAAAAAAAAAAAAAGAAAGTCACACACAAGAGAAG
>Ga0065711_1013025_pt1 | contig 10962 bp, 2 predicted proteins | sample Hoacrofraction12_FD_59098 | JGI IMG/M metagenome (GOLD analysis project Ga0065711, IMG submission 59098) | Hoatzin crop microbial communities from Cojedes, Venezuela - Epithelial fraction 12 v2 (version 2) | ecosystem: Host-associated > Birds > Digestive system > Esophagus > Crop | place... | reverse complement strand
TGATGACAACCCTCTGAGTTCTGCCATTCAGCCAGTTCTCTATCCACTTCACCGACCACTCATCTAGCCCACACTTCCTCAGCTTCCCTAGGAGGATATCATGGGAGACTGTGTCGAAAGCGTTGCTGAAGTCAAGGTAGACAACATCCACGGCTCATCAGTGTCTGATGCTTAAAATGCATCAGACACTGAGACAGAAGCAAATACATATGCTTCCTTATAATATTAACCTATGTGCAAATATATGTATAGCCTGTTATTCCTAAAGCCTGAGGGGGGGAAAGATTTAAGGAAGGAAACATCAAATGGGAATCCCCACTCGTCCAGGTTCCCTTTAGGCCATTCCCTGAAGTCCAGAGCACAGGCAGCAGGAAAGAGACTGGAGGCTAAAGGCAGGCAGGGTTAGATGATAATTAATCACTCCCTTGCTGCTCAAGGATTATTTGATGCCAGTAGATGTTGAAGTTGAATTATTTTCTGGAACACTTGCTTGCATATTGGGGAGTGGGATTTGCAGGAGGTTTGTTTTTAGTAAATGAGCGGATGCTGCTGAGGAAAACGGACGTGCTTTTGAGTGGCCTGGTCTATCTATAGCAGAAGCTAAAATCAGCACAGGCAGGTGAGTCCCTGACAGCACTTCATGGGGGGACCACGCTGCCTAGAAGGGCAGCCAGTTACGGCCCTTGCTGCTTCTTACTAGAAGGCAGACCCTTTTCTCCCTTGGAAAAATAAATCTCGAGGATAACCCCTGTTAACACAGGCAAGAGTCCTTTCCCTGTTCCTCACAAATAGTCTCCCCCCCCCGCCCAAATCCAATTCCTCTGAAATTACTGTACGAGTAGATGACTGGGAAATGAGACCTACCTGGCTCTGAGGCATTAAGTAAAAAGGAAGAAATGCTTGTTCCATTACTATAATACCTTTTTCCTTTTTTCTCCTCAAATTCCAAGTAAAAACAGAAGTTGATTTCCCCCCCCCAACCCCTAGAATAATAGTCTTCTTTTTTGGCCTGGAAAACGAGCTGGTCGTCTCTAAGAGCACAGAGGTAAAAATGAACTCATCCAATAATTTTAGTAAGACTAATGCTGACGGAGGCACTGAATCATTTGTTTTCCTGCTCACAGTGGTATCCTACATATAAATCAATAATTATATTTCTAGGCTCGATCTCTAGCGTGATGAAGTAGGAGCAGTATCTGACGCTGCTGAAAATGTGCTGTATTACAGCAGCAACTGTAAAGTCAAAGAGCATGAACTGTGAACGAGAGGTGCCCAGAGTGGCAACTGGGGTGGGATTAATGCAGGCCACGTGCTGCAGTCTGCTCTGGCCCTTCGTAAAAGGTGAGGATAAAGCCTGCCAGCTTCCTCAAGTCAGAGAACGAGGTGCCTTCCCTTACTGAGACCCTTTCTGGGAAGAAAGGTTGGCCAGTCAGCTCCAGAGTGGTTTGGCGACAAATGTTTGCCACTTTTAAAGACATGTCACACTGCCAGGCAGCCAGAGGAACAGCAGGAAAGGTCTCAAGTGTTTTTGGCTTTCATAGCAAAGATGAAATCCAGCCATGTCCCAGTTCAGAGGCTCAAGATAATTTTGACAGTAATTAAGAATACTTGATCTACCATAGAATATGATTGTAGGCTGAGGCTAACAAACTTTAGGACAATGTTGAATGTGAATTTTGCAATTATAAATGGCTGTTCTTTTTTGATTAAGTCTTAAATGCTGTTGCAGGAGTAGCTGCAGTTACGAGACTGGGAAAAGACGAACAATAGCTACATTTAAACTCAGAGAGCACTGAGCTCTCAAAACAGTCCCAAGCAAATACATACTTCTGAAGAGCATGACAGAGAAATAAGAGCAGGAGGACAAGAGGGAATATGACTTAAATTCATTTCCTTAGAAAGACAGCTGATACTGGCATTGGTTCAGTAATGTAGTTTAAAGAGGCTTGAAAGAAATATTAAGAAATAAATCAGTCTGAAGCATAAATGTGTGGGTGTTTTGATAAAGTGGAAGGGATTCTGGAATGATGATGGGCGGGAGAAATAGGCTGAGCTTCTAACATTACGAAGAAAAATTTGAACCTTTATTTCATTGTGATTAAGAGTACAAATCTAAGTCAAATTGGGCAACAGGTGTGGACAACTCTATTAACTCTGTCTCTACCCATCAGGTAAGGTACTTCCCTGCTATGCCATGTATGAGGGGCTAGTGCAGCAGCATCACTCCCATCTTCTCTGGGATGAAGAAGAAAAACCTCTTATGAGTTAGTGCAGATCTCTTCACCATCCAACAGAAGACATTTATCCTTGTGTAATAAGTTCATAATGTATGCAGCAAAGGGACACATTCTTTGGCAGTCTCCTACTTATGGCTTTTGAAGACTCTGTGCCCAAGCCCTCTGGTGTCAGCCTGTCGGTGGTGAAGACATGAGGTGCGTAACAATTATCTGAAGTCATCGTTTTTCAGGCTTCGTACGTTCAACTCTTTGGGGCTGAAGGCTTAAACTCCAGTCCTTCAACCATGTAGGACTGATCTGAGCAGTTCCAGCCAACAGCAGTGTGTGTATCACCATGCTGTATGCCTTCTCCAGTGCTCCTCTGGCCTCATGGTATCATTAAAATCCCCATTCTTCTCTTTCAGGAGCCAAAGGATGTGGAATTAGGCTGTCCTCACAATCACCTTTCCATGGACGCTGGCATCAGCAGGTCTAAGTAACTTCCCACAAAGATACCTGAGACAATCTCTGCATTGCTTATGTTAATACATCTGGGAATACTGTGGAAATGAAAGAAAAATGGGGTGTTAATGTTGATCCAGCCTTAGGACACCTCACTTACCCTTTTGGATAATTAGGTTTGTTGGATTGACATTGATCATAGGCAAAATAACAGGGGAAAAACTGACAGAGCATCACACTACAACAGAGTAGGAATGGATCAATGTAAGGAGATTTGGAAAGCTTCCTTATTAAGCAAAACAGGTCTTGGTCTTTGCTGAGAAGACAAATTTGATAAAAGTAATTGTATATGTTAAATAGATGTAACTTTCTTAAGACATTAGACTGTTTTGACCGGAAATTAGTTTTGTACAGCATTGGGCAAGTACATGTCAGATGAAATAACTGGGGTGTAACTGAGCGATACTAAGATCACAAATATACACTAATACAGCTGTCACTGTGGAATCACTGACTAGACATGCTGCAGTGGGGCTCTGCACCACTCCCAACGCACGGGTAATGAAACGTGCAGATGACACAGGGACAGGAAGAGTGCCCTGCTCTCATGATTCAGAGAAACCTGCACTGTCACATAATCTGGGTTTTGTCATATTCTGCCAAAGAACAAGGAAGGCAGATTATCACATGCAGAAGTGGAGTGGGAGCTGAGGAAGAAGAGGAAGGGGGTGTAAGAGGTTGTACCCTCAAAGCAGTTTGCTGTGAATAGGATTAGGCACACTAGTGGACAATCACCTGAACATGCAATCTGGATATACCAGACCAAAGAGGACTTGCAGAAGTAGGTAATGTGACACAGAATAGGATGATATACTGTGTATAGCATACTGAAATAGGATGTGTAGCTCTGTTCATAATGTTTTAAAAGCATGTTGAAAAGCTAGTGATGTAGAAAAAGCTTGTAAATTGAGACATAAGAGAAAAATGTCTGAGTGAACAACTTCAAGAACTTGGTTTACATCTCAACAGGCAATCAATGGGTGATCTGATCAAAACATATAATCCCTTCCTTCATGGTGAGGGTGTATTGATGTTCTTCAGTTCAGTGGGAAAAGCAGCAAGAATGAGTAGTTACTAGTTAGAAAGGGATGTATTTCTCTGATTTTCTTTAGCAGTGGTGATGACCTGCTGGAGCAAACTCCCAAGGCAAGCAACAGAAGATCTGGTCAAGGAGCACCACCCATGAGCTGCCGAGTAAAGGAAGGGGAGCCAGGTGTGACAGCAGGGCAGGTCAGGGCAGTGACTTCCCTGACAAGGGGTGCAGTCCCATAGTAGGGTGAGTGTAACCAAGTTCATCCAACAGTCCAGATCACTGGACAAGCCCATAGTGGTGAGTGAGGTTTGAGGTCAAGCCTAGAAGTCAAGACAAGTCAGAGTCTGGATCATTAGGGTACATGACAGGCACGGTGGAGCTGGCATGTAGCTTAGGCAGAGACCAAGAGCAAGAGTCTCATCTTAAAAGCACCTCTTGAGAGAAGAGGGGTGGCCCACCACCATGATTCTTACAGTTCTGATTCAAGGTTGGACAGCTGCACTACAGATTAGCCCAGAGCCCAAGAAGCCAATCCCCCGCTGGGGAAGGATACACTTGGTCCCCTGACAGACCTTTGTCTCTTGATGGCTTCATGTCTAGTCTGGGTGCATATTTTACGCCATCTGTATTTGATGCCAAAAGCATAAATTTCTACAGCTTATGCCATACTGAAGAATGGACTAGATGATGTAATAATTCTGAAATTAAGGTCTACGGTTGTATGCATAAGAAATTTTCAGAAGTTACATTAATTTAAGATGTGGAATACAACACTGTAGGACTTGATCAGAAAACATGTGGTGAAGAAGAACCATTGTATCTGGCCAGCTTTTCTTGTTTACGTATGCAAGCGGGTAGTATGGTAATTACAGCCAGAGTTTCCTTTTCTTGGTCCTTAATTGCACTGAAGTACTTTAATTTATGTAATGTTAGAATGTGCAGTGTTAGGCCAGTAGTTCATTGCCATATCTCGGTTGGTGTCATTCCTTCTTGCTCCATCATTTTCAGTAGCTGTGTTCTCACAGACTGCAGCACCCGAGGCGCTCGATCCCACCTCCCAGTATTCTGGCCGCTTCATGGCTCCCCTGAAATGCCAGCAAGCGTCTCCCTTCAGCCTCTGCTGCAGAGAAGCCCACTGCCCCCAGAGCCTCTCCCACTGTGCGAAGGAGCACTCAGCCCCCCGGCGCGTGTGTCTTCCAGGCTGCTCTCACACAGCATTTATTTGGCCCGTTGGCCATGCTCCAGGCCGTTGGGTCTTCGCTCTTGACAGACTCAGCTGCATCATGTGACACTGTCTCTGAGCCAGGGCCCGGGCTAGTCCAGCATCCCTTAAATTATATAAACAGGCCTTTGATAAAGAGGCAAAAGTGGCCGTACTTGAATTCCAGGAAACATATGGCTGTGACCCTTTCTAATAAAAATGCACAAGGTGAGCATTTCAGCTGCTCTTTTTGCATAGAAAGGCAGAAGACCTCTTGTGCAAGAAAGACACTGAATCAACCACTCACATGGGGTCCTAGTCACCACACCTCTTATGTGCTTGAAGCCAAGGAATGCCTTGATGATTATAGCAGAAATATCCTGTTTTCATCGTGACAGGAGGTCTCTCTGATATCCTAGAAATTAACAGGTCTTTTGCAATGTATATTTATTTAGTGCATTTTTTTAACTGCTGCAGTGTAATGCCACTTCTAAATATATGTGTAGAGTACTGGAAGTAAGGATCTAATTATCTGTAAGGCACCCAGCCAGCGCTGCAGCTCCTAAAATCCTTCTCCTGTCCCATAACGGTAGGGCGGATAAAAATCACCCTCTCCTGTCCTTGATCTTCACAACGTCCTGGGCATGGCGAAATGGACGAGTTCCCAAAAACACAAAGCTGTTAACCCTAATTGCTCTACAGTTTCAAATGCAACGGTTGCATAAATGTTTGGCTCTTCTCCCAGGCATTGATCCTTTACTCCAATAAGCCTATTCTAGAACAGGAGAGGGGTTTTTCAAGTTCATTCAAATCATCTGAGATTCTTGCAATATTTTTACACACTGAGATAACAGGGTTTGCTTAAAACTTCTAGCAGTCCAGATGTGGTCTCAGCTTTAGCCATCTGGTTGCTGCAACTCGGAAATTTTAAATTGATTTTTGTCAAAGTACTCTGGAGGTCATTCATCTGCTTACGCGGTATTCTGTAAATCCTGGTGAATATTTTTAGCAATCTAAGTAATTTATGAAAGGTACTGTTCAAAATATGCAACAATAAATAAAATTGTTCCAGACGTAGCCATGACACAGCAGTACAGTAGAACAGAAAATGTTTGCAGAGTTTGAAAGATGTTACTTGTGAAGGCAGAGTCTGTACCATCTCATCCCAGTGGATACTGGTCAAACAGATGGCTACCAACCTGCTTTTCCTTCAGAAGTTTTGGCCCGTGCTGTTTAGTTAAAATATGAAATTTTCCATTAGTGCCACTCTGATTATTGCTGTACTGGGACTGCTTTGCTGTACTTTCCTTAACCTTGTTGGTTAAGGACAACTTGTTGGTTATGACATGCTTTCATGTAATACATTGGCTTCCGAATGTATTTCAAAATAAGTGTTTACATTAATGTTCATAACACAGACAGAAGCCAGGAATATAACTTTAGTTCAGAACTGCACCAAACTAAAAAAATCAAACAAAAATTGGCTCATATATTAGTACTGAAGTCCACCACATATTATTATACAGTATAGTGATGAAAATAGTAAAGAATGTGCGGTCTATACGGCATGCTAATAGTCTTGAGTGAAACACCGAAAATCAGGACTGCTCAAGAGCTGCTATCTTTAACTTACAGGATGAATTCTTGAGATGGCTCTGCAAGATGCTTTCATTATAAATAGCACTGATCAGTGAAATAAATGGATAGTTCGTTACTTTATTTACCAGCTGGGTTGTTACTGGAGACTAAATGTAGACTATTTGCAATTTCTTTTCATGTCCAGGATGGGTGTTTCAAGACAACACCTAGGCTGCTGCTGAGACCTAAATCTGAATGTAATATTTGCATAACAGGCAAAAATGTCTTATAGTGCAAAATCATACTTACTCTCTATCACCAGCACAATTCTGAAACAAGACTCTGAAAAGCTAAACAGCAGAGCTGAATTAATAGACTCATAGAATCATACAGTCTTTTAGGTTGGAGGACACCTTCAAGATCATTGAGTCCAACCATTAACCTAACACTGCCAAGTCCCACTAAACCATGTCTCTAAGCTCCGCAATCAAAATCTTCCCTGATGCAACTTCAGGCCATTGCCTCTCGTCCTATCACTAGTTACTTGGGAGAAAAGACCAACACCTGCCTCACTACAACCTCCTTCCAGGTAGTTGTAGAGAGCAATAAGGTCAGCCTCCTCTGCTGCAGACTGAACAGCCCCAGCTCCCTCAGCCACTCCTCGTAAGACTTGTTCTCCAGACCCTCACCAGCCTCGTTGCCCTTCTCTGGACACGCTCCAGCACCTCAATGTCCTTCTTGTAGTCAGGGGCCCAAAACTGAACACAGTACTCCAGGTGCAGCCTCACCAGTGCCGAGTACAGGGGCACGATCACCTCCTTGCTCCTGCTGGCCACACTATTCCTGATACAAGGCAGGATGCCGTTGGCCTTCTTGGCCACCTGGGCACACTGCTGGCTCATGGTCACCGTAACCAGCACACCCAGGCCCTTTTCTGCCAGGCAGCCTTCCAGCCACTCCTCCCCAAGCCTGTAGCGTTGCATGGGGTTGTTGTGACCCAGGTACAGGACCCGGCACTTGGCCTTGCTGAATCTCACACAGCTGGCCTCGGCCCATCGATCCAGCCTGTCCAGATCCCTCTGCAGAGCCTTCCTACCCTCAAGCACATTGACACTCCCGCTCAGCTTGGTGTCATCTGCAAACTTACTGAGGGAGCACTCAATCCCCTCATCCAGATCATTGATAAAGATGTTAAATAAGACCAGACCCAAAACTGAGCCCTGGGAAACACCACTTGTGACCGGCCGCCAGCTGGATTTAACTCCATACACCACCACCCTCTGCACTTGGCCATTCAGCCAGTTCTTTATCCAGCAAAGAGTACACTCATTCAAACCATGGGCAGCCAGTTTCTCCAGGAGGATACTGTGGGGAACAATGTCAAAGGCCTTACTAAAGTCCAGGTAGACAACATCCACAGCCTTTCCCTCATCCACTAGGCAGGTCACCTGGTCATAGAAGGCGATCAGGTTGGTCAAGCAGAACCTGCCTTTCATGAACCCATGCTGGCTGGGCCTGATCACCTTGTTGTCCCCCATGTGCTGCATGATGGCACTCAAGATGATCTGCTCCATAACCTTCCCCGGCACCGAGGTCAGGCTGCCAGGCCTGTAGTTCCCTGGATCCTCCTTCTGGCCCTTCTTGTAAATGGGTGTTACACTGGTGATCCTCCAGTCATCCGGGACCTCTGCTGTCAGCCAGGACTGCTCATAGATGATGGAGAGTGGCTTGGCCAGCTCCTCCACCAGCTCCCTCAGTGCCCTTGAGTGGATCCCATCTGGCCCCATAGACTTGTGTGTGTGTGAGTGGCATAGCAGGTCACTGACCTTTTCCCCTTGGATTCTGGGGTTTCCTTCTGCTCCTCATCCCTGTCCTCTTGCTCAGGGGCGTGGGTGTCTGGAGAACAATTTCCCTTATTGTTAAAGACGGAGGCAAAGAAGGCATTAAGTACCTCAGCCTTTTCCTCATCCTTTGTCACTATGTTTCTCCCCGCATCTAATAGAGGATGAAGATTCTCCTTTGCCCTCTTTTTGTTGCTAATGTATTTATAGAAACGTTTTTTATTGTCTTTTATGGCAGTAGCCAGGCTAAGTTCTAGCTAGGCTTTGGCTCTTCGAACTTTCTCCCTGCATAACCTCATGATATCCTTGCAGTTCCCCTGAGTGGCCTGCCCCTTCTTCCAAAGGACATAAACTCTCCTTTTTTTCCTGAGTCCCAGCCAAAGCTCTGTTCAGCCAGGCTGGTCTTCTTCCCCGCCTGCTCGTCTTTCGGCACATGGGGACAGCCTGCTCCTGTGCCTTTAAGATTTCCTCCTTGAAGAGTGCAAAGCAATTCTCATCAGCAGAGTTACCTGTTTTGTACTTTTCCCATTATTATTATTCTTTATTTTGTTTAGTAATATTTTAGACATGCGAAAATTAGTGACGAGTTAATTTTTATTGCAGTTACATGATGGACATTTAATGCTTTAAGGGTCAGACTCTAACTTAATTTAGCTCAGTAGCGGCCCTTTCCAGCTAAAGTAATCTAACAAGACTGTCATGTAGGTTTAATATCAGGCGTTACATGCCAATGCAGTAAGGCAAAGGATCACTTAGAGTCTATCCGAATCATCTGTGTGATCACTGTAATCTAAAATACATCCAATTTACCAAAATGTAGTCTAGTAATAAATACAGAAGCAGCTGTAACTGGGACTAAAATGATTTCCTTCTTTTGTATTAGATCAGTGAAATATTTGTTATATTGATGCCCTCATTGGTACTAAAATGCCACTTGACCAGAGTCAGCAGTCAGCAAGCCTTTGTTACGTGCAGAGGAATTAGTGATGTGTTAGCTACTGAAATGATAGCTGTTTGTGTGTAAATGCAAGTCTGAAGAACTTCTGCCCATGTGTAGTTTTGACCACTCCAAGTATCATCTATGAAGCCACTTCTGACGCTTACATTAGTTAGTTGGAGGTCTGTTTGCTGCTGATCTTATAAAGCGCTAAGGGGTTGGCTAATTTTGGCTCCATCAGCCTCTGTCAGGGAAGCCAACTTGCAGTTAAGACAGTGTGCCACTCTTCCACAGAAAAGCAAAAGATCCTAAAATCAACTTCAAATATGTTTATGCAAAATGTTGAAGACAATTAAAACTTACACTAATTTCTGAGTGTATGAAAAATCTGCCCAAATACATATAGCCATGTATGCGCAGCATCTCTGGGCTTACTATACTTACAGGCAGGGGACTGACACAGTGGTGAGGATGTTACCTCAGCACTGTCTTTAATACGGCGGACGATCTGCAAAAGGTGAAAAATTAGGGCATGAGTTGGTTGATGTGCAGCAACATTTGCATGGGCAGGCCTTTTTAGCTCTTCCCTTTTGTTTCCAACCCAATTTGCCTTCACTCAATGACAGCCAAGTTTTATCTCATCTACTCTGCTCTGTGGAGTGTTTCTGCTTCTAGTGACATCGCTGCATTAAATGGTGGAGGAACTCCCTGAGCTTTGTAAAAAGACCTAAAGGGCTTTTTAGACTGTGTCCTGAATAACTCCTGTAACTGGTACCCAGAAGGAAAGATAGAAGCAAATTATTATTAATTAACCAGTTAATGAATAATGAAAATAGACATCAGACACTTCTCTTTGCAGCCTACTTTTGCAACCAAAGAGTGAACAAAGTAAGAAAGCAGAAGACTCCAGATAGCAACCTGCCCTAACACCCCAATCCAGTGTGGTTTCACACCAGGGTTACATGTCAGAATGTGCTGATGCAACTTGTAAAACAGAGATTTCTGGAGCTTCTCCTCAGTGCTGGAGAATCAGCACGAGAGAAGAATCTCACTGCAGAACAGTGTTCAGTAAAAGGTACCTCCCAGTGAATGTCACGTCGGCTTGAAGGTCTGAAAAAAATGATGACCTGTGGCTACAGGCTTAAAGGATGTGCTTTTCCCTAGCAGGTTCCCAAGTGGATTGAGTAACTGTTTTGTTAAGTATATTGTCATCTTATATTTTGGAATTAATTTTTTCCTAACTTGCGTTTTATGTACATGTGAAACACTTCATCCTAGCTTGTTATTTTACTATTAAACAATGAAAACTTAATATGACAAAAAGCATTGCATTTGTATTGCTATTTTCGCTCTGGTGGCTTAGGTTAATAAATTTTTTTAAACTTGGGTAGCATAATTCTTGCTGAAAAACTATTCTGATACTTCAAAGAAGTTGTAGTGATAATTTTGAACTAGCATTTTCTGAACAGAGAGCTCTACTGTCAAAACAACACATTAAATGCAAACCAAATCCAGTCTGCAATTTCCTGGGAGCAAGCCAGCTATGACATAACATAACATAACATAACATAACATAACATAACATAACATAACATAACATAACATAACATAACATAACATAACATAACATAACA
>Ga0065711_1050151_pt1 | contig 10963 bp, 8 predicted proteins | sample Hoacrofraction12_FD_59098 | JGI IMG/M metagenome (GOLD analysis project Ga0065711, IMG submission 59098) | Hoatzin crop microbial communities from Cojedes, Venezuela - Epithelial fraction 12 v2 (version 2) | ecosystem: Host-associated > Birds > Digestive system > Esophagus > Crop | place... | reverse complement strand
TACCCCGACCCAGGTGTAGGACCTTGCACTTGGCCTTGTTGAACCTCATGAGGTTCACACAGGCCCACCTCTCCAGCTTGTCCAGGTCCCTCTGGATGGCATCCCGTCCTTCTGGTGTATCACTGGTGTTGTCCTTCTGGTGTTGTCAGGGTCTTATTGTAATGGAGCATATAATATGAGCATATAATTCGACAGGTTCCATTCAGTTATCTTGCCTGACCCTGCTTCTGCCATCGTAGAATAAAGCATAAAGAAAAAGTGAGACCCCAGACAAGTTAGCTTCTTACATTTTGTATCTGACTCTGCTCCTAAAAGAGGTGTATTCCATACATTATGCACAAATTAAGATGATAAAGAAACCTCTGCAGTTTTTTTTCCCCACTGTCCTGCTGACTTGACATTATTCACCACAGCTATCGCCATTATCTTCTACAATCTCCATAACCATTGTTTAAAACGAAGAGTGCGTTTCCCTAACTAATCAGTTCTAGACTGGCTGAATCGTAAAAAAGTCACAAATTGTGCAGTGAAAGTGAAAAGTGGAACTCTACAAGAGAAATATCACCTGGTAACACAAAGCAGTAGGAAATAAGTAATAAGAGAAAGACCGACCAAGTCAGTCAGGCTACAGTAAAGAAAAAGAGATGGAGTGAGGAATTCACCAGACTTTACAGAGGCCTATGTCTGTGCTGGTCACTCCATAATCCTGTCATAGAGAGTGCATACCTTACCAGCGGAGCCTAAGGTGTGACTTTTTCCCAAAAGTAGACTTTCAAAATGAATCATACATTCAGCATCCTAAAAGTGCCTATTTCTGCTGCCTGGCTGTAAGGAGCACCTGGGGAACCTAGCTCAGATGTAGATCCTTGCCATATGGCCACTTATATTTAGGTGAGGTGAGTTCCACCCTCTGCAATAGCTTTTACAGAGTTACAGAAATATCTAATGAGACCTTATGTGCATGCATGCTTACAGTTTTTCCTGTGCTTTCAGATTCTAAAACAGTGATTTGTATTTTAGGCACACAGATTCCTCCAATGTAGCTTGGGCTGGGTCTTCACAAACAGTTTCGGTTTGACAATTTTGGAATTTAATCTCCAAAAAAGAAAAGCTGACACAGAAGCATCCTTCTGACCTGACACAGAACGTTTTATTCCATTACAAAAAAAAAAGCAAAAAGAAAAGCAGAATAGATGGTGGTACTACCAGTGCCAATGGGATTTGAACCTTCAAACCTAGAATTGTACAAAAAAGTCAACTCTGATCTCTGGATGCTTTAGGGCTGTGAGTAAAGTTTGGGAGGGGAGGGGCAGAGGGGTGGTGTTCCACTTCTGAAACACTGGTCTGATGAGTATTGTGAACAGGATTCTGAATTGTTAATTCTTCAAGGAAGACTGGTTTGATTCTGTACAAAATAGATAAACATTCAGTGAGCCAGAAAGCAAGACAGTGTGAACACCTTTCCAGTCTTGGCTCATACCTTCACTTTTGGTTTCCAGCTCCTGCTCACAGGACTCTTTTTCCGTACAAATTCTGAAGCTGGCAGCAAAAAAAAAATTGAGAACCTGTATCCTGGTGAGCCTAGCCCTCTGCTGAGTGATGCAAGCTGAGGGTTCAATTTCCTTTGGGACACATACAGGCTCTCCATAAATTCACAGTGAGTACTTTAGATCCCAGTCTACTTTAAAGAGGAAAAGCAATGTTATGGAGCAGTAATAGGGAGAAGTTCATATTCAGACGTCAATATTTGGAGGATTCTGCTCTGGGTCTTACATCTTTTCACCAGGGTTAGACTAGGAAGTTGTTATAGGGACCCTGCACACTTTTGTGGAAAATCAGAAAATGCAGGAGAAAAGATCAGTCTTTTTGACAGCACCTGTCCATGTGCCCTGCTGCTGGAATCACTTAAGATGTAGTTCAAAGGTCTGACCTTGCAAGCTAGATGTGAAACACTCTGAACTGACTGTCATTTACTCACATGTTTAAGGATGTGCATTTTATTCAAGCGTATCCAGCAAAAGTTAGATCCAGTTCTTAAACGCAGAAAGTCACCTTGTTTTGTCGAGTGCTTTCCTTTTTCTAATCTGATGAAAAAGCATTAGTCTTCTATGTTTGCATGGCGAAACTATTGAGGGATACTGGCAATGTTTTATAGAGTTGGTAGTTTTGTGGGTTTTTGAAAAGATATAACTTTTCTAGAAGGTATTTTATGTTTTTCTATTTTTTCTCTCTGCGGAACTAAAAATGGAGGATATTGAGGTTCTGAGTTCCCCTTTCATTTTCAGTTCAGTAAAAAAGGTAGAGAAAAAAGGAATTTGAATATAGAGGAAATAAAAAATGAAAAACAATTTTAAAACACAAAAATTTCTAATGTCTTACATTTTAAATTATTTTTCCGTAAGGTTGAGCATACAGAACCACTGGCTTTCAAAACACATTACAAAATGTTTCTTGTAAAAACATTTGTATTCACAAAATATAGCAGAAATTCTCCTTCCCTGCCATTTTCAGCAATGTCAAGACTGTACTTTATTTGTTTTACTTAAAATAGCTCTTACCCTCATGCCTTTTTCATGACAACTTCACCCTGCTTGGTTCACTTTCATCTCTGCACTTTCTCAGGTACTCAAAATAGAACTAGCACCAATTCCATGTTTTGCTGATCCTATGATTTAGGTGTCATCTTTGCAGAACCATACATCACAGAATGGTTAAGATAGGAAGGCACCTCTGGAGGTCATCTGATCCAAATCCCTGCCCCAAAACAGGGTCAGCTAGAGCAGGTTGCTCAAGACTACGTCCAGTTGAGTTCTGAACATCTCCAAGGATGGAGACTCCTTTACCTTTCCAGGTAACCCGTTCTACTGTTTTATCACCCTCACAGTAAGTTTCTTCTTAAGTAGAATTTTTTGAATTTCAGTTTGTGCCACTGCTTCTTGTCCTGTCACTAGACGTCACCGAGATGAGCCTGGCTCCATCTTCTTTATTCCCTTCCATCAGGTATTTATATACATTGATAAGATCCTCCCATAGCCTTCTCTTCTCCAAGCTCAACTCCCAGCTCTCTCAGCCTCTCCTTGCAAGTCAGATACTCTATTCCCTTATCTTCATGGTCTTCTGCATACATTCCAGTATGTCCACATCTCTCTCGTACTGGGAGTTCAGAACTGCACGCAACACTCCAGATGTGTCACATCAGTGCTGAGTAGAAGGGAATGATTATCTCCCTTCGCCTGAGGGTAACACTCTTACTAATGTGGCCCAGAAGGCAGTTGGCTTTCTTTGCCACAAGGGCACGTTTCTAGCTCATGTTCAACCTGCTGCCCACCAGGGCCACCAGGTTCTTTTCTGCAAAGCTGCTTTTCAGACCCCAGCCTGCACAGGAGCAGGGGGTTATTTCTCCCAGATGCAGGACATTGGATTGCCCTTTGTTGAACTTCATGAGACCCCTGTAGGCCCATCTCTCCATCCTGTCAAGGTCCCTCTGAATGACAGCACACCCATCTGGTGTATCGACCATTACTCCCAGTTTTGCATCACCTGCAAACTTTCTGAGTGTGTACTTTGTACCATCATACAGATTACACTAGATCAAGTGAATCTAGCCTAACTTCCTGAAGTCCTGTCTGTCTGCTTCTTAGAGCAATGGCATTGCTACTAAAGAAACAAGATGCACCAAATTCTGGCACAGACAGGATAAGCTGCTGTTTATTACAATGGAGTTTATTGAAGCTAAACATAGTTGGAAGCCAGATACCCAGGCTTCCCAGGTGGGTCTCCTCAGAAGCTTATGATCATCTATGCAGGGCTGCTGAGGCCCTTTCTCTCCCTTTGTCCCCCATTCAATCATTGTCTTCACACTGATGTCCATTTGACCAAGGGGATCTGAGTGTAAGCTACCTGGCAGAATAATCAGCATGATCCTCCAGACTGGTATCTCCTGAGCAACGAATAGCATGGATTACAAGACAGCAGGCTGCAACAGTCCTTGCTTGGACTGATTTTAATAGGTTTGCAATTGCACACTAAGACCTTAGTAAAGCTTCTTCCTTTCAGAGACAAAAAAATAGTTTACATTACAAACACCTGCTCGCTAAGACTAAGCCTTTAATTTTAAAGGATCCAAAACATGACAATAGTTCAAACATGATCAGTACAAACTTTGATGCAGTGACCTTACCGCAGAAGTGAGACGAGCAAGAATTTCAGCATTGGTTTCCGCCGTATCTTCTATTTTTTGATCAGGCCTTAAAAAAAGAAAAATAAGATTTTATTATTTCTTTCATTCTGTTTCAACATCTTTTGATTCCTGGAAAGCAAGGAACTTCGTAGCCACAGGCACTGATGTAAAAGGGCTTTTGAGATTCCACATCAAAATGATGACTGCAACGTCACAATAATTAATTTTGTCAGTAACGACAGAGTACACCCTTTGTCCCTTGCTGTCAAGAAGTCTTTTGATTGAACTAACACAAAACAGTGAGAGCATTCTTCAGCTATAAAAATATGATGAAGAACTGAAGAATGCAGGACCTTCTTAGCTCAGAGCTGCTTAACTGAATGCATATTTTGCTCTGTTAAAAACATACTCCATCAGAGCTTTCCACCTGCTCATCACCCAGCTTTGCTAAAGTGTGGAGCAACAGCTATGGAATGCAAGATCACATAGATAAAAGCAGACAACATCAAAATCATTATGTGACACAAAGTTTGATATTTAAAAAAAAAAGGTATGTGAAAATGAAAAGAATACAGGTAAGAAGCCATAAATTAGCAAATTAAAGCAACAGCTGAGAACACTATTAGGTTGTCTTGACAGTTACTCACAAGACAGAGATACTTAATGTGTCTTTGCAAAAGTGGGGCTGTACAAGAAGAACCCTTCCAGAAACTGTCACAGAAGTCTGGCCCACATGGAAAAAGCTGCACAAAAGCTGCTGCGGACAGCATGGATCAGACTGTGTTTTTCTTTAAAAGAGTCTAGTTCCCGTCACTAAAACATCTACAAGCCTTTTGGAAGGTTTATTGACAATCAGAAGAAAGATAGCAATATGATAGGAATATTACCACGGGAAGAAGAAAAAGAAAATGCCCTTGATATCTTTACTTTTCACAGTATTCAAGAAGTGTTGCATGCCAGCAAACTGAGCATATACGCAAAATTGCAGCTGCTATAATAAACATAAATCCCAGGTATTAGCAAAAGCTTCTATCTTTGTCTAAATTATTTAACTGCTCATATGCCTTGATGTATTTAGGAGGAGAGCTGACAACATGTCTGGAATATGCAGCTGGTATATTGTGGATCCTACATACCATGTCCAAAAAATTTCTTTCCCTGATTAAAAAAAGAATCAAGGTCAGAAAGCACTGAATGACACACACAGTCATTTTGGGGCAAGCATATTTGGACCAAAATGGTAATTCAGATTAGAAATCACAATTCTTTTCAGAACTGCCTTTTCTTTTCGAAGAAAAATGTGAGTTAACATTTTAAACATTATGAACAGCCCCAAAAGAAATAAATGAATGCCGTTTCATTTGCAAAGACTGATTTATTCGGTCTTTCTTTTTACAAATTTGCAATGAGATTAAAATAACTGACCACTTTAGATGCCTATGTTTCCCTGCACGGTTGATCTTTTCTGATCTCTCAGAATCTCTCTCTGATGCTTCAAAACTGGATGCAAAAGACAGCAGCTCAGTAGAGACAGCCACAGATGCAATCTATAAACCCAGAACAGCATATAGCATAGCTATTTCGGTCTTGGGCCTTTATCATTTCATCTTCTATTTAAAAATACTCACAATATTCATCTGCATACATGCATCAAATACTTCTGAAACTATTAATATACTAAAAATTATAGTCAGCTCTCCAAAATCAGAGAGGAAGAGTGTATTATGACACCCAGGCTATGGAAAAAGAGTAAGACAGGATGGATATGGAGGAACAGAATCAGCACAGATACCACTCTATTGTTTTCAAAACAGTCCGGCTAAGACCTAGTAGGGCTGGTACCAAACAGGAGCTACAAAGCCCAGGCAAACAAACCTAATGCTTAGACTACTAGCTCAGTAGTCCATGGGCTCGGTAGTGTGTTAATCAGAGCAAGGTGCAGGATTGCTTGCCCTAGACCTGCATGCAGGCAACTCAGGTCCAGCACAATTGTTACTGTATGCCACGTGAAAGCAACTAACGGTGCTTCCCGACCTGCTGACGGCAGAAGCAATACAGATACACCCATGGTCCTGGGCGTGGACCTCAACTGTCCAGTGTCGAGCCACTACATATGCCTCTATGCTGGCTTTACAATCCACCTACAAAGCCAGTAAAAGACCCATGGATACCTGATAGCTGTTTGCATTCAGCAAAACCTTTCCAGGAACTCTACAAGGCAGTAACTAAATGAATATTCCATTCTGGCTATTTGCATTAAAAACAAATTACTTATAAGAACGGTTACTTTTCTGAAATTAATAAAATGTTAATTATTTCAGGACAGAAGACACAGAATACAGTGCAACACTTCTGAAAAAAAAAACCAATAAGCAATGAGAGATAAAGAAAAGAAAAAAATCCCGTTCACAGCTCTTCAAATAATTAAAAAACATATTATGGGATACATTTCAATAGTCCAAGCTACCCAATGCATTCTTGAAACATTCATTGAGTCTACCAGTCTGGGAATTAGGTGTTGTTATAAACACCTCCATTTACAAAGAAGGAAATAGAAGTACACAAAGATTAAACACCTAATACAAAGCCATTGCAGTCACTGGAAAAGAGTCCAGGAGGCATTGGATGAGAGCCTAATGTTCAAGGTTGTAAGGAAGTCTGTGGCACAGCTTTCAATACAAATCTTTTGTTCCCAGGCTACTGCAGTATTCACTTTTTTTCTATTCAAGTGGAATTGGCTGTGATTAACATAGGGTGTTTAATGACCCCAAGAGGCCTTTGCATCAGTCCCATCTCATTTGACAACATTTAGGGGGGCTGAGTCCTGTGGAATACACATAACAACATTAGCCTTCAGTTTAGTGTGAGCTGCTAAAAATATGCTATGTCCCATCTTGTTTTCCATCATAGATTCCCACCAACGTTATGTTTAATGTAGGGAATCTGCCAAGGTCAAAAGGCAACAGGGAGCATTTATTCAGGAACAGTAAGCATGTCTCAGGCTTCAGAATGATATTTTCATTGTAGAACTTCATATAGTATTATTTGGAAGCACTGGTAATCCTGACCAGAAACCAATACAAATACATCAAAAATCTGTACAGCAAGAACGGGCCATGTTTATTCAATAGGGTTTCCAGCAAAGCAGCTGAAGGAAGTCCCCAGAGCTGCTACTGCCTACTCAAGTCTACAGGGTCCTCTGGGAGAGCAGATCCACGGTGCTCCACAGAGCCCTGCTGATGCACCTCGCAGTCCAGGCAAGCACCAGGTTGCTGCCCACCAGCTGCAGAGGAGACAAAGCTTGTCTGGCTCCCAGGACCACCAGGAGATGTCTAACATTGCCTTCTGTGCACAAGCAGGCAGTCACTTCTGATTTCATTAAAAGCAGCAAATCTAACTGGCAAGTTAAGAATTTCGCTATCCCTGCATACATACAGAATTAATGCTGTCAATACAAACTACAAGAAAAACTAAGACACAAAAATGAATACAAAAATATTAAACTACAAGAAAGGCTAAGCTTCTAATAGTATGCAAAACAGCTTACTTATTTGAGAAAAGACACTTACTGCAAGGAAGCGTTTTTAGAATTGTCCTCTTTCTTCATGAAATATATGGGTTTATTTAACCTCATGAGCTAACTAACAAATAACTCATCACATCTATTTCCTTTCAGATTGTATTTTAGCAGCATATTATTTGCATTAAGCATGGAGAATTTTGAACCTAGAAAAGCCTCCTTTCCCTTTAATATCACATTCCCGTGAGACTATACCATTATTTAAAATTCGATTCCTTCAATACATATTTTTTTAAAAAGCAGCTTCACAATCTGACAGGTAAAACCTCCAGAAAATACTTCTTCAGTGACAGTGTTCCCAAAAGAAATCCAGCTTCAACTAAAATTTGAATAATGTGAGCAGGAAGGAGCTGGAAATGTACATTAATGAACAATTGTTCAATTCACGTGACAGGGATCATCCTCCACTAGAAGTGACAGTTGCAGTGGAATGATAAAACTGCAAAGCAGACCGTAAAATAGTGGTACTCTCTGGCGGAGGTCAGCATGCAGGATACGTTTTAAACTCAAACCTACGAAGTCTTCGATCCATTCTCTTACCCAGCATCCTTCATGTAACATATCAATATGACCTATCTGTTCTGTCTTTTTGATTCAAAGCCTTTGTACGAGTAGTCACGAACCATGAAAAGTGGCCTGATCTGCAGCGATAATGAGGAAAACCCCAAATCCCACTGAAGTCAAGATGAAATTACCGTGATACTTAAGGAACGGCCGAACTGCTTAGCACCAGACTAGGCTGGAAGACAAGAATTTCTGTTTGTAGAAGTATTCAAAGGTTTTCTCCCATATGAGTCATCTGCTTAGAAGATCACATTCAGTCTCCTCCTCTAGCCAATCTGGAGTCCTTGTCACTTGGCTACACTCACTCAAGCTGGACAGATAAACGCATTTTCAAGGGAACCTCCAGTCCAGAACTGCCACTTTCTGGTTGGTGAGGGCAGTCAGCAACAGGGGGGGAATCAAGTTTCTGCCCTGAGCCATGCAGAGAAATTACTGAGATTTTTTTTCTACCAGCTCAACACGTCTGAATTTAAGAGGATGGGCTTGAGATAGCTTATAGGGACTTTGAGATTTGTGCTCCTTTAAAGTATTTCCATTGAACATTTATTTGAGAGAATGCATTTTTTAAACCTGGTATGTAGAGAAAGAAGTACTTACAGAAGAAAGTTTTGGTTTTGACATCAAAGAGAATAAATCCTAGTACTGGCAGAGTAATAGTTCTCCCCAGTATAAGTATCAGGTTTGAGGACTCATCATGCTAGGGTCAATGAAAGCGTTTAATTCAATTTGTCTATCCAGGCTAGTTCCTGCAGACTTGCTAAGGCATGAGGGATCACGAACCTCCAGACCCCTTAGTGACACCTTTTTCCTATATTTTGGCCTCTCAGTGCGGCACAAATAACTACGGCTTCCTTCTAGCTGCCCTAAATAGGCAACATTTAGAGTGCAGCTATATCAGCACAGAGGGTATGATAATATCCAAGTCAGGTGAAAGAGGAGACATATATGAAGTGAAACTCTTAAGAGGCATATTTTGAAAAAGGAATTATAATGTGAGACTACATAGCTCTGGCAAATATGCAGTAGCAAACTAAAACCAGATGACTGAAGGTACCACATTTCTACCTATCCTCCCTATCCATCTGACAGCTGACACAGCACAAAGGCATCTGATCTGCTACTCAATCAGCTCCACAGCATGCCTGCTGCCAAATTTGTGCCAAACCTCCAAATGTAAGAAGAGACCAAACAAATAATATAGCAAGCTAGAGTCAGCAAGAACCACAATATAGCAAAAACCCCAAGTCAAGTGTCTTCATTTATCTACCCACATTGACCTTCTCAGATCAAAGGCCCATCTCTAGAAAGGCTGTCAACCCTGAAAAAGAAATCTGGCTCATTTGCACAGTGGTTTGGGGGCAAACAGTGTCACTACAAGCCAGCCACATACAAAACAGTCAGCAAAAGTTGCAAACAGCTGTATACGCACACTTACAGGTTACACATGTCAATCCTGGCAGGTGGCAGTGGCAGTAGTTGAAGTAGGAGCTTTACTCCGTTTTTCCATCCTTCGTCTTTCTCAAATTCACAGAAAAGGTAGGTACATTCATCCGCTGAGAACTGGTAGAAAGCATGAGTGTCTTGAAAATAGAGATGTCTGTCCACTGTTAGAAAAAATAACATCAGATAGCCTTTAAGCCTTTACCATGTAAAGGTTCTGTGTTCCCACCACGTTCTGTATTGCACTTGACTTTAATGCCAAGTTCCACCACCACACAGGGCAAAAGAATTGCAAATTCTGCATAGAAGCAATCCTGCCCTCTCATGTTAACTCTGCATCCGAACAGGACAACCCCAAAGCCTCAATCTGAAGATCTCCAGGCTCCTGAAATTCAAGCCATAAGACTGCTGAGTGTTTAGTCAATTTTGGAATCAGTTCAGAATTAGGGGATAAAAACCTTCCATTTGTCAGATTTCTGAGCCTCAATTTCCATTGGCTTATCATCTCTTCTCACTAATGGCCAGGTACTAGTAAGCAAAGTTCAATAATGGAGATGCAGCCCAGCATTATCCCAGCTGCTGCACCAGTAAAACAGCTATCACCATGCCTGGCTTAACTGGGATTGAACTGGGTTTGAAAGATGGGGTCCAAAGCCAAAAGCACAAGCTTCTGCTGGGAGAGTAATTCAGCCCTTATTGAGGCTGCATGATCAGACATACTGTCAGTGTAGTTGGAGCAGCAGAAAACCTTTAAGTATACTGCCAGCGTACATAAGAAGAAGTCTCTTCCATCACAGCTCACTTTTTTGCAAGGAAAGTTAAATGTTTAGCACATACCCTAGGGCGGGGTATGCTCTGAGTTGAGCTACCTAGGCAGTCCCAGCTACAAAAGTAAAGCCCACGAAATTTCCAGAGGTTGGTTACCAGTGTAATTATTGCCAACCACATTAGTTTGACCTAAATTCGGTGGGAAAGGTGCGGACAGCTGGATAGAACCTGGCATTGCCACCATCTCAAGGAGACGAATCCTCTTTCAAGCCATTTTGATCTAAAACTATGAAAAACAGAAAGAGGAAGGGAAAAATCACTAGTAGCTAGAGAAGTCATCTGGCGAAGTCATGATCTGCAGTGGCTAAACAGCTGCTGTCCTGTGAAAAACCTAAAAGCGCTTGATGTAAAAAAAAAAAAAAAAAAAAAAA
>Ga0065711_1050150_pt1 | contig 10963 bp, 8 predicted proteins | sample Hoacrofraction12_FD_59098 | JGI IMG/M metagenome (GOLD analysis project Ga0065711, IMG submission 59098) | Hoatzin crop microbial communities from Cojedes, Venezuela - Epithelial fraction 12 v2 (version 2) | ecosystem: Host-associated > Birds > Digestive system > Esophagus > Crop | place... | reverse complement strand
CAAACCAGCAAGTCAAGCTTGTCTAAGTAGTGTTATTTAGGAGCCTCTTTATCTTAGAGCTTTCCTTTCTTCTCAAAACAACAAGGATCTCCTTTAGCATAATTACAATCACTCTAGTAAATGGAAATTTTACATTTACGGGTATCAGAGTCATCTGCATACTTGCTGAGGGTATACTTGATCTCACTGTTGAAGTCATTGATGAAGATGTTAAACAGCACTGGTCCCAGTACAGATCCCTGAGGGACACCACTTGTCACTGGCATCTATTTGGACATCGAGCCATTGACCACTACCCTCTGGCTGCGACCTTCCAAAAAATTCCTTGGCTATCAAACAGTCCGTCCATCAGATCCATCTTTCTCCAATATAGAGAGAAGGATGTTGTGAGGGACTGTGTCAAAGGCTTTACTGAAGTCCAGATAGATCACATTCTTATCTCTTCCCTTGTCCACTGATCTAGTCGTGCCATCATAGAAAGCCACTAGGTTGGTCAGGCAGGACTCACCCTTGGTGAAGCCATGCTGGCTGTCTCAAATCCCCTCCCTGTCCTCCATGTGCCTTAGCATAGCTTCTAGGAGGACCTGTTCCATGATCTTCCCAGGCACAGAGGAGAGACTGACAAGTCACTAGTTCCCAGGGTCCTCCTTCCTACCCATTTTAAAAATGGGCACAATACTTCCCTTTTTCCAGTCACCAGGGACTTCACTTGCCTGTCATGACCTTTCAAATATCATGGAGAGTTGTTTGGCAATATGACATCGGTCAATTGCCTCAGGACTCTGGGATGCATCTCATCAGGTTCCAGATTCTTATAAAAAATGTGAAATACAGATTCTTACAAAAAATGTGAAAAAGAATTCTGCAAGTAATCTGTTCCCAAGAGAGCACATGGTCTTAGGCTCCTACCTGTCCTCCTCCTACTTCATTAAGGTTCAAATCTATTCTTCAGCTAAAGATCATTCACAATTCCTTTTCTACTTCTTTCCCTGGGTGAGTTCACTGGAATGTAATGAAAAAGTAAACTCTGTCTTTCATGGCTTTCCTTTCTTATATAAACTTTGTATTAATTAGTAGTAGTAGTAGTATCAGTACTGTGGAATTCTGTAAGGTCTTTGACACAGTCCCCTAAAATATCATCCTCTCTAAGTTGGAGAGATACGGATTTTATGGGTGGACGTTTCTGTGCATGACGAATTGGTTTGATGGTCACATCCAGAGGATATTGGTCAACAGCTCGAAGTCCAGATGGAGATCAGTGGCAAGTGGTGTCCCTCAGGGATCAGTATTGGGACCAGTACTGTTTAATATCTTCATCAATGACCTAGACAGTGAGATCAAGTGCACCCTCAGCAAGTTTGTGTATGACACCAAGATGCGCTGTGCGGTTGACATGCCTGAGGGATGGGATGCCACCCAGAGGGACCTGGACAAGCTTGAGAAGTGGGCCTGTGTGAACCTCATGAGGTTCAACAAGACCAAGTGCAAGGTCTTGCAAATGGGTTGGGGCAACCGGTATCAATAAATGCTGGGAGATGAAGGGATGAGATCAACCCTGACAAGGAGGACTTGGGGATACTGGTAGATGAAAAGCTGGATGTGAGCTAGTAATATACACTCACAGGCCAGAAAACAGGCCTGTATCGAGAGAAGTGTGGCCAGCAGGTTGAAGGAAGTGATTCTGCCCCTCTACTCTGCTCTGGTGAGACTCCACCTGGAGTTACTGTTTCCAGCTCTGGAGGCCTCAACACAGGAAATACATGGACCTTTTTGAGTGGGTCCAGAGGAGGACCACAAAAATGAGCAGAGGACTAGAGCACCTCTCCCGTGAGGAAAGGCCAAGAGTGTTGGGGTTGTTCATCCTGGAGAAGAAAAAGCTCCAGGGAGACCTTACAGGAGCCTTCCAGTACTCAAAGGGGGCTTATAAGAAAGATGGGGACAAACGTTTTAGCAGGGCCTGTTGCAATAGGACCAGGGGTAATGGTTTCAAACTAGAACATGGTAGATATAGACTGGCTGTAAGGAGGAAATTTTTTACCATGAGGGTGGTGAAACACTGGAACAGGATTCCCAGAGAGGTGGTCAATGCCCCATCCATGGAAATTTTCAGGGTTAGGTCAGGTGGGGCTTTGAGCAACCTGATCTAGTGGTAGATATTCCTGCTTCTTGCATGGGGGTTGGGCCAGATGGCCTTTAAAGGTCCCTTCCAACCCAAACTGTTCTAGGATTCTATGGTTATTTAGGGTATATTTACACATTCTCTGTTTTAGAATGACTATATTTAGTGCCCACTGTTTTTCCCATGCTGGATACGATGTGTAACAATGAAAGCCAAAACCAGGAAGAAAGAATTTTTTATTTTATTAGGAAATCTAAAGAAGAGGTTCATTATATTTAGATGTCTTTACTATTTTTATGACAGGCGTAAGGTCTTTATATTAGGACATCAGTTTGAAAAGCTTAACATCAGCTCAATGCTAGTTCTTGGCCTGAGTATGTTTTTTCTATTTTTATTCTAAGGCATATTGACAATTTGTGGCATGCACACAATGAGCAAAGGAAAATATAAAAAGAGCTGTCATTTGCAAAGCATGTTGTTTTGAGAAGAGGGAATTTAATCATCTTTTTTTGGAAATGGAAAGGTGAACCAAATTTGAAGCCTTCAAAAAGACACAGTCTAAAATTACAATAGCTAGCACTAGGGAGTATGATAGAATATTACTCCTGCTATGCCAGTTGGCATGCAAGACCTCCACTTAGCAGTAAAGAATGTTGCTAATATGCCTCGTGTTTCTAAATTCAAATAAAATACTTCCTTATTCTGTGTGTACACTGGGACCATTCTTTCTTGAATAGTTCAGTGTTGCTCAGGCTGCTGTGCCCATCTTGATGCACAGACAAGAGTAACTAGGATTATTTTAGAGGTTTTTTTGACTCAGGGCTTTTTGGCTCAGTAATTTTACTTTGTGAAAGAACTTACAAGTTGAAAACATGTTTATATATGAACTGCAACAAGAATTACAATGTTGGGACAGGTTAACAACCGTTCACGTCTAGAACACTCCACACTAACCAGTGTGGGATACATCAGAAATAGAAGTAAAGCCATCAAAATCATGCCACCTACAGTATATAATTTTTTTTCTATATCTGTTTAGTAATCATCTAAGATTTTTGGTTTGCCTTTACAAATTTAATTTTTCTGCATATTCATCTCTTGATTCTCTTAAAACAGAAAACATTCATTTTTTCTGTTCTGAGCTGGTTTAAAAGCTACAATTTTTAGAACATATTGAGAACTTCCCACTCAGTGCTACTCCATTTGAGTACAGAAAAAGACAGACACCAAATCTCTAATATTTCCCTGAGCCATTTGCTTTTGAAATAGTTCAGAGCTATTAATAACAATTCAAATTGCATCACTTCATTCAATAGACAAATACTCATCCTGCATCCCGCAGCTTAACTGGACTGCTGCATCTTGTCTGTGAAAAGGTGTCAGCTCAGAAAAGGCTAGAAACCCTCACTGTACAATTTTGTGGTTGAGTCATGAGGAGAAAGAACTTCCTTTAGTCCTCTGTTGTCCCTCCTCTCTGAGTGCATATAAAATGGCATGGCAGACCCTGGCACTAAGAAAGTAATTTCCCTTTCTCTTTGTGCAGTATGCCACATTTTGTCTTAACGTGGCTTAGCACAAAGCCTCATAAGTTCATACTTAAAAGCAGTATCGTCATTCACCACTGTCAGTACTGTCTAGGACTTTTCAGCAGAGGGAAACACTGTAAAAAACTGATCTTTATTTCTTTCCAGTTTGGCTTGAAGGTCAGTGAAGATATTTTGTCTCATTTGACTAATCTGGAACTCCTTTGAACAGTGCAAGTGCAGAATTTTAACTCCTAATCAAATGCTGAGATCACATTTTCTGTCTAAGACTTGGTAGATGGGGACAAATATGAACCAAAAGAAAAAAAAAACCCAGCCAAAAAAATATTTGTGCAAAACTAGGTAAGAAATATACAAGTGTGAAACAAATGTTACTGGACTATACAGAATTCTACTAAAGAGAACTCTAGAGGAAATAAAAATACTTCAGAAGAGAAAGAATTTGTTTTAGGACTATCAATACTTAAGATTAGGCTTTTTTTTTTTTTCTTCCTCTGATTGATATAACTGAATCTGACTTTAACAGGCCAGTCTGAAATTTTGCAAGCTGATTGTTTGATACAGAAATTTATGGAGAGTTTCAGCAAAGGAGGTCCGATAGAGGAACATGAAAAACTGGTAGTTATAGTCTCAAAAGTTGTTTTCATTGTTTATTTAATCCTTACTGTGCATGTACTCATTCAGAGATTAAACAGTTCATGGGCAGCAGTGGCATCAAGCACTGCAAATAAGATCTGGTACCATCATTGCTTTGCAGACTAGTTCCCAAAGGGCAAAGACACACAGGGAATCCGTGTAGTAACATCAGAAAAATCTCTTTAAAATCTCTCTGAAGTAGGAATACAACATAGTAAAGTAAAAAGTGTGGGAATCACCACGTGATGTTGACGAGATAAGGTTAGAAAGATAGACGAACAAGGACAGAAAATGTGACCCATATGTATCCCCATAAATATTTACACTGTACATGTAACGTAGCAGGAGACAGAGAGAGTGTATGAAAATACAACTTAAACACATCCCAACCATGGAATAAAATGTAATGTTTGAGTACTCAATACAATGCTAGAAAAATTTGCAAAATCAATGAAGAAAGTGGCTCTTTGCAAGCCTCTACAAGGAAACCATCTTTCAGTGCTGTTCTCTACTTAATCTTGTTCCACGGTTTGATGATCTATTAATATCATCATTTGCTCACTTAAGCTCAAGGAGCAAAGGTATCTACTGTCTCTAAACGTCAGCATCATATATCTGCATTTTCTACTGACTTCCATGGAACTTGCATTTTCTGTTTACTTCATCAAAACCCTAGGAAGTTATGCCTTCAGCACATCATGATTTTTAAAGTTAAAAAGTTAAGTTTTAAAGAGAAATTGCAAGATTACATTTATGTATGTAACCCTTTTTTTCTACACTGTTATATGGGATTGTAATTCTGTTCTTAAATACGTGATCTCATGATTACATGATTACATGCAATTGCATCAATGTAAGCTATTTTTCCCAGTGATTTCTGTCTCATTCTGATCACAAAACAGATATTTCGTAATTAATATGCATTTGCTTATGATTTGCTGATTTTTTTAGTGCCTTATTTCTGATTTTGCAGAACATTGTACATGCAATTATTTAGTTTATTTGACTAATTTTATTTTTATTCTTGTCAGCAGACCATTTTAAAAATAAATATTCCTCACTGCCATATAACCATTTGTTCTAAAACTCTCATTTCACTCCATCCTAGTTATGTTCTGTACAATTAGACAGTGGCTTCTAAGTTGGAGGAAGCAACATTCTCCAGAACTATTAAAAAAAACCCCACACTCCAAAGCTTGCAAGATAGAACACAGCATCACAGCTGGCTGAAATCACCCTGCAAGAAAACTAAGTTTCCTCACATATGCACCAGAAACCACATGGTATAGCATAAGACTACACTCCAGGAACTTTCAGTGATTTTTTTCTTTTTTGTAAATATGGAAATACATAGGTTTTTGTTATTTATTCGACACAGCATCTACAACTACAATAAAAAAGAAGTTTCTGTACTAGCCATGATATTTACTTATGCCCAAGTATCAGAAGCACTCTCCATAAAGACTAGAATTTTTTGTCCAGTGCTGTTTTTGTCTATTTTAATCTTTTTTCTGCAGTAATTAGTTAGTCATTTGAACATGAAGTGAGTAGGAAAAAAGAAATTCTTTTCATAATTACATTAAAAAGAAATAAATCTCATAGTAATTGATTTTCTAGGGGGTCTATAGCCAAAAGAACTGAAGTTCATTTGAAAGCTAAAGCTTTACAAAATAACCTTCAGTGACAAGCGGTGCCTTTTATTGTTGTATAAGAAATGGCTTCTGATTTGACAGAATGATAAGCCTTTGAAAACTGTGGACTGAAAATACACAGTAGACTTTTTGCTAAACTCATAAAGTACCCAACTGAGGAAGGATTCACTGCACATGAATAAGAGTGAAATTAACTGTGTATTGAAAAGTCTCATCAAATGCAAGGCTGTAAGTCCTTGGCAGAACTTGGGTCCCAGCGAAGGGTTTCTGCACACTTTGTCAGGTACTCCAGAGAGATCATAATTCTGATGTGCTGTAAGAACTCTTCAACTTTCTTTGGCTGATGTGAACTTTGAATCTTATCTTATAGCAAATCTGCAAAATAGTGATTTTTTTTGTTGGGGGAGGCTAATTGTTTTTTTCTTTCAGGCATCTTTCTTAAAGAGGGAATCTGTTTCACAGGAAGAAACAACTCACAAGCACCTGTACCTGATTCTTCAGCTTAGGGTTGTGTGATGACTTCTGAATATATGACAGTCATTGACAAGTTCAAAGAAGAACAGACATATTTATGTTTATAGTCTATATGTATAGGAAAAGACAGATGCTGTTCCTGTATAAAAGGCAAGATACAACACCTGAATGAAATAAGTAAACATGCAGGTAAGATTGGACTCCAAAACAATCTCACAAAAATAGTGCTCTGCATGTAGTTTAATGTATGCACGTTGCTTTAGCTTCTGCAACAGAATAACGAACACCACTGCAAGTCCTTTAAACATTGATGGTATTTTATAGGAAAGCTCTAAAGGAAATATGCATAGGCATTCTCAAATGTCTTATGCAGTATACATTCCCTGACTTTTTTTCAGAAGAATCACAATCGATGTGTAATTATTACTATGAAAATACAGAAATACAAGAATAAATGTCATACTGAAATATGAATATGACATGATGAATATGCACTGAAATAGTAAATTACTATAATGGAACTATTATTATGGAATGTGGTTGTGCAGCTACACAAGCCACTCTGAGACATCAGGATAAATCCCGTTGTGCTGTTATCTTGGATACAAGTGCAGTGATTTGGGCGTCAGGCACTCTCTGGCCACACCTATGCCATCTGCTGCCTGAATGACACATCAGGATAAGCCATGTATGCTTTCAGAAAAACTCCCATTGTGCTGTTCTCTTGGTTGCAAGTACAGTAGCCTGGAACTGGGGTGGGCAGGCACTCCCTGGCTACACCTGGTCCGCCTGCTGCCTGAATTATCTACCAGAATGACTCAGCACGAATTGTGGCCAGATCTGAGAGTACTGACCAAAGCCAGTCATCTCAAGATCCTATAAATAGCGATTGAAAGGTGAGACCCTTTGAGCTCCTAGGGACCGCAGTGGGCTGTGTGACCCAGTACCTCCCTCTGAGCTGGGAGGCCCTTTGCGAGAATTGGAAAATCGTCCATCAATAATTTCACAGGGACTCAAAGGCCTGATTTTGCAAGGTTCACCTACAGTCCATTGACGAATACAGGCACATAAAAGCGACTAATACAAGAAACTCATTAAAAAGGAAATTTTAACAACAGGTTAACCTCTGTGTGTGTGTGAGCGTGTGTGTGTGTTCGGGCATGCTATGTGGTTCAGAACCATTTGCCTGTCTGTGTGCAGTTTGACTCAGAATTTTTTGAGTGCCTGTACATGTAATTTGACTTAAATTTCACCTGTGTGTGTAACACTGCAGTAAGTTTTGGGTGAATCTTGCCATTCTCAAATCTTTAAGTCCCTATTTTGATTGTAACAAATTCCATTGAATCACTCTTAACTTGGCTGATGATTAAGTGCTGTTAGTAGTTGTATAACCTACATCAAAAATTTTATAAATCCTAAATTGCTGCTAAACCAAAGCTATGTAACAAAATCCTACTCATAACTTGGAGTCCTAAGAATATGAAAATTAAGAGAATCTCCTTATCCTGAGTGACATGCTGTCTGTTCATGGACTATTTTGACTCGGTTCTCCAGACCCACAGGCAACTGGATTTTCATATCTCTGCTGCTAGTACTGAAAAGATGTTCTAGTATTCTGGAAAAAGATTTTTCTAATTTTCAGACTGAATTCTTGGTGGGTTGACAAAATTTTCTTCTCATGTCAACCTTACATTTCAAATTTAATGGTACTTCTTTCCCTTTTGCTCCATACCTAGATGAATTTATTTAAAAAGTTATGTTCTCTTTTTGTTTTATTGTGCCTAACTAACTGTATAAGGTTTTCTATGGTATAGAGATTGAAGCTAGCTTCATAATAGTTCAGGTGCTGTTCGCAGCTTAACAGTAACTTTGCTGAGATGACAGTTGCTCTGTTTCCAAAAAAGGAAATCTATACTTATAATGCTTTTTCTTTTTAGGTGTCAGAGATGAAATATCTATGAAGAATATGTGAGGGAGATGTTTTGTCTCTTTCCAGGCCAAACTTTCTTGTTTGTATTAGGCTGTTAAAGAAGATCTATGAAGCATCTCCATCTTTACTCATTGCCTGGAATCTCTTTCAAGCATTAACTTAACATTTCATAATATAAGGAGTATGCACAAAGATGACTGTGTACCTGTATATGTGTTTATAAAACTGAGGAATTGTATCCCAAAGTTTAGGTAATGATCTACTAGACAAGGTTTTCTCCCTTTAGGAATCATGCACACTTATTTTGGAGGAACTGAACTGGAGTACCCTTCTCTTTTCATTTAAACTGACCAAATTGTTTTCAGGAGATTAAGAAAGTCAGTCATTGTTCATCTAGGCTGACGTAATAACTTTGATGGGAAAGGCTTTGCATTGTCAATTGCATATGAAGTACAGACACATTTCATATGTACATGAAATTATCATATATAATTTGTCTTGATTTCATGAAAACAATTTAAATAGAGGCATAGAAGAAACAGATCAAGAAAATGTTCATGATGTATGATTAGAAAAGATAGAAAAGTACAGTTTTACACCTTTGTTTTTGCACATGTGCATTGCTTTACACGTATGCATTGTGTGTGAATTTCCAGAAAGTAATTTACCTTGATAAGGAGACTTTCCTAGTTTCCAGTATATTTGGGTGCCACAAACAAGTAAATAGATATATAAAAATACCAGAGTGAAATCCACGCTGAACTGATGAAGTTAGTCAGGCTTAGCAATATTTGTATAGATTAGATTTTTTCTTTCTTCTGGGCAGCAGACAATTTGCATGATTTTAGGCTGTTACTAATAAGATCAATTTCCTATTGTATTACGAACTTGACTTTTTGTTGTTCATAGGGAACTGCAACTTACACCAAACTACATTTTAAATTGTGTCATACCAGTCTTTCCTTTGAACTAGATGGCATTGGCTTGAGGGGAGCTTTTAATTCCGCTAGAGCCATGTGCCTGGAACAAAAGTAATGAGACAGAGCTCCTGAAACTTATGAATGGATTATTATTGGAACATATAGTACTTGATTTTTGCACTTTCATATCAATGTTTTGGCAGCATAGCTGCCACAGATGAAAAAACTACATCTCATCTTTTATTCTTATTTATGATTTGACCTTAAATTACCCCTTTTTCCCAGATGGCCAGTCATGTCTTACTTCTGAAATGTTACTGACACCATTTTGATTGCATACTATTGCAAACCTGTTCGCCTTAAATTCTCTACCATATGAAGTGTTTTGTGACTATGTGCAAAAATTAAAAAATGAAAAAAAGAAAGAATAGACATATTCTCTGCTTGACAAAGAGAGGAAGAAGAACATAAAATATGTTTACACTAGAGCTTTTCAGATATTGTTCTCTCACTATTTGTTTTATTTAGATTTACTCAAATGAAATTAACTCTACTGTCATAGTGAAGTAAGTCTATCATATTTTTCTGAGTAGAATTCATCAATCATTGTATCAAAACTGAGGCTGACAGAAAAACTACTTTCCTCCCAAACATATGCTTGGGCAATCTTGGCCTCATGGCTGAACATAAACTCTCTAAAATGCTTTAGAGAGTAAAAAAAGTCCTAGCACCACACAGAAAATGTCATGTTGAATACATTATACCAAAGACTTTGACAACAGGAGAAAGTGTTTGTCTTCAGCAATATTGTTGCATTCTTCTCTGAAAAACTTCTCAGCCCACAGTTTAGCTAAGGAGACTTTTCCAGCCACACAGAGGTAGCAAAACAGTATATAGTATAAATTACATCTTGGGGCTGAATTCTTTTTCTGAAAAGCATATGCTCACTCGATTATGGTCCAAGCAATACATACAATGTCAGCTCACTCGATTATGGTCCAAGCAATACATACAATGTCAACAATTTTTTGGTTTTTGAGGTTCTTTTATCTTCTGAAATTGTGGAAGTTCCTGTACACACACATCTGTTTCTGCATCTGTCCAATTGCTAAACTATTTAAACGTTTTACGAGGGGAGGATAAAGCAATTTACAATAATTTCCCTTTTATACATACAAGTATTCATGCATATACAGACACAAAGTTTTATCTTTCTTTACATATTATTCCTAGTTTTCCTTTCTTTAAAATTTTCCTTCACTTGGCTTTCTTCCTTGTTTCAGGATTCACCCCCTCTTTCAACTCACATTTGGAAAGCCTATTCATCACCTTCTAGAATTCTACTGTCCTTTCCCTCCATTGTTTCTTCAGCATGCTTTTTCATCTGTTGGTTTTGAACAGAGGAGGACTTCTGGGTGATGTGATAATTGGAGGCCAGCCTGGGCATAGTGATCATGAAATGACAGAGTTTTTGATTCTCACAGAAGTAAGGAGGAAGGTTAGTAGAACCTTTACCTTGGGCTTCTAGAGGGCAGACTAGGAGCCTGGCTGACAAGGTCCCTTGCGAGGCAGTCCTGAAAAGCAAAAGAATCCACAAAGGATGGACATTCTTCAAGAAGAAAATCTTAAAAGCATAGGAGCAGGCCATCCTCATATGCTGAAAGATGAGCTAGCAGGAAAGAAGACCA
>Ga0065711_1050149_pt1 | contig 10963 bp, 11 predicted proteins | sample Hoacrofraction12_FD_59098 | JGI IMG/M metagenome (GOLD analysis project Ga0065711, IMG submission 59098) | Hoatzin crop microbial communities from Cojedes, Venezuela - Epithelial fraction 12 v2 (version 2) | ecosystem: Host-associated > Birds > Digestive system > Esophagus > Crop | place... | reverse complement strand
TCTGGAGATATTCAAGACCCGCCTGGACAAGGTCCTGTGCAGCCTGCTGTAGGTGACCCTGCTTCGGCAGGGGGATTGGACTAGGTGACCCACAGAGGTCCCTTCCAACCCCTACCATTCTGTGATTCTGTGTCCCGGCTGCAAGGTGCGCCATTGTTGAAGCCTCGCTTTACTCTGGTGTTCCCTGGCTGTCTGAAGCTCGTTTGGTGCCTTTTTTCCAGCCTGAGCATTACAGTTTGGATGAAGGCTGCTGGGGTGGGGATGAAACTAACGTGAATACAGTGACTGTTTCATGGCTTGCAAAGTGCTCATTGTTCTGTCTTTGTTTCACTGGGGGTGAATTTATCCCGCTGACTAAACTCACCTTTAAATTACTAATAGCGCTCAAGTAAGTATTTTGGAGTTTCTGAAGTACAAAAATGTAATGTTGTACCTTGAAAACTGTAGGCTTGATAGTGATAGGATAGTGTAAAACAGCCTACTTCAATGAAGAAAAAATAGAAGCAAACTAACTATATCTGAAATGCTTGTCTATCTGGGCTGGAAGCTAGACCATACCTAGGTCTGCAAAGCAGCACTTCACAGCTGCTGGGAATGGGAAACCAGGCGTCTAACTTGATTGAAACTATGAAAGGGGTGTCAGGAGACGTGGAGCTTTGTGAGCCTGCCAGCACTGACAGCCATCAGGGTGCTTTGTCAATGCAAGCAGTTGGGACCTTGGTTGTGAGGTGAAAGTCTTGTGCTCCTGTTCCCCAGCATAGTGCTCAGGATTGGCTTCCTAGTGACTCAGAGGCAGCGGTGCCATGTCCTGTGTTACTGACAAGTCTTCCTGCCATGCAGAATTGCTGTTTTCTGTTAATTTGCTGTCATGTTCTGGCCTAAAATCAGCTCACTTCAAAGGGGAATTATTGTTTATTTTGATTAGTAGTAGCATGCAGAACATTCTATTTGTGAAATGCCACATCTATGCACTTCAGTCTGAAGAGCAACATAGGTGAGATTCCCTGGAAATGTACCGCCATTTTAACCCCAGTTTTGCAAGGATACCCTTCAGCAATGGGAAGTCCAAATCAGTGTATAATCAGAGCAGATAAACCTATTTCCATGTTCCTTCCCTTTGCAGAGGTGGCAGTTTGGGAATGAGGTAGCTGTGTTTGAGTACCTTGTCTTGTAACAATATTGGAGTGGTTTCTGGGATGGCAGCTTAGGATGAGGACTTGTTTCAGCCGATACAAGTTAGATAGTGGTTTGAGGAAAGCCCATCCTTGTGTCACAAATGGACCTGGCTCCCTGTTTAAGGTGTGGGGGGTCAATAGGTCACTAACATCATTTTTTCTTCAGGCACCCGAGCAGAGCTTGGACGTACTTGACTCCACATCCTACACGCTCCTTTTGACCTGGCATACAGAGCGTCTTTTTGATCCAAAGCAAAGAGAGGGCCAACTTTGAAGCACAAACTTTGTCCTTGTCCTCTGTGATGCTATAATAATGCTGAGATCTTGGGAAGATTTCCCCAAATAACACATACACCAATCTCTGCTGCTTTTCCACTTCCTGATGCCTTAATACATTTTGTATGTGTTACATCATGGAGTTACTTTGAAACAATAATGAATGTGGTATGTCTCCTGTCTGGTCTCAGGTTTTCCATTTTAGTCTTTATCAAGGTTTCTTTATATGTTTGAAAATTGCTATAAGAAGCTGCTGTCCCCTTAACAAAATATTGCAATGAAAAAGTCATAAACCGGTAGGATTGAATGTGATGTGATGATAAAAACAGTAACAGTTTAGTAATAGCCATAAAGGAATAAGTAAGTAAATAAATGTGGAGGTACAAGTAGTGGCTGTAAGAATTGAATTGTATTCCCTCCCAGGATGGATTCAGTCTATGCATGGCCTAGAGTTGTTAAAAACACTAGGTCACAATTTCAGGTGTGGGCTCTGCATTGGGCAGGGAATAAGTGCAAACTGACTGCTGTTTGGCACTGGCTGGAAGTTAAGAAAGCACACACTCTGGAGGAGCAGATCAGCCAAAATCTGCCATTCCTAGTATCTGCCAGAATTGGATCCAGGTTTCACATCTGTGAGTTGTTCTCCTCCAAGAATCCTTGTTCTCCACAGGATATGAGCCGTCTGGGTGCAAGCTGATCCTGAGTTAATCCTTGGTTCTGAGTATGAGAATGAATGTACCTAACATTGCAAGGTCAGATGAGAAGATGGGAGGACTTGCTTTCCATTGCCAGCTGAGGTATTAGTGTTGAACCTCAGCGACTCCCTGATGCAGACCACAGCACTAGCTAGTGCTTTCCTTTCTGTAAAGCCCAATGTCCAAAGAATTTGAAGTGCTTTATACAGCAATGCCTGGGTGTACCAGCTCTATGCATCCTTAGCATGTGCATGTCCTGTGCATGAATAAATAAGATTTTACATGAATCACAGGTGAATCCAGGGACTAGAGTCCACAGTGTTGAACTTTTGTTCCCTGTGAAACCTACATGCCCTCCTCAGCATGCAGCGTCATGTGTTCAGGTATCGCAGCATCATGTGTTTAGTTATCACAGCCTCCAAACTTTGCCTTTCAACAGGCACAGTTCTTTCTAAGCTCTGCCAACCTTGGTGCAGGGGGTGCTGAGGCCTCCCTCGCTGCAGCTCAGCTGTGCTGTTTCTGGTTTTAGCATATTATTCTCTTCTCCTTTAGAAAGTCTAGGTATGCTGCTGCAGTGGCTGTGACTGGGTGATGTTTGGCTTACAAGTCTGCTCTCCCATGTTGCAGGTGCACTTCTGTACGCTATGACACAGACTTGCCAGCTACCAGCCTCATCATCACCTTCCACAACGAGGCGCGCTCCACCCTGCTCCGCACGGTGAAGAGGTGAGTTCAGGAAGGGGTCCTGGGCCCAGATGATGGTGCCTGGAAGGGCACTGGTGGAGGGGTGGGCATTTTCCAGCAGTTAGACAAGCAGGGTGGCTGCAGTCCCCCAAGTGCTTGCGATCTGCCCTCGAGCTGGCCCAGTAGGACAGGTCAGGGGCTTGGACTGGCAGTGTGGGCATATCTTCATAAGACAGAACATATCTGCAGTTAGCTGCTGAGTAGCCCCTGTGGGAGGAATCGTTACAAGCAGGAAAGGGGCTGCTGGGCCTGCATCCACATGTGGGAACAGTCTGTATGAGCTTGTTTTGGACGAGTGTGAGGGGACCTGAGATCACTGTGGGCTGCTAGATGCAGCTGAGTGAAGGAGCTTGGGAAGGACTGGGTTTCATAAATGGGAATAAGCAGCCAGCCCCCTGCTAGGGCACGTGTTAGAGGAGCTGGGGCTGGCTCAGTGAGGGCAGGGGGCACAGCTCGCAGGTCTTGCAAGCGGAAGGTGATGAACTCGAAGTCTTGTGGAGACCGAGCCCTTGTGGTCTCAGCGAGTGCTCAGAGTCAGTTGCTGATAAACAGCTGCTGAACCTGATGGCCCACCAGATCTTCCCTGGGGACTTTGTGCACAGACCCCGCTGAACCTACAGGACACTTGTCTGACACTTGACTCATATCTGCGTATCGTCAGCAGTGGCCAAATCTAACCAAGGAAACAGAAGGCATAGGGCCTGTCAGCATCCCCAAGTAGATTGGAGCATGTGTGCCACAAAGCAGTGTTCCAGCTGCTCCTTTCCTTCCCCATCACCCCTGCAGAACCCAGGGAGGCTCTTTTCCTTGTAGTTTTTATCAAAAATTGCCCTCTGCCCTCTCTGACTTATCAAGTAATTTGTCAGAGGGTCTCTGAAGCCTGCAAGCCGGTCCAGGAACAGGCTGTGGAGGCTGAAGGAAGAGTGAATTGTCTGGGTAGAAGGTTGAGCTGATGGTATCACTAACAGGAATGCATTATTCATCATCATCACTTCTTCCTCTCTCAGATCCTGTGGGCTTAGAGAAATGGCTTTGTGAATAAATAACAGGCTTTTTCAAGTTGATCTCGTGGCTAGGAGGCTGGTTTCTGTCTGCCAGGTTTGGTGCTACTGTTTCCAGAGACTTGCATTTAGTGCATTAACACATTTTGCCTTTTTACCCTTATAATTTCCTTTTCGTTTGAACCGTAAAATGAGTTCTACAGAGCCACTGTTCAGAAAATGAGCAGATTTGTTTGGAACCACGGTGCTGCTAGGGCAATGGCAGGAGATTTCTGCCAGTTACATCACAGGTCACACAATAAATGGCTAGGCACTCAGAAGCTGTGGCAGTAGGATCCTTAAGAAAAATCTCAGGGTAGCCAATCAAATCACCAGATGCCATGATAGTTAAAATTAAGAGAAGATGACATTCAGAGCAGCAGTAATGCACAGAGAGAGAAATTGATATCCAGATCCTATGGAGGTGTTGTGTGCTAATGAGTAGAGGAGTGTTGCCGATGCATTAACAGGCCAGGCTTGCTCAAAGCAAAGTCAACTAGAATAGGTTGCTCAGGGCTGTGCCTGGTCTTTTAGTACCTCCAAGGGTGGAAACTCTGCAACCTCCCTGAACATTCTCTTCTCAAGGCTAAACAACCCCAGCTCTTTGAACCTCATCTCATACATCTGATGCTCCACTCCCTTAACTGTCTTAGTGGTCCTTCACTGGACCTGCTTCAGCATGTCCCTCTTTTTCTTGTCCTGGGAAGCCCAGAACTGGACAGACATCTTGAGATGTGATATTATCAGTCCCTCGGATGTGGCCTCCTACAACTCAGAGCCCCCAACAAAGACCTTGAAAAATGGATGACCCATCTGTTCGAAGTGGTCCCTGCAATCCTGTTGCCACCAGACGAGTGCTGTGGGGAGGGACTGGCTGCACTCTGCTGTGGGTGGTGGAGTGGATGGTGTTTCCTCACAGACCTCTGGTTACAGCTGGAGTCTTCATTGCCAGATGGTTTCCAGCCAGTGCATGTGATTGATTTACTCCTTGCTTACATCAAATGTCAAAAGTGTCCATGATTTATCCCTGTTTGACGAGGTATCGTGAAGGCTGAGTGCTTCTTGGGCTCTACAGGATTTGCGGTGTCACACAGCCAAGTGTTGGCTAGTAGCCTTGTCTTTGAGGCGTGGCAGGTTTGACAGCCATACACAGAGGTGAAGGCTCAGGTTGTGGCTGCATGGTTGGAAGAGGTATGGGGCTGAGTCCCGCTTGCAGATTGATGCTGATGTTATACAAGGAGTTGAAGATTACACAGTGCTCTTCAAGGCCTCTTCTGTAGCCCGAGAGTGCTGTCTTGCAGCAAAGTGTGTCTGAATGTGCCACGCTGAGTTACTGCTGTGAGTATAATTGTTGCCCAATTCGCATACACAGTCAGTGCACCAAATGCTACGTAATTGTTACTTTGCAGCACTTTGGGGTAAGTCAAGCATCAAAGGGACAGCACTGCTCTGTTCTGTTTGGTTTATGACCTGCCTGAGAGTCTGCAGAGGACCACAGTGAAATTAAGCAACAGGAGGCATAAAATTGCACTGCCTGCTTACCTGCTGAGTAGTCAGGCTTGCAGCCTGTCATTGTTTCTGTATCCGTAAGAGCTTTTTTAAGCCAGGTATAGCATAGTTATTTAGGTAATTAGAAGTAAAAATTTGAGATGCACCTAGTGCAAGTTGAATATGATTTGACTGTTATTATGGGCCTTTTCCCAAGTTTAGTTATCATAATTACACTATGGGGATGCTATAAGAGAAATGGGGGTGGAAGAGGACAACTGATGGAAATGAGCAGCACTAAGAGCAAAATTTTCTAAGGCTGAAAACTTGTTTAGAGGCCCAATCTTTAGAGATGACAAGAATATGTACTACCAGTTGAAGTTTTCATACCTGAGATCTTTGCAAGCCTGGGTGGTGAGTACCTGAGTTTGGGCACTCAAAAATCAGCTGCAAAACTTTGGGAAATTCTAGGAAGAAATATACGAAAGGGATACTGGGATTGAACTAATCTGAAATTAAAACCAGAGGGAGCCTAAATGCGCTCCCCTGAGCCAGATAGCACCTTACTATGTTATTCTGACAGGTGTGCAAAGTAACTGAGCTGAGTGGCAATGCTGGTACCAAAAGGTTTTGGGAAGTGACCCAGGGATGAGAGTCCTGCACTACAGTTTATTTCAGGGTGATCTAAACATGGCAGCTGTAGCGGCCAGATCCTGATCTGCAGACCCTTCTTGCTAACCACATCTGCACATGTGCACACGTGGACTTGCACAAGCACCCCTGGCAGCTCGGCAGTTGCTAGGCTCTCCCTGCTGCCCCTGGGATCTCTGCTGCCGGCTGGAAGCAATGGGAGTGACGTGCTGTTGTTGCCACTTGAGGATGGGAGAAATGTTTGTGTGGGAGGGAAAGGAGGAAATGGAGGAGTGCCTGCAGGGAGGAATAACTTCCTCCCTCCAGGACCCTGTCGCTTGTCCCTGCTGATCCCCAGAGGCAGCGTGGGCTGCATGCCTGCCTGCTGCTGTGGGCTCCAGCTGTTTTCCTCCTCTGCCCTAGGTAAAGGCAACAGGCTTCTGGACCTGCTGTCCAGCCTGCAAGCTGCCAGAGGGACCAGGCCAGCGCATCAACAGGCCATGCTGCCCCAAATCCTACTGGTCCCATTCAAGGAGTCCTTCAGACAAATTTAATTTGTTTTTTTCAGTGTAGAGGGAGACAATTGGTTAAAAATATCCAGCAAAAGAGATTTAAGAAGGGGAGTAGGGAAAAAAAAAAGGGAAATGGGCTATCCATCAAAACCTGTGAACATGCCAGTTCAAATGGCTTGTCACTGGCCTCCCCAGTCCTGCAGGATGTGTGTGTCAGTCAAGAGCTGCTTGTCTGCGTGATATCTCTTCCTCGGCAGGACATAGCTGTCACTCTCAAACCAGTTACTTGCTTGGCATCCTGTTCTCCCTCAGAAATAACTGTCACTCAAAAGGCATTTTGCATGATTGATGTCTACGCCTGATCAGTCATTAAGCGATACCATCACTTCTGCTGCAGTGGCCGTTCTTGCAGAAGGGAAAATCAACTGCTTTGTTGTCTGGTCCCTTTCTTTATTTCTGGTTTCAGTCAGTGTTGTGGGTCATTTTTGTCTTTGGTCCAAATGTAAAGGTGAATAGCCAGGCTTTAAGTCAATGGACTTGAACAGCTGTCAGTGGCTGAGTGCCTATGTGGAGAGCCTGTATAAATTCTTATTAAAAGGATGCTGATGTAATGCTAGAACGTTTGGTATAGCAACTCATTACAATGACAATTTAAATAATGGCAAAAGAGAATATTATTTTAGAGCAAAGGAAAAAAAAAAGAGATGCTCCTCTGCTAACATCTGGAATAAACGAGATTATCTGTGAGCTGATGAGGGACAGACAGATCAGCAGAGGAGAGAAACTCATTGGCAGTGCTGATGTTGTGTCATGTCAGAGTAAGGACACTGATACTGAAAGAAGGAATCTGTGAGAAAAGGCAAAGGAGGTAGCCAATCCATGAGTTCAGGGGAGAACAGTCTTGTGTTTCTGCTGTGAAAGGCAATTGTCATTTGGATTTTGGAATCCTAATAATACATTTTGTGCCTAAAAGTAACCGATTGTCGTGCCAGTCTCTGCACCTCGTTGGAGGGAAATACTAGGATTACTGTGTTTCTTGTTAAAAAGACAGACAAGACAAAGTGCAAAGAAGATGAAGTACCTGTCCTGGTTTCAGCTAGGGTGGAGTTAATTTTCCTCCGTGTGGCTGCCGTGTTTTCATTTAGTAGAAGAAGAATGTCGTTAACACTGATGTTTTTAGTTGTTGCTGAGAAATCAAGGACTTCTTCTAGTCTCCTGTATTCGGCTAATGAGCAGGTGTGCTGGAGCTGGGAGGGGGCGTAGCCAGTTAGCCAAGCTGGCCAATGGAAATATTCCATACCATGGGCATCATGCTCAGTTTATAAATGGGGGTGGGGCAGGATTATTCTCTTTTCTGTGAGTTCAAATCCTCTCGTTGTCCAGGAGTTCGGTCTTTTTTGGGAGTTTCATGAAATTTGCGAAATTCGCAAGTTCTGGGTTCCATGATCACTGCTGGGGGACTGGCTGTGGATCGGTCATTGGGTGGTGAGAAAATGGTATTGTATGTAATTTGTTTTGCGTATTCATTGTTATTATTAGTAGTAGTAGTATTTATTTTGGTGTCTTATTAAACTGTCTGTATCTCAACCCATGAGTTTCCCCTTTTGTCCATATTTCTCCTCCCCGTCAAGCTGCGGGGAAGGGGAGTGGTGAGCGAGTGGCTGTCTGGTGCTTAGTTGACAGCTGCTGGGTCAAACCACGGCAGTGCCTTTCCCAAGGATCCACAGCAAATTATTGCAGAGATGGGAGCAGAACTGGGCATTGAACAATGAGCTGTGAACTCCTCAAGGAGAATTTTGTCTCTACTGGAGATTCAGTGGACAGGTGAGGAAGAGGGAACAAAGTGTTTGCTTTTTTTCTCCAGTTAGGTTGAATTGGAAGACCTGAAACTTGTGGAGAAAACGTGAGCATTGTTAATAGTCAGGCTAATGGGAGAAGGTGTAGAATACCTTGGATGCAGGATGCCATCTGTCTGAATTGGTTATGTTTTGCATTGAGTTTGCACAGATAACAATTTCAGCACAGGGCAACCTTGTCTGTAAAATATGCAGATGATGGCTATGCTGGGAGAAGCTGCACTTATAAATGCAAAGAGGAACATCCCTCACCTCCCACCCCACCATGCTAGAGGATCCAGAGAGGTATGAACCAAGAGAAGCAAATGAGATTCACCTTTGAAAAATGCAAGCGCAGTCATCTAGGGACATACAAGCTCAAAATAGAAATACTCTCAAAGACTTATGAAGCAGCATAAATCTGAAAGAGAGTGGGATGTGATAGTGAACAGCAGACCAGTCAGGATTTTCCTGGGTGAGACAGCAGAAAACTCTCCCGAACTGAGGAACCTTCAGCTCTGTATGCAAAGCCATCAGTGAAGCTACTTGGCAAGATGATAATTTATTTCTCTACAGCTCCATTCTTGCGAGTATGGGGTTACTCTTTTCTGTTTCCTGCATAAAACAAAAAAGCCAAAAAGGAAAAAAGCCAACAATCTTTCTGCAGAATTGCTCAAAATCAGAAGTGCGGGTGCCACTGGAACCAAGAGGACAGTGTTTACCTCTGTTTTTTAATATTAAAGTTTGCACAGCTGTCCTCATCACTGGGGTGACAAAATGCAGTTGAGCAATCTTGTTGAAGGCAATGAGGACCTGCCTGTGCGTGGAGTCATTGGAGAAGGAGGCTCGAAGGGAGAATATGCTGTGTGGTTGTAGTAGAGCTGGGGGGGCGGAACTTGAAGAAAGTAATGGAAAATTAGTTCAAGCATCTTACATAAATGAGAGGGACAAAGAGGTCAGAATCAGACTGCTCTGACTCCAGGGTACCAGAGTGCATCAGTCTCTGAGGAGGGCAGAAGCTTTTATCCCCCTTCCTTGTGTGTGAAAGACCCTGTGTCTGCAGATGCAAACCTAGTGTGGTCCCAAGGGTGTTGGTGCAACCAGCCCAAGGAAAGGGACGTCCTCTCAGCAAGTGCAGGGATTGGTTTGAAAGACAAGTAACAAGCAAAAGAGGAAAAAAACCCCAAATCTGGAATATTGCCAAAGAAAATTGCCTTCCTCCCAAAGAAGGCAATTGGTGGGAAAGCCCCAGCAGGCCTCATCTGTGGCATTGAGACAGAGCTGCTTGCTGGGGAAGGTGGCAGCTCTTTTTCTGCTCCCCGGCGGTGATGAGCTTTGCCCAGAGTCTGGCAGGTGGGAACAGCCTCCTGGCTGCCTCGAGGCAGGTGGCCCTCTCCTTTGCCTCTCTGTTTAGAGACAGAGAGCAGCCGCAGTGTCCTTTGCTAGCTGCCCCCAGGCAAGTCCCGCAGTCGGCTTCCTGGCTTTGGGTCCTTATAAGGTCCAGCTGAGATGCCATAGCTCTCTGGGATATTCCTGGTTGCAGTTTAGCTTTCACATTACTGGAGTTTGGTGTTCCTGCTGTAATGCGTAGCATAGCAGATTTGTATCAGTCCTACCATTGTCTTTTTTCTCCCTGGGTCCCTGCAGCGTCCTGAACCGCACCCCTCCCAGCCTCATCCAGGAGATCATTTTGGTAGATGACTTCAGCTCAGATCGTAAGTATGGACCTGTTTCCCTTGCACTTGTTTCTTCCGTTCTGATTTCCCTTTTTTTGTTTGCTCTGTTCAGTCTCCCTCCCTCACAGAGATTACCTCTTGTCTGTATGCAAGAGAAAAAGAAAAGGGAGGGAGTCTTTCTGTGTTTAGTTTATGTCCATGCATGGCAGAGGCCAGAGGTTCTTCCTCTTTTTTTCCTTTCCATTGGGTCTTCCCTGTCTGGCAATTCTGGCCAGATTGGCAGACATCTCTGTTTCGTTTCATTATGCACCATTTTGTGAGCTGTTTAGCACAGATATGTATGTAGCAATAGTGTACATGAGCAGAGTGGGTAATTACAAACCAAGACAGAGCAAGAGGATGCAATGGAGCCTGCAGAAAATTGTTGTCTGGTGTCCTGCAGGCAGACCGGAGCAGACTGTCTGCCTGTCTCCACGTGTCTGGGATTCCAGGTGTCCCTGTGGGAGGCCGTGGAAGGCTTGTTGCTGTGGGCAGCACCACACCTTCTCCTGCAGCTTGGCACAGGAATGGAGTGTCTTCTGCATGAGTCCCACAAGACCTGCAGACTGAAGACTATAGACTCTTTCCATCTGTACAGTTGCTTTTGCTCCTGGCTCTTGTGTATTAGTGGTGAGGTGGTGGGAACAGAAGACTTCTTGCTTCTTCCATGATGTCTGCTAGATTCAAGGACAATCTGGTTGTGTGCCACCAGTAACAATTGATAATTACTCCTTCAGAACACTTTACAGAGCTGAGAATGCCCACCTTGGCCTGCTGAGGTAAGGAAGCTTGGCTATTTTGATTTTGCAGCTAGACACTTATGTAGCTTTAGCCAAAAAAAAAAAAAAAAAAA
>Ga0065711_1050148_pt1 | contig 10964 bp, 8 predicted proteins | sample Hoacrofraction12_FD_59098 | JGI IMG/M metagenome (GOLD analysis project Ga0065711, IMG submission 59098) | Hoatzin crop microbial communities from Cojedes, Venezuela - Epithelial fraction 12 v2 (version 2) | ecosystem: Host-associated > Birds > Digestive system > Esophagus > Crop | place... | reverse complement strand
GCGGGAACGGCCGCGGTGTGGCTGGCGGGGTCGGCGGGAGCCGCGCCGGGAGCCTTCGGAGGGGCGATGGGCCCGAGGAGCGGGGGGAGCTGCGCTCCGCGGATGATGCCGTGAGCGGGTGGATAGCGAAGTGTGGGACTCCTTTCGTCCCTGCCCTAACCGCGTCCTTCTCCTTGTGTGTCTCCCTAGGGTGGATTCGCCAAGTGTTACGAGATGACAGATCTGACGACAAATAAAGTTTATGCTGCAAAAATCATTCCTCACAGCAGAGTAGCAAAACCTCATCAAAGAGAAAAGGTGCGTGTGCGCGAGTGACTTCTTGTTTGGGTTTTTTTTTCCCCCTCAGACTCTCTTTGTGTGCTGGATTGCCCAGCCCTTTTCCTGAAATGCTTCTGATAGCGCTGTCTGCTCAGCCTGGTGGATGCTAGGCTAACAACGCTTCTCCCCCTCCACCCCCCTTGTCTCTTCAGATTGATAAGGAGATTGAGCTGCACAGAATGCTTAATCATAGACATGTTGTGCAGTTTTACCACTACTTTGAAGACAGAGAGAACATTTACATTCTTCTGGAGTACTGCAGTAGAAGGGTGAGCATCAGCTGGGAGAAATCCAGTATTTACTTATCTGGAATCTGCAACTAATTTAAATGTGTGATATGTAAAAGGTATTTTTTTTTTTTGTGGCTTCTTTAGTTATCATTTCTCACTACATTGGCTTACATTTTCTTAAGGTGAATCTTGTCCGTGAATGTTCAGTGACGTGTTTGCCTTTGTTTTTCTGCCTCTGCAGTCAATGGCTCACATCTTAAAAGCGAGGAAGGTATTGACAGAACCAGAAGTGCGATACTACCTCAGGCAAATTGTGTCAGGGCTCAAGTATCTTCATGAACAGGAAATCTTGCACAGGGATCTTAAACTTGGTAAGTTCTGCACCTCACTGACTTCAAAACACACTCCTCCAACGCCATCAGCACTGTACCACTTTGCACTTGTATGGTGATAGCTTAATTAATAGAATCAGCTCAGTCTGTCTTCACAGTGGAAAATGGGAATGCTTAAGTGATGACATTAAGCATTCCTACTTAAAAAAAAAAAAAATCTTGGCTAGCTTCTGGCTTTAAACAAGTATGACTCAGCACCTGTGGCAAATGCATTCCTACCTTGCAAGAAAAGGACTAACTGGAATTTCTGTCTGCTAGGTAACTTCTTCATTAATGAGAACATGGAACTGAAACTGGGTGACTTCGGCTTGGCAGCTAGGCTGGAACCACTGGAGCACAGGAGGAGGTAGGAGCATCAACAAATGTAAAGTCTAGTAGTAAATGAAACCAAATTCATGAAGAAATGAGAAATCCTGTTCCATAGCAAAAGCTAATTGCTTCTGCGACTGAGCTTTGCTCTTCTAGAAAACAGGCTATCATGCTATGTCTTTGGGTTTCCTCTGAGCATTTGAATGATAGCAAATGCTAGAGGCAGGGTACCTGACTGGCGAATAGAGCGGATGTGGGTCTGCTGTTCCTGCAGCATGAAGACACCATGAATCGTATCTGCACTATTAATGTTCATACAGCTCCTCTTTAGGAGTTCTTGTCTGCACTTGAGAGGAAAACCTGCCGTATGAAAAATAGCTTCTCTCCTCTATCTGAAATGCTAACCATCTCTGTGGCTTCTTTGATTTGCAGAACAATATGTGGAACACCAAATTACCTTTCTCCAGAAGTCCTCAACAAACAAGGGCATGGCTGTGAATCTGACATCTGGGCCTTAGGCTGTGTAATGTAAGTACTTCACCGCCTTTGAAATGAAATAGTTCTGTTGCTGGCTTAGTCTTTTAAGAGTTCAAAGGGGATGCAGCACTGCATCAGTTTGCAGCCCTTTATACATGTCTAGCCCCAGTGCAGAAATTCTCCTTTGTGTTAGGAGACCAACAAAGCCTTTTTCAGTAGTTGTAGATAAGTGTTGTGGACACGTGAAATGAATAGAATTGGTTTCCTTTGTGTTTAAACAGGTATACAATGCTGTTGGGAAGACCCCCGTTTGAGACCACAAATCTTAAAGAAACATACAGATGTATAAGGGAAGCAAGATACAGCCTGCCTTCATCTCTCTTGGCACCTGCAAAGCACTTAATAGCTAGCATGTTGTCAAAAAATCCTGAAGATCGGCCCAGTTTAGATGAAATAATTCAACATGAATTTTTTGTACAGGTTTGTACTGCCTAGTGCTCTGGTTGGAAAAAATATCCACCCTAAAAATGAACTTTGGTGTAAAAATTATTTTTTTAATCTCATTTTCACAGGGCTTTACACCCGACAGACTTTCTGCTAGCTGTTGTCACACCGTTCCCGACTTCCATTTGTCAAGTCCTGCTAAAAATTTCTTCAAAAAAGCGGCTGCTGCTCTCTTTGGTGGTAAAAAGGATAAAGCCAGATACTTCGACACACATAGTAAGTGGACTGCAGCTCTACTTGGAACTTGTCTTTGTGCCATCAGTGTCATACTAGTAATGTACAGCCATGAGATAGCAACAGAGCACTTGTATTTATGTCTCAGAGCTTCCCTGGGTTAGTTTTTACCTCTTTAGCAGGACGTGTAGATGATAGCCTGCAACTTATGCCAACTTACATAAGTAAATGTTTTTTATGGCGTACTGAGAATCTATATTAGCTATCTGTTGGTCTGTAATGTCTATTAAAGTTCAGTGTCTTAGTGATCTGTGTGTGATGGCACCACTGTTCTGGGAGACTATGGCATGTTGTAAGGGAGCTACTGGAGGAAGACAGTGTGCTTTCTGCACCTGACTTGTTAGGCTTTCTGTAATCGAACAGCTCTTCCAGATGCTGTGTTAAGTATTTTTTTCTGATATTACAGACAGACTAGCTAAAGAAGATGAAGAAATATACAAGCTGAGGCATGATTTGAAGAAGACATCGATAACCCAGCAGCCCCACAAACACAGAACAGATGAGGTAAATGCAGGTGCAGTTCAATCCAAATCCAATAACAGTTGGGTGGAGTAGCTATAATTAAATTATATTTGACTTGGATATTAGAGCCAGGGCTGTACACAGCATAATCAGGCTTAAATGATTAGCAGAGTTGCTTTAAGAGGGCTTTACCAAGCTTCACCAAGGTATGGTTGCCTTTGTAGGGAGACTATCAATTTTGGCTTTTGAGTAATTACAGTATCTGCCTAGACTCCATTGTAGTCTGTGTAGTAACTTGTCTGCCAGGTGCTCTTTCTCAATATCCCAAATACAGGGCTTCAGTTCATGATTAACTAGGACTTCTTCAAGAATAAGTTGCTGAGATCTAACTCTCACCATTTGGTGTTCAGACCTGTCCCCACCTATTGTGTTGCTAGCACAGGAGAGTAGAGGGCTAATTATTAGTGTGTAAAATGCAAGTTGAAGCTCTAAACAATGGAAAGAGCGGGCATGCTTCTTTTAGCTCAGTCTAACAGTGTCTCTCTCTAAGTGCTGGAAACACTAATGCCAGTTTTGCTAGAACTTATTTGTTTAGAGACAGAGGAGCCATGCCAAACTTATGTATAAGCCTTGGCCTGTGTTATATTTGATGTTTAAATGTCCGATATCTCTTCTAGGAGATCCAGCCTCTTATCACAACTGTAGTGAAGCCAGGAGCGTTACCAGAAACTAAGCAGATTGGAGACTCTATTCGGATGATAGTCAGAGGAACTTTGGGAAGCTGCAGCAGCAGCAGTGAATGTAAGTGCAGCAAAATATAATCTCAAATTCTAAATCCCACCATTGCTTTCTTTGTGTGTCAGAAGCTTGAAACGAGCAGCTGCTTTCCTCCCCAGCCTCTATTTTTGATGTTTTAAATTTTACAACCAATATTTTGGAGGAATTAAAACTGCAGAGCCATAAAGACTAAACTACTTAAAATTACAGTCTAGATAACTGAAAGCTTTAGAACTGAAGCCTGCTCTATGTGCTCTTGTCAGTCTGAATAATCTGTCTCTTTCAGGCCTGGAAGACAGTACCATGGGAAGTGTTGCTGATACAGTTGCAAGGGTATTGCGAGGATGTCTTGAGAACATGCCAGAAGCAGACAGCATTCCCAAAGAACAGCTGACAGCATCCTTCCAGTGGGTTACAAAGTGGGTGGACTATTCTAACAAGTATGGCTTTGGGTACCAGCTGTCAGATCACACTGTTGGTGTCCTTTTCAACAATGGGGCACATATGAGCCTTCTGCCAGACAAAAAGTAAGAATGATTACAAAACCAGCAACTTGATAAGGCAGTTTGAACCTGAAATGCTTTTTTCTCGTCTCTAACCTCCTTGCTTTCTTTCACGTCTTACAGGACAGTCCACTACTATGCTGAGCTCGGTCAGTGCTCTGTCTTCCCAGCCACAGAGGCTCCTGAACAGTTCATTAGCCAAGTAACTGTACTGAAGTATTTCTCACACTACATGGAAGAGAACCTCATGGACGTAAGTTCAGCACCTTCTGGATCTTGAGCTGTAAAAGTGTGCTAAATGTGAACTGAGTGCTTAACATAGTGTCTGCTCCCTTTCCTAGGGAGGAGATTTGCCCAGCATAACAGATGTACGGAGGCCCAGGCTTTACCTCTTACAGTGGCTGAAATCTGATAAAGCATTAATGATGCTCTTCAATGATGGCACGTTTCAGGTAAGTTTGGCAGCATCACTGGAAAAAGTGTTTTTAAAATACTTCTTTGCAATAAAACTAGATAAGTGGCAGGAACTGAGAGGAGAAAGTATATAAACAGGAACTGTCTTCCTTTTTTTGCAGGTGAACTTCTATCACGATCACACGAAAATTATCATTTGCAATCAGAGTGAGGAGTATCTCCTTACCTACATCAATGAAGAGAGGATATCCACAACGTTTCGTCTGACAGCTCTTCTGATTTCTGGATGCTCATTGGAACTAAAACGCAGAATGGAATATGCTCTAAACATGCTGCTGCAGCGATGCAACTGAAGGGACTGACCCCGTTAAACCAAATGGACCCTCTTGTTCACTGTGAAATCTACAGTGGAGGTGGTGGAGCAACTAGTATGTTGATGGTGGATGTGTGGTGGTACGAAAACTTGACTGACCTAGTGTGCTGGGCACACATCTGTTAGATGGAAGCCTAAAACTACTGTTGGACTAATGGTGTGACAAGGAGCTCTTCGGACCGTAGTTTTGCTTGCTTCATGTGTGTGTTAAAGATACTTTTGACTTGAGCTCTGAGCAGAGTGTGACTGCTTGCTCTTTAAGAGTGCATTTCTGATGGAGTTAAACTGTGAATATGCATCTGGAAAGGGAGGGAAGGGAGAGCTCTGTTGTTGGGGATTACTTGTAATAAGCAGCTTCTGGCTGCTTAACTGTGAACTATGGCCATACTCTTTTTTTTTCTTATTTTTCATAAATACCCACACTTGTGGCTGGCAAAGTGCATTCCTTGTTAATAATTTTTTTTATTTATTACAGCCTAAAGTGAAGTATTTATTATACAATGTGTTTTTTTGGACCTTGGCATTTTAAAAATAAATCTGTTGCCGATAAAGAGAATAGAAAACTGAAGCATTATTACCTGTTTTTTTGCAGTACAACTTAACATGTTTAGCTTGCACTCTTGTAAGTCTGCTTTCCTTATGCCATGTTTAAGTCTGCTACAGGTCAAGATATGAATGCCAGGCTCAAACACTGAGCAGTTTATCTGTGTCAATGCATACTTATGAGCACCACTATACTGCTGCTAATTATAGCAGCAACCCTAAAGCAACTGCTGAAGGAGCTTGTAGAGTAATGATGTAGGCTTTGACCCTTGGTTACTGTCCTAGGGTCTAAAAATGAAAGTATGGGTATTTTCAAGGTACTCCATCCCAGAATTAGTATTGATGTTTTACACTGAGTGAAAAGAACTCCTTACTTCTGGATGATACTCAGTGTATAGTAGCTATGATAGTGAGCTGTATAACCTTCCTCCTCTTACTTGCTGTGGAATCATTGCTCTTAGTCACCAAGGGACTGAAGTATCCTGATACCTCACAGGCAGAATGAACTGTCCATACCTGTCACTGCCCCTCTGTTACGCTTTATTGTGTGTGTCCTTCTGCCCTTGGTTAAATGATAACCTAAATAAAGTAAAATCAAAATGGTGAGAAGATTAAAGGCTGACTTAGTCCAGCTTTGGGTTTATTCTACCAAGTTGATAACATTAGAGAAGCACAAGTGTTATTAAGAGTAGATACTATATAGGGTATGCTGTAAGTTCTCTAGGAAGTAGCTCAAAACAGCAGAGGACAGTCTAGGGATGACCTGCTGCTTAGTGCAATGCCACTGCTAGTAACTGTAGATTTACTAGAGCAATTGCTTTTCTGAACTGAAGGCAATGTCATTTGTCAGTTAAGCTCAGCAAATAGGATTATTTAGAACTCATGACTCAGCACAGGTGGGAACATCTACTTATGGGTTGGGCTTATTTCTCCCTAGATATTAGATAGCACCTGGACCTATGTAAACACATAGCGGTCTTAAGCAACTGTTCAACTGTTCTGATGCAGCAGAAAGCAGTAGTTCAACTGCTTATTTGGATTAATTTTTGTATAACTGAATGAAGTCTGTTCTGAAAGACAGACCTCAGTTATCAGTGTTCCAATCAAAGCAGCCGAATGCAAGGTGAAGGCAGTGTAATAAAGTGCAGGCTAAACAAAGTACAGATGTCAACCCAAAATAGCAAGCAGAGGAAGTATGTCTGGTTTGCTTCATCTTGCAGCAAGTGTGTATAAGTGTGATTGTTTTGCTTGTATTGAATACCAAGCATTAGGTAAAATTTATTTACTTCTCAAGTCTAGACAAGAAGACCTAATTGACTTCTTCAGATGGATTCATTAATGTAACTCTAGGCAGTTCAGTGAAGTTAAATATATGCTTGCTATAGTGAGAAGAATTCAGCTTCCCAGCTGTCTACTTTCTTCAAGGGATAATGATTGATTTTATTCCTGGGAGGCCACGAGTGACTTTATTCTGCTGCACAAATACAGCCACTGTTGAGCCCTTTTCTCTTACAAAGTAAGATCTCACTTCATGACACCAATAAGCATACAGTTTGTGTGTATTTGAAACACAAAAATTACTCGAGCTAAAGTACTTCTTCAAATGGAAAAACAGTTCTTTGACCATCTATGTGCTAGAAAAAGTATGAATCTTTGCTTCAGCTGCGATAATATTTTTGAGTGTCAAAATCATATTTCTATGGCTGAAATTCAGGCTGGTGTAAGCAAAGAAACTGACCTCAAGAGCAGAATGTTTAAAAGTGCATGTAAAGGCCCCAAATACTATTCTAGGATGCTAGTTGGTTGTGGACAGTTGTAATGTGCCTCACTCAAATACAGCGAAGTGAATTAGTTATTTGTATGCAATGTGTATGTGTGGTACCAGGATGCTTGGTGCTTTCTAAATCATTGTTTATCTTTCTGGTTAGTGCTCTGTATCCTTACCTCACTTTCTGTTTTCATATTGCAAAATAAGAGAGGTGTTTAGATCAGGTTAAGGAGAAATACCCATTTCAGAGTACGCTACCTTTGCCCTAGTCCCTCAGCCCAAGGAGGGAAAGCTACTGTAAAATTTGCAATTTAAGAACTTGCATCTGGAGCAAAGGTTCTGAAATTCTTTCCCAGGGTGTATCCTGTCTTAAATAAGGCACTGTAGTGCACTAATTGATCTCCTTTACCCAATCATGTATCATCGCTGTTGTAACTCTGCATATGGGAAGATTAATACTAGAAAAGTACTTGTCCACTCCTCTATATAACAAATGTCTTACCTCCTCTATGGATTTTGTGCTTGTCAGGCAGTGATCCTAATCTTTCTATTGAAAACAAGAGCAAACACAGCATAAGACTGTAGCTTAGGAGCATATGTACTTGGATGAAAATGTGGGGATTAAAGGATCAGGTGAAAGTTGGCACACTGGTTTCTCAGGTGGGAGTGGTGGACACAGGAAATAACATTGCCAAGAAAAAAATATCTCTTACACTCTTATCAAAACATCTTTTTCTAATCTTAAAATATGTTTTTGCAAATAGACATATTTATTTGTACAACACACTGCGCTAACCTGCCAGTAGCAAAACAAGTCAAGGAAATGATTCAAATAGGTCATGCTTCAACATTAACAATATTACCCAGTGATGCCCCTAGTCATTCAAGTGTTCTAGGGCATTCTGTAATCCATTTAAGCTGTTCTGAAATTATCCCATTTCATTAAATCACTACATATACTGTATAGGAGAAAATAAAAATTGAGAGTTTGGGTTATATGCTGCTCTGCAATATTGAACAAACTTTCTGACATTGTCCAAGCTATTTAGGAAACTAGAAAAAGATTAAATTACTTAAAACTATTTCATTATTTCTGAAAATAGTCAGATTGGAGAATGATCCTTCAGCTACCCGTTAATAGCTGCAAATTTCCTGCCTGATTAGATGGATTCTAAACATAAACGTGAATTTAAAAAGAAAAAATTCTAAGTTCTTATAGGTAATTATGAACCCCCAACTAGAATCATGTATGGCATAGACCATAGCTTTTTTCTTTTGGTCTGTTTTTATACTCTATACCTTATTAACATGAATAGTGGCAGAGATGTCTTTGGATGAATTGCCACAATGCTAGACCAATCCATAAAAATTAAGAGGTTAAACTCCATTTAAATATACAGTACTGGAAACAAATATCATGGTTCATCAGTGTCTGGAAATTAGTATAATAGAATGTAAGGATTTAATCTCTGGGATTTATCTGTGTAAATTAGCTTCAGTATGTAAATGAAACTGATTTGAAAGATTCTGTCTACTGACACAGAATTAGGATAAGCTTGAAACTTGCTTTTTTTTTTTTCTCTCTACTGTGAAATCATGGGGAAAACAACATTTTACACTGCCCATATCATGTAGATGTGATCTGCACAGGAGTGAGCTGTTGTCGTGATTTACTGCTCTTTCGTACTTACTATTTGAAGACAAGCCTTAAACTGTCATAATGGGAACATAAAAGATGTAACATAATCAACAGTACCTTACACAGAGGCATTATTGGTACGAAACTGACCCAGGTAAGGAGTTACTAAACACTTTTTCTTCAGAGGCTGAAAAGCAGTAAGGTACTTTACAGTTGCCTCCATGAAGGAGGCTGCTTTCTTTTGTAGCAGGCCAGAAACGAAGATTACTCCATGCTTTGCTTCCCTTACTTATCTTGAATGATCATGAAAATGACTGCTTATTTTCCATTGATAACTTTGAAAGTCAGATAAGGACAGCGTGGAACAAGTATGCTCTGTGAATGAGTGGGTGGGTGGGTGCCTCTCTATACCCTGAGAATCTGAGGCAGAGGCCAACAAAAGAACCTGGAGGGAACCGGTAGTCAGCCCAGAGCCCTAAACATGCACGATACTCCCTTCCTCCTTACCAGCCCTTCCCAATGACTTCAGCATGACTTCCGTGGTCTTCCTACCAGAGAACAATCCCGATCTCTCTACTGACCTGTTAGACTAAGTCCAGAGAAATACTTGTATTCTGACTGTGGATATTGAATGTATAAATAATGCAGATTAAAATTCTTTTTAATTCAATCACTTTCTTAAAAAAAAAAATAAAGTTAGATACTTGCTCTACAACATATTCAGTGCTTTACTACCAGTGTTAGTAGAGGTCTCAGCTAATTCTGTTTCCCTTCCTGGAGATCTCATTTCTACCCTCCCTCTGATTTTCTGTTCTTTTTTCTCAAGATCCCACCCTGGAGAATAAACCCCAGCTCATTTTAATTATTTACCTGGATTTAAGATCTTTGGGGCTGATAACCTATCACACAGCTAGGTCTTTCTAGACAAAAATTACTCCAAAAGTGCTATAGGAATTCAAATAACCTGTTTAGATCCTGGTCATCATGGACATCATTCCTGTGGACTATTCTTCTGAAGGACTCAGCTTACAATATTTCATGTCAAATGACAACCACACCAGCAGTGTCAACAAGAAGAATTAAAGAAGCTTTGGGGAACCTTTTCAATCTTTCTGCATACTCATGAAGACCTCATCTGCTCACACTCATGTTTCAATCACTGATTTCACAGACACAAGCATTAGAATCAAATTAATAGGTAAAATCTGACAATTCACAAATATTCTACACACATGAAATTTTCTGCTCTTACAAGTAGCCTCTGTAATTTATAAGTTGTGGTGACAAGGCTTTTTTTCCTTCTTTATTATAAAAAAGATGTTGAAAAGTTCAAAGGAGGTTTATGGGTTTGAACTGGCATTCACTGGAGGGGAAAAAGAGACAGGGCTTTTGTAGTGGGATTCTGGCTCCAGTGGATGAAGACTGCTGGTTCTGATGGGAGGAGATGGGGGAAGTATAGTGTGTTATAAAGTAGGCAGAGGAGGTTAGTCAGTGAGAGTGGAAGAAACAAAGTAAAGTGATGCCATCAAAGCAAGTTTAATCTTCTAAGGAAAAGCAATTTGCTTATCATCCTCCAGGCCGTCTTCTCATTCCTGCCATCACAGTAAGTCATGGATAGCTGCAGTAAAAAATGCATGAGAGGTACAAGAAGTCAATAGAACTGGAAAGGCTGGACTTTTTAGTACAGGGATCCAAGGCAGCTGAGACAAGTTCATTCTAATTTAAATGCCTTTTATTATATATTATCATAGGCTGCAACAGCTGTTTATGGTGTTTTACATAGAAAGCAAAAAAAAGCTGGCCTGATTTTCAGAAGCCACAACCTCTGTTAGTACTGAGCGCCTTTGGTAATGAAAGGGGATGGTTTCTGCTTACAGTCAAGGATAGATCTCTCTTCACAGGACACAGGTCTCCCAGAGGGGTTGTGGAGTCTCCTTCTCTGGAGATATTCAAGACCCGCCTGGACGAGGTCCTGTGCAGCCTGCTGTAGGTGACCCTGCTTCGGCAGGGGGGGTGGGCTA
>Ga0065711_1050147_pt1 | contig 10964 bp, 4 predicted proteins | sample Hoacrofraction12_FD_59098 | JGI IMG/M metagenome (GOLD analysis project Ga0065711, IMG submission 59098) | Hoatzin crop microbial communities from Cojedes, Venezuela - Epithelial fraction 12 v2 (version 2) | ecosystem: Host-associated > Birds > Digestive system > Esophagus > Crop | place... | reverse complement strand
ATCTTGACCAGTTCTAGGCGACTCCCAGCCCCTATCAGGAACTGACCCCTTTGTATGGAGATGCAGGACTCTCTGCTTCAGTTAATTTAGACAATAGATAGGCACTATCAGTTCTCTTTAAATGCTACTTCTACTAAAATCCCTTTTAACCCCTTTCTTCATGACAGGCTGCCTCCGCACTAGCCGTGTGACTAAATCTCTGCAACCACTGTCAGGGCCACTCCAACATGCCTTGTACTCCAGCATATTGATTCTAACCTGGGCTGTACGCCAACAGTGGAGAAGTTTCATTTTCACTCTCTGACACCTGACTTGTCACTTCACTAGAAAGAAGAAAGTTGGCCTGATATAACAGTTTTACAGCCCACAGAGCATTTAGAATTGTAATTATAACTGTAAAGAAAAATACAATCAAAAAATAAAAGCTAGATTCTCATGCAGTAGGTATCATTGCACCAGCTAGAGTGAAACTCCACTGACTTCTACCAGCTGAGACTGTTCTTACCTCGTTTACCTTTAAAGATGTAAAACTAAAAATGAAGCACAAAATTACGCCAAAAATGTCATCATATTTCTCCAGTGTAATTACAAAAGTAAGTAAGGGGAATTATAAGCTAAAATATAAGGAGTTTCAAATGTCTTTTATTAAAGATTCTGCATGCCTTCTTTGCTAATAAGTGGTATGCAAACGTGTCTCTGGATTTTGCTCATCTGGGTTTTTTTTTGTACTCAAGAACATACCGAAGACATTTTAAAGGAATTCCACAAAGATGTTGGAATGAGCAAAACTGAAGTTACATTTGCTGTGGGGAGTTATTAATTATAAAAATATAATTTTATTTTTATATTAACCAGATGGAAATCTGGTAATTTGAGTATCCTTATGTGATTATATTGTTATCCACAAGGTGAGGAAAAAGGACAATGACACAGTTTGAAATGTCTTTACATTATTAAAATGACGGTGAAATGCTTCACCTTCCCAGGGAGACCTAAATATTGCAGACATTTCCTAATATCTTGTAAATCTTGTGAATTTGAAGAATACTTAGTTGACTAATGACATAAAAATCTAAGCTAGAATTTTGAGATTCAAATCTTCTGAATTTAATACCTTATGACAACTGAATATAGATTTTTTTTTTTTTTAAAGATACTCATGATGGTTCTAAGCAGGTGCATAATAAAGGAGAGTGCTGAGGCATTCTTTATCACTGTTTCTCCCATCTCTGTGGCTGTGCAATGTCAAACCATATTTCTGATCATTTGTACAAGTATTGATTAAATATTGCTAATCATCAGTAATCCTTAAAGCTGCACTTCAGTGAGTTTCCTCTAGTAGCTGTCAGAACTCGGCTACCTAAAGGAAAGAAATCTCCTGCCTTCTAATAATCAGTTTTCACACTGAAGTGGGAAATGATTCATGAGTAACAGTATGTGATGAAATTGTTCCAATCCTTTTACTAGTAGTGAAGAAAAAGCACCCTCTGATGTCACAGCTACATTATCGTTGAAGGAAAAATCTTCTTTATTAATGGTTCAGGAAATACAGAAATGCATTTTAGCATCTACCAAACTTATAAATAAAACTTATAAAACATTTCTTTTTCCTATGAATAATGGAGAGGTGAATTCACCACAGAGATGGAAATACACTACTTGATTGCTTGTCACTAAGCACTTCATTCCCTTAGGGAGGAGCAGAACATGTAAAAATAATCTCTACCTTTTTTAAGTGGCAGTGATGTGTAACCCAAAGATGAAAATTGACCCAATTGATCAATGAGCTCTGAAGTCAAACCAACCACACAACTTTTATTAGTAGTAAGGAAATTGAGTCATATTCTGACACAAATTTTGAAGTCTTTCTATTAAGAAAACAGTTTGAAAAAAGAGTGAAAAAAAATTTAGATTAAAAAAATCTATTATGGTTGAAGTAACTACACCTACCCTACTGAAGGTGGGTATAGACTCAACATTTTGATCTTTAAAAATACTGGGTTAATGAAATCTTAATTAAAGAACAATTATTTCTCACTTCGAATAAAAGTTTGAAAGTGCACTTTATAAGATAATATAAACTGCACATAGAAAACAGAGTGACAAAAAATCATCATTCTTAAAAGGCACATGTGATAAGGAACCATGATGTTGTCTGAGTACATGCTTAGGAACACTCAGTGCAACTGTGAGAGTGAGTCAATTATTTCAATACTAGCTGCAAGAAAGAGAAAGATTGCTATCATTAGATGAACGACACCTACAAACTTTTTGCTCCTTTTACACCATGCATTTCATGTGGCTGATATTTGCACATCTGCAGACATTTACAGAGGTAATGAAACACCAAAATGAGTCAAGTGCTAACACAGCTATGAACCTCTAAGATATGCTGTTCTCTAGTCTCTGTCAGAGCTGCTCCAAGACTAAATCTGTATACCTTTCCTGAATGTTAATGTTTGACATATTACAGAAATTGCACAAGGCATCAAGTCACTGTACAGTTCTCATCTTTAGGCAGGCTTCTTAAGCTCAGAGCTCTGATTTTTTACAGGTTGCTCCATTCTTTGGTGATTAGTCTGTTTCCTTGAAACACGTAAAAATTCAAGTGGAAACTTCCCCTACAGCAGGATAAAACCAACACTACCTTTACTGGAGAAGTCGTGAACTGTGCCTATTAGTCAATATTTCCTAAATACTCATAACTATTATACGTTCAAGTATGTGTTCTCTTGCCTGTGTGAGAAATGTCAGTTACAACTTAGAATAATTAAAATACAAAGGCAAAAACCATTCTTCACAGGCTCTCTTCTGTTCCTTTCCTCAAGTTGCAGCCCTGCTGGAACTTTTTGGAAATGCCAACATATGGAACAGACATTTTTACATGGCCACTAAAGGAATGGTCTTCTACTGTTTTTGCACATATCAAGACACTTTCGTACAAAGGAATTTACAGTAAGTCAGCTAATAAACTCTTGTCCAGACTAATGGCTTGCCAAAACCAACAGATGCTAAAATAAAACATTTGGTATAATGAAATATAACATCCCCTCTAATTTAATCTAATCCAAAAGATAAAAGTGTTGTTTTTGAGATAAAGTCCAGTGAACACTATCTGGGTTTGAACAAAATTAATTAAAATTGAGGCACTATATTCTTGAAAAAATAAGAATAAAGTTGGCTAAGCTGACTACTTCCTCTCAGTGCAATATTTGATTTGACATCAATAATCGGAAGAAAACTATCTGAGTTTCGTCATTCCTTTATACAGAACATCTCCAGATCCATTAGGTCTTAATTTCTGAACGTAAGAAATGTTTCAGACCAAAATGAACCTGAGAACCTTGACACAGATAAAACCAGAGGCAAGTTCTCCCGTACTTCTTTTCCTTTCTCTCTATTTCTCTCTGTATCTTCTAGCAAAGTGAATTACAATATATTTATGGTTAACTTTTTATACTCTCTGTAGTCAGTCTTTGTGTCCCATTTAAGTAGAATACAGAGATAAAATACTTCATTGTTTTTGTTCTATTATTTTTTTCCTGCCAAGGATCAAGAAATTTTAGCTTAGAAATGAAAGTAAAATGTTTTTTATGAAAATAGCAAAATAATTTCTTTAGATCACTTTTTTGAAGGCATCATTGTGACTTTGGAAAGTCATAATTACGAAACAATTTATATTTCCAATGCATTCACTTAGAAGTTTTGACGCAGCTAAAATGTTCATAATTATTTTCATTTTTTGTTGGTTTATTTTTGTTTGTTTGTTTTTTTAATTGGACAAGTTTTAAGGCATATTAGCTATCCTATTCTGTTGCATACTGACAAAACAACACAAAGAAAACTAAAGACACAATGACACTCCCTTTTTATCTTTGACTAGCTTTAAGTATGTCTGTCTGTGTTGCAGGAGAATCTCTGAGAAATGATTTCGGCTTTAATGAATAAGAACAGGAAAAAAATGGAAAAGTTATGTAAAAAAAAGTCAACAAGAAGTTTTGAAGAAATCAATCTTTGCTGAGCTATGAAGCTCGGACTAAGGAATAACTTTACATAAACTTCCATAAGTATGAAAAGGTGACATAGACATCATTAGAAATCTGTCTAACAGGAACCCAGTGCACCATTTTGAGGCTCCATGGTGTTTTAAGTGTTCTATTTCACATCCTTTATGGAGTATTTTGGTGTGATCTTCTGAGATTTATAGTTTAAAAAAAAAAAAAAGAAAAAAAATTGCAGCCTACAGCTGGAGAAACTAAAAGGCTAATTGCATTCTCCTGCCTAATGTAGTGGGCCTTGAAATTCAAACACACATACATTTTATAGCATAATAAACAATCCCTTTTCCAGATATTAAAACCCACTGTTCGCAATGGTTTCATGCAGAAAACAAAACTTCCTTGAAAAACACTCTTTCTATTTAAAGGCTTATTCAGATATTGAATGTATATAAAATATAATAAGCCCATTAAGTTTTCTGGGTAGAGCTTTATGGGGCACCAGGTACAGGCTTTTAACTAATGGCTATGCATTTTTGTGTAATAGGTGCATATCTACTATAATATCTATACATAACTACACATTTAGCAGCAGCTGAAAGTACAATGATATTAAATCTAACCTAGAGCATTTTAGCTTTTCTTTTGTCAATTTTATGTTATGGGATTACTCATTCTGAAGTGTTATACCCACAAAGGCAATAGTGAGAGTACTCCTGGTCCTGATAGTCGTGTAATATAAAGGGCTTTATATGTTAGCTGTAGCTAGATGAATTACAGACTACCTGAATTTGTTTAGTAAATGACAAATGTTAATGCATGTGAAAGTTTGTTGTAGTACGAAGAGACATCAGTGGAAGAGGGTGTCCTGGTTTTGGCTGGGATAGAGTTAATTTCCTCCCTGGTAGTATAGTTCTGTGTTTTGGATTTAGGATGAGAATAATGTTGATAACACACTGATGTTTTTAGTTGTCACTAAGTAATTATTATACTAAGTAAAGGACTTTTTATCTTCCACTGCTCTTCTGACTGAGGAACCCGAACTGGCCAAAAGGACATTTCATACCATATGACATCATGCTTAGTATATAAACCATGAGAGTTGACTGGGAAGGGAGAATCACTGCTCGGAGCTGGGCTGGACTTCGGTCTGCTGGTGGTGAGCAATTGCACTGTGCATCATTCATTTTGAACATTCTTCTAGTAGTAGTATTTGTTCCTTTGCTGTCCTATTATATTGTCTTTATTTCAGCCTACAAGTTTTCCTTTTTTGCCCCCCAATTCTCCTCCCCATCCCAATGGGGCACTGAGGGGAGGGGTGAGTGAGCAGCTGCATGGTGCTTAGTTGATGGCTGGGATTAAAACACAACACAGGGCTGATTCACTGGTTTTGCCAGAATTCTAACTGGGACATAAATTTTTCAACATATGAATAATGATATGAAGAGTGTTTAGGAAAACCAAACTTTAAATGCTTTGGAGGCATAGAATAACACCAAGTATAGTTATCATGTGCATTGTTTTGTACCACAAGTAAAATTATTCTCTCCTAGTAAGAAGAAATTAACCTGACTAATGTATAAGCCTTGGCATATCAGAAACAATATTTGAAGGTTTGTGTCAGCTTTCATTTTCAAAAACAAATGAGCACATCTAAATTTAGAGGTAGACCAGCTTCTGTCAGGATCTAGTGATCTAGGTTTTTTTGACATTCCATAGCTGTTTTTCATAATTTCGGTGTGTTTAAGCCCTTGTGGGCCTTAGCTGGCAACATTCCAGCTTCCTAAGGAAAATGGTTCAAGACAAAGTCAAACAACAATTATTTTCTTTTTTTGCTATTTTTAGACCAACTCTTCACTCCTTTTATCTTGTAGTTCTGACCCTTACCCTTAGTTTTCTAGTAATTCCTCTCTGGTGAGGCAAGAGTGCAATTCACAGTGAGGTATTTAAGCAACACAGTTCATCCTAAATTGTGTGAGTAGATCATACGGAGGGAATCTGCCAACCTTTGGTAAATTAACCCAATTACAATCTTTGAAATGTAGATGGGCTGTTCATTTGTTTTTTTTTATGGAATGACTGATGTATAGCATACAGCTGGTCAAATGAACTTGTCAACTAATACGAAATACAGCTTGTATTTCATCCGTAAAAGGGATTTATTTGGTATCAGACATGCATAGAATGTTGCAGCTTGCAAAGATCTCATAGTCACAAAAGTAGTACTTTGTTCCCATATCTTGTCTGATTAATTAGTTCTGTAGAAAAATTATCAGTCTAGACAGATTCTGCAGGGAATGAAAATGCATCATGTGTTGACATGAGTAAGAAATTCTTCACTCTGGGGGTGACAGAGCAGTGGAACAGGTTGCCAAGGGAGGTTGTGGATTCTGCTGCTCTGGAGATATTGAAGACCCACCTGGACAAGGTCCTGTGAAGCCTACTGTAGGTGACCCTGCTTCGGCAGGAGGGTTGGACTGGATGACCCACAGAGGTCCCTTCCAACACTTAACATTCTGTGATCCTGTGATTCCATGATTCTGTGATTCTGTAACATAAAGTAATATTTTGTTGCCTCAAAAGATGATTTCTTGTAATAAATTATTTTGGTTTGAATCTCTTAGAACAGGAATTTGAACTAGATAATAACCATATTTGGTTAATGTTTATTTAAGCATAATAGCTAGAGGGAACAGTATAGTTATCATACCTCAGGAAAACTGACAGAAGGGAGACTTCAACTCCTTGTTTACCTCCTTGTCCTTGTTTTACCACCTGGTCCCTTATCCTAGGAGCTTGGACTGGCCCCAGAGACCAGTTTTCAGTGTATGGAGAGTTCTTTCTCCCTGTGCATGGACCTAGTCCTGGGCAAATCTCATGACATCAACATCAAGAACAGGAGGAGCCCACAGCCATCAGAACTAACTCAGCCAAGACTTGCTGAAAAATTGGACTCACAGGGAGCTTGAGCTGCAGTGCCTCACACCTCAGCACAGCGCCTGCCCACTGCTCCCATGCTTCCACACCATGCTGCCCAGCCTCAAATTTCTGCCCCCATCCCAGCTGTGGCCTTGTTCCAGCTTCTTCCTTTTCCTCTTCTGTGGTTCCTGTGGTTTGGTGGGATGATCATCACATACTCATAGCTTTTAAGGAGTTTGCACTACCAGATCCCATGCTGTTGTAGCTCTGTCTTCATCCCCAACTCACATAAAAATAGTGTCCATCATGGCCACAATATGGACCTGTTTCTGGGGCAAATGTGTCCTGGCTATCAAAATTTGTAGGCTATTTTGTATATGGTATTTGCTTTCCTGAACCCAGGCACAAAGTATGCTTTTGTTTTCTCAGGATTAGAGTTCAGCAGCTAGATCTTGAAAAGTACCAGATTTTCAGCCCATGTCTTTTTTTCAGCATTTCCTATTTTGCATCCTAGAAGATGAGTCATATTCTAAAGTACACCTCTATTCCCATGCACAAAATGGCAAAACTAAGATTATCTCATGCTATTTTACTCCTCATCACAAAGTGGCAACAGATACGTTTCTTTTTAAGTGTACCATGTACTGAGAATTAGAATAAAGATCTGTCTCCCATTTGTTCCAAGAGAGATCAAATGCTTCTACAAGCTTATTTTGTATGCTACTGGCCATATTTGTGAAATTTTCGGGGTTGAGTAGGTTATGTTCAAAGGTGCAAAAGCAAATAAAGCTGTAGAAGAATATGAGCATACTATGATGCTGTGGCCTTATTAAGGTCAAGCCTAAAAATGGAAATATTACATATAATTTCTCTTCCTATACCATATGTTATCACTCTGAAATGTTAATAAACAATCAATCTGCTGCATTCAGCTGGTATGATTGGGATTTTTTCTTCTAGATTTACATTTTGCTTTTGTTTACACATCACATTTTTGAGATAGCATTTCAAAGCTTTCAGTGCAAAGGTTTTTCCATATGATTAAATATGTCCCTTTTAATTGTGTCCCTGAGTGCTTCCTGCTGTCTGTGGCATTCCAGATCCCTCATTCAGTACAACAAGCAGCCCATTATTGCTTCCCATATGAAATATAATATGTATGCCACTGACAAGAGTCCTCTGAGATCAGATACTCTCCATGGAATCTTTACTACAGAATATTAGAAAAGAAATAGTGTATACACATTCTATAAAAGTGGTTTAGAATGGATTAAATAGAAGTAAGTAAAAAAAAAAAAACAATAAAATTTGAACAATACAGCTTGGGCAGTAGAATCTCAGAAGGTCGAAGGTCTAACCAAACCTTAGCATAGTTAGGAGACTAACAGATACAAAACCTTTCATTGCAGTCATCAGCCACAAGAGAGTCACGTTGCCACAGCAGCATCTTGCCAAATTTTTCCCCAGATGAACAACAAGTACTTATTTTTAGCAGTGACAGCTGCATGTGCAAGCTTGAAACAAATTTTTGCCTTCATTAATATCTGCTGTACTACCACATCCTTACAAACAGGTAGAAGTGGTTACTTTCTTATAAAAATGGCTGCTAGACAGGTTTGCTTGATGTCCAACATCCTTACCCAGAAATCTTAATGTTCCTCTGATATATCCTCTGGGACCTGGAAGAAATTTTCTTCTTTGTTTTTTGTTCCCAGTACAGGAAATACGTGTAAGAAAAATCAAACACATTAGCTATGTATTGACATGTCTGAAAAGATCAGCTCTTTCCTTTTTTTCTTCCCTCCATCTACATCCAACAGTTGACTTGTCTTATTTTCTGCTTCTTCATCTTTCTCCATAATGTTGATATTTTATCTAATATCAATTAATAAAACATAAAAGGAAAGATATGTAGAATTTCAAAAAATAGTAGAGTAAAATGCTTTCACACCTGGTAACTCAAAACAAACACAATCTCACTACTGCCACCGATACAGTGGTTCAGGATTACCCTTTTCTTCCTTTTTTGGATCTTCTCAGAAATCCTCTTCAGTGATTATGTTCCATATATTTTATTTCTGCTGAAACTGGGATTATTGCTATTCAGTATAAAAGAGTCTTCTCCCACTCTCAGGCTAAATAGCTAGGCAATGGACCAATCACTTCTACTGTGGAAATAGCATTCTTCATGTGGATGCATATGATTCAACTCTCACTCCGTAAGCTCGCAATCTGTGGATTTTTGTGGCATCACTGTGTTCTGAAGAATACTAATTACATATTTCAAGGAGAATAAACTAATGTGCAAAGGTATTAGTTTTTACCTACCAGATGTTCTGTTGACTAGAGTAACCAAGGCAGATCCACTTAGTGCAGCCCAGTTGTTTCTGGGTTCTCACCTTCATCTCAGTTTCCCCTGAAAGAAATAACCTGTTTGCTGCAAATCTGTGTTTTCTTTGGGAATCATCGTTTTTCAAAAGCTACGTCTTTTGCTGTTACACCTTCTTTACATCTTAGTTTTCCTTCTTTGACAAGAATACCTGTCAAGTGGAAGTGGTGGACAAGTCAACTCATTTCCTCTTTAATATGGTTTAGATGTACAACTCTATGTCTCCTTCCTCTGAAGTCCAAAGATGTATTTCCAATTATGCACTAACTCATCTCCCAGCCTGCAAATATTTAAATGACATTTTAATTTCAGAATTCAGATCAAAAGCTAGATCACATACCATTCCTAAGGAGTCATAATGAACTTGAAATCTGTCACATTTATCTTAAGAGAAACTGTTGATTAAGACAGAGGCTGTGAAAAGAGAATGATCAGGTAGAGCAGAACAGCAGCCTTATTTCTATTCTGAAAACTCTGGCGGGCTAAAAGAACAAGGTGATACCTCCGAAGAAGCTAAAATCAACTGAGTTTTGATTACTTCAGACAAATTCTACACCATTTGTAACATTTTTAATGACAACAATCCATCATTCTCTTCAGCCTTCACAGAGCTGAGAGGAATATGAAAAAATACTTCCTTGGAAAGCAGTCTGGCATTATGACTATTTGCAAATGCAAATGTTTTTTGAACCCAAATGCATTGTGTCAGGACACGTGTTAAAAATAGCAACAACTTTTCCTGCCATAAAAAAGAACAAGAATGTTTAATTATCTCCAATCTGATACTCACAAAAATAAATTTGGTTCACTTTTATAGCTTTTTAAGCAAGAACACTTTCAGGACTGTGTCTTGCTTTTCCACATTGCATTTTCATAGCCTGTGATATATTACCAAACTTACAAAAAGCTCTGGTGGGACATGGGAAGTAAAAATTCCTGTAACAATTTAATGTTATGATATAATATAATATAATATACAAAACCAGAACTGTTAATGAATACTACATCTTTACTACAAATTAGACAAAACCAATGTGAAGTGGTATCAGGCTTTAAAATGAAAGTACTTAATAATCGAATAACTTCAAAAGAATATGGAAGTGTCAACGTGTGGCAACATGCTGGCAGCTGGTGCTCTCATTTAAATTCTTGCAACGGAGAATGAGAATCCTTCATCGTGGCTCAAAGTCTGCACCAGGACAATTCATTTTGTGAAAGATACAGTTTCTGTTAGATAATCCCTTTTACAAAGAATTCAACAACCAGTGACAGTCCAAGAGAAGAGCCTACAGTGATCTGGGTGAAAAGCAAGTGTGACATGAAAGAGGAAGTGTTAGTAGTTAAGGAGAGTAAGGGGAGAAAGACTGTTTTGCAGTAAAGGTAATTTAGCATTATTAAAGTTTACTGAATAAATTCCATGCAATCAATTAAGTTGCAGTTATAGCTACCTGTCGTCAGTTAGTAAGTTCATCAACACTTGCCAGACATTAAGTCTGGCAATGGGATGACCATTATATTTGCTTGCCAAAGCAGGAATTTAACAAATTCCTTCATCAACGACCTGGATGAAGAGTTAGAATGTACCCTCAGCAAGTTTGCTGACGACACCAAACTGGGAGGTGTGGTAGATACACCAGAAGGCTGTGCTGCCATTCAGC
>Ga0065711_1050146_pt1 | contig 10965 bp, 22 predicted proteins | sample Hoacrofraction12_FD_59098 | JGI IMG/M metagenome (GOLD analysis project Ga0065711, IMG submission 59098) | Hoatzin crop microbial communities from Cojedes, Venezuela - Epithelial fraction 12 v2 (version 2) | ecosystem: Host-associated > Birds > Digestive system > Esophagus > Crop | place... | reverse complement strand
GGGGGGGGGGGGGCTGGAGCCGTCGCTGGAGCCCTCCCTGGCGCCGTCCCCGGGCCGCCTTGACCTGGAGGGTCTGCACGAGAGTGGGTAAAACAGGCGAGGAACCCCCCGCGTCTTTCCAAAGTGGGAGGAGGGGGGGTGCTCCAGCCCTAGCTCTGGGCCTCTGCGAGGTCCGGGGTGGTTTTAAGGCAGGGGGGATGGAGAAAACCCCCCCAAACAGCCGCTAGCCCCGTGGGTGACCCCCTGACCGGGTGTCTTTGGTGCTTAGATCCGAGGCAGCATGCCAGGGAAGCGCACTGCGAAGAAGAGCCCGGTGCCGGAGGATGAGTCTCCTGGGAGGAAGAAGATTAAAGGTAACAAAAACCCCTGGGAGTCTGCGCTCCCCGCTCCCAGGAACCAGCCTTAACAGAAGGGTTGTTCCCCCCGTACCTTCCACGTGTCGTTTTTCCTCCCCACAGTCTGCCACCCGTCCCACCGGACGCAGCCAGGCCTGGTGCTGACGCTGGGGCAGGGGGATGTTGGCCAGCTGGGCCTGGGAGAGGATGTGATGGAGAGGAAGAAACCGGCCCTGGTGCCGCTGCCGGAGATGATGGTGCAGGTGGAAGCCGGAGGGATGCACACTGTGTGCCTCAGCCAGACGGGGAAGGTGAGTGCGGCATGGAGGGGGCGGCACCGGGAGGGTGTGGGGGGGCTGAGCCTGGCGTCCTGCGTCCAGCTCTGGAGCCCTCAGCACAGGACAGACCTGGAGCTGCTGGAGCGGAGCCAGAGGAGGCCCCAGCAATGATGCGAGGGCTGGAACCCCTCTGCTGGGAGGAAAGGCTGGGAGAGCTGGAGCTGCTCAGGCTGGGGAAGAGCAGGCTGTGGGGAGATCTTAGAGCAGCTGCCAGGGCCTGGAGGGAAAGATAACCGTAAGAAAGATGGGGACAGGCTTTTTAGCAGGGCCTGTTGCTATAGGGCAAGGGGCAATGGTGCTAAACTAAACGAAGGGAGATTCAGACTGGATATAAGCAATAAATTCTTTACGCTGAGGGTGGTGAAACCCTGGCAGAGGTTGCCCAGAGAGGTGGTTGATGCCCCATCCCTGGAAACATTCCAGACCAGGTTGGACGGGGCTCTGAGCAACCTGATCCGGTTGAAGATGTCCCTGCTCACTGCAGGGGGGTTGGGCTGGATGGGCTTTAAAGGTCCCTTCCCACCCAAACCAGTCTGTCATTCTGTGAGATTCCCTGCAAGCTCTGGGACATGTCCTGGCGCAGGAGGTCTGAATCAGACGCTGCTCTGCTGAGACGTGTAGCTCGCTCCCGCTCCGGGGATGAGCGCGATCTCCACGCCATGGGCCACAAAACTTTAGGGGATCAAAGGGATAATTCACTGTCCCCTGGTTTCACACTCAGGCTGTTGCCCCTCCGGGTCCCATCCTGACCGTCTCGCTCTCTGCCTGCAGATCTACACCTTTGGCTGCAACGATGAAGGCGCCCTGGGGCGCGACACCTCGGCAGAAGGGTCGGAGACCACGCCGGGGCTGGTGGAGCTGCAGGAAAAAGTGGTGCAGGTCTCTGCGGGGGACAGTCACACAGCCGCGCTGACGGACGACGGCAGGGTGTTCGTCTGGGGCTCTTTCCGGGTACGTTGATTTCTCAGACGCTGGAAGCTCCGCTGATGGTTCCTCCTCCTGTGACTCATCTCCCCGCGTCTGTCTCTCCGCCCAGGATAACAACGGGGTGATCGGCCTGCTGGAGCCCATGAAGACGAGCTCCGTCCCTGTGCCGCTCCAGCTCAGCGCGCCCGTCGTTAAAATTGTCTCAGGTGAGCAAGGCGCTGGGGTGCGCGCGGGTCAGGCTGCTGCAGCCCTCGGGAGGAGGTGAAGGTCCAGAAGGTCCATGTCCTTTTCGTCCCTCTTGGCTGCTCCGAGCCAGGTGCAAGGGTGTGCTGGCTCTTGAGAGAACAGACATCGTGTCTCTTCTAGCCCCAACAATATTATTAATATTTGACCCAATCTGATGTAAAATGCCTTACGAGAGTGCCTTAACCGCGACGCCACGGGGTCAAAGTGCTCGCCCTCTCCTAGACTGGGGGAAACTGAGCAGAGCAGCTGGGGAACTTGTCCAGGCCCCAGGTGAGGTTGCGGGGGACCTGTTTCTCCTAAACCTTCCCAGAGAAACTTCTTTGGAGTTTCAGATGGGGAACTGGGATCAGGAAGAGGGAGATCCTGGTGTTTCAAGTTGTGCCAGAAGCTGGCATCAAGGTATCCCCGCTGAATTCTAGAAGGCTGGAACAGCTGGGGTTTTACATGTGGGATCTTAGCCCCTGGGTCTTGCTGGGTTCCTGGAGCATGACTCCTGCTTCACTCCCCTCCCTCGTCTCCTCCCAGGGAATGACCACTTAGTGATGCTGACGGTGGATGGTGACCTCTTCACGTGCGGCTGCGGCGAGCAGGGCCAGCTGGGGAGAGTGCCAGCGCTCTTTGCCAACCGAGGAGGAAGGAAAGGGCTGCGTGAGTTGCTTTGGTGCTCGGAGGCACGCGATGCTGCATGCTTCCGCCCCAGCTTTGCAGAGGAGCAGAGAGACCCAGTGTCCTCCCCTGCTGCTCAGGGGCTTTTGTGTAAATCGTTTGCTTGAATTCAGTGAGCTGGATCTGAGGGGGAATGAAATGGGTGTAAATCACTGGACCTCGTGTGATGCCTCTTCTCCTGCCCCCAGAGCGCCTGCTGGTCCCCCAGTGCGTCCCTGTCAGAGGCAAAGGCAACAGAGGCAAAATGCGCTTCCAGGACGCCTTTTGCGGGGCTTACTTCACCTTCGCCGTCACACAGGAGGGACACATCTATGGATTTGGCCTCTCCAACTACCACCAGCTGGGTGAGCTTCGCTTGACGTCCCTCCAGACCTCCTGCCTGCTTTGGTCTGGTTGTGGACTCCCCGATCCCGTGCTGCCCTGGTCTGGTGGGGGGATGCTGCTGGGCGCCCCAGATCCTGAACACCGAGCACCTGCTGGACACAACAGAGCTGGAAATTGGGGTGGGGGTCACCCTGAATAGCTCTGGGCTTAGCTCCCAGACCCTGCAGCCAGTGGGTTTGAACAGAAATTTGATTTTGGGGCTTGGGGGGAGTGTGTTAGTCTGGGGTGGGGTGAGCCCCAGGGTGGGTGGCTTGGTGCTGGTGCCTGGCCTGGGCTGTCCGTGCCCGCGGACCTGATCTGCCTGGGTTTGTGCGTCCAACCCCGCAGGGACCCAGGGCACCGAGCCCTGCTTCTCCCCGCAGAACCTGACGTGCTTCAAGAACTCCACCAAGTCCTGGGTCGGGTTCTCCGGCGGGCAGCACCACACGGTGTGCGTCGACTCGGAGGGTGAGTGCCGGGTGTGCCGGGTGGGCTGGGAGCTGCACAACGTGGGACAGGGGGGACTTCCACAGCCCTCATCCTGGCTGGGGAGGTGTTGTGGCAAGGGAGACGTGCTGGAGCTCTCCGAGTCATTGGTGTTCAAGGCAGCAGGGGTGGTTGTGAATTTGCAGCAAAGGACAGGGAGGATGACAGGAATCCGCAGTCGCTTGTGAACTCTGCTCTCGCAGGCTTGAAAGTCTGTCCAGGCACCCACCCACCCTGTTGATTTTGGGGAGCTCAAGGGTCTCTGTCCCACCCTGCACCTCCTGGGTGGGATCTAGGGTGTGGTAGGGAGGAATGAGGCTCCTCCAGGAGTCAGACCGGGGGCTGAAGGTCCAGCTATGGCCTGCTGCAGCTTCTGCCCCGCTCGAGTCACCACTGCTGTGGATCTGTTGTGCTCCAGGTAAAGCCTACAGCCTGGGCAGGGCAGAGTACGGCCGGCTGGGCCTCGGCGCAGGGGCAGAGGAGAAGAGCACGCCCACGGTCATCCCGGAGCTCCCCAGCATCTCTTCCGTCGCGTGCGGTGCGTCGGTCGGCTATGCCGTCAGCAGTGACGGTGAGTGCTGGGGGCCTCCGTGGGCTCGGGATCGCCGCCCCGTGTACCCTCCCCACCTCTCATCCGTCCATCCCGGTGCTCTGCCCAGCCTGGGCCCCTGGGTCCGGCCGGCCCCGCTCAGCTGCATCGCGCGCTGCCGGCTGGGTCGGGCCTGGAGCCAGGTCCTGGCGCTGGTGCGAGCACCCAGCCTGGGGGCAGCTGGGCAGCAGCTGCTCGAATATTTCTGTGGGCCCTCGGCAGCGAGGTTCGTAACAGGGTGTCAGCCGAGAGGGGGTTGTTGGCCTGCCGGTCGCTTCTCCGCACCCTGAACTCGGCCGCTGCGAGACCTCCGTGCTCCGGTGCCGTGCACGCTTGTGTGTGGCAGCTGCGGGAAGGAGGGTTTGTAGGGGGCTGGTGGATTCGGTTCGCTCCCTGGGGACAAAACGCTGCCTTGGCTGTGTGGTGAAACGCCTCTTTGAGTTGCCAAGCGCTGCTCCTCTTCCTCCCGCCCGAGTCGCTGGCGCCCATCGCTCATCCCCCTGCCCCAGTGTGAGGTCCCCTTGGGTTTGGCTGCTACGTCCCCTTCCCCGTCACGCAGCCACCTCAGAGTCACAACTCACGTCGCCTCCGTTGCAGGACGAGCGTTCGCCTGGGGCATGGGCACCAACTACCAACTGGGCACAGGGGAGGAAGACGACGTCTGGAGCCCCGTGGAGATGACAGGCAAGCAGCTGGAGAACCGCACGGTCCTGGCCGTGTCCAGCGGCGGGCAGCACACCGTGCTGCTGGTCAAGGACAAGGAGCAGAGTTGATGAAGCGACGCCGCGCAGCTGAGCCCAGCGGGATGGCGGGACCCGTGCGCACCCCCCCACCTTCCACCCGCATCGGGCGGCCGCTTTCCAGCTCTGGTCCCCTGCTGACGGCGGTGGGGAGGGTGCGAGGCTCCCGGAGCCGGGCCCCGGCAGCGTCTGCATGGCTGGAGCAGGGCTCTTCAGGGATGCTCATGTTTTCTCCCTGCAAGTGTGTGTCTGTCTTCGGTGGTGCCCGGTGCTCTGTCAGCTCCTCCGGGTCGGCTTGGTCCTAAACTGATCTCAGTGCTGTCGCTGGATGGGTTTTCCACTTCTCATTTGTTTTTTTGTCTTTTTTTTTATATTTCTTGACCTGACAAAGCTGAGGGCCGTGTTCTTCACTCTACAAAAGGGTTTGGGCATCTGGCTGAGGTGCCCACGTTCCCCCAGTCTTTGGGTGCTCGCCCCATCCCGTTAACCTGAACATCTCTTAACCTCTCGACTTGGATTTGTCTGCTGCCACCCGCCAAACCCCTCTGGGCTCATTCCGGGCGCGATCTCAGTCCGGCAGAAATGCTCCCGGGGAGCTCTCCTCGCACCGGACGCGCGTGCTGCGGTGGGGAGATGCTGCCGGGCAGCCGGGAGCCTGCAAGGGGGAACGCCGCTGGACGATGCCTGTGCTGCGGACAGACTGTGGCTGCTGGAGAAGGGGGGCTCCTGCCTCCCGCCCATCGCTGCTGTCCGGTCTGAGCCAAAATCCCGCCGGGAGCAGGTTCCCCTGCTCCCTCCTGCCTGGAGCAGCCACCTCCAGTGCTGCGTTTTGCAGTCCCAGCCACTCCTGCTCTTCCCCATTGCCTTCGGAAAGCCGACAAAATCCATCCCACGGTGGGGACTCTTTTTTATTTTAATTTTCTCTCTTCCCTTTGCTGAGGAAGGAGCTTCATTTGCCCTTAGGGCCTCGCTGAGAAGACAGAACCAAAACCCAGCTATGCACCGAATCGCTCGGAACGCCGGGATTCCCCCCTCCCCATCGCCTGCTGTCCCGGCCCAGCTGGTCTCGCTCCCTGCGCCTGGCCTGCCCCGTCTTCTCTTTCCGTGCCGCCTTCCAGGTACCCGGACTGCGAAGGGGGTCTGCGAAGTTTAGATTTTCTATGTTAAGTTATAGCAATAGGAGGAAGGGGGGGGGTGCGTGCGGGGCAGGGGACTGGGACTTGTACAATGGCTCAGAATAGGTTGAATTTTTTTAAGAGAAAATGTAAAGTTATTTTGGTTGATTAGTTGAGGAAGAGAGGTAGAAACCTGTAATCTTTTAACATTTGGAATAAACCGAGTTTTGATAAACCTCTTTTTTTCCTGTGGGTTGGAGAGGTGGGCATGGGCCCTCTCTGGGCTGGTGTCTGAGGCTGGGAGGGCCGGGCAGGGCTGCTGTGTCCCCTGCTGCCACCCCTCTCCACAGACCCCATCGCATTCCTGTCCCCAGGCTGCCACGGGAGCTGCGGTGCCAGCGGAGCTTTGGCGTCGGCGCTGAGGTGGCCCCGGGGGCTGAGCAGAGGCTCAGCACCCTCTGACCGGTGCTCAGGGGGACGTGGGGACGGGCTGAGGACACCCCAGCCTCCTACCACCCCCGGCAAGGGGCATGGGACCAGTCCTCGGCCTGGGGACAGGTAGAGATGGGTGCCTGCGGTGTTGGGGTGCGGGACCACCCTTGGGTGCTGCTGCAGTCCCAGCCTGGTCACAGCCGTGTCCGGTGCCAGACGTGGGTGTGCAGTTGTGGGACACAGCCACGGGATGGCAGCAGGGGAAGGGACTGGGGACCCGTGGTACCCCCGCCGTCCCTGTGGGACCCCCCCGTACCCCTGGGACCTCTATTCCTGGCCCATTTGGGTCTCCCGAGGCAGAGCTGAGCCCACGCTGTCTTGGCACGGGCTGGGCACGCAGGGCGGCTCTGTCGGGGCTGAGCAGCCGCGTGTGCGTGCACCAACGGAGCAAATTTCTGGTGTGGCCGGAGCCCCCGGTGTCTGCTCACTCTTAATTAGTTCGGGGAAGAGTAGGCTCCTTAATGAGCCTCTGGTCGGGGATGGGTTTGGAGTGGGTGCTCGGTGGGTAGCGGGAGCAGCTCGGGCTGCCGGCAGCCTCTCGCCTCTGCCGCTCCCGCGTCTTTTAGGCTGGGGAAGGACAAGTTTTGACTTTGCCGTCAGGGACGGCCTCAGCAGGCAGCTGGTGGGGGTCCAGCGTGAGGCTGGGGGTGCGGCGGGCGCCCACCTCTCCCGCCGCCATGTACTGGGTTTGCGTTTGGTGGTTGCGGTGCCGGGCGTGCGGAGGGCTCGGGTTATTTCCCCTGGGAGCGTGAAGCTGGGGGTGGGCCCCGGGAGAGGAGGGAGCCGTAACTCCAGGGCTGAGCCACGGGTGAGCGTTCGCTGGCGCCGTGGTTAATGCTGCTCCCTGGGGACCGTCGCCTTCCATTTGATGCTCCTCTGTCAGATGTGGTAGAGACCTGGTGGGGAAATTGCTCGTTGTCTCGGGCCTGATTCCCAGCAACAAGCTCAATGTTAAGGTCTTGTTTCCAAAAACAGCCCTGGTATTTTTATATCGCTTCCAGGGTGAAAAAAACCCACCCCGCTCCGCGTTGCTTTGCCACCCTTTTTCCAAGCCCGTCGATGCTGCCGTGACGCAGGCGGCTTCGAACCTCACTGGCCTATTTATAGCGAAGAAACGCAGAAAGACTTAACGAAGGGAGACGTGGGACTCCTCCGGCGTCGGGGTGATGCTGACAAGCCACGGTGGCTGCTGGGGCTGGAAGAGCTGCTGGGGCTGGAAGAGCTGCTCGCTCTGCGGTGCTCACGGTGCCCGGGTGGGAGGAGACGGCTCCAGCCCCGGCTTGGTTGGGGTTGGGTGCAGATGGGTTCAAATGCCAGTTAAGCAGGGCTTGGGGCCTGGGGAGTTTGGGTTGTGGGGTTTGGTGCAATTCCTGGTGCTGTGGGTGCCTGCAAAGAGGGTCAGGACTCTGTAGAGGTGATGTGCTATTCAAAAGCAATGGGATCGTTCCCATCCACCCGGCCTCCAGGTCCTGCTCCTGGGAAGGGGAAAACCTCCCCTGGTGAGCAGGGACCCCGTGGTGTTTTGAAGAAAGAAAAGAAAACGGGGCTGGGGAGAACAACCGGGTTTAAAATGTTCGGAGCTGATGAATCAGCCGTGGAAAAAGGTTTTGGGAAGGACAAACTCGCCCTGGTAAGGGCTGGAGCCCCCGCGGCATTGCTGGCAGCACGGAGGGGAAGGGGATGCGCAGAGCAGCCGGGGAGGGACCCGAGGGACCTGGTACCACGTCCTGGCGACCGCCCCGTCGGCAGCAAAGTGTTTTGCTTTGCCACCTCCCCGGTGCAAGCCTGGGACTGGCTGGGTTTGGCTCTCCGCTCCTCGTCACCCCTTTGGCCGCCGGTCCCTGGGGCTGGCGTCTCCCGTGGGTCCAGCTCCGCTCCCAGCTTCTCTCACCATCAGCTCGGGGCAGCGCCATTCCCAGTCCCTCCTTCTTCCTCCCACCGTTGGACAGGGAGGAGATTCATGGTGCAAAACTGAACCAAGAAAAGCCGGTGCAAGGGGCCAGGCTGGTATCTGGGGAGGCTTTTCCCCAGGGAGCCTGGGCCGGTTGTTCTGGTTACGCCAAGAACCTCCTGTCCCTCTGAACCGGGGTGTCCCCATCGGCGTGCAGCACCTTCGGGGACATGGCAAAAGGCCGGCTGGATGGAGAGGATTCCTCCTCCCTTCTGCACAGTGTGTTTTTCTTTGTTTTCTCGGCTGCCGAAAGCCTCCTGCTCGGTCGTGCCGTATCGCCTCGGCTGCCGGCGAGCCGGGAGCCTCCCGCGCTGGCCGGGCTCCGCTTCCCCGGCACAGTCGATAACCTGAGAGCAAACGCCCGCCCGGCGTCGGGGCCAGGGGCTGGTTTGCCCCTTCCTGGTAACACCAACCCCGGGGCAGGGCCACCCTTACCGAGAGGTCGGCTCCTGGGGGTCCTGCCCACCCTCCACCTCCTCCATGAATTTCCCTGCAGTGCAAGCCAGGAGCCCCCATCCCCAGTACTCCCAGTTGCTCCCCATCCCCTTGGCATGGGCAGGTTTTTGCATCCACCCTCCAGGTTTCAGGCAATTTCTTGCAGCATGAGCATGACCAGGCTGGTGGTACTGTCCTGCGTGGTCCCCTGGGGCCGGATCCTGCCAGGAGCTGATGCCATTCCCTCCTCCATCCCCTGCAGCCGGGCGCAAAGCCTCACCCCTTCCCAAAGGCAATGGGATCGTTCCCATCCACCTGGCCTCGAGGTCCTGCTCCTGGGAAGGGGAAAACCTCCCCTGGTGAGCAAGGGCCCCCGTGGTGTTTTGAAGAAAGAGAAGAAAACGGAGCTGGGGAGAACAATCGGGTTTAAAATATTCGGAGGTGATGAATCAGCCGGCGTTGTCTTGGGAGCCGGAGTGACACTTCAATGGGAAGTTGCTGGAAACTGGGGGAAGGATGAGCCCCCGCGCAGGGGGGAGAGGGTGGGCGAAGGAAAACAGCTTAATTGAGGAAAGGGAAGTGTCTCATTAACAAGGTTTTTGCGCCGGCGGAGCGAGGCAGTGGCTTTTCGGGGATGAGGAGGAGGGATTTGGGCCCCGTGATGGGGTTTTGGGGGGACCCCCGGCTGTGCCAGGGTCTGGCCTCGGTGCGCAGCAGAGTTGTTCCCCCTCCGGCACAGCCAGACCCCTTCTCCTTGCCGGGGGTCCGCAGTCGGAGGCTCCGATCCTGCACTCCCAGTCCCCATCTGTTGCGCTCTGAAGTGCGTAAAAGGCTTTTAATTTTCAGACAAAAGATGGGAACGTGGGATTTGGGGCTTTTAGCATCCGCGGAGGATGAGCTCTGGTGTTGTGATGCTCTTTTGTCTCCAGAATAAAAGCACTTTTTGTGTTCTTTGAGAGATGGGTGGGGTTTTTTTTCCTTGTTATTTATTAACATATTGCTTTTTTGGATGCCAAAAAAAAAAAAATATCTACCTATGCAACGCTCCTGCCGGATCTGCTGTGAGGGAATTGCATCTTCAGGAGGGTTTGGGGGGATACTGAGTTGATTTCTTGTCCTCCTTTTCCTGCCTCAAAGAGGAAACGAGCTTTAATTATTGCCAAGTTGCCTGCTGGCAGGGCCGGGTGGTTTTCCCTGGGCTTCGGGAGCCGGCTAATTAAACAGCCTGCTGCAGCGTGTGGGGTCGTGCGGGTCTGCAGCCGTGGATCTGCGAGTGGAGGAGAGAGTTTGGTCACTGCACGGCGCGGTCTCGCCTCCCTCAGCCTTGTCGTTACGGTCGGGAACCTGGCCAGTGTATCCCAGTGTAACTGGGGCGCGCGATGGGCTGGTGTGGCCGCTGGTAGAGGAGCGTGTTGGGTCTCTCGGGGATGGGAGCTGGGTTGAAGCAGCAACGCGGGGAGCTCTGCCCCCTCCCAAAGCTGCTGAAGTCCTGGTTCATCTCCTGGAACGACAGCTCAGAAACAGAGAAAACTTCTCCCCGGGTCCTTCCCCGCCCCACGGGACCCCGGCCACCCCACGGCCGGTCCCCAGGCTCCGCGTGTTCCCCCCGTCCCACTTGGTAGGGGATTAAATAGCACGAGTTGCGCAGAATTTGTAACTGTGAAAGGAGAGGGGGGGGAAGCCCTAGTAATTATTCATAGTAATTTTCTTTTTTTCTGTTTAAACGATGAATCGGAAGCCAAGCGGCGTCTCTTCAGGGCTGAGAGCCTGAATCCACCCCAGGCTGCTCCGGAGCGAGGGTGGTGGGAGATATCGCCGCGTCCTCACCAGGAAAGCCAGATTTACTCATTTCCATGTGCATAATAATGCAATTAGAAAGTCAGCCTAAACCTGCGGTGCAGACAAAGAAACAAAGCGGCTTCGTAATTAATCACACGTGTAAGAATAAAGCCCGTTACATTAGGGTTCATTATTTGGTGGATTAATTAAAAAAAAAAAAAGAAAAGAACATTTTGCAGAAAATGTGGGGTTAGGCTGCGAAGCCCGTCCCTGGAAGGAGCTGGTAGGTGCGTGGCAGCTCCTGCGAGCTGGCACACGTCGCTGCATTATTCAGCTGGGCCGGCTGCTGGTTTAACTGGGCTGTGAAATCGCTGGAGACGGTGCCGGGATTCATTTTCTGAGGGCGCTGGAGGATGGAGAGGGGTCTTGGAGGGGTGCTGGAGCAGTGATGCCCCTGCTAGAAATCACCTCCGGGCTGGAAATCCAGGTTTCGCTCCCCCCCC
>Ga0065711_1050145_pt1 | contig 10965 bp, 3 predicted proteins | sample Hoacrofraction12_FD_59098 | JGI IMG/M metagenome (GOLD analysis project Ga0065711, IMG submission 59098) | Hoatzin crop microbial communities from Cojedes, Venezuela - Epithelial fraction 12 v2 (version 2) | ecosystem: Host-associated > Birds > Digestive system > Esophagus > Crop | place... | reverse complement strand
TTTTTTTTTTTTTTTTTTTTTCACAAAAGAAGACACTGAGGTAGCCATTTGTATCCTCACATACCATGGATAGTATTTTACTTCCCAGAGAGACCCGATGGAATAATACTCCAAAGACAAAAGTGTTAGTCACTATAAGTAAGCAGGTCTTATTAATTAATGCAGTTTGAAGGCCTGTTAAATAAATATGAAAAGACCCTTCCTAAAGTAATAAGTAACTAATTAATAAAATTGAGAGGACATAAAAAATTTAAAAGAGATCCAGATGTACAAATCCAGACAGTAAAATACTCAATCACATATTTTTCAGAAATGTGTTCACTATTTCTGCATCCACCTGGTATGATAATTCTGATATAGTTCACAGTGACATAAAATGACACTTGTGATCCCTGGATCTTCCATTTAAAATGCTAAATAAATGAGAGACATGAACAAAGGAAGTTTACCTTGTTAGCATTTGATAGGGTTGTATTTAATTCAATTTTCATTGTATGCATACATAAAGGAAAAACATTTCTTCTCTTGCTTTTTTTCTGTTACTTCATTTGAAGTGCTGTTGATGAGCATGTGAATTTTTACCTGTCTAGAAAAGGTATTCGTAGATAGAACAGTATATCTTGTGGAAGGATCTTCAACAAAGGAAATTAAAGAGGCTTAATTCATGGAAGCCGTTAGGCCATGGTAAAATTTGTTAGGAATTACAAAAAGGCAGTGTTCCCAGAGAGAGGTTAAATTTTGTATTGTATTGGGTACAAGATTTTTTGCTTGTACCAGCAGGCAAAAAACATTACATTTTTAGATAAAGTCATCTGTGCGTGCAGGGCTGTCTCGGCCTCCCCCGCCCCAAGTTTGTCACCCGATTTGCTAAAAATACCTCTCTCTTTGCTTACCTTGCCCAAAAATATTCAGAGACAATCACAACTGCAGGAGCACAGTAACTAAAAATGACCAATACAGTTAATTCTGTCTAATTTGGAAGCCGTGGACAAGATGACCATAATGTCCCTTTCAAATTATGATCTAGTTTGGGCTTCATTAAATGTAATTTTTTAAAATGTAACTGAAGCTTGCAATCTCCATATCTTATTAAAGTCTTTCCCTCTTAATTTTTTTTAACATCATCATGGATTGTTTTTTTCCGAGAATTGTGGTTGCCCCTGAACTGATACTGAAGAATGGCTAGAGCTTCAAGTTGGTTACACTGTTAGTGATAGCAATTGTATTGGAAAGTTTGCTTTCAGGATCATCAAAAGTGCTACTGTTGCACTTAAGACAAATTGTCACTTATTATATATTTAATCTTGAAGATTTTAAAGGAACTGATGTTATCTACTCTTAGGTTTTAGGACCATTAGTAAAGATTTTAGTCTTGCATCAAAATGACTTCTGATCGTACTTGCCTTAGAAGAATTACTGATCATCTTTACTCGAGCTCACTAAATGCATTCCACTGGCAAAATTAAAGACAGGGACATAATAAAAGACTTGATAGATGCCTAGAATTTAGGCAAAAAACTTCAAACTGGTGTGTCCTTTAATGAAAAGACTATTTGGAGGTCTGTGGTTCAGATATAAACCACTTCAAAATATTTTGCTTGGTGAATATTTCAAAGTCAGATATTCCTCTAAAAAAAATAAAGTAATGCCACTGAAATCTCCAAACCCACCATAGCAAAAAGCAGTAAGTTGTAATATCCTAGCAAAAGCCAGGTCATTGTGGAAAGAGATGATTGTCCAGAAGTTGCGGTCAGTAGGTCAACATAAGATATTTTCTTCTTTTTTTAGCTTTGAAGCGATTTCATGGTTCTTCAGAGTATCGAAGGGAGATGGAAGACATACAGCGGGAATGTTTTGCCTTAGATGGGGAGAAACCCAAGAAGCCCTGGCAATTATTCACTGATCGTAGTGTGAGATGGCAGCTCATTACTGTGATTGTGATGACTATGGGCCAACAGCTCAGTGGGATAAATGCTGTAAGATTTCATACATATGAATGGCTTAAAGAATTATTTAATTTCTATCTGGTTTTCAACCCTTTATGAAGAATCCACATAGAGAAGCTCAGAGAAATGGGATAAGTGGGAAAGAATATCTTCTATTCTTTCTGTGTTTCTCTTTTTTTTTTTTTTTTGGTTTCTGGTATGTAAATTTCTATAAAGAAAGACCAAATACTTGTGTTTACCTTCTTCTGAAAAAGTAAATACAGGTGGATCAGCTTATCCCATTGAGTCTGGTTTAAGAATGTGAAGTATTAAATTCAGTAAGTTGAATAATTATATTTGCTTTTATGATAGCAATGTATTTACCTAGACATTAATTTAACAGATTCTTGTTGCTGTTTATGTCAAATTAATAACTCACAATATAAAATACATTGAGCTGTATGTTTAGTATGAACTTGACTTTGTTTCCAGCTGACGATTTAACTACTGTGAACACCCCTTTTTTTTTTTTTCTGTTGTAGATTTATTTCTATGCAACTTACATTTTTGAACAAGCTGGGATCTCAGCAGAAAAAATCCCATATGTGACACTCGGTACTGGAGCTTGTGAATGCCTCACAGCCCTCACCTGTGTAAGTAACAGTTTATTCTACCTCCTAGCATAAAGAGTAAAGATTCTTCTTGAAGAAGAACATTGGTAAATATGAGATCAATATAGTAACAGAAAATTATGTCTTGTCCACAGGGTTTACTGATAGACTACGTGGGAAGAAGATATCTCATCATTGGGGGTTATCTCCTTATGACCCTTTGGAGCATTGTTTTAACATTCTCTCTGACTTACCAGGTGTAAAGAAGGAGTCATTTATATTACATGATATGACTATAGTCAGTGAAAATCTGTGACATTCAAAAGAAGCTGGAAGACAAAAGCTGCATAGGTTTAAACAGAAGCATAAAAAATGACAGCAATTGAAAGATTGGATCAATTCTGCAACTATATTTCCCTAAAATAAGAGAATGCTCTCAGCTAAGATTTGATCATGTATTTGTCTCAAAGGTGCAGCTCCATTTAATGCTGACAAAACTAAGTGATAACAAAACAGGGTTTATTCTTGCTTTTAAAGTAATGTTAGGATGAAATACTACATAGTGATGATATTAAGCATCGGAGTCCACTTCAGCCACTTAATTGTAAAGCATACAAATAAAAAATATTATAAAGATGCTGAAATTCAAAAGACACTTAAATCCATTAAGTGTAAATTCACAGAAACTATTGGAAACTCACTAGCGATGTTCACAGTGCCTTAAACTTACCATGCGAAGACAACATCCTGCCTTGCTTTTTGACATAGTACAAAGACAGGCATCATAAATTGTTCTGTATACCCTATCAGCTCAAATAATGTAGTCCCACAAACCTGAAGTGAACATTGAGAGGAAATCTCTCTCTACATTTGCAGACTGTACTATACTAAATATTTATTGTTACTTTCGGGTAATCCAAGCAAGATGATGTAGGTGTAGCTCCAACAGTGAGCAACTTGATTTAGTCAGTGTTTGGTCACCTGATAACTCCTCACCTGACAAAAGCTGAAGAGCTACCATTCTTTCCCTACCCACACCGTCAGTGTTGGAAGCTGCCTTTAAACAGGTGGATCATCTGCAGTCACGTTGCATGTCTGATGTTTGGAGGGACAGTAGGGTTAGGGGCTGCACAGGTTGGCAAGCAGTCCACAGAAGAGGCAGCTACAGTAATTTCTGTGTGCTTGGACTAAACTGAGCTGCTAGGCCAGGCAAAAAGTTGAATGAGCCAGCCGTTAGGCAGATGCCTAGGTTTAATTATTTTATTGTAACTTTTGTAAACTTCTTGGTTTGCTTTTGAATAATGGAATTTCAAGCTTAGGTTTGGTCTTTCTAATGCACCTAGTTTCATAGGTATATAGTAATCCTAATGTTTCTTTACTGCACTATTGACATTTATGTATACATAAATAATGTGATGAGAAGTCTGTCCATGCTATGAAAATGCTTAATGACAGCTAACGCATGGGATCAGTATAAAATACCAGAATACTGACAATATGTTAAACTAGTAACAACACATGATTGTTATGTTGAATAGTGGTGTAGATTTTTAGCCTCAGAGGACTAATAAGTCTCGACAGAAGTACTAGATTCCATTTAGTAAAAATTATTAAATGAACAATATTTAATTTCTCTGAAGCAGTACTGTTAAAAAAAAGTAGCTGTGGACAGCCGTGAATAACTGTTGGGTTTAGTTGCAGTAAAATAGTAAAAGGAAATGCAAATGTTAAGCCAAACTTTAAAACTGGATTATCAAAATCTGAACTAAACCTTCCCATTCTCTTCTGTTCCAGGAACTGTACTCATGGGTGCCTTATGTGAGCATGACATCTATATTTGCCTTCATCTTGAGCTTTGGGTTGGGACCAGGTATGACACAGCAACACGTGTTTTATAGTGGTGAAATGTGTGTCTGGGGCTGGGGGAATGTCAGCAGCTCTGCTGTGTAAGTCAGCCAGTATTTACTGCACGCTGCTGGTGCCCTGGCTAAGGAACGCCAGTGAGCCCGTTGCATCAGAACAGTTCAGTCTCCTGTGGCCTGGCACTGAGGCTTACGTGCAGCTTTCTCAGGGCCAGCTATGCGTCAGGGGTCCGGTCTTAGTTCTGGCCCTCAATTCAGTCGATTTCATACAAGAAGCAAGAAAAAGCCTGTTAAACTTTTAAAGGGGCTCTTGCTTCCTGAGCAGTGCTGCTGAAATAGAGCCACTTTTTAGAAGGACACTTAGTGCATGGGCAGTAGATGAAAAAATGTGCTGTGAAGAATATGTATATATTTTTAGTAGAATCAGATCAGCTAGTGGCATATTCGAAAGCAACTCAATTTTTCTGGCATTGGAAATACCGCAAATGGACATTTAGCATTATAACCTGTTCTGTTTCTGAAACTCGTTCCCCCAGGTGGCGTAACAAATACCCTGACAGCTGAATTATTTATACAGTCTTCACGTCCTGCTGCTTACATGATAGGAGGGACTATTAGTTGGATTAGTTTCTTCACAATTGGAATGCTCTTTCCTTTTATAGTGGTAAGTGTGCATAACACATTTTCCCAATTGCATCACCTCCCATTTAATCTTCTCTCAGGTTCTATTGAATTGCTTTTTCTTACACAGCAACACTTAAACATAGGATGCACACTACCCCTCAAGCGAGTATAACTAGATTCAGTCCTTCTTAAAATATTTTTTAGATATCAACAAAAGATAGTAAAACATGATAAATGAAAGTTAAAAGGAATGCATGGGGGTAATTTTCATGTTCAGATTAAAAAGAAAATGAAGACTGTACCAAAACTAGAAATACTTAATCAGATATTGAGATTCAAATAACACATTTCTTAATAGTGCCTTGTGCTTTTATGTCAAGGTAAAATTGAAGTAGTACCTGGGGCTAGTGGTTCACACCTTCTCTGAGAGCTCACTAAACTTACATACAGAGGGTTCTGTGATGAGGAAGATTACTAGCAAAAGCAATATAAGCTTTCATTTCTAGCTTTGTATTTTCAGTTTTAGCACTTAACTCTTGAGAGCAAAACATGCAGGAACAGCATGCAGCAGCCTATCTTGATTTGACAGTCCTTTCTTTTTGGTTGAACTCTGCTTCTCAATAAGAGGGTTTTTTTAAATCTATAGCATTGAAAACTATTAACAAACATTTACAAAAAGATCATATAATCTTAAAATATGAGACAGTTAAGTAGCAAGTGCTGACTTGTCATTACATTGTGAATTGTTTAGTGTGTGTTTAAACAGTTTATCTTTTTTTCTTTTAAATAAAAGACTACCAAGTGTATTGCACAGCACTTGGTAGTCTTTTATCTAAAAAAAAAATAAAAAATTAAAGAGTCAGATGTAAAGTAAGGATAGGTTGAACGTCTTTTTATTAAAAATATCCGAGCAGCAATTTTAGGCGTGAATAGAAACAAAAAGCTTTTTATTTTCCAAAACCCACTGTTATACTTGAAACGCGTTGCAATCAAATTTTATTTTCAGAATGGACTGAAGCAGTATTGTTTTCTGGTGTTCTTACTGGAGTGCTCCTTAGTTGCTGCATTCATCTTCATCGTTATTCCCGAGACAAAAAACAAATCTTTTCTGGAAATCAAAAAGGAGTTTAACAAGCTTAATTTTGGAAGAAATACCAAAAAAAAGGAAACAGAGCTTTATGAAAGACGACAACTCCATGATGAATTTTAAAAAAAAAAAAATCAGTTTAATTTCACAGCTGTAACAGAACTTATTATGAACAGCCTCTTCCAAATTAGCAGTGTAATACCATGAACAAGTAGCTTTTTAAATCCTCCTGTATATTTAGAGGAAGTTTAATTAAAGGCAAGTTAATATTTCTGAAATGCTGTTAAAACATATATTGCTGAAATGCTGTTAACAAGATACAATATTATAGTTAGAAGACTTGATGTTTAGATACAGCTTGATGTTGTAGGGACACAGAAAGGCCAGGAGAGGGTGTTCAACGAATTCCTCCCCACCAGCAGATTTCTTCAGTAGCTCTTCTCCAATTTCTAAGCCCTTTCTTCAGATTCAGGTAATCAAGCATATGTTGGTGCTTTACTGAATGAAATATTCTAAGGCATTAAAACCTAAACAAGAACTGATCTACTGAGAAACTGATCTTTGAAATATTCTAGTTTATATAGAAATTGGGGTGTTTAGTTGCTGTTTTCCACTTAAATAACTTCTTTAAAAGATTTAAGGACATTCTTCATCGAAGTCCTACTACTGTAACTGTACAAAGACAGTACAGCACCTATCTGAATTATTGTTATTTGTAATAAAGCTTATTACAAAGACTTGTTTCCTAAAAGGGTGCTAATAAAACAGTTTCTGAGGTTTGAGTTTGGGTTGATTTTTTTTGCCCTAACCTAGCATCTTAACATTTTCAACTGTGCCGCAGAGTAAAACCTCTTCTAGTTTTGAAGGTCAATTCCCAGCAGACCAAGATCAACATCACAAAAAGCACTAAGCAGCAAGAGAGGACAGATGACAGGAATTAAGTACTTGTCACCTTTAAAGATTTTTCAAGATGGTCTGATAGAACATGCTGAAGGAGACTACAGAGAACTTGAAGGACCTATTGAATGAGCTTTCAGCTTAATCTCCAGCATTTCGTCGAGGACTGTTTTTCAACTTGAAATGAATTCTTCATATTTTAGTAGTAAAAAAGGAAGAAATCTTAATTACATGCTGTGTTTGTGTGCCTCTCTGATACTCACTTCCATACCTGTAATTGCTAGGAGAGTAGTCCCGCCTTACCTATTCCATCTTTTCCTGGTTGTAAGCATTTCCCAGTTCCATTTGCTACTTAACAAGTGCTACAGTAAGCACTGTATTTCTTTTACATTTATCTTCCTTCTCTCAAAATCACAGCTTTTAATGAAAATGTAGGAAGCAAATACCATTTTTTCTGATTTTGGTAAATAAATCAGCTGTTTAATTGAAAATAACATTAACCCTTAATGGTAGAGGTGGCAGTATCAGGAAGGGATCTTCTTGTTCTTCAGTTTATCCTCTAAGTTTGCAAAATATTTCATTTTGGCTAGAAGGTTCTTAGCTTCTTGAAGATCATCTGAAATGGAATAAAACATTACTAGTTTACAGAAGAAGGGCAGAACTTTCATTTTCAAGAATCAATCTCAAGATTTCAATGACAGGGCCCATTTCAATAGTAAGAGCTGCAAGTTGTAAGGACCCATACACAATTAAGACCACGTTGCCTATTATTTTAATCTAGGATGGTTTTGGAACACCTTAACTGAGGTGTTCCACAAAACATGTAAAAATGTACAATTTAGAAATGTGACATGAATACCCTTTGATGACATTTCTGTAAAGTGACTACAGTATCGATGCAGCCACTGGTGAAGTTTAAGTATACAGACAAGACAAACTTTTTTGTATGTAATTAGACCAACTGCCATCACTGAAGAAGCAAAAGATTTGTAGGACTCCAGTATGGACAGTGTCAATTCCAAAACTGATAAGGAAACACTTTCTCCTTAATTAAACAATTGGAGGGGAAAGGTGGTTTATCACCTACTGACAAGTACAGATGCAGCACAATCCTTACCTCTCATAGTACAAAGAGTGACAGATTACAATGTTATAATTCTTCACATGCAGGCCTAGCCAACGCTACTTCACGTTTGATGTTTTACAATTACAACACGCTACTACATAAACCTAACAATAAAAGCATTCTGAGACCCAGGACAGAAATGTAAGGGTTTCTTCCCAGAGTAAGAATCTAGTCTGGAATGGCTCAAGCTCCTGCCTACCAACTGGTATGGAATAAAGTCATGCTGATTACTGCACAGGAAGTCCCTAAAACCTTAGGCTAAATCGGGCATCAAGTCTTTTCTTGCCATACAGCTTCAGTGGTAAGCAGCAGAATTTTTCCTGTCTTGACTTTCACTGCAAAGAACAGCACCCACCGCTCTCCTGAGAGCTTCAGGTCTGCCGAGCAGCATCTCCCAAACTGAAGTCTGAAACCTCAGAGTACATGGTAAGTTTGATTAAGAAAAAGAGTCTGTCCTTCCCAGTATTCTGGGAAACAAACAAACAAGACATTTTTTAGCATCTGCGTTCCCACTCGAAGTGATCATTTCAATGCAAATTGAATTGAGCAGAACTTTTATATTGGAATTTTTTGGTTTTTAATTTAATTTGAGGTCCTCAATTTCCTGCATCAGCAGAAAGGTCAGCTTAGCAGAATTTGTTCTAAATACCAAACAAAGAACACTTGCTTATGCAGTATTTCTTTTCTGTAGTTCAGGAAATATTTGCCAATAAGAGAATGTGGGTTTTTTAAGCATTTATAACTGATATGCATGGCAGCTAAATACTCAATAGAAATAGATACCTCTTTCAAAAGCTGCAGTCACCTCTTTGGTCAGTTCTTCTTGTTTAACTGTAAAACAAATTATTTCATTCACTTTTTGTTACATAGTATAATTAATACCACTGCATTCTGATTGTCTGTGGTAGGAAACTTAATTACTAGTCTTACAGTCTTTTGGGAGCTAAGAGAGATTTTCATATTATTGCTGCTAAATTTTTTTAAAATTATAATTTCAAACAGATATATTTTTCTTTGAACAGGTTTTCAGATAGCAATTCCAATGCAAATCCATGGGTCACTAACTTCCCAGAAATCTAACTTACTTTTGGTGTAACAGTTTACCATGCTACAGTTAATTTTCTTCTATTTCACTTAGCTTTTATTCCAGTTATTCTAATTGCTTTTGGCATACTACTGTTATTGCACAGAATTAAATATACCAAGAAACTACGTTTTGGGTATCGCCAACAATACAGACAAGAAAGTTGCTTGTATAAGGATAATAATCACTTAAGATAATGGTCGCTAAGTTGAAAGAAATACAATGTCTGTATAAATAAAATTATTTAATGTGGTCAGTCAAGTATTTTATTAAACTTCATTTTGAGTAGTTTGTTCTTTTATAGCAGTCTATTTGCCCTAATCTGCTGAAGGTTGAATAAGTTCCTTTTTATGGTCAATATACATATATACACACACCTATTTTGCCATCAGAATAGGTACTATTATAGAGATTTTTCTCAAGCCAGATTTGATGTTTATGTGGTGTAAATCGGTAAAAGCAACATTTGGGGTTGGGGGAGAAACGCTCTTGCAGTGAGCCAATTCAAGACTAATACAAGTTAGAGATACTGAAAGAAATACACTAAACAAGTTCAGTCTTCCAGAAATACTCTAACATTACGCAAGATACAGTAAATTAGTTCTGTACAAAACTGTCAAATCGTAACCTACCTTTAATTAAAGTTTCAATTTCTTCAAGGATATCCTCATTTTTAGGCTCTGCTAATTTCTCATTAATTTCCATGATTTCAGTGAGAAACACTGAGTCTGCATCACAGTCTGTCTCTTGTGCCGGCTCTACTCCATTCAGCTCTAGCTGGTGAAGAAAACAGGCATTTGGAAATACAAATTCTTACATCTATTTCAATGTGAATTATTTTCTTGAATATTAAGTCTTTCCCTACGGCTCACTCAGATTCGTATGCGATAAACTTCTAGTTTATTCCATGAAATGTGCATAAATAGAGTCAATATTAAGATTAACTCTGTAGTAGACCATAAAAATCAGCAGTTCACCAAAGCAAAAAAATGTAAGGAAGGCTGCCAAGGGCAAGACTGAAACTTCAAAGCAACAGCCATGGCCAAACACAATATGTGATGCAGCAAACAAATCAGTGCGAGCAAATGAGATGGTAATAGTCAGCAAAATGTTAAAGAAAATAGTAGAAAACACGATAAAATTTCAGACGAGCTTGTTTTTGGTCTCTCTTCAATCCCTGGTAATCCCCATCTTCAGAGGAACACAAATTAGCACATTAACGATGGAGCCAAAGGTCAGATTCATTACATTACCACCAGCAGCCCCAGCCACCTATGATTAGTTATAGGGGTATTGGTAAAACACGTAATGGACGCCTTACTAGATAAAGGCCACGGCTCAAAGGGTTCAGGAGGGTTTGGTAGGCCTTGTTAATCAAGGAAGAGTGTTGCTCAGAGTAGTACTGTTCTTTCTGCGAAAGGATAATGAATAATAGTAGCAAGTTAATCACAAGTGGCAAAAAAACATAAACCTTTGTTACCTGCAGAAAAATAGTGCTCCCACAACAATACACGCATGTAAAACTGAAAGTCGACTTTTAACAGAGACAGGAAGGAGAGCGAGAGGGCTATCGGGACCCGTGACCTGCATCCCCTCACACAACTGACATCCCAAGAACCGCGGCAGCCCCTTATCGACCTCCGCCGCCGCCAAACAGCGAGCAGAGGCCTCTCCTCAGCATCAGTAACAAGAAATGGGAGTCCCCGCGACCCCACGGCGGGAGGGCGGCGGGAGCCCGGCGCTCGGCCT
>Ga0065711_1050143_pt1 | contig 10965 bp, 13 predicted proteins | sample Hoacrofraction12_FD_59098 | JGI IMG/M metagenome (GOLD analysis project Ga0065711, IMG submission 59098) | Hoatzin crop microbial communities from Cojedes, Venezuela - Epithelial fraction 12 v2 (version 2) | ecosystem: Host-associated > Birds > Digestive system > Esophagus > Crop | place... | reverse complement strand
ATTGCCCATACTACATGCATTGGTGTAAACACACTTGAGCTGGGCTGTCAATCTCACCCCTGGCCTTGGCACTCCAAGCCTAGGCTCATCCCTAGTGAGCTGGGCAATATCCCCTTCCCCCTTCGAACCTTCTTCTTGACAATAGACCTACAACAGCTGAAGAAGTCACATCAGGTAGTGGGATTTGTCCTCCCAGTTTTGGATGGCCAAAGCGGAATTAAGACCAGTCTATGGTGATATAAAGACAATCCAACAAAAGGTGGCCTATAATCCCCAGCTGCCCATGTGCGTCCCCCAGAATGGACCTCATGGCCATTTTACCTGCCCAGCCTTGACTGCATCATGTTGGTGCAAGAACAGGTAAGAAAGTGAGTGGCAGCTGGGTGAGAGCAGCACAGGCACCTCATCCCAATTGCAGGTGGAGATCAACATGGACCAGTGCTCCCATGTGGCCTGGGTTCATGCTTTCCCCATTTAGACAGCACCAAATGTCACCTCTAGCTCACAGCTGAGCCTGGGCAGGTTTCCATGTAACGTGGGCATAATATGAGGAACTGGAGAGGATTTGGGGGTATATTCAAACTACAGTGTGGACCCTGCTGCTGACAAACTGCTGGCATTTAAACTGTTTGTCTCTGTATTTCAGAAACAAACAGTTTTTGTGCGTGTTCTTCTTTCTAGTTTAGATTTCTGGAGGGTGCTAAAGAGCAGCTCATTGGAGATCCTGCAGCTCACCAGCTCCAGCCTGCCCAGCGTCCTCAGCTTTTGAGCTTCAGGCGCTGGCATGGATGCAAGATGTATCAGTCATCACCATGCTGCAGAAAACAAAGGAGATCTCAGCACAGCAGGAGCCAAAGATGCCTGAAAAACAGTTGGTCCCTGTTCAGACACGCAGGCTGCATCCGTGCAAGGAGTCAAGCCAGCCAAATATGAAGTCTTGAGAAAGGGAAAGGATCTGCCTTAATCTTCATCTGTTAGTGAGAGAACTTGCTTTCTTACCAGCTGAAATTCAGTGTTAATTAAATTGCTCACCTTCCTCCGGAGAAAATAAGTACACAGATAAACAGCATGGGATTCGAGTGCAAGTTGCCAGGCAAAACATGGTAGTTTAAGTGAAGAGGCCTGTGATAACAGGCAGCCTCTCCATCTGGAAGGAAGGCATGGGTAACGCAAGAGGTGGGGCCACAATGGCCAAAATGATGTGGAAGCCGCAGCTCCCGTCCTGCCCTCAGCCCTCTTTCATGCTCACAGAGATGTTCTGTGAGGAGCTGATGGCGTGCCACCAGCAGCTACAGCTGCTGGAAGAGGGGTCAGGGAGGTCCCCGGCACATGGTGCAGAGGGTGAGCCAGGATGCAAAGGCAAGTAAGGGCTGTCCCCAGATGGCTGGTAGGCACTCGGTCTTGTGGCAATTCACCACTCTTCTTCCAGCTCCGAAGCTGGGTTAATAAGAGCTAGTGACCTCCACAGTGACCACCTTCAACAGAGGTCACCCAAATGCCTCAGTGTGTGACTTTCCTGCTACTGTGGGCCATCGCAGAATCCCAGAATAGTTGAGGTTGGTAGGGAGACCTTGGAGGTTGTCTGGTCCATGCCCTCTGCTCTGCCAGGGCCACTTCAAGCCAGTTGCCCAGGACTGTATCCAGACAGCTTTTGAATATCTTCGAGGGTGGAGATTCCACAAATTCCCTAGGAAACCTGTGTCAGCTCTTGGTCACCCTCACAGTGAAAAAGTGTTTCCTGATGTTCAGAGGGAACCTCCTGTGTTTCGGTTTGTGCCCATTGCCACTGTCCTGCTGCTGGGCACCACCAAAAATGCCTGACTCCATCTGCCTTGCACCCTCCCTTCAGGTATTTATATGCATTAACAAGACTCCCTTGAGCCTTCTCTTTTCCATGCGGAAACATCACAGCTCTCAGCCTTTCCTCATATGTGAAATGTTCCAAACCCTTAATCATCTTTGTGACTCTTTGTTAGACTCTCTCCAGTATATCCATGTCTGTCTTATACTGGGAAGCCCAGACTTGGACCCAGCACTCCAGGTATGGCCTCACAAGTGCTGAGTAGAGGGGAAGGAACATTTCCCTCGACCTGCTGGCAATAGTTGGTCTAATGCAGCCCAGGATACCTTTAGCGTTGTTGCAAGGGCACATTGCTGGCTCCTGTTCAACTTGGTGTCCACCAGGACCCCTTGGCCCTTTTCCGCCAAGCTGCTTTCCAGTGGGATGGCTCCCAGCATCTTCTGGTGCATGTGATTGTTCATCCCTGGGTGCAGGACTTTGCCCTTCTCCTTGTTGATCTTCATGAGGTTCCTGTTGACCCATTTCTCCAGCCTGTTGAGGTCTCTCTCGATAGCATCATGACCCTCTGGCGTATCAGCAGCTTTTCATCATTTTGTGTCGTCTGTAAACTTGCTGAGGGTACACGCTTTCCCACCATCCAGATCATTAATGAAGATGTTAAACAGGACTGGACCCAGTATGGACCCCTGGGGTACACCACTAGTCACTGGCCTGCAACTAGACTTTGTGACACTGATCACCACTTTGTGGGCCCAGCCATTCAGCCAGTTTTCAATCCACTTCACTGTACTCATCTAACCCATACATCACCAGCTTGTCTATGAGAATCTGATGTAAGACAATGTCAAAAGCCTTACAGAAGTCCAGGTAGACACTATCCACTGCTCTCTCTTCATCTACCAGGCCAGTCATTTCATCAAATAAGTTCATCAACTTGGTCAATCATGACTTCCCCTTAGCGAAGCCATGCTGACTATTCCTCATGACTTTCTTGACACTCATGTATCTGGAAATTGTTTCCAGGATTAGTTGCTCCATCACCTTTCCAGGGAAGGAGTTGAGACTGACCAGCCTGTAGCTCCCTGAGTCCTCGTTTTTGTCCTTCTTGAAGATAGGAGTGACACTTGCTTTTCTCCAGGCTTCGGACACTTAGTCCTCCTGTTTTATGGGAAAATATGCCAGTCCTTACAAGATGTGGTAAAACAGCACCATCACTGAAGAGACTGCATGTTGAGAGAGCGGTTTTCTGGCCTGGCCTAGCTGGCACAGAACAGGCTTCAGTATTTGCAAACACTTCAGAGATAAAGGGTGCCTCAGAATCCAGGAAGCGGATTATTTTGACTCCAGCCTTCTGTGTTTTGACTCCATCCATGGATTCACAAATAACATCTGGCACTCCTTTGCTCAGGCGATCTCGTGGGCTTTAAAACATTGTGAGTGAAAAGACAGAGATAAAGAAGTTGAAGCCCCCATGGCATCTCTCCCTAACGATTCAATTCTGGCGTGACACAGAGCTTGCAGCACTTTCAATGACTGATCTGTGCTCAAGGGTCTCAGCTCTGCAGTGAACTGTGTCAACCGTTCCCCAGTTGGCAGGGAAAATGCCTTGGTACTCATCCACACAGTAAATGAAGTAAGAACAACAACAACGAAAAGATAGTTAGGGAAAGATATCCAACAGAAATGCAAATTAACCTCCCTGTACAAAGCCCTTTATAGATCCGGGGATTTTGTGCACTTATTGCTTCTATTAAATGTGACACATTGAAAGCTTCCCTTTGCCAAAAATGCTTTTTCACTCTTTCTCTCTGACCTCACTTAGCTAGTTCATGAACAAAAGGTCAGATTAAAGGAGAGATAAATACAATGTATTAAACACTTGGGACTGTTGGAAAAAATGCCACATATAAAATCTTCATGAAACGCAATGATGTTTTATTTTGCTGGATGTTTTGAACTATTAGTTACCAGTAACATTCAAAAGTTCAATGTTTCTTTTTCTCTACCAACCATTCCCTTGCTTGCAAGGAACTTCAGCAATTCCCTCCGCACCATCCTTGCTGCTTCTCCTGTTTCCTCTTTGCACCAAAGCTTGAAGCACCCACTGCCTGATCTAGGTGAAAAAAAAGCACTAAATATACCTTTGCTCTAGGTTACAGCTCAACAAAAAAGGGCGCTTTCTTGAAACGGGGCAGGGTTGCTGCCTAATGTGGAAGGTCCCTGGCAGGCCAGCACACAGTCAGCACAGTTTTGTGGTCTGCAACTCCAACGTGCATGGTGCAGCACAGGGTGGAGGTCGTTAGGGACTGGGTCACTTAGTGAGCAGCAGGTTATACAGAGCCCCAGTCATGGGCTAAGCCCATGGGGCCGCAGAGCCCACCGCCAGGCTGACCTCTCGCTGACATCAAACAGGCAGGCACAAGTACTTTCCTCCTTCTGCCCATCTGTGGCTTTGGTCTCACCTCCTAAAATTGTCGTTTGCCACTGCAGGGCCCCTGGGTTTCAGCCGGGACAACTGGGGTTGGATGAAGCTTCTGGTGGTGGAGATGTCTGAGGAGGTAGTGCCACCAAAAGGTACACCTCCAAAAGGTGCACAGCAATCCCACGTGCCACCTCGTGTGCCACCCCATGTGCCACCCTGACATGCCAGCAAACTCTTTCCAGCTGTGATGGCTGGAGACCGGCTGTTCTTAGCAGGCATGGATTTACTGACAAAGCCGAACAGCCATGAGACTCTGGTGAGCACCAGCCAGTATAAGGCTCCAGTATGTGGTGTGTCTGTGGCAGGGCATGTAGCATGGCTGGAGCCAGCATCGCTGGATGCAAGTGGAGACAACATACTAAAATAGCCAGGAGCAATGGCATGGGCATGGAGAGCATCCTGAGGAACAGGAGGCATATTCTGCCCAACAGAAGGTCAGACACGTTCCCTCCTATGCGTAGTGGGAGTTGTGGTGACTGTCTGGACCGACATTTCAGCCTGCAGGAGATATGAGGCAATTCAGGTAGCTGTTTCCTCTCTCACTGCAAGCTAAATGATGTCAAACCTAACCTCTGCTGCCAGAGGCTCAGATCATGCTGGGGCACTTGCTGCTGCTGAGGTGCTGTGTGATGACTTGCCCATCTGCAGTCATGTTTTGGAGCCTCTTAGCAAGTGCAAATCAGGAGCAACTCCATAAAAGTCAATTACACGGGTGCAAAGCATCAGCATCAAGGCCTCTGTGCACTTATCAGCGAGACTAGGCCCGTTAGTCATCCGTTACTCAAAACTGCAGAAAAAAATACAAGCCCGGCTGGAACCCATTGAAGTAACTGCTTCAAGCTAAGATTTATGAGAAATGGGCTGCGTAATGGGAAACAGATCTTTCGTTCTGAGCTCATGTGCCACTAAATAGTTTTACTGTCTTCCACGTGTCCTTGCCAGTCATCTTTCGTCATGGTGAGCGCATTTTTTTTTATTAACATCCTTTGGGAAGTCATGGTTAGTTTGGGAATGTTTTATTTAGAAAACATCTTCCTTGGGACTGAGTCAATGTAAAAAGTTTGTGTAGCAAAGTGAGAAGAAAGGCGGTTATGAGAACTGCTGTGTTCTTGCCTCACATCGTGACTTCTAGCAAACGCCCCAGAAAAGCTGCACTGCCAGTGCTTGGGTCGGACCCTCAGGGGAAGGCAGCCTGCACCAGCCCTGGGGGCCAGGCACCAGAAGGACTTTGCCTGTGATGCTGCAGGGGTTGGTGGTCCCTGGTACACGTCTGGCCCTGATGGTCTCCCCGGGTCTGGGAGCTTCACACCATGGACCAATCCTACAACAGCATGGTCCTCCTGTGCCAACTGGTCTCAGGGCTGGAGCTCCTGAAAGGGATCATCTACCAGTAGGATTACAAGGTGCTTTTTAATAAACACTTGAATACTCTTGCGCCTACTTCTTGGTCTGGAATAATATCCACTCCCCAAAGAGGCAGACTCAGAAGATGCTCGTTGGCAGGCATGGGCTGCTCCCATCAGTGTTAATAGATCACAGTCAGATCATTTGCCAACCCATCTTCTTTTATTCCCTTTCCTCCTCAAGAACCTTGCAGTCTTGAAACATGACCTTCTCCATGTCCCGCGTTTCAGCGCTGGAGGCTTGTTTACCAAGACCCAGGTGTCTCAGTGCTCGGTGCAGGCACAGGAGAGAAAGGCCTGGGCAGGGCAGGTGCACTTGCTGCATTGCAAAGAGAAAGCCGTTGTCTCTCAGCCACATGCGTTCTCAGCAGAGGTGGTGCAGCCTGTGCCTGAAAGACTCGACCGAAAGAAAGCCTGTCCTCAAGAGAAGAGCACAGCCTGCCTCGTACGGCAGATGCGGGCCAACTGAAATTGATCAAAAGCCACAGTTTATTCTTAAATGTGGAGAGTCCTGGGTGGTTTCTTTAAGCACTGAGCTGTGCAGGGGGAAGAAGACTAGCAGCAGCTCTGCTTTGTGCTGTGCCTCGCCAGACTCTGGTCAGAAAAGCACAGGACGGTCTCTGCTGTATGAGCCCTGTGTTGGTCACTGTGGAGCTGCTCCTCAGGGCAGGATGAAGCATCCCAGAGCTAAAGCATTCATACTTTTAGCAGAAACCAGTCAACGGTTTTAGAGAAAGCAGCTATGGCTGTATGCACCTGGAGCAAGCACCTCAGGGTACATGTATCTCATCAGGGAGGGCCAGTTTTGCATGCTGAGCCCTCCGCCTGATCCTGGCTCACCAGCCTGGGCACGTCCCAGGCCAGCAGAGAAAGGATGGGAGCCTCTCACAGCCTGCAAGAAGAGGGTGGACAGCACTGCTGGGGACTGAGAGGGAGCATCGCTCTCCTGGCAGGAGGTACCTTCTCACACCATGTCTGAGCCTTACAATGCTGTGTCAAGCTTTCCTCAACAGAGGCCAAGGTGTCACCGTCCCAGGCAGGAGTTATGGAGGACGTACGGTTGAAATGACGTTCCCCGGGAAAGGGCAACCAGACCTGCTGAAGCACACGGGCATGGAAAAGTGTGTCTGAAAAAGGACACAGAGCTTTCTTTCCTATTGCACAACCCAAATCACTCTTCAGCAAATGGCTCTCTCCTTTGTGGGGCTGAACTCAGGACCAGGTGGCATTGTCAGCCAATGGCTACCACCACCGTTGAGCATCGTGTTTGCTAGAAACCAGAGAAATTTCCCATCAGATTATAGCAGTTATGAAGGTAGTGACATGAAGAGTTTAAAATCCAGGGCATGCTGATAATGGATGTTCTTCCAGTGAATGTAAATCCAGGATTCACTTCGCAGCCCCACCGAGGCTGCAGACCACAGACAGGCACAGGAGACATTCGTGGCCGTCGGCGACAGAGGGATGGGGAGGCAGCTCTGTACCAGCACATCACTCACTGCTGTCCGCAGGGGTGTTTTTAGCCACCTATCTGCTCTAGGGGAACTCTTTCAAGCAGCTTTTCTAAAGGGAAAAGAGGGGCTTGACACTACTGCCCTTCCAGACCTGGCAAGAACGGAGTGCCTACCAGGAGGAGACACACGGCTTAGGGCCAAACAAGTTCGGTTTCAGGAAACCAGCAGCACGAGCCTTGGTCACACCTCGACGTTACCGGCTGGTGCAGAGCTGAGCACAGACCGAGGATCTGCCACCGAGAGTCCCATCCCAGAGCTTCAGCTTTTGTATCCAGAGTCATTCAAGACTGATAGACTTCGACAGTCTTCAGTGCTTCAGAAGCTACCCTGCCCTGCAGGGGATTCATCAAATGGGCTGAAAAAGCTCAGGATGTCTCCTGACTTGATTAGCCCATAATGAACAACAAATCTGTCCCAGTTCAGGTAGGGACACAGGTGTGCTCAGACCGTGGCAGTGACACTGCCATGCAGAGAGGTCTTTTCACACAGGAGAGTCAGTGGCATCCCCTGTTTTTTTCAGTTATGCCGCTCTACTGCCAAGTGTTGGTTGAGGTCATGTACAACTAAATCCAAGGATCAGGCCGGGGAGAGGCTTTTCCTGAAGGGTCAGACATCCTGCGGCTGTGGGGAAGGAGCTCTTTGCCATTAGCAAAGGGTTCCATGACTCCAGGTATCGTCCTGCAGCTGGAACAAAAGCAACACATGGACAAAGGTGCTTTGTTGTAGACACTAGTAATAGCAGATAAAATCACAGGAAAAGACAACTGAGGTGCAAGTTCTTTCCGTGTTCCAGTGCCACCTGCAGCAGTCCAGCCCCATGTTCGGAAGCCGGGACGTGAGGGTGTCCCTGCTCCCACGCTGCAGGGATGGGGCAGGCGGACAGGGCTGCCACAGCTGCTCGCCTGCACCCCAGGCCAGAGCAAACTCCTGGGCCACTCCAATCAAAAATCAGTCCGATCTTTGTATGTCAATTCAAATGTCTTTATCCTTCTGGAGTGCCAGTAGACCAAAAAACTGGTCTCAGTACGGCAGCAGGGAGCAGTCTGCCTTTACCCAAAGGTGGTTATGGACCAGCAGAGAGGGGTGGCTGGCCAAGAACAGGATGCATGGCTTTAGGAAGAAGCAATTTGTACTGTATGTAGGGTGAAGGGGCAGAGCTAAATCACCTCTGAAGACAGGGGTTGCCTAGAGCATGGCTCTGCACAAAACTGCACCCACACACCTCAGGGGCAACAGGGACCTGGGTCAGGAAGCAGCAGCCACAGGAGGGACGCTGAAGGAAAAAGCTCATCTGCACAGCCTGTGATTAGGAGATGCCACCCTCAGCGCCAGAGATTCTGCTGGGGCACCCAGTGTCATGGTCCCCAGGACGTGGTGGCGGTGGCATTTGCCGTCACGGGGACGTGCCGACGTGCCCTGGCTGCTCAGCACTCCCCAGCTCTGGCTCAGTGCGCGGCCCCAGACCAGCCGTGGAGCCGAGGGTGTTGTTATCTTCGGGAGAGACCACATTCATCTCAACCTGACCTTTCTCTTATCAATCCTGATGGTAGGGGAGTTACTCAGATTAGGGATGACACTGGCAGAATGCAGCAACAGAAATTTCAGCTTATTGAAGCAAGTTCCTGACTCTTTTAATCTAACCTCTAAACCCAGCAGTTTTATCCCGAAGGGCAGGGAAGCATTTGGAAACCTATTAGGTTCTCTGCCGTTGGCTATTTCTGTGGGAAAATGGAAGCTGGGTATTGAAGCAAATGAACAACGGTAATACCCAGCAAGTCATTCCTTGCCATTTTAATTGTATAATGCTACAAATCACACAAGTGTAGTGTTAGTCTGCTCGGAGCCTGGGGGCCAAACTCTGGCTTTCCCCCAGCCCCTGTAAAGGAGAAATAGCTCAGCAGTGGGGAAAACCTGGGAACAGAGACACAGATCTGTCCCTTTGTTTTTAAATTCACTACGAAATACTTCATTTAAATTAAATGTCAGTCCCTCCTATATGACTTAGCGAAGGTGATGCCAAACAATTTCTTGACGTACAAAAGCCGCATCGTGATCCCGTAAAAAAAAATCTGTGGAGATTTTCTTCAAAAGCAGTCACAGATTTCAGGTTCTTTTAACACTTCTGCTCCCATTTACTCTGTTTATTTGTTGAGGTATCAGGCTGGTGTCAGCAAGGCTGTAGCTGAGCCTCAGAAGGGCAGCTCGCGTTCACACGCGTTGGACTGGAGAAGGCAAGAGTTACCTCTAGCAAGGCATCACCTCCACCACCACATGGCCATGTCCACCGGACGGATCGTGCCAGCAGCTCCCCATCGCTGATGACCAGCTGCTGGGCTCCGGTGCCCTGTGCCAGTTGAGGCTCGTTGCTGGAAACCCCAGTATTCCAAAAGCACACTTTCCCTTTGGCTCCTGCAAGCGCTTCCTTTGGGTTGTCTTTATGGTTGCACTCTTATAGGAGGAGTCAGGTGACAGACTATTAGAGACCTTATCAAAGGCAGTGATGTTAATGGGAAAAGTGGTCACCCTTTGTACTCAGCTCATGGAGCTTTGCAGGAGATGCCCTGAGTTGCCTAGACCATAGGCAGAACAGCCTTAAAAAGGAAGGAGCAGTTTACACACTGAAAAGAGTGAAGAAGCCCCAGAATCAGATAAGAAAGAAATCAATTTAATGTACGCATGGTACCTGGATATGAACATCTGCTGCACAGTCCCAAAGGCACATGCCTACACGGATGGATTTTGTTTCTAGGGAAGTGGAGATTGTGCAGCTTTTTGGACGTTTAGGAACATGTAGCTTTCTCTCGTGTTAATCCACCTGACACGCAATCTGCACGCTGCGTTACAGCACCACATTCTTAATGGTGTAAATGGGAACGAGATGAGAAAGTGTCATCAAGGCTTAAACCACTTTCCCTTTTCCCCAGCATCATCTGTTCTTGGTCCCCGGGGCACTGTCACACTTTCCTCATTAATGATGGAAGCCAGTGGGAGCTGAGTCTCCTTGCTTCTCTGAGCCCAGACATCCAGCTAGATGTCAAAAATTTGTCAGATTGGCTTAGAAGCCCCCGCCCTAAAGAAAGAAAGATACGTGTCTAAATCTGAGAATCTTTTTAGTTGACTATGATGCACAAAACAATTCAGGTGACTCTTGGGATTCCCAAATGCCATTTGAAGGACGTAGCTTCAAGAGTTTGACCTTTGAAAATTCGTCAGCTGCCTAGTCCTGGTTCATTTAGTGTCTGCAAACCCCTCAGACACCGACACTTAGGTCCCCCAGTCATTTTCCATCCATGGTTCACAGCCTCTCTGCGGTGATGTCTACCTCTTCAAATTTCAGAGTAGCTGCTGAAAACCAGGTCTGCTGTCAGCAGGCTTATTCTCATCACACAGAGGTGGACATCGACCCTGAGGTCTGCAGACCAGCAAAACTGAACGTCACAGATTTAAGCACGTTTCTGGGCACACCCAGAAATGCCTCAGCCTTTTTCTTTGCCAAGTAGGATCAAATGGTATTTAAAACACGTCCGAGAAGGATGTGGCAAGACCCTTGTTTTGTGTTCAAGGCCAGCGGTTAGGCAGTTGCCGGGGGAAATCACAGAATCACAGAATAGTAGGGGTTGGAAGGGACCTCTGTGGGTCATCTAGTCCAACCCCCTTGCCCAAGCAGGGTCACCTACAGCAGGCCGCACAGGACCTTGTCCAGGCGGGTCTTGAATATCTCCAGAGAAGGAGACTCCACAACCTCCCTGGGCAGCCTGTTCCAGT
>Ga0065711_1010362_pt1 | contig 10965 bp, 6 predicted proteins | sample Hoacrofraction12_FD_59098 | JGI IMG/M metagenome (GOLD analysis project Ga0065711, IMG submission 59098) | Hoatzin crop microbial communities from Cojedes, Venezuela - Epithelial fraction 12 v2 (version 2) | ecosystem: Host-associated > Birds > Digestive system > Esophagus > Crop | place... | reverse complement strand
ATAATGAATATACGGTGTAATGTCATTAATCAAGTCAATCTGTACTTGAAACACGACTAAGGATATGCAGAGAGGGTAATCTTTCACTGTAGTGGTTTTTTAATTTGAGCATCCTTGGATCCGCCATAAATTCCAGCACTTCCGCACTCCTTTCGGCATAAACAAGAAGCGGGCGCTCCTTTCTTCAAGGGGTGTTTTGTCACCGATGGCTGGAGGAAGCGTGCAAGGGGCAGCCGATTCCTTTGCTGAGTGTTCTCTAGCTTGCTGGCTCCACCCCGATGGTGTACGCAAGGTGCATTGTGCCTCTTGAGCAAGAGCTATCGGCAATCCACCTATCTTGAGGGCTGTACTAGTATTTTCCTAGTGTTTTCTTTGGCTTCCGAAAGAGATCCTTGCAGTGTTGAAAATGGCAGTCTTATCTCCCACATGGACACCTTGAGTAAGGCTGATGGATGCAGCATGAGCGCTCTCATCTTGCAAGCAGGTTGTGGGATAGGTGTATGAACCTTACCTAAACGTTCATGCCGTTTCTCAGCGCAAATCTGAGCACAGATCTGGGAAAGCATCGGCACACTTTTCATACAAGATTCTCAAGTTAGAAGTCCTTCCCTTCCCCAGATGGAAGCTTTGTGAAATCTTTCATTCTTAATTTCAGATTAACATCATTAATAATTTGAAAAGATATTTTTAAAGACAGGTGCCTAACTGATACTGAGAATGGATGGTATTCCCTGGGGTCCTAACCTACTGTTTATGTCTAAAAATACATAAAATACACCAGTCAACTGGTGTGCAAAGCCGTTAGTACAAGCAAATGGCTAATAATTATTTGTTAGACTTCAAGGCTCAGAATTAAACTTCACTTAAACACTCTGTAGTTCTATTTTAAACCTGGGAAAAGTTGAACAGGGACATAGAAGAATGGAAAACATTGACCTCATGCTTCCTTTGAATGTGTGCTGAAAATCTGCACCTTTTCACGGAAATATCATTCGTCTCTCATTAAGTTATGAAATACACTAAATATTGCCACAGAGTGATCATGCTGGAGATGAAAGCTTCACAGTTCATGGAATGAATTTAAAAGTAGAAATTTCTCTGAGTGATGAAAATAACATCCTGAGCAATTATTCATTACTAAAAAAAAAAAATTAATTAAAACTGAGCTAAATTTTTCAAGGATTGCGCTTCTTGCCCCAAAGGTAAAGTTATTCAAGTATCCACAACTATATAGTGTGGCTTTTATATACAGTATTATATTGTTTTGTCTGAAAAATGAAAGACAAAACTCTATGGAAAAGTGAAAGACTTCATCTGAACATTTTCTAGATTAAAACTTCCTGGTTTTCATTGCCAGTCTTGTTTGTTTTTTTTCTAATTGCAACATCTAACCTTCTAAAAGAGGAGAACTTTGAAAATGAGAGCATTTCATGTGGAATTAAACTAACCACTTCTTTTCAAGGCTTTTTTCAAATACTTTCATGTTAATTTTGCTGAGCATAGGCATGGGGAAAATAATTTTGGTTTTATCCAGGACTTGACAAAAAACCAAACCAAACCAACCCCCCTTGCTTTTTGTGGGACCCTGGTAGAGCCCTCGGTTCTCGCGGTGGTCGGAAGTCTCGGCGTTTCAGAGCAACTCGGTGTAATGCGGTGGAGCTGGGCAGGCAGTCGCTATGCGAACAAGCTGGATTTTGAAGCTCACAGAGTTAATGCCTGCAGACCAGTGTAAATCCTGTTTATCCTCTCAGGTGACGAGCTAGATCAGACAGATTGTATGGAGAGATTTTTCCTGAGTCCTGCGTTTAACTGGTTGGCAAAAATTGCCTGCTTGGAAAGACTCGTGGTAATTGTAGAAGTTATGAAACAAAGGAAAATGAAGTGATTAGAAAAGCACTCGAGAATGAGATGACGATTGAAATGAAGTTTAGTCACACATATCTTCAGAGTTATTGAGTTGTGTGGTTTGAATTGTCATTTGCGCAAATATATTCAAGTTAATATTTTGTATTGCAAAATTTGTTTTCTATTGGTAAAGTTGTGTCAGTGGATATTAGCTGTTTTGGTGTTGTTTGGGTCTTTTTTTAACGCACAGATATTGGCATGCCCACACAGTCTTGAAGAAAAGCTGATTTTTTGCAGTGGGATTTTAAAAGAATGAGGATTTATAAGCTCATGTATTCTGAGAAAACCACATGGTGCTCTGAGTACATGGAGAACGCTTGTAGTTTTATTTGAAGTGTCAGTATTGCATACAGTATCGACTGTGCCATTCGAGTCCTTGCACAGCATGTAGATCACGTTGGTTTGGTTCCTAGCTCCGTTACTTGGGTGCTTCTCTTCACCTGAGTTTCTGTGTTCTAAGATAGGAATGCTGTCATTTGTAATGTGCTTGGAGATTTAGAGCTAGAAAATGTTACCTGAGAGGCAGGTAATGTTCAAAGTTTGATAGATTTGAGAAATATTCTTGGTCTCCACGGCATGGTTGGACACTGCTAGTGTCATTAGAGAAATGAAGTCAGAGTACAGAGAACATTTGTACCAATATTCTGCTTAGCGTAATGTTGCATTAAGGAGTTTAGCCAATTTCTAAATATACAATGTGTTTATTTCTGAAAGATTTTGACAAAATGAAATATTTATCTACTTGCATCTTTTTTTAGCTACATCTCAAGCCAACTCAAATACCAGGTGAAAAAAGGAGTTAAAATCTTATGTACTGGAGCTTCCATTCACATAATTTTAAGGTCTTAAAGAATTAACTCCAAAGACCACCTTAAATTAGAGAAGTGACAACTGTGTGAGCAATCATTTCCCCACTTTTTTCAGAGTGAGCTCTGAAAATTTAGATATGCAGAGAAGTTAAGTATGTTGAAAAAGGTTACTTTGGAGAAAGGATCACTACTGTTGGTTGTCACATCCACAGGGTAGCTATTTTGTCTATCACAATGTAGATTATGTATGAAAGCCGTAGAAAACCAGTCCATATTGTCCTTCTGAGTGTTTGCCCGTTCTTTTTGCTCTCGCCTGAAGACTTTCGCTTTTCTTCAATTTTTCCTGTTTAGTTTCTACAAGTATTAAAAAAGTGAGAAATTAAGGCTGTTAAAGAGGTTTTTACAGAGCTTCATCTCATAGACAATTTTGAATGACCATCCTTCTCTGGACCTTTAGTCTTGCAAATTAGACCTTAACAACCTGCTAGGGATTTTGAGTCATTTGATAGAATTTTTCCATTGGTCTGAAAATATCAGTGTTGTTAGACTCACGGTCGAACAGAAGCAAACTTTCTCATGACCATCAACATGAAGACTTCTGTTTAAACTGCACTGAGGAGGAAATAGCTTTCTTACCTTTTCTGAGGTTTGTTTTTTTCCGGACCTAGAACCTATTCCGCCTGTCACTAAATACTTGGTCTCAGAAGCTAATGTATTAAAAAATGGCATCCCCTTAGGTATTATAAAAATCTGTTCTTTTTTGCAATTGCATTGTAGTGTACATCCTGATTCTTTCCTGAGAATTGCTAGAAGTCTTCTTAAGACTCTTAATGAGTCAATCAGGAATGTCCAGTTCTGTACATTGTTTTCTTTCGCAGTTCTTGTTTTTGTAGCAGTACAACCCTGAGGACGTTTGATTGTAAGATCCTCTGACTACAACTTATGAGCTTAATAGCCATCATGCTGTATTTATGATCCTATATCACACTTCAGGGAATGCTCCCGTAGCTTACTTGCTGGCTTTCTTTGCAATAGCCAAAGCCCTGGAGATGTCAGCATTCAAGAGTGCTTTGAAATTGCTGAACTGTGGTGTTCCACCAGATTGGGTGGCCTACACAGCAACTCTCATAACAAATGGCTCTCGGTTTTCTTGTGGGGAAGTAACCGCACATGCATTGTGTTAGGGTTGCCTGCTGACTATTAGGCAGTCATTTCTGAAGAAAAGAGCTTGCTGTTCTCTCACTTCTGAAATGAAACATGAGTATAACCTGGAATGAACCCTTGTCTTATGTTTTTATTCATTGTTTGTTGACCCTGTGGTCAACCTTCTGTCACTATGATTAATCATTCAGACTCCAGTTGTCCAAAAAGACAATTCAAGCCTTTTCTGCAGGATAAAATGGGGAGTGGAAGGAAATAAAACAAAGTATTAATGAAATAAAATGGGTTAATCTTTGACACGATAATTTATACTTGGACTAGCAAACCAACAGGAGTGCTCTTGTACGTGAATGATTAATAGCTGCTATGGTTGCATCTGTGACAAGTGATTAATAAAGTTTGTGATTAAATAAAAATACTTCCTTTTCTTTTCCTTAAGTGTGCAAATCTTGGTACTCCACTTCTGTCTGCACAGTGGTTCAATTACAATGCAGACCTATTTGTAATTCAGATGTCACTCACCATTACTCATGTGAACGTCTTCAAAATGGAGTTCACTTGATCTGTTAAGTACTAAAGAACTGGGAAATCTAGTGTGTCCCCGAAAGACTTTCTAGCCTATGGGGAAAAATGAATGTCTGAGATGCAGCTGTTCTTCAGAAGCATGCGACCTATCGACATGGAATTTGTTACATATAAAAAGTATTCTGAGACTGTACAAACTAGTTGCCAGGTGCCAATTTAAGCTGTGAAGTTGATCAGTACTAAGTAGTTAGAGCAATAACTTGCACTGAATGTCAAACCTCTCCAGGTATAGCTGTGCTTTGTGGGTTTGGTTTTTTTCCCAGAAGTTCGATCATGCTGTGAAAAGGTATGTACTCTGAGTGAAAATCATTCACAGAGCTGCAACATTACAGCTTCAGCCAAGCACTGCTTTTTAAATCCGTACCTTCACTTCTCCAGAAGTTAACAGTATTAGGTGAAAATTTGCAAAAATTTATTTACAATCCCCCCTGCAAAATGAAGTTGTTCAGATCTCATTTGCAAATGCATCACATACCAAGCCCTAGACTGTTCACATTGTCATAGAATAATTAAAAGGATGTGTTGAGATGAAATTATATAGGAAGGCAAGAATGGCAGCAGTGATTCAGACTACAGGTGCAGTTAACTCTGTATCCGCTTTCCCAGCAGTGGGTGGATGGCAGATGCCTAGGGAAGCAAGAGTGCGGAGGGAATTGTCGCAAATCCTGATTTAGGATCACTTAAATGACCAGTGTTAAAGGTATTAGCAAAAGTGGTTTTAATACGATGTTGTGAAAGCGCGACCTAACAAAGTTTGATGGCAAAGTTCACTCTATTACTACGTGGAAGAAACTTAAAAAGGAAAATTAAGTTACGCTCCAGTCAGAATGATTTGCAGAGAGACTAGAGACAAAAGGGTAGGGAAGACCCTCCTGTTGACTCATGAGGTTCACAATGGACCCTCTTGCTTTCTAAACTCCTTCTCAGGGAGGAGCCGAGGTGTGGCTGGATCCAGACTTAGCCCCAGACTTGATCAACAGTTTATTTCTAAAGGATTATGTATGAGTGTTTCACTAACATCCATTCAGCATGCAAGCAAAATCAACTTTATCGTACTATGGGGTTGTGCGTGATATTGGTCACTCACCAAAGCTCTGCCATGGGTGAAAGACCTCTCTGCCTTGAGGAGCAACCTTGAGGGATGTCCTGGCTCAAGGGGAGATCTCTGCCATGCTGCCTGGGAGGGAGAGCTCGAAGAAGGCTCACTTAGGCTGTCATATTTATGGGATAAAGTGGTTGGCTTGTAGTCAAGTCACGTGCCATGGACAGGTACGCAGGAGACTCCTTGTACCCACCGCTTTCTTTGTTCCTTGATAAATGGAGCTTTGAAAAGCTACCTGCTATTCATGGGAAAATTGCATGATCGATGTTCCAAGCTCATATACATCGATGCTCACCGTGTCACTCTGCTCCTCTGTGGGTTTTCAGAGAGCAGACTGAAAGTAGAGGAGCTCTTGGCCCGGCTGCGGCTCAGGCCTTCACCTCCTCCAGAGCCTGCACCAAACCCCCGCGGTCTGGGTGAGGGGTCGAGCGCACCCATCGCAGGAACGGTGCTTGCCTTGGTATACTTCACCCATTGCTGGTAGCTTCCGGAGCTGGAATTTGAATTCAGACCATCATGTTTAATAGCTATCAATATATTATGAATTCAAGTAAGCATTTTTTTAAACCCATTTGTATGTTGGCCCCCATGGCATTCTGTGGCAGTTACCTTCAGTATTTCAGATATGAGTTGCATGTTTCAGCATTTTAGACTTGCTGTGTGCACATTTCTTTGCCTTTCCTTCTAGTTCCAATTTCATGAGGAATAGTGAATAACCATTCTTTACATTCTTTTTACTGTGTATGATTTTGTCGACCTGCTTCATATTTCCTTTAGGTTATCTCTTTCAAGATGAAAACTTTTAGTCACTGTATCTTTTTTCCCATGAAATCTGTGGCACACATTCTAATTCTCCTATTTGAGATGTGGGATCAGTATCTGAGATCGATCTATCGTGGATTTACACAGCAGTGTAATGATGTATTTGGGGTTTGCTCCAAGTTTGTTTCTTTATAATTCCAGACGTTCTTTTTGGCTGCCCCCAAGCCCAGAACTGACATTTTCAAAGCAGCATCTACAATGACTGCAAATCACATTTTTTAGCAGTAATAGTTAGGATACATAGTCCAGGAGGATTGTGTTGCTGCTTTTTGTTTGTTATTTTTAATGCTTTATACTTTATTTAATAATTTTCAACATTAATTTCCCTCTTCCGATACTTTATTCAAATATCAGTGAAATGACATTTAATAACTTTGTCTCCACGTTTGTGGGTAGCATACTTATTTTTCTTCTCTATAGATATACACGGCTTAGCAGGAAAAAGAAAATTTAATCTAAAGCTCCTCATGGCACCCTCTTTGGCTTGTGTAACCTGCAGTTTAAGGCTGTAGGTTTAGAAGCATTACACTTTTGTAGAAGTCTAACAAGGCTGGACTGATGGATTGGCACAGAATCCATATTAAAGGCCCTTTTCTGGAAATACCACCTCAGCTGATCATAATTCGTTGCAATAACGTGAAGTGAGATTTGTCTTTCATGCGCTTAGAGATTAAAGTGCAGAGAGAAAGCGACACTTACTCTGAAGTGACAAAGTAAGTGTCAGCAAGAAATTTGTGTGAAAGCTAACAAATTGTTTCTTCCCTTCTGGGCATTAATCTGATATGTAAGAAGAGAACATTGTCTCCCTGATTCATGTAATTACTAGCTTCAGGAAGAGGTTTTTTTTTGGACGGTATTTAGTAGTTTGTAAATGTGTTCTGGTTGCCCTGTGACATTTTTTCAAATTATTTTTGACTAGCCAGCCGAAGTTACCTTTGGTAAGACAAGACACTTCAGCTGACATAAACCATAACATTTTGCTTTCATTTTGATAGTTTCAGAAGGGGAAATTTGGAAATGATTCAATGGAGAAAGGGAAATCTAAGAGGAGGAAGTTGGCGTCGTTCTCAGTGTGTGCGCTGGTCCAGCTGGGAAGGTGTCTGTGTTGCCTTTGAGGTCCGAGTTCTAATCCTTCTGCTGAAACTATCACTTTCACAAATCATGATGTTTTCATTACCTCGCTAGAGAAGTGAGTAACAGTCCAGAATTTGAAACACTCAGCAGAAAGAAGGGAAGGACTCAAGTTTGAGTCAGTATTCCAATATGTAGCTTTTTGACTAAACAGAAGATCTTCAGCGAAGGCCTGTGAGAGAAGCACGTGCTAATACAGTCGAGTAGTGTGTGCTCACTCAGTATTGCATCAATCAACTAACCGTCTAATATTAGTCTGTGTTTTCATTTTCTTCTCCAGACCAGTTTCTTTCCTAAAACAATGTAATTCCCAGAACACAACCTCATTTACTTTGCAGAACGAAGTGGAGGTTTTTGATGCCATGACTATTGAAGTATGATTTGATCTTGCTTGTTCCTTATGCTGCTAAGCTAGGGAGAAAAGGTTCGGTAGTCAGCCAGAGAAAATGCAAGCAGGCCTTTAGTTTGTATGTTGAAAAGTCCACAAAGGTTTGTGCCATCAAGTCTCATTCAGACATTACTTCTGCCACTAGCAGCCTGCCTCATTATTTTTTCAGCAAGGTATCTTCAAACAAACTGTGAAGTGGTATTAAAGCCAGTCTGGGTCTGTAAGTCTCTGGGCTCCTTAAGGTATGTAAAGACTGACAGCGATGACTGGAGAAATGACGAGAGAAGCAGGGTCCCTGCGTTCCCCCCTGGTAGGAGCATTCTTTGATTTGCAGCATTTCCTTAAGACAGGAAGCTGCCAGGAGTATTTCTTTCTTTCTAAATAAACATGCGTCACTGTGCTTGCAGAGACCATAGTATTTACATTTAGCTGTTGATATTTTAATTAACAATTTAAGCGCGTTGTTTGCCCTGCAAGTTCAGTGGGAAAAACTCCACAAATAAACAGCAGTTCCCTCTTGGACAATCACTCTGTAAATTAGCTTACTCTGTCAATAAAGCGCATGCCTATCAGCCCCTTCAAGGCAGCAGGGGGCAAGGATGTTCATTTACTTAAGCAGTAGGTTATACTATTAGTGTGTGTGATTGCTGTTAATTAGGATATGTGTAGATGTCTCTGTGCTGCACAGTTTGTAATATAAAAACTTTAAGCATTTAGGCTATTAATGAAGTCAATAAATGGTTCTATTAGCAGACTTTTTAAATTATTACTTCCTCTCTGTTTTGCTCTTATTTATTATAATAACAGTACAGTAGTGAAAATATAACCAAGGGTTATACAGAAACAGCAAAGCAGAGTTTTTGCCATGAAGAGTCTGCAGGAGAAGGGACTGTGTGTGCCGATGTTTGTCCTCTAAGTCTGAAACAGGAGTGCATGTGTAGTCCAGCTATGAATTATAGTGGTTTCCGTCATTTCCATTTGATATGTCCTATGAATTATAGTGGTTTCCGTCATTTCCATTTGATATTCAGTTCAGTGTTTAAATATGCTTTTCATATCCCTTTGACTTGACATAATTTAAGCATTTGCTTAGTTTCCTAAATCCATCATAAATGGTCTCACTTGCGTTTTGTTGTAAACAAGGTTATGTGAGTATAGATTTGAAAGACTGGGTTGTATGAATATGCATTTCTAATTTAAATTTTAAAACCAAATGTCAACAGCAAATCTGGAATTAATAATGTCTGTGCTGTGCTTTGCCATTAGCTACACATAACCTCTCTCTGACATCAGTAGCAGGGTCAATTCAAACTCTTGTCACCGAGAGCATGTCTTTCACATATATAATCTAAAGGCATGTTTCTGTTTACATGGAAAAGATCGGTTAAATGGAAATACTGTTCTATAGAGTTTTACATGAAAATTTATCCATTACTTGAAAACAAAGTCAGAGCATTGGAAGTCTGACGTTCTAATCATGGCACGATAAGATAAGCACCTCCGTGTAAGTTAGCGCTGTGTCCATCTAAGCCTCACAGGGAGGGAGAGCGAGACAGTGCGGTTGGTATTTGGACGGGCAGAAAGGGAGGTGCTTTTCTGAGCTCGTGGGGCTCGGAGTGTCTAAATGAGCTTGGAAATACATGCCCACACACTCTACCTTACTGCGCCCCGAGGGAGGCTATAACATGCCCAGTTCGAATATGGATGCAACCCTAGAAGAGAACGTGGTAAAGTGTTTACTGCCATTTTTGGTAAAATTGAATTCTCTTCATTGGCACTGAGATTAAACCTTAAAGTTGTAATTCTGCTCCTACCAAATGCCCCCAGCAATACCACCCTCAGTTTCTGGAAATGGTGTAAAACATTAAAGGCCAGAGTGCACAGATGTTGGCAGACGTGGATTTGCATCAGTTTTAGGTCATGTTTTTATAGGTACTGTGTGCTTGGACTTGAACTTCTAGCAGGATTTTTAAACCATCGCAGTGAAGATGCAGTACGGATGGAGTCAAGTTTCCCGAATGTAAGAAGGAACAGTATTTTAGGAAATTATGTCTTGTTCTGTGGAAAAATGATTTCTCTGATTAAGAAATCACATTTTCTCAGACTGCCGGTAGTCAGAAGACAAAAACAAGCAATGAACCAAATTTGCTTGGAGACATTTCAGGTTTTAATCATAATGTTGCAAGAATCCAACAGCCCATCTGCCCCAACAAACAAACAAAAATAACCCCAGAGTGCAAGCTTTTGTGGTATAAACATAAATTAGGAAGTGCAGGAGTGATTCCATGTTTGAGACCTCAACTCAAAGCAATACCAAGGTTTCTGGGTTTGTGTGTGTAAGCTGGTATACAGGGAAGACAACAGCTGGAGAATGTTGTTAACTGTAGCAACCATCTTCCAGTTGCTCCACTGGGATGCCAGTATCCTGTACTGCTCGGTGCATCCTCTGTCAGGGTGGTTCTGAGAAGTGACAGTAAACCACATTTCTCCTAGAAGTTGCCAGGCATCAATCTTACCAGAGCTCTTTGGAAATTTTCAGCCAGTGCCAGGCGCAGCAGCAGATGTGTTTGCAGAGGATGTTATCCAGCCATCAACAGCTTTGCTGAGCTTGTGCTTCGGCTGAGCTGCGGAAAAAATGCTGGGCAGGACTTCAAAGCCAGATTGTGGGATTTGGGAGATACACAGGGTCTTTTGGAGCTCAGGAGGGATGACTAAAGTTCAGAAGACAACCAAAAGCATCAAATATTCCCACAATTACTGTCAAAACTCACTCCCTCAGACCTTGCGTGGAGACTCAGTGCTCAGAAATTGATGAACATGACCAGTGTAAGACAAAGAAAATAGAAATACTGGAAGCGATCATTACCCTTGAAGGACTTGTTTTTTTTAATCTGTACTGATGGCCATTTCATTTCAACAAAAACAAAACAATGTTTTTCAAGACCCGTATTCTGAAACAATGGTCGCTTACCTTTTGAGAATGTCTTTTAATTCATAGAGTTAATTTCATACAATCATATAATGGTTTGGGTTGGAAGGGACCTTACAGATCATCTCATTCC
>Ga0065711_1050142_pt1 | contig 10966 bp, 7 predicted proteins | sample Hoacrofraction12_FD_59098 | JGI IMG/M metagenome (GOLD analysis project Ga0065711, IMG submission 59098) | Hoatzin crop microbial communities from Cojedes, Venezuela - Epithelial fraction 12 v2 (version 2) | ecosystem: Host-associated > Birds > Digestive system > Esophagus > Crop | place... | reverse complement strand
TTCTAAGGTCCCCTCACAGCCTTCTCTTCTCCAGGCTGAACAAGCCCAGCTCCCTCAACCTTTTCTTGTAGGACAGATGCTGCAGGCCCCTCCTCATGCTCGTAGCCCTCCTCTGGACTCTCTCCAGTAGCTCCTCATCTTTCTTGAACTGGGGAGCCCAGAACTGGACACAGGACTCCAGATGGGACCTTACCAGGACAGAGTAGAGGGGGAGGAGAACCTCCCTCAACGTGCTGGACACACTCCTCCTAATGCACCCCATTTTTAATCCTTAAAAAAAAAAAAAAGACCACTTCCAGAACTGCTGTTTCTTCATAATAGGGGAGATTTTCCAGAAGAATAAGAAAGGTGCAGAAAAGGCTGCAATTTCCTTCCACAAAGAGTGCCCAGCAGAAGTATATGTCAGATGTTGAGTATCCAGGGAAGACTCACAGGTAGCATGTGCTGTAATTACAGAACACTTTGCATTGCCAATATCATTTGCCAGTTCTGCTTCTACTGCAGTCTTCAAATGCTGTTGGTCTCAGAGTTGCAAGAAAAATTTCAAAGGATGGTTTTTGGTGATTTTTGGACCTTCCTCATAGAACAGCAGGGGTTCAGGGCACAACCCAAAGTACCCATCTAGTTCACTCACAGTACTGTAATGATCCTTACCCTATTATTTTTTGCCTTTTTTCTTCTTCTTTTTTCTTTTTTTTTTCTCTGCTGTCACATATGTAAGATTATGTCCCATGATGATGGCAAATAAAGCCTGTATGGCGTAGATCTTTGTTTCCTATATTGGTTTCTCTTCAGGACTGGAATATCTAAAGCTTCAGAAGCCATACATACACAAAAATCCACTCAGAGAAAGGGAGAATAATCCTCCATATCATGCTACAGTAGTAATCTAGCTTACTGCAATCTTGGAGGCTAGGCTCAGCCAGTGAACCATTTCTGCTTTACTGATGTGGTTTATGTGAGGCACAGAGCCCCGGGAGAGAATGATTGCCTTGTAGCGTAGCAGTCCATCCATTACATTGTATACTGAGCCAATCAATTGACTTGTTTATGACATGCTTAATGTTTGGGGAATCTGAACTTCTGATTCAATTCAAGTCCTTTTAATTACAGTATATTCCTTGATAACAGATGCTTTTAATATTCAGCTTGAGTGTTTTATAAGCTACGCAAATATTTTATTTGTGGTTTTTTTCTGGTGTTCACAGTCAAAAGATGCTAGTCAATTTTTGAGAAGACTATTTCATCTCACTGACACCTAGGGATATTCATCTTCCCAAAAGTTACTTTTCCTTTTGCAGACTGTACATTGTATTTTACCTTAAATTTTGTGCTGTATCATATCTTCATGAGTTTTTTCTACCAAAGAAATGAGGGTATAATACCAGTCTCTGATGTTTAAAAACACATAAATAGATTTTTTGCCCTTTTGACTAATTGATGAGTGAGGTCGTTTGGCAGTGTTTTTACTGAAGATTTTTTTTGTCATTGTACAGCTAGGTTAGCTGTGGAAAGGCTGGAAATCCTAGCAAGAACCTTTTCTACTCATGTACCACATTTTGAAGAAGTGAACCCACTGCAATTTGCAGGGATATACTACCTTAAGGATACCAGTTAAAGAAGTAAAACTGAACAACGCTGAACTGCAAATATGGGTATGCTGCTAGATATCTGACGTTTGACCACGAATCATCTTTTCTTTATTATATTCCCATAGATAAAGTCTAAAAATCAAAGTAAGCATAACGATAACCATGCCAGAGTAACAGGGACTGTCAAGCAAGGGTCACTCGGAGGTTGGTAGATGAAAGGGTGTTTCTAAGAAGCAGCCCCCCAGAAGAAATCCATGCCCAGCCCACAGAAAATAAACTGTCAGACCCATACGCGCTAGAGACACCAATAGTTATTAACACGCCCAGTCACCACCATTGCAGTCTCAGTCCTACCCTGTATGCTCACCATAGCTCTTAGCTCCTTTCTAATGTTTTAGAGTGGATGCATGGCTTTTACCAAAACAGAAAACAAACCTAAAAAAATCTGCTTTGAGGCAACTGCCTGTGCCAAAAAGAGTGCTGAATGCGGTAATGATGCAACTGGGGAAAAAAGAAAGAGCGATTATTAAAGTTTTCCATTTACAGAAACAATGGGGTGAAAATACTCTCAAATATAAATTTTTTAATGTGCACATCTTGAAAAGCTTGGAGCCCTTTGGCTGCAGCGCTGATTTCCTGAGCCCTGGTTATGTCTCCCTGGTTCTCAGGGCCAGGCTGATGTTAGGCGTGTTATCCATGTGAAAATACCTCAGATATACCTCACCAGACCAGGGTAGCTTTTACCTTCTTGTTTGCCCCATGTCACCCCTGCCCATTATTCTTCCTCCTGTCTCCCCCAGTCACGCAACAGGACCCCCAATACTTTTTTGCACTTCTTAGTTTGAAAGACAGCTATTCCCTACCCCTGAAAAGGTGCCAGCTGGAGTTGGGGGGGGGGGCTTATGCAAAACCTCACTGCCTTGCTGTGATCAACAGAGAAATCAATCACAAATATCTTTATGCCCTCCCACTTCAGTAAACATTTTACCCCCAAAGCCACGGGCAGTTTTTCTGATCCATGCACACTGCTGGGTTCACCAATGTTTTGTAGTGATGGGTTTTGCAGCACTGGATGCTATTCCTCTTTCCACAGAGATGTCTTACTGGGTGGAACGCAGAGCAGAATCACTTTCTGTAGTATCTCACTTTCAGCCAAAAATTAGGCTTTCTTTTCTGCTTAAAAATATATTGCAAAAATGTTATCTGGTTTTGTGTTTTCCTCATCTCCTGGCCTTTTAGATGTCATTGATTTCCACATTTTGCTTCCTTGGTGAATCATATACACACAGAGGCGTGGACGCACAGACACACACACATACAGACACTAACTAGTGTTTGCAAGTTGTATCTCCTGTTCCTGGATGGTCACATTCTTCCAGTTCAAGCATTAGCACTTAAGTGCGTGCTGAAATGCTTTCCTGACTCAGAGCCTGAGTGTTTAACAACGTGAAGTAAAACGGATGGACGTTTTAATGTTTCCTCTTGTATGTGAAATACTCTTTCATCTCTGTATATTAGGAACATATTTTTGGGATCGTTCTGAAATAATGCTCTCTTGTTTAAGCCCAAAGCAGAAACACACATCTTGAATCACCCAGTGTGCTTTTCATTTGGCGATGGAGGAGCGGGCACTGACTGCGCTTTTGAAGCGGTTTCGTATGGTTGTGGGTGCTTGGTGTGCATGGCTGCACCCACAGCTCAGCGTGCACGCAGTCAGCACCGAGGACACATTTCAGAAGAACACGCGTGAGGCTTCGCTCCCTCCTCCTGAGTGCCTGTGTTCCTGCTTCAGAGAGAAGAATGTCATTTCTCAGAAGAAACTCCGAAGACGGTCGTCGAGCTGAAATTTGTCTGACTGATGATTTTTCTTCTCCTTCTTCTTTCTACCTCTACAGGAGCAACCTCACACACTGTTGCTGGAAAGTTGCCAGAGGAGCTTTTTTAAAGTTTGTTTTTATGATTTGGCTAAATTTCTACCAAAAAATAAAAGAACCTGCTAAGTCATTGCTTGGCAGTCCATGAGTCTACTACAAAAATTTATGCAATAAAAATAGATTGCACCCATTCCTGCTGTTAAATACCATGAAAGAAACAACAGCATTTACAGTATGCTGAAAGGAAAATGCCTCCTCCCACCCATAATAAAATGTGTGAGTTCAGGGTCACTTCCTAATAGGTGTTATTTCCTCTATATTAATAAAGGTATTTTAACACCTGTATTCCATGCCAGACAGTATTGTCATTTTTTCCACCGATTGGCTTAACCCAATGCTGGAGCAGGGGGGGCACGAGCACTCTTCAAACATCTCTGCCTCACGCCAAACACAACTAACGTGCAGGAGGAGGAAGCCAGAGAAAGCAGCAACCACCCCTAATTACAGCCAGACGACTTCCAGTCCAGCGAGGAACGGGGAGGCTTTCAGGATGGAAAAAGGTCAGGAAGCCCATCTAGGTCAGCCAGTCTCTGGCTTTGAATTGGCACTTGTATTACCCTCACCCACCCCCACAGCCTAACACACAGACTATTTTTGTTCTCCAAATAGTTGCCCAATGTGTGCTGAAAACTATTTATACTCGTTAGGACCGCCTCTGTCCTTAGTGCTTTCCTCCATACAGAGTGGTGACCTTTTCTAAGTTAAAGACCAAACCTCCTGTGTACAGGGAGCTCGGTGATTCCTATAGAAGTCAGCAATAGGCTTTGAAAAAAAAAAAAATGAAGCTTTTGTTGCAGGAGAATTTTATATTTCCATGGATCAATTTTTCTGTTTGCTGAAGCATTTTCTTCATAAAATATCATTGCACGCTTCTTTCACTGGAGGAGGAGCATAGCAGGAAAGTTTGTGTAAAGCAGACCTACTACACTCCTGTCACCCACTTTCTTGGGCAGATCTCACAAGCTGGAGTGTCCTGGGTTGTGTGCGAACACTTTCCTCAACGCCTGCCCGTTTTGCATCCGTACTGATTTCCACACTGAATCTTGGATCCAGCTGGGCTGGGAACATGAAGCCAAGCAAACGGAGGCATGAATTTCTTATGGATTTGTCAAAAGACAAAAGACAGCCAGAAGACCTGTGGTCACAAGAAGCAGAGCACAGGCTTGCTTCAGTAGTTTATAAAGTCTTAGTGGTTCTCGCAGCTTTGCTCTTCGTTGCTGTAACAGAAGATGAAACTACATATGTTTCCTGTGATTTGGGGTTTGGCAGCACATGCGTTGCATAGGACGATGAATGTATGCAGCCTTTGTATGTATTTCTAAGCATTTGCTTGGAACTAGAAGGTCATTTTGCTCAGGCAAATTGCAGATCCTCTGGAAGGAAAAAAGTAAGAATATTTGTGAGCTCTGTCAGACATCTTCACAAACTACACATAGTTCCTGTGTTTGACAACCATAATGCAGAACTCCACTGTGTCAGTATGACTGAAGGCCAGAAGATCAAGCAATAATTGTCCATAATGGTTCAAAGGCATAAAAAGTGCTCTCTGACCTTTGCAACAGGCCATGCTGCACAGACAAATTTGCTAAACTTACTTAAGTACTCAACTTGTATTCTTCTGTGCAGAGGTAATTCACGTGAGCTTTTGTTCTGCATGACCATGGGTTAGAGGACGGTGGCCAAAAAGTGTCATTAGTGCAGCGGCGGTTCATTAGTCATATATGATTGGGCTTGTTGCTGGAATTGCTGGGGAGAGCTCTACAACCTGCATCTTTCCAAAAGTCAGACCTGTTGACCATAATGGTCCATCCTGGTTTTAAAATACATTAGTCAATGTTCTCACAGTACTTCAGCAAGAAGGATGACAATAGCCAAACTGCTGAAGGCTCGTGTTACATTCACAGCAGTGGCAGAACTAGTTTTACTGTGAAACAGTACACAAATCAAGTACACATAAAAAAATAAATAAATACAGCAGGTAGGGAGGCCAAAAGCCTTGTGGCGAGTTTGATGCTACCACTTCTCTCTCCCTTTATAAAAAGCTCTGGAAGGAAGGCAAAAATATTTTAAGCACCAAAGAGAGTGACGAATAGGGATGCCAGGATGTTCAAATACACTTAGAGATCGTATTGTCAGAAGTTGTTTTCCGAGCTATGATGCTAAAGATAGTAGGAACCAGCAAAGAAAAGAACACTGTAAAAATGCAAATCTGCTAAATGTTGAATCTATTAATCCGTAGCACACTTTCTTCTGAATCATACTTACTCAGATGTACAGGCAACAAAAAGTATTTATAATATTTGCATAATTTCAAGCACCCAGTTCATAAATTATTTATTGGTTGTGGTCAAATGAATGTTAGCGCTTTCATAATTATCTTTTGTGTGAAAGGTTGCACGGTTTACAGAGACGTTTCAGTGGCAACTGAAGATCTGTGAGTTCCTTTAATACTATAGGAAAGAAATGGCAACTAATTGTAGAGTTGATACATATTTGCTCTTGAAAAGTGGCAAAACTAAAAGGATTAAATTTAATTTGAATTTTTTTTAAAAGAATACTTACTTTCATGTAGAGTCCTACTAAATCACACAGGGCCTCTGTGCTGGACATTCAGGAATAGTCAAAAGAGGACAATAAGCTTGCAAGAGTAATTTTTTAAACATTTACAGACTTGCTGGAAGCTTTTCAGTGAAAAGAGGCCATATGTTTGTCACGTTCTGCAATATTGTCAATTATTTAGGCTGAATTCTAAACAAGTGAAGCATTTTCTACAGGAGGATTGCGAGTGCATAGTCTTTTAACATCCTGAGGAATAGCAGGGCCTCTTTTCCTTGCAGGGTGGGTAGACTTGGCATGAGAGGAGGGATGGAGCAGCACAGTACTCATCCAGCAGTCAGAGTGTATCTGAGCAGAGAAGCAGGGAACTGCTAACGGGCATTGATCAGAGGGCAGGGAGCTGGTGGGCACCTCCAAAGCTGCTGTTGGGATCCACCGTCTCACAGACACACATTTATTGGTCACACTTCTCTGTTGTTTATTAATTTAGCTGAACATGCATATACTAAACAAGCTGATGTATTTAAACACTTATTTCTACTCATGAATGTAGAATAAAGGTGTAAATTTTAGAGAATCACTTTCTGATTTTCCTTCAAGTGAGTGCTTAAACTGTGATTTAATCCAAAGTGCCGAGTGTGGAAATCTTTGGCGTATACACAGAATCACAGAATGGTAGGGGTTGGAAAGGACCTCTGTGGGTCATCTAGTCCAACCCTCCTGCCGAAGCAGGGTAATACCTTAATCTCCCTCTTACCCTGAAAGGAGGCAAATAGAAAAAAAGAGAATTTCCTGAAATTTGCTAACAACTTGGGATTAAAATGTTTTATTTTATAATCTAAAGAATAAAAATCATACTAAGGAAGACTACTTCTGTTACATAATGAGAGAAGACCACATATGATGTAAAGAAATTGTAGCTTGAGGACGAGGTAGAAATGAGCCTTATTTTACTGTACAGTAAACTCAGATATAAAGCTAAAATCACCATACATGGTAATAAACAGGCAATGGTGAATTCCAGGTACAACACTTTCATTAAAAACACTGCTCAAATCCTCCATGAGCCATCACATCACTGTCAGCCAAAGAGGAAGGACAGAGCCTGAGCACCACTTCGGGCGCTTTCTGGCCTGAAACTCAGCCCAGTTCTGATTTTGGCTAGTTCACAGAAGTCAATGGGAATAAGGCTCTAGTTCTGCTCCCTTTTGGAACAGTACACCAAGATGTCAGTGAGCCTTCACAGAAAATGGCCTGGGAGCCAATATGCAAGCATAAAACATAAGGTAGAACAAAAATCTCAATTAGGTATATGAATTCCTGTGTGTAGACATGGAATATGCATTTCCACTTCTCTTTTTATGGATAATTTCCTAACTACATCAGATTTGTAGAGCTGACTCATAATGTCATGTGCCATGGTAAGTTAGACACAGTTAGCTCATGCAATAAGAGAGCTCATTTACTGCCAGCACAGAATATGTTGAGTTTATTCGAAGAGGCAAACGCTGCTTGTAGTTGGATGGTATAATTTTTTAAAACTTTATTTAAAAAGATTATATAAAGTTCTTGAAGAGTTTGGCTTCTTTGAAAAAGTTTAAAATCCACTTATAATTTCTTGGACATAATTCAACATACTTTGAAAACACATTTAGCATCAGAATACACATGCCATGTGCCCTTTTATACATAATAGATATCATGTACTTTAGACCAAATTGTACAATTAATTTGGACACATTTGGCGGGAAATAAGTTTTTGTATGTATGGGAATAGATTAAGTAATGTAATGAATGTGGCGATTGAGTCAGACCTTTGTAAATGAATTAGGAAGGTTCCCTCTACTTTCCTGCAAGAGAAAGAAAAGTTGTTTAATATTTTATGGGTGTGAGTGTTTTAAACAGTTTGGAATGGTAAAACCACTCACCAGGGGCTGTGTGAACATTGTGGTGCATCACAGCAATAGATTTGCTGTCAAAAGGGAATTGAACAGAAGTTTTTCTTTGCTACCTCTTTCTCTTAAGAGCGTAATGACTCATGCAACTGACTTAACCAGATTTGTAAATCTTCATGAACGTAAAGATTCTGGAACATCTATTTGAACTCAGAACATCAGTACTTGCACTCTCATATTTGGGAAGACTTGCTAACTAGGAGGTTCTAAAAGATTTGGAGAAAGGTCTTTGTCTTCTCTTTTCCCCAGCTGAAAATATCAGGGATGGAGTGAATCGAAGTCTCTCCAAAGGGAAATCAAACGGCTTCTGGGAGAAAGACATCTTGGTGAGGACATGGAGAGAGCTCAGCTGTAAAAACAATATGGTATCAGCTGAATTCTGCATAAGATTTTGTTTTCACCAGTGATTGAACAGGATGTTCTGATTAATGGAGCAAAATAAAACAAATCACTTCGGCGGAAAAGACGGAAAATAATTTTCTATGGAAAAAAGCATTATACTATTCAAAATTTCCTTTTATTAGGTCATTTTACTAAATGGGTGGAAATAAAACTCCTTAATAAGGAGGAACAATGGGAGATATTAAGTACAATAGACTAAGTGTGGAGGGGATTCAGATATGGAGAAGCCAAGGAAGGAAATGCTGCAGTCCTAAATAGCCACCGAATACTCTGTTCTCTGGATTGTTCGAGAAAACAATCAGAATGACCATCTGCATAATTTCCTGTTGATAATAATTTAAAGACACTGGATTTTAAAAAATTAGAACAGAAAAAGGGTTATTTTAGAGTTTTCCAAATTTTTTTTTTGAAGGAAGGAGGTGGCCTGCCTTTTAGAAAGGAACAAAAATTTTCTATGAATAAGAAGAACTTTAACATGAAAAAAAAAATCTCTGCCCATAAGTACTTTCCAAATGTTTTTCATGTTTGTCCAAATATCTTGGAATGAAACCGAGGAATGTTGCTCAGCTTCATTCTCCACTGCCGTGCAAATGCTACCACCCGTCTTTACTTGGCATCTTCCCAACAAAAGACACATACTCCTCTGAACACATTTGACTGAAAATGAAGAGGAAGCTGTAGTTCAAAGCTAATTACATCTCGCTAGATCTTCTTTTCTCAGTCATTCAATTCTGCTCACACATGCTACTGCTTAGCAGTCCGCACTGTTCTCGGCCTTCAGCAGAACCATCCTCATCTCTTCCTGCCGTTAGCTCACACCATAAAAATACACACAAACAGAAAACAGCAATTAACAACTTTAAGCTTTCTTTGCTGCACAAATCAATCAATAATGGCTGGCATGACTGGCAGCATAAAGTATGTTCTTCATTCCAGCCTTTGAAATGAAAACAATATTCTTTAGAAACTTCTAGTTCAGTGGAGTAGATTAGAGAGGCCAAACAGATTAAAGAGTGCAAAATCCTAGTTCAGATGCAATGTATGATAACATATTAAGCTTCCTTCAGGCTAGTCCAGATTGGTTTAGGTGGTTGATCTGGCAGTTGGAAATAGTGTAACCCTGGAAGAAACCCATGTGTCTGTGGGTGATTCCATTTTTCTGTTGTACTTTGAAAACTATATTGACTTATGTTTCCAGCAGACCACACCATCTTCTGACTCTTGAATAACCTGGTACTGTTCTATGTCATTCAGTGACTACACACATCACAGTCTCTATGTGGAGGAACTATCCTTGGCTGATAACCATTCCAGTTCCCATCAGTGGTTTGAAGTTAAACATTGGTGGTATTTAAAAGCTATTCACAACACAGTGTGCAGTAAAGGCATACATGAGCAGGTGTGCACATTCCATGTCTGCGCATCTCGTGTGTGTTTTTGCTTTGATTTGGCACACCTGACTGCTGGTTACTGGGCAGGCACCATCCTTCTCATGTCTGGTTGGAGTAGGTGAATATTTCTGAGGCACCCCTCTCTTCCATAATTAATTCAGTTGCGGATTCTGAGTTACTGTACAGCAGATCTCCAAAACCTTCAGTAACATTGCTTGCTGTATCGTAGTGGCCTTGAGCCATGTGTAATCAAGGATAAAAATGCAATGTGGATGATGTGCTTATAAATTCGCAGAGTTTTTTCACTTTTTTTAGTTTCTCCACTGAATTGTAACACCTAAATATTGGCGGGGTCCCAGGTTAAATAGCACACTCCTGAAACAGTGTTGTAATACAAGTAGGACAGGAATAAAAGATATTTGAAGAGCACAGACAAAATGCACACTTTTGGGCATTATTCATCGAAATAAGTATTTGATGAAGATGGGAAAATGAGGAAAGCTGAATGTGAAGTTAGAAGGTCGTGAATTATTTTGTGTATACCCACATTTGTCCTTCCTCTGTTTTAATGCGTTTGGGGTCTAGTCCTCTGTTAAATAAGAGAGCAGAGAGATGAATTCGAGTAAAGGTGCACTCATCTGCATATCAGATAAATTGCAGGAAAAATTGTTTTCATACTTACAATGAATTTTTTTCCATAAATCTCCATTTTCTTCTAATTCCTGAAGTCCACTGAGATACCACTTTAATTATTCTGCCCTTGGCCATTACTGATCCATTAAACAGTGCCTAACCAGTTTTAAAGATGATATAAGATTGTGGCTTAAGTAGGATATACTACAGCCTGATCCAAAAGTCAATGAAGCTGAAGAGAAAGAATCACAGCATTACAGAATCACAGAATGTTCGGGGTTGGAAGGGACCTCTGTTGGTCATCTAGTCCAACCCCCTGCCAAAGCAGGGTCACCTACAGCAGGCTGCACAGGACCTTGTCCAGGCAGATCTTGAATATCTCCAGAGAAGGAGACTCCACAGCCTCCCTGGGCAGCCTGGGCCAGGGCTCCGTCACCCTCAGAGGGAAGAAGTTCTTCCTCATCTTCAGACGGAACTTCCTGTGCCTCAGTTTGTGCCCGTTG
>Ga0065711_1010093_pt1 | contig 10966 bp, 11 predicted proteins | sample Hoacrofraction12_FD_59098 | JGI IMG/M metagenome (GOLD analysis project Ga0065711, IMG submission 59098) | Hoatzin crop microbial communities from Cojedes, Venezuela - Epithelial fraction 12 v2 (version 2) | ecosystem: Host-associated > Birds > Digestive system > Esophagus > Crop | place... | reverse complement strand
GGTCTTGAAAGTTTCCTGGGATGGGGCCTCCACTACCTCTCTGGGCAACCCGTTCCAGTGTTTCACAACCCTCATTGTAAAGAATTTCTTCCTTATATCCAGCCTAAACCTACTCTGTTTTAGTTTAAAATCATTACCCCTCGTCCTGTCACTGCTGTCTCTACTAAAAAGATTGTCCCCATCTTTCCTTTAAGCTCCCTTTAAGTACTGAAAGGCTGCAATCAGGTCTCCCCGCAGCTTTCTCTTCTCCAGGCTGAACAACCCACCTGGAGTCCTGTGTCCAACCCTGGAGCCCTCAGAACAGAAAAGACACAGACCTGTTGGAACAAGTCCAGAGGACGGCCATAAAAATAATCCAAAGGCTGGAACACCTCTCTCATGAGGAAAGAGTGAGAGAGTTAGGGCTGTTCAGCCTCGAGAACACAAGGCTGCGGGGAGACCTTATTGTGGCCTTTCAGTACTTCAAGGTGGCTTATAGGAAAGATGGGGGCAGGCTTTTTAGCAGGGTCTGTTGCAATAGGACAAGAGGTAGTGGTTTTAAACTAAAACAGGGTAGGTTTAGACTAGATATAAGGAAGAAATTTTTTACCATGAGGCTAGTGAAACAATGGAACATGTTGCCCAGAGAGGTGGTAGATGCCCCATCCCTGGAAACATTCAATTTAAGGTAGGATGGGGCTCTGAGCAACCCGATCTAGTGGTAGATGTCCCTGCTCATTGAAGGAGGGTTGGACTGTATGACCCTTCAATGTCCCTTCCAGCCCAAACTATTGTATAATTCTATAATGCTATCCTATACTAGGACCAATGTTTAGTATAAAAGAGGCTGTCTTCAATATTGAGGTATAAAAGTTTTTTTCCATTAATCTTTTCATGCAAGATTAACTCAAATATTCTTCCAAGTTTTAATGTTCTGAAACTAACTAGATCAGGTTGCTCAGAACCCTGTCTAGTTAGTGGTGTCCCTGCTCACTGCGGGGGGGTTGGATTAGATGACCTCTAGGGGTCCCTTCCGACCCAAAACTTTCTATGATTCTATGATTCTATCACAGGAATATGTAGAATAAAACAATATGATTGCCAAATGAAGGCAAAGACTGAAGCCAAATTATAATTTATGGGCTTTGTGTGTATGACGGAAGCATCTTATCTGAATGTCATGCTAGTATAGGATGTGAGTTTCAGAACATTAAAACTTGGAAGTATTTTTGAGTTAATCTTGCATAAAAAGATTAATGGAAAAAAGCTTTTACACCTCAATATTGAAGACAGCCTCTTTTATACTAAACATTGGTCCTAGTACAGGATAGAATTATAGAATTATACAATAGTTTGGGCTGGAAGGGACGTTGAAGGGTCATACAGTCCAACCCTCCTTCAATGAGCAGGGACATCTACCACTAGATTGGGTTGCTCAGAGCCCCATCCAACCTTACCTTGAATGATGATGCAGTAGTTTGAAGCTCAGCACCATGTTCCTTTTATCTCTCTTATTTTTTTTTTTAATTTGTACTTATTACTCTATAACAAAGCACATAAACCAATTCAAATTTCTGACGCCATTGTGGAACCACAGTTCTGAGGACTAAGGTGAGTTTTCTTGTTGCCATTTGGCCCTCTTACTAAATTAAACCCACTGTTCCCCACAGCTGCATTTGAGATGATCACACATTCAGACTGCTACCAGGGTGAGCTCTAAACATTGCAAGGTGATGAATGCCCTCAGCTACCACCTTCTCTGTTGCAAAATGCATAAATATCGATTCTCTTTAACAACAACAACAACAACAAAGTCTTGATCAAAATTTGTTTACTTTTGGGAAGCAGTGAGAGGAGAAGAAGCAGCAAGTCCCATCCCAGACTAATTGATATCACAAAGAAGAGCACTCTCATTTTGGTGAAGACCTAGGTTCAAGACACTTAACTGCTTCAAACAGAGCTCTTCTCACTCAGACTCTCTTACAATTAATACACTAAAGTGTTCAAACAGGCCAGGAGGTATGAGAGAGTTGAACAGGCAAATGGGTGGATTCAGAGGCCTGGTGAAATGACACTCACTATTTTTTGACCAATTCCATTGCAAAGACTCCTTATTTCAAGCACATTTTCATGCAACAGTGCAAATACCACCATCCAACTGCTGACATCCTGCTGTCTGGTGGCTGAAGAGAGGTGGCACATGCTATCAGACCTGAAGAGCTGGCTTTTCTTCATGGTCATGTTAGACTATTAACATGGTGGTGTTACTGCTTTTACATCTTGAATGTCTCCTGTGTGAGTCATGGTAGGGCCCAAAATGTCTGACCCAAAAATGTCAGACTACAGCTGCTGGCACTGCAGTACTGCAGGCAACGTCCAGGAGAGCTTGGCTTCTGCTCCCACCTGTGCAGCCCAGGAAGAGGACCACGGGAGACTCATGCAGGGTCTGTGGCAGAGAGATGGGGACATGCAGCTCCTTCTCATATTAATTCCTATTATCTGTGAGAGGGGAAATGTTAGGGAAGGAGTGCAGAAGGCCAAGACTTGACCTTTTGCTAGTCTAGCAAGATAACAACATAAGAAATTGCAAGGCACCACAGAGAGCAAAGAGGAGTGCAGCAGCTGGCCATCCTTGAGTGGTGACTGCGCTAACAAGGCAGCAACATGAAAAATGGCAGAAATGGGAAACATCAGAGGTAGCAAAGTGGGGTAGTAGCTTCACAGAGCTGCTGAGCCAAGCCAGTGATTCCCAAGGCAACCATGTCACACACACCAAATCAGGGTGTAAAAATAGAATAAACAAGGGATGAGGTGTTTATTTGGGAAGGCAAGAGGATGTTAAAGAGCAGGAACTTAGACAAAGCAAATGAGGAAAAGGGAATTTAAGAGGTAGCAAACCATGTAATTTGGACTGTCCAGGGACTGTCAGGCAGCCTGATGCCTAAATGGCACAGTAGAACAGGACAATGGACCCCTTGTGACTGTCAGTTCATCTGATGTACACACTTGGAGTGGTGGAGGGGATGTGGGTGCTTTCCATAATGTCAACAAGGTCACATCTGGTAGGGAAGGGTTGGACTCCCTAATCAGCTTTACTATGAGTGATGATAGCTAACCATGCAGAGGAGGGCATTTTCACATCTACAAAAAATTTACTGGTGAGATAAGGAAATAAAATACAAATGTGAAGAAAAGGGAAGGTGGAGGTGTGGAAGACATGGGTTTTAAGACTTACATACATCACTCCAAAGGGTATTGATCTAGCCATAATTGCCAGTAATAACCATAGAAACTTGAAGAAAGTAAGCTTAGCAAGTTTGAGTTAACAAATAAATAACAAAGATTAATTCTTAACAGGATTTCAATATTTCCCACTCTTCACCGTCACCTCTGAAATCTGAGGAAGATTCAAAAATCACTACAGAAGGTTAGAATAGAATTGCATAATCAATCATCCTACGATCATAATTGTCACCAAACATCCTTCAACTTCTCAAACGTAGTGCTAGCTCCTGGAATGACAATCTTTCCTGAAGAATCAGAGGCATAACACAGTCCATTTCTAAGCTAAAAAATGATTTGCTTTCCTGTCTATGGTCTATGTATTTTTTTTTGTCTTGACAGATTCTAAGGGTAGTGCACGTTAAGGGCTAAGTGACAAAGTAGAAGACATATTTATGAATTACTTATTTGCAGTCTGATATATAGCATGAAAAAAAAAGAGAATATGTAAAGAGAGATATAAGTTCAGGAAAACAGTGAAGAAAACTACTGTTTTAGAAAGACTCAGAGACATCAAGGAAGTGCACTTTTACTGAGGTAGTCTGTAAAATAAAGAAACATCTTTTAATGTTATCTATGAAAATCCTAATGACGTGTTAGATGGCAGTTTGAATACTTTAGGCATATCCTAGGATCTCCAAAAATCAGTTAATTAACTTTCTTTACAAACAGAAAATGTGTTCATGATGCTTTAGGGAAACAGTTCTATCTCTGAAGATTACTTTTCTTCGACGCAACACAGCCGGCCCAGAGCAGTATCAAATTAAAACCTGCATGTGAACAACAATATAGAAATTTACAAAAACAAATATAAAAGGAAAAGAAGGACTGAATTACTCACAAAGTAAGTTTATGTTGTTACCTGATGTGTCACATACCGCTTAGTTTAAAAAATATATGTTTAACTCAAGAAAAGCACCCTGCTCAGAAAGGAAGACAGAAAAAAAAGGGAGAGAATATGATCAAAGAGTTGGTGGAGCCTTTGTGAGGGAACCAGGGAAATGTCTGGCTGAAGGAAGAGGTAAGGATCAGGGGAGGAGCTGAAGGAGAAAGTCAGGCTGCCTGGTAAGGCAAGGTTAAATCCACTGGCAACAGTGAGTAAATCAAAAGACAAAAGTTAAATTAAATGGCAGAGCAAGTTAATGAAATGGCAGCAATGAATTATGAACAGGCCAAAACCCAAAAGGCAGCAATGGAAAAGTTAATCAAATGGCAACAGTGAGCTGAAAAGTGGCAGAGTTAATTAATGGCAGCACAACTCAGACAGATAGTGAAATGGCAGGAAAAGATTAAAAACTGGCAATGCTTATCAGCAGCAGATGATGTGTAGACTGTGTGGAGAATCCAGAAGGTGTCTTTTATACAAATGCTGCAATACCTTTTTCGTAGAAGGCTAGGAAGGGTCTTTCCTGAAGCCCAGCACAGCTTGGAGGAGCCAGAGACAGCTGTAGCTCTGCGCCTGCAAGAGTTGTGCACCACAGCCCACACAGGAGATACGGAGCAAACATAGCTCTGCTGTAGGAACTTGTTGCTTATTCCCATAGGGGACAGGAGAGGTGAGAGGGTGTACTTACTCTCCCAGGCACTGTTTTAGAAGGGACTGTAGTGGTGCAAGCAAGATCTGTCTCAGTCTACCTTATGAAGCTAGGCTGTGCTTATTTATACAACACTTTATTGCTAACAAGAAAAGGACCATGAGTCTTCATGGGGTATGCAGTAACCAAGGTTTCATTTGCTTCCACGAGATTAGATTGATGTGTACCACAGACTAACTGCACAAAATACTGTAATAATACACAAATAGCAATTAAAGAGAGGTTTAGTTAAGTATTTATTTATTCATTCATTCATTCTGTGGCCTACACAGGACTAAACAGCAAAATGGCATCTTCCATATCTTGGCTGTAGCTGACTGTTCATAAAATATCCAGATAACTCTTTAGGGAAGGATAAATATCATCAAAATGCATTTTTGATTGGGAAACAAGTTCTCTGAAAAACAATGACATATTCCTTATTTTTCCCCTATTTTTTGATCTGATTAATCTATAGCCTTCTCATCTAGCCTGTGAGAACTTAGTTTCTATAAGAGCCATTGGTGAAAAATTTTGAAAGCCTGTTGAAAGGCCCAATACACTAAAGTTACTGTATCGTTCCTATAAGCATACTTTTGACTACAGTAAAAAACATTAAAAGACTTGGGAGCAATGACTCATTCTACAAGTAGCACATTTGTTATTCCCAGCCTTTTCAGTTATTTATGTTCCCATTCACTGTTTGTTATAGTTTTCATTCAGTTGTTCGAAACCATGAGAGCTGCAAAAGCAAAGCCAGCCAACAGATCTATACTACACCAAGAGTGGGTTGCAGTCACGCAGAATATTATTACCCATTTCATGTTCTCCAACCTTTGCACCAAAAAGTGAGACAAATATAGGATGATTTTTTTGAAGAAGAAAACTCTAAGTAACGTATCAGCAAAATGCATTAACTGTCATCCCCTGTGACTAAATATGGGCTTCCTATACACAAAGAATCACAGAAAGCCAAAGATACAGAAATGAACATGGGGAAGAGAGATCTGGATTTTCTACCTAGTAGGATCCCATGCTGAATGGCTTGTTCCACTGCTAATAAATATTTACAGTTCCGTCTATGGAGAAACAAACCTACCAAACCCAGAAACAGAAATAGATACAATGTACAGCTAAACATACAGGAAATCGTCACTAGTAAAATGAACTACTGAGATCCACATTTCCATCACAGATTGTGCCCTTCAGTACTTCCTTCCTGTTCAAGGGTTTGAACCTCATTTATAAAACTGTCACTTGATCAGTACTTTGATACATGCACTGCAGTGACCTTTTATATATTGAAGAAGCGCATACTCATCTACAACAATGAAACTTCATAAAATCTGGTCTAATTATGATGAACCTTGATGCTAACTAGCATCATTCAAGGTGACACATTTGAGAAATGAGTGATGAGAGGAGACTGGAGTGGACGAGGGTCAGGGTCTGATCAGCTTCAGAACACCTGGGAAAGACACACCTGTTAGCAACAGAAAGTCTGCAGAAAACAGCAAGGCATGCCACGTCATAAGGATAGTAAGGATGAAACAGTTTAAAAGGAACATGATAATCACATGTCTAATTTGCCTTTTCCAGGATTCCAGGTATTATTGAATCACTGCTGTGTCAACAAGAATCTTTACATTAAATCTTGTTCTGAGATGAAGAGATGACAGACAGTGCTTTAAAGTTGCAAGTTCATACAGACAGTTATATTTGTATGACAGCACAGCCTGAGCAACTTATCCTTTAATTAAAAAAAAAAAAAAAAAGTCTTAGAGTCTTACTGTGTAGGTCTGCTGTAAAATCAAAAAAAAAGCGAAAATTATTAGCTGCATGTACTTACAACTAGTAGATTCTAGAGCTACCACAAAGTCATGTGCCAGTTTTTCTAAAATGTCTGTAACTTTAAAAAGAAATCCATAAATTGTAAGATATTTGATTGTAGATATAGTATTTTTTTTAACATGAGACATTTCAGCTGTATTTTTTAGGGGAAAAAAGTCAGAGCTATCCTTCTTAAGCATTTGTTTAAACACAAGCAAAAAGTGACATTTTGATTAAGTAAAATATCTGTAAAAATATCTCTATAATTAAAGTATGTATTATTTTCTTAGAAACAACAGGTGTCTGCTGCAATACTAATTACTGCTCATTGAACAAGAAAGAAAATCCCTTAGACATTCCTGACAACTGTGCTCAAACTATTACGTTACTAAAAAAAAGACTTACACTTACAAGATGTGACTACTTCACTTCTAGTTTTGTGCCAATGAAAATGAACTTGAAGCTAATTTTTTAACATTCAGAAACTTCAAGTAACAGTGGAGGAGTTGCTCACCTGGGTGCAGACGCTCCAGTGGAGCAAACTGCCATAGCTACCCAACCGCACGAGAACAATTTCAATATCTGAGGACATGTCCCTTTGGAGGTAAATATTGGAAAACACTAAGACAGTTCTGAAGATATAGCTTTCCCATGACATTTCACCATATTTGCATTAGACAACACTTCAAAGCTTAGCGATGCTTCTTTTCAAAATAACTGCTGTATGCAAAAGCCACGTGTAAATGAAAAAAACATTTACTGTTTGGCTGAGACTTGAGCTCTCTAGTGCAACTAGGAAAGAAAACAAGCTGTTCTGAGCAAACCTAACCCTAGCTTACCATCCACACCCCTTCTTCTGTTTCGTCCAGTGTTCACTAGTGTTTTGTGTAAATTTATATTGAATCTTAGATTGAATCTGAACCTCTGGGTATTCTTTATCCGGAGTGCCTGCCAGAGGGACTGTTGTATGTATGGATGCAAGGGGAAAACTGGAAGTACACTCCTGATGAATTTTGAGGGCCTAAAGGAAACAGCAAGTAGGAAGGGAGATGGGAAGACATAAAGCATATCGAAGACCTACTATTTAAGTAAACCAACTTAAATGTGATGAAAAGGTTTGGAAATGATCGAAGCCACTCCATGTGCAGGCTTGAAAGCAGCAGACAGTAAAGCAATGACAGAGAGTTAAGCTTAGTCTGCTAATAGTAAAAACAACATGTGTCTGCCCAGTGGAAGAGTTGCAAGGAAAAAACCCACAACACCAGGCTGAATAAGACAAAGTGGGTGGGTGTTTTACATTTACTGCATTTTCCCAGTCCAAAATTCACTATTTTTAGTGCACCAATAAAGTCTCACCTTATCTATATACATTTACTATAAAACTTGTTGCCTATGTTGATGTTTATGAGTATAAGGTAAATTGTCCAAAAGCTACACAAGAAGGCTACTTCTGCTTGCTCGATACTACTCCAAGTAACAAAAATATTATTGAATCTATAATACTACGTGTGATAGCAGCAGGGCGATCATTATAAAAAAGTGATATTTATCTTCAGGATTCTTCTATGTCCCATATGCCTCTACACAATAAACCAATAAATGCTTTGCTCAAGCTTGAAGCCTGGTTGACTCTAAGAGAAAATAATGAGATGTGCCAGCTCATGTTCCCGCAAGTCAGAATTAGATTTTATGCAGGCACCCTCTCTGTTTTGAAGTCTAATATACTGACCACACTAAGGAGAAAATAAAGTCAGCCACGGACTTGTGTCAAAAGATGAAAGCTCTCTGAATTGTTAGTGCCTGTAACTTGTAGTATTAATTTTTATTACAGTGAAGCCTTTTTAGACATAGGTTTTATTATGTTTCAGCTTTTGGAAGGCAGCAGGCATTAGGTTTTGTCCTATCCTTTCCTTTGACACAACACCTTGCAAATGCACCACGTTGTTTTTTCTTATATAAGCTCATGAATTGAAAATGCAGTGAAATCAGTTTCAGTATGGTGACGGCATTTAAATGCCGGTCTTGAACATTCAAACTTGCCACATAGCACACCCACAAGCCTGAGATTATAATACATGATTTTCGTCTTGTCATTAACTACAAGAACTTGGTTCCATTTGTGCAAATGTGAGCTGGACATAACATTTGAATTATTATTTTTACTTTGTCTTCTGTGAAATTGAGATGATACCCATTTATTTTATATGCTGACTTGAAGAATCAAATAATAAAAATGTGTCAGCACATTTCAAATGACGAGATTTTTCAATACGCTTTTCCTAGATATTATTTTTCATATGCAAGAGGAATAGGGCCAGAGTGTAATGGGAATGCATAACAAACCACTCTTTTTTTCCTCATTTTGCCCCTTCTAAAATTCTTTGGAAAAGAAAAAAATGCAAAAAGAAAAACTTATGTAACAGTAAATTGAAAGAAAATACTGTTAAGTGTCCGTTAATAAAACCAGGGAATCTCTTCACAATTACATTATCTACATAAGCTGGAATCCTTAGCACTTTAGAAATATGATATACAGTACTTAACTCAATGCTGTTTTTCCATTAATATATGACTATTTCTCTCTTTCCTCCTTCAGAAGAAATCCTAAACCTCTCAAGTACAAATCATCAAAAAACAAACATGATGAAAGAATACGTCTAGGAAACACTGATGGCAGAAAGTTTCTAGCATTACTTGCCGCAAAGAAACATGGGATTTCTAGGGTGTGTGAATTCTGGTTGGTTACAGAAAAAATATGTGTGGATAGTAAATACAGGGTACTTTGGTCAGAGAAACCTGCATATTAAATTTTACTAGTTGGCAGCCTTCAGCTCATGTAACCTTATCTCTCTCAATTGTTCTACTGCAGAAAAAAATTTACCATTTCAGCAGAGTCATGTACCCTTAATACTAGTTACAGAATTTGGTTTTTTTTGGTTCAATTAATATTTAGTCATACACAATACAAAAGTAGAATTATAGGAGAGAAAAACATACAGACATGCATAATAAGAAAACACACAAGCATGGAAAATTGGCCAAAGGTCTACTATATACACCTGCACCCTTTTTGCATCATGCAACAGAAGAGTGAAGATAACAGTGGCAGTCCAGAGCCCCTGCTGCTTGTGCAGTAGTTTCTGAGCTCCTTTTCTAGACCTCCTGGGAACAACTCTGTTTTTTTTGGAGTACTCTGGAAACACCTGAATACCTTCAAGGTGCCTTCCCCTGCTAGGAGAGGGTAGCTACAGCAGGCTGTAACCACCGGTGTGTTGGGGAACCACAGCCATGTGATGAGCCCTCCAGATACACTGGGCCTGAACCTTGATAGCCGGTAATGGANCAGNCATCAAGGTCACAATGAGGCCTGCATTAACCGCGATTAGCAGACAAAACAAGACTTTGAGGAGCAGTTTGATGCACGTGACTGATAGCATCGCATGAATCAGAGACTGAGAAGTACGAGTGAACAGCGTGTGGACAGCGCATGCATCCAGTCACGTTAGAGCTATCGCATGGCAAGGAACTATATAAACACGGGTTTGTAGCGCAATAAACTGGCTTTGTGTGATCGTATTGGTCGTATGACGAGTCCTTAAGCCCGCCGCGACGACTGGCGCCTGAACAGGGACCCTCAGATCGGCGCTGGACCAGAGCCAGCGGGAAGCTGACGACGGAGGGTGCAGAGGCCGGCCGAAGGTGAGTGCTGCCCCAGCACTCGGAAAAAAAAAATGCTAGCATATGTTGAGGGAAAACCTGCCCGAATCAAGCAGGCGGCCGGGGAGGAGATGGGGATCACACTGACCCGAGAAGATTCGTTAGTGGAAAAGCTCCTCCAACATGTCCTTTCTACGAGAGGGTTACAATACAACTCACTTACCTTGAAGCCTCTGTTGCTTTGGGCACAGAGAAGTGACGTGATCCCCACAGTGGAAAGACTGTGGGAAGAAGTTAGTGCGGGATCCAAGGAAGTGAGAAAATTCTCTACGATGTGGAGACTGATTTATGAGACGCTGAAAGAAATGAGAGCCGAAAAGGGGGTTGCTGCATCGGCTTTTGCTGCATTAACACCGGAAAGAGGGTCCGCTTCAGCTATGCTTTTTGTGGGTCCCAATATTCCGCTTGCCCCAGTAAACAAGAAAAAGGAAGGTTGAGGCACGACGGAGACCGCGAGTGAGAGCATGGCAGCAGGGTCGCAGAGCGAAGGAAAAGGGCTGCCGCCAGAGTTCTTGCTGCCACCGCCCGAGGCACCGTCACCACCGTCTCCAGGGACACCGGCGACGCAGACGGCGTTGGGGGGG
>Ga0065711_1050141_pt1 | contig 10967 bp, 5 predicted proteins | sample Hoacrofraction12_FD_59098 | JGI IMG/M metagenome (GOLD analysis project Ga0065711, IMG submission 59098) | Hoatzin crop microbial communities from Cojedes, Venezuela - Epithelial fraction 12 v2 (version 2) | ecosystem: Host-associated > Birds > Digestive system > Esophagus > Crop | place... | reverse complement strand
TCCCGCGGCGGGGCGTCCCGGGGACCGTGCGTGGGGCAGCCCCCGCCGCCGCCCCGTCGGGTCCGTCGTGTCCCGCGGGCTCCCGCAGCGGGGTCCACCGCCGCTCGGCATCGCACCTCGCCCCAGCCTGGCCGCAGGGTGCCCGGCGGCCGCGCTTCAGCTTTCGGCAAAGCGCGCGCTGCCATCAGCGGGGAGCAAGGCTGCTCAGATCCCTGAGATCTTCTGAGGGCTTTTTCCCCTGGTAAAGGCGTGTTCGGGGAACGCGGGGAGCCTGGCGGCCAGAGCAAAGGCGGGATGACACCTCGGCGCCCATGCCAGCTCACCACCCTCCCTGGGTGCTGGGGACACTGCGTTTCGTTCCTTTGGGAAAGCAAGCAACCGACGCAGAATCAAAGCCAGTAACAGTCCACGAAAGGACAGCTTTGAGTGTGTAAAATGCCGCTTTCGTTACTGCTAACGGGAACGGTACTCTGCTAGGACCCGACCCCGAATTCTTGACAGGAATCCATTTAAAAATAGGAGAGCCTCCGAAGCGCTGCTTAGGTGCGCCGGAGGCCTGGAGCCGGGCCCGTGGTCAGCGCGGCGGTGAGCCTGCGGCAGGGCGTGCGGGGTCTGCGCGGCAGGGCAGGCACTGCTGGCAGGCGCTGCTTGCTCCGGCACTGAAAAATGTCCATTTCGCTGAAACGTCGTGGTCGTGTCGCCTGTAGTACCCGCAGAGGTACAAATAAAGCCGTGCGAGGTTATCTCTTCCTGCTTCTGCGGGAAGCATTTTCCCTTGTTGATTTTTGCAAATATTTTGGTGTTAACCAAGACAAATCCATCATCTTCCCCATTTGGATGTAAATTCCCTGAATAAATGCAAAGAACGTCTGTTATTGCTCTCAAGAGAACTGTTAATATGCACAATTTTCTTCTGAAGGTTTTGTGTAAGACTACATTTCTTCTCCAGTGACTCTGAATAAACACTTTTTTCCTTCCCAGATTGAACACCATCCCACCCCCCCCATATCTGGCTTATAAGAATATTTAAAGTTGCAAAGAAAACGTGTTTTTACTACGTTCAAAATAAAGAGGGAGACGACACCTCCACTCCACGCAGGTTTAAAGATCAGCCTTCCCCCAGCCTGCCTAGATAAAACCCACTAAAATCAGTGAGGTGTGCGCATACACTCCGCTGGTGCTGCTTCATTCTTAAATGTTCACAATTTTGGTAAAAACGAGCCATGACTGCACTGTTTTATTTTCTTTCCTGAGCATCCGCAGCCTGAGGCAATTTGGGGGGTGAGGGTTCTTTATAATACACCCTTGCCAAGCCCTAAAGACAAAGAAATCACCCTTCTGCATCTGGACTTGGAGATCATATGCCCTGGACGTGCGGTAGCGGACAACTTCTTACACTACCCTTCCAACTTCATTAATTAGTGATGTCTCTGAGCCTATTTATAGTAATTGCATCAACTGACGGAGTAATTGTAAACAGTGTAACTGCACGTTCTGGTGATTTTTTACTCACACAAATTATGTAAGTAATTTAATAAAAGTAATTATGTCAATGGTGAACAGACATTGAATTGCTTGGTTTCCTGCGCCTCCACTACAAACACAAACCTCAAAATGGAGTTAAAAGGATGTGAAGAAACTTTCAAGAATCCCAGTTCAACACCAAACCCGAGACGTGTCTTCATCCTTAGTGTTTTCCTGTTGGGATCTGCTGCGTAGCTGGCGCGACTTGGGCTGAGTGTTGCCAGCGCTGGTGAGCTAGGCACAACCAAACAGAACAGGAGTCCTGAAGGAAATTTAGCTGGGAGAAGCAGAACAGCAAGCCCGAACACCGGGATTTTTCCGGATGGACAGCAGGCGGTTGCACAAATTCTTTTTAGGCTTCGGAAAATCCCAGCAGCAATCCCTGCCTATGTGTTGTTCCTACATTTTGCTGGGTTTGTCACAGAATCTGCAAGGAATACTGTGAAATCAGTGTCTGACTACTTACGTGATCACACTCACACACATGGTTTTTTTCTATCAATCACAAGTGTCACAAAGAGCCACCTTTCTTTCCCTCCGGTCTGGAAGCATCTTAGAATGCCAGAAGCATTTTTATAAATGCCTGTTAATATGTGCTTTTTTGTTTACTTTCTGCATTTCTCTCAGCTTCTGCAGTGAAAAACAACAAGCAACTTTCACTTTTTTAGTTTCACTTTTAGACTGGAGTTACTGTAAAGTTTCAAATGCAGTTGTGGTATTTTTATCATTGAAAATCAGATGTTTTTTGATATTCTGGCCAGAAATATTTTCAATAAATATTGTTAGCACATTTGAAGCAAAATAAAAATGTATGTTTTCCTTTAATACAGACTTTCTAATGTAAGTTCCTCAGAAGATAAGAACGTTGATTAAAAGGTCTGGGGAGGAAGGCGGGAGAATGGGGTTTAATGCCGGTTGTGTCGCATACCGAGTCACTCAGAGGCAGGTCTCCAGCCAGGTTCCCCTGCCCGTGGATGTAAATTACACCCAGCACCGTGCATCGACATTTTTGTTGGGGTGAAAGGTGCTGTAGGCGTGGGCCGGGCTGGTGGCCGCGCTGCTGTCGGCCTGCTGAGGGCTACCTGCCTCCAGGGTCGCTGGATGTCTCGCCACCCAGATTCGCGTGGACTCCGAGAACAGCAGACACGGAGGTGTGAGTGGCAACCACCCGCCCTGCTGAAAACGGGTGTTGTGTGGACCTCGTTAAGGCCAAAATGGAGACCAAACTGTGGGCCAGCGGGAGACGTGGCTGCCTTCCTGCCATCCTACCCACATTTTGTTGCAGCCAGGCTAGCAAGGGCAGCGAGCTGAAGGGAAACTGCTTCAGCAGCTGGAAACAAGATCCCCCCCCCTGCAGGCTATGCGTCCATGTGCTTAGAGAAAGAAGGAGGTGCTCTGCTGGCTCCTGCTCCAGCTGTGTAGATGGCACAGCCTAGATCTTCAGGTTAGCACATCTGGTTTCAGCACATGGCATTCTAAAGCTTGCTACGCCACTGTTGCCCCGTGGTTACACCGGAGCCCCTACACTGAAAATCTGCAGTGTGTTCTGGTATGAGACTGGAGTAAGACTGCAACGATTCGGGCTTACCAGTTGACTGCATTATTTCTTTTTGTTTGTTTATTTTTAAAGTATAGTTGGGTTTAGCCCAGGTCTGGTAGCAATAAGAATCCAGTGATAAGGTTAGACTGGATCAGTTGATACTATATATGAAAGAGATTACCAACAGAATAAGAGATCTGTTTCCTCTCTGGTGCATCATTTAGGTTTTCCTGATGGCAAAGTCTTGGATGATCCATCCTGTCAGTTTATAAGGTAAGCAAAAATGAAGAGGGGCCTGTGCTGCTGCTGGGAGAAAACCGTAGGTTGTAGCTGTATAACACAGAATGAAGGGAAGGCACATAACTTGATGAAATTAGGATCCTGAGTGAAGGAGCAAAGGTAAACCTTACACTCTTCAGCAGAGGCTCTTTTTTGTGGTAAACTCTCTTTGTTTGTGTATGGCTTGGAAGGAGAGCAATGCCTGAGGCCTTCCAACTGCAAAAATAGAGTACTATAGGAACTGAGCATATGTTGTACAAAAGCTGTTATTTAATTTGTTTTGAAATGGCACAGTATAGTAGGTGCAAAACGAGGCTTGGGGCAAGTGGCACCAGTGCCTCGGACACCAGCAGCACCGCGCGTCAAGTGGGCTGCCCAGGCACGGTGGGCTCGGTGGAGCTCTGGGTGCAGCGCACCCCCATGAAAACTAGCCTCTTTCCACCCAAAGACCTACGTCATCGCGCAGACTGATTTGATTTCCTTTTTTCTTTTTAAAGGGCAGTACTGAGAGGGAGAAGCGTTCGCTGCATCCGCAGCTCCATCTTCGTAACCCGTCACAGAGTATTGACAATATGGTGGGGTATCGACATTGTGTGCTATCAGCGTATCTGGAGCAGCACATCCTTTCCACCTACCCTCGTCTCGCAGGAGATTGCCTGATTTCTTGCCTTTATTTTATTGCTAGCATCTAGTATTTCAAAGGCAATCGTGGTGTTTATTTATTTATTTAAAACACGGTGTGATAAAAATATTAGACAAATTTGATTAATAACAGAGGATAGGACAAATAAATGTAAACACAGGCAAACAAGTTTATATTCTTAAGTGATTCATTTAAGCATACTAATATGTCAAGAAACAGCAACATGCCTTTCAAAATGATAAAGTAAACCCTATTCACAAAAGAAGTGATTTGCTTTGTGTACCTGGTTTACCTAGCAGGGTGTGGTTACTATAATGTATGCCCGGCTGGCAAGCGGACCGGCTTTTGTTCTGCAGCTGCTTTTAACAGTGTCCTCCGACGGAGGTGCACCTTTGCACCGGTTTAACAGGGAATCCAGCCCGCTGCTTCTATCCCGGTTTTGCCCTTGTGAAGGCAGAGCGACTCCGGTGACGCTTCTACTCTAGATCTAGGCGGCTGCACCTGAAAGCAGAGCTTGGCCTATAAACCATAGTCGTGCAGCTGAGGGCAAGCACGTGCAGATGAGTTTAGCCACTTGCTTGCACCGTGCAGAACATAGCCATGTCCTGTAGACACCAAGTGCTTGTGTTTACTCTTTTTTTCACTGTCACGCCCCTGGGGAGTCCTGGTTCCCCCTTACGGCAGTCTTTCTCCCCTCTTGTTCTATTGACTCAGTACGTTGGAAGGAAATAATTTTGATTTACACCGGTTTAAATAAAAGGGTGGGCAGACTCTTGTCAAGTCTGCCGTCTGTAACATTCATCAATTTCTCCTTGCACTGGAAGGTATGTAAAGGAGATGTGTCTCCTTCTGCGGTCCTAGCTCACTAGTTGCAGATTTTCTTACATGTTTCCTTTATTAGGTTAACCCATTATTAACCCCATCGTGTAGATTTGCCGTCAACACACCTCACACACAAAAACCAATTTCCCATGTAGTCCACTATCATCTTATTAAAATCCAGTATTTTATATGCTTATAGCCTTCCCCCCCTCGAACCTTCTCCCAGCACTGGACTAACTGAATATTCTGGAGTGGAAACAATCTCTCCCTTCTTTTTTTGTTTTCCTTCACACTTACCCTGACGCTGTGGCAGCCCAGTGTAGGCTAGATGGTAAAGCTTGTCATTTCTCACCATATTTGCTTTACATCATCAGGCTCTGTGTCACTCCTTTCTGTATTAGTCAGTAGGAGGTGCCAAAAGATTGGCAAGAAAAGTAATTTTTTTCAGGCCAAGACAGAATTAATCACCTCCATTTTATCCCTTGCAACCCTTGTTCGCCACTGCTGTTCAACAGCTCGTCAAATTATGTTTGCGGTAAGGTTGTGCATACAACTAACGCTGTGCTCCTTCCTTGTGCCCATAAGTGCTGCCATTTAATTCGATTAAGCTACTCCTAAATCCCATCATTAGTTTTGAAAGAAGTTTGCTGGATCCTAACTGGAAGCAAGACTAAGCAGTTAAGTAGGTGACTGCTGTTGTTTAGACAACCTTGAAGAAGTCACTACGTTATTGTGAGCATTTCTGTCCAACAAACTTTGTGCATACTGTTTGAAAACGCATTCACAAAATGCTTTTTAGCAATAACTCTCGGAATTGCATGTAACTTTGCATCTGCATTCATTTGCATGCACTGGTTTTCCAGGGTTGGAAATGCTTCGGGGACCTGTGAAAATATTTCCTGAGGTACCCTGTAAATGTCAACCGACAACATTCGGAAACTTGTGGTTTGAGAGCCCAACCAGATAGGAACAGGACAGTCAAAAGCATGGAACAGGCTTATGCTCAGCTTCCTGCGCAGAGGGCACCTCAACGGTGGCTGGGTGCTCACTTTTCTTTGGTGATTTGAGCCTGAACTGGGTTTACACGGCAAGGTTAGCCTGAAAATTAGCCTCGGTGGCTAATTATAAAAAGGAGCTGGTGCAGCGGACCGGTGACACAAGTGAGCAGCAAACCAGGTCTGCGGCCAGAGTGACTCGCTGGTGGTGCTCGGCCCTGGGAGCTCTGCTCTGCAGGAACTACAAAGACAAACTGTGAAAATGAAAACAGCTTTAAAAGACAGGTGTCAAAGTGGAATTTTCTGTGCTTTCCTTTACTTCTCCCTTTAGTGAAGGGTGGTGAGTTATATAGAAAATGATACTTGGAAGACTCTTTCATACAGATTGTATTTAGATACCCTGGTGTCTTGCTGTGCACTCTCTCACACATGTAGAAGCAGCCATTAACTTTTGCAGTCACACTTCCAGTACTTTCATTATGTTCATTACTAATGATTGCACTTTCTGGATACGCTGGTGTTTGTAGCCCTGTTCTTTAATGTTTTATTACTTCAGTTTTGTGCTTCCCATATGTTTCCGGGGAGAATTCCCTTCTTTCTTTTACTAGTCTTGTTTCTGCTTGCTCTTTCTGTGTATGCCAATTAATAATGAAGGCTATGCCTGTGCTTCCCCTCCCTATGGCACGATGTGGTTTTCTCTAGCTCTCACTTTTTGTGAAAAGTAGGCCATCTACTGTTGCTTTCTAGTATGGATTACAGATCGCCCAGCAAATGGCCATATTATGTGTATAGCTTCAGAGGTGGACTTCACAAGTGCCTATTCTCCTAGATTTAGGCATTTCTTACTTTGCAGGCGTGCTGTGATGCAAAAGTCTCCATAGCAAACAGAAATCTTATTTCTTTTTTTCCTTCTTTTGAATAGTAACCAATATATTTGAGTCACGTGTTCAGCTGCTTTAAACTGAAGAGTTTTCCATTTTATAAAATAGAGAGTGTTCATTGTTCAGGTTTGTTAATCTAAGAGTTCTCCCCAAATGGAGCTTTTTCATGGTTCTACATCAAGTATCTTTCCCCTTTCCCATCCCCACTGAAGTAAGAGGGCAGGCGATGATGACCAGCTAACGATTTAGAAAAATATTAGTGGCAGTTCTTGTCAGTTTAGCACATTTATGTTGTATGGTGGTTGTTGGTTTGTTGGGTCTTTTTTTTTTTCTTCAGTGTGGTTATGAACAGAAAAGTGACTTTAAAAATTGAATCTTGGTAGTACACATATCTATTCTCCATATGTCTTCTGAGTCATATCTGGATAGTATACTGACGAAAACAAGCTCTAGTGTTGTCAGCACTGTAGAACACAAAGAGCCGTGAAAAGGGAGCTGGCCCATCATCTGCCTGTTGTACCACCAGGTCAGCAGTTGGGTTCTGATTCCTCGGTTATTTTTGGAGATGCTACAGAAACTGAGCATTAAGAGTGCCTAACTTCTTGTTGGAGGTGAAATGGCTGTGGGAGCAATAGTTTGGACTTCAGATTGATGGGGATATTATTGTTAGATTAGAATCAGATGCAGCCGAAGACAGCTTTTCTGGTCTGTACTTCTGGGTCAAAGTTGGATATTTCTTCCTTTCCTTCCTGTGAAAACTGGCTGAGAGACTTGTCATGCAACATTATTATTGGAAAAAGTTTCCTTTACTTAGTCACCTATTAGTCTTAAGTCTGTAATAAAATATTTACTACTTGGCTTGTTAAGAATAAAGCATGAGTATAATCACTTTATTATGCTCAGTTCATTTTTTGTTCACTTGCAATCATACATGATTTCTCAGTGCCTTGCCTCTCTTTATGTTTCATTAAAATTTTTTATTCCAGTTTCAGGTAATGGCAATTTTCAGGGATATTCCCTTTTCTCAATTAGAAATACAGGTATGAGCGTAGTTCCTCTGGGGAGTGATTTTTTTAAATATACCTACTTTACATAAGCAAAATTACAGAACAATTCCATCTTCTTGAGTATCTGACTCTTTAAATTGGTCACTAACAGAGAGGCAGTCTTGCACTGGGTGTGAGTGCTGTGCAAAAGAAAAGGAAAAACAAAGTGGGTAAAAGTACTTTTGCCAGCTCCAAGAATGATAAAGCAAGGTGGATCCTTAGTGCTTTATGGGTAGAAATGTAAGACAAGTAGAGGCAACCCACTTTTCTTAAACAAGACAATTAGGGAACCAGCTAAATCGCTGGGGGGTGCCTATGAATAAGTAAAGCATCCATCCTTACTGATCTATCACTTGTCAGATGTTGTTTTATTTGAATGGGCAGAGGCCAACGTCTGCTTATACCCCCCCTCTCTTCCCAAATGTAGCTGGAGAGCAGGGCTCAACTCTTAGGGCGAGGTGCTGGAAGGCCGCAGTGGCAACACACCAGCTAAGTGCCATTTTGGAGCTGTGACAAATGACTTCTTGACAGACATGTAGGAGCTACCTGATTACATGGGAAGGGGCATTAAAATTAACCTCAAATGCCCTAAATCTCAATATAGTAAGCTAACACACACACTGTCCTCTGAGGTGCCAGTGCCTTCTAGAGGTCAAGAATGAAGCTGAAGGCATTTACTCTGGGTTAGAAGAAATGTAATTCTGGAGGATTTTGGACAGAACCGAGAAACATTTTTAACGTTTCTAATAGAAATGACGAAGTAGTCAATGACAATGTCTAAATGGTCCATCTCTAGTTCTTAGACTTAGCGAAATGAATATCATGAGCTGATTACAGGAGCTGCTTCTTCAGCCTGCTTTAAACACGGGTGTAAATCCTGTACCAGTTCATACTGCACAAGTTCCTTTGACTACGCTAGTGGAGGGGATAAAAACATTCAGCTGAAGTAGATATGTATTAAACCTCTTTTCACACTGCCAGAGGTTGCTTCTGTGGCAAATCGTGTGATTTTTTTGACCTCGGGTCCCTCTTGATTTCACCAGCGATAGAGGCGGCGTTGCTGTTTAGATGCGCAGTTTTAGGTACTCCTGATAACACTTCAACATCTTTTTGTAGAAAAGTGCTCACGCGATTCTGCTGAGCTGAATTTTCCTGCAGTTTTGCAGACAGCGTTCACCTTTGCTCCTCACCTAAATTCCCATCTAAATCCCCACGTTTCAGAGGCAGCCAGACATTGTCATAATATAGTCTGTACAACCTCTACCATCTGTAAATAGATAGGCAAGTAGGCAGGTAGGTAGATAGACAGGGCTTCTTCTAGCGTCAGTCACTGAGACGGCAAGTGCTTCTCTGCAAAGTCTGCTTTATTTAGCTGACATAACAGGAGCTGATCTGTACGTAGCTGTGCCAAGGAAGGATCATCTTGTCTGCACATTTCTCCCAGCCTCTGCCTTTGCTTGAGGATATTGAGGGCTGGTGATAATGCGGTAGAAATTGTATCTTGCCAAAAAAGCTTTGAAACCTTGCCCTATAAACCATGGTCCATTTTTTTTTTCTCTCATAATAGTTCCTCTGGAATTCCCCAGTAAGAAAACATACTCTTAGCCTTCCCGGTGACATTTTAGTTGTACTTGGCAACCACACAGTTCACAAGTATTTTGGCTAATATTCCAGCCCAGCTGGCTATTTCTCTCCCTCTAGTGCACAAATATTGATATCTACTCTTCTGGTCTTCCTCAGACAAAGCTGGTATTATCAGAAAATCACTCTTTTTTTTTTACTGCCTTACTAAAGTGTCAGAATTCAGAGATTCTCAGGCTTTTTTACATGCTGTAGGCTACTCTAGAAATAGTGGTTTTTTTCAGCAGTTTCTAAAAGCCTCAGGGCCATCCTGTCTTCTATTTTCAGTTTCCTCTCCAGGTTTTAGGGATTACTCTAAACCTACAAAAGAATATGCTGCTTTTATTTTTTCTTTTTTCCTTGTAGCTAGCGATTCACTACTGTTTGAAAAGGCAGGGGATATTTTGTGAGTATTTACTCTACTCTGTAAGGTTCTGGTCAGGCAAATGTAGTTCCATTGGCTTTGACTTTCCCAAAGAGCAACGGCCTGTAGATTTCCCTGAACCCGTGGCATCTGTGCTTTCTTCCACAGGATAAATATCTTGAGATTTTTGTTTCTGTAACTGGATGACATATTGGGATGCCCATTGTTATTAAAACTTCCCGTAGGACAAGGTCATGCCTGGCTTTGGAGTAATCTACCCCAATACTCTATCAGCAGAAATCTTGTGTGAGGAACGAGTCATAAAAGCTTCACATGGTTTCATATAAGAGAAGAAAGGAAGAGGACTGTTTTATGTGGAAAGTAGCAATACCAAGAATATTATTTGCTTTACAAGAAACATTTTCAGGTAATTTGGTCCACTACACAATACTTTTTTATGGGTGTTGGAAAGGCCCTGTCATTCTGTATTCCTTTCCTTTCTGATACAGACTGTGGAGAATGACCTCAGGGTTACTGTGGGCAACAGTGAAACACACAAAAGATTCATTTGTAGAGTAAGTGTCTTCCACTGGTCTCATTTCACAGGAGAGCAGCACGACACACGCCAGCTACTTCCCTTTGCATGGGGAAGATACTCTCCACTTGCAGTTATCTCCTGTGCTCTCTGAATTAGTAATGGTGATGTGGGCGCTGATTCAGGGAAATACTTGTGTACTTGCGTACCTTAAGGAAACACTTAAACCTTCTTGACCTCCTTTTGATCAAGCACGTGTGCTGAGTACAGAAGTACAAAAGGCTCTGGCCTTCCTCAATTAGCCTCTTGTGTTGGAAGTGGGGGACATATTGCCATTACCAAAAGATTAACTTCAAAATTGAAAGTATTGGCCAAATGGAGAAATCTGAAAATAAGCATTATTTGCAAGAAGAAAGCTCTGCCCGGGTACACATGAAATACCATATATCAGGGAAACATATCTGCCTGCCTGATGGCTTTGGGAAAGTGGTTTCACAGAATCACAGAATCACAGAATGGTAGGGGTTGGAAGGGAACTCTGTGGGTCATCTAGTCCAACCCTCCTGCCGAAGCAGGGTTACCTACAGAAGGCTGCACAGGACCTTGTCCAGGCGGGTCTTGAATATCTCCAGAGAAGGAGACTCCACAGCCTCCCTGGGCAGCCTGTTCCAGGGCTCCGTCACCCTCAGAGGGAAGAAGTTCTTCCTCATGTTCAGAC
>Ga0065711_1050140_pt1 | contig 10967 bp, 6 predicted proteins | sample Hoacrofraction12_FD_59098 | JGI IMG/M metagenome (GOLD analysis project Ga0065711, IMG submission 59098) | Hoatzin crop microbial communities from Cojedes, Venezuela - Epithelial fraction 12 v2 (version 2) | ecosystem: Host-associated > Birds > Digestive system > Esophagus > Crop | place... | reverse complement strand
GGGGAGAGGAAAGAAATAAAGAGTATCTTCAAACAACACTGGTAGATGCAAATGTGATTTTTACTGCTTCCTGCATTGCTCATTTCGATGCTGTGTTCATTCCCATGTCTGTCAATACCATTTAAGTAGCATTTGGTATCAAAAAGCTTTAAGGGAGATGCCACGAAACGGGCAGGCTCAGAGATGTCTCACAGCCCAAGGCAAGACAGCGCAAAGGAGACCGATGAGAAGGAGAACCAACTTGCACAGAGGTCACAGCTCAGAGCTACAGGCATCTCCATAATGAAGGGCACAGGCACGCAGAAAGGAAAGAGAAAGGGAGGGGAGCAGCACCAGCCCAGTGCAGCAAAATACCGCCAGCCCTGCTGTGCCTGCTCAATGAACAGGCAGAAGCACTGAACTCCACCAGCTCTGTTTTGAAAGGGTAGCTGGCTTTTCACTGCGCCCACGATGCTGACAACCTTCTCGTCTGTCTGCCTGTCTATGCACTCACACACCCCTCCATGTCTGCAAGCAAGGTCCTCCTCAGGGGCAGGAGTCAGAAGCACGGCTCCCAGGTGGGAGAGGGATGGTTCATCTGCCTTCACTAATACACAGGCTGTCCTGACAGTCTATTTGTACTCTGCAGAGGTTTGGGTTTGCTACGACCATCTTTGATTAGGTTGGGTTTTTTTTTTCCTATACCATTTCCTTCAAATGTGTGCGTAGGTTTGGATTTTACAGAAGCTGATGACAAGTCAACAACCGCAGGTGATAAAGCCTGAACTTTCTTTCTGCTTTCAGAAAGAAAAAATATATCGTTGATAACATGACTATCTTGTAGAGGATAGGAATGATTTGCAACTACACTGAGCTTTGAATGCAACCAAATTAGGTACCCAGCTGCTATACAAAAATTGACTCAGAATAATTACATTCCTACTCCAAAAAGAAGAGAAAATGATTATTTGAACATATATCCAGATGTGGAGGTGACTGAAGTTACTTTGTGTCACTGAATATTTTTTAATAGTCAATATTTTAATGTATATGCGTACCAGAATCTCTCCAATATTTACCATTCAACCGTTCTTGGCCAGAAATACTTCATATATGCAAAAGCTATAAAAACAAGTTAAAAGGCAATCTGTTCAAGTTTCCATTGAAAATGTTGCACAATTTCCAGTTTTCCTGACTATTTACCCATCTAAACATGAGACAGACAAGATAACATTGGCTCAAAACACAAACACTGAATGAGATAAGACACACTGTCATCAGACTTCTAAAAAATTTTCAAGGGATATTACTTCACGCTGTGCCTTTTGATTTTAACCTGATTTTTTTTTCCTCTGTTTAGCAAAAGTGGGTCAGTTATAGGGCAATTTTTGTTCAAAAATAAACACACACATCCGGACATGAATACGTACGTTCTATTTCTTCTCAGAGATTTTTCCTCCCTTTTCCAGGGACCATGTGGCTGCAGCCCAGCCAACCAATTAAAACAAAGATCTAAAATGACATTTGGCAAACACATAACTAGGGTTTTTATAAAACAGTGATAATACTAAGAACAAATACATTGACTATGAACTACACCCTAAGAAAGCAAAAGTAAAGTTTCTGATAATCGATATGCTTTTCAGAAGAATTACCTGTGAGCTTAAAATCACCTTGAAGCTTATAAATGTCTTGTAAGATTGTTTGTACGATCAAGCCTATCTAATAAGGGCAAAGTGCGTGGTGACCACTGTCAAATTAATTGTTCAGTCACGAACCAGCAAGTAAAAGGCATTACCTCTGTTATGCTCCGTTGCATACAGTTACATCTTGGATAACTGCCCCATGAGAGTTTATGGATTCTACATGACCCCTGTCGAAACTCAATTGACTTCTTCCGTGCAAATTCTATTAGAATTGGTCCCTGCATCACTGCCCACAACAATCAAGAGCAGAAAGACTGATTTATGTAGAAGCATTTTTTTTTAGTCTAGCTTAACAGAATATGAAATAGAAGAGGTTATGAGATGGCTGTTAAAAAAAAAAAAGTCAACTGCACCCCATTCTACATCTCAAATTAGTACAGAAATTTTAAATCTCTAATTTAAAAAACTGGAAATGCTTCAGGAACAAGGGGGAGGGGAAAGGAAAAAGAGTTTTGTCTGAGTATTGGCCTTTCAAAAAGTACCCGGATCCACAGAAAAAAATCGTAAACAACTAATATAGTGCACAAATGTAACTGTCCAAATGTTCTGAAGTTTACCTATAGCAAGAAGCATTACTTTTGCAGAATTTAAAAGTTCCTAATAGAAGCAAAACTGAAGAAATCATTGAGAAAATTTATGCTATTTATTAGCAAGTTTAAAGATCTAGGTTAACACTTTTTCAGAGACTTGGAAACCCCAAACAAAGAGACCATAATTCTTCCTTCATTTTCTTAAAGTTATTGACATTCCTCAGCTATAAATATTTAGCACTGTTCAACTATTCAGCTCAGCTCATAATTTTCAGACAGTAAAACTGACGATCAACCTAAAATCTTCATAACATAAAACATCTCATAACATAGAACACTGGTACCACAAAGGCACTAATCGAACTATAGGTATTTCTTTTCCATTATTATCATTTTACTCCTGAATTTCTACAGTTTAGATCCTCCTACAAAGAAGGATCCAAGTAGCTTTATGTATAGAACTACTGTCACAATTATAAAAGTCTGAATAAAATCTGCTGGAAATAATTATCAAATGATGAGCAGTACATGCTTACAAAAAAGAAAGAGGTAAATTTATTTAGCTGAATATACTTGTGATACTTGGGACAATGAAAGCAAGAAAAACACCAGCTATCAATTTTTTCGTGGAAACAAAAGAATGACTGAAAATAACCTATCACCATACTAAAAGTTCAGGAGGTTACGATAAAGATTGTAAGAGTCAGGATGGGCCCAGTCTCAGGAACGTTTACGCTTATAGAAAACAGAAGGGCAACCTAATACAAAGTGCAAGAGATACGCAGACTATATCAAAAACATTTAACCTTTGCTAGTTTAAATGGCTTCAGAGACTATTTGAAGCCATGCAAAGATATTCAGATTTCAAAGAGTGAGATACTTTAAACACTTGCTCCAAGCAGCCAATGTAGAACCTGAAGGGAGCACTTTGAAAAGTCCCAACCATAGGAATGATGTACCTGCAGTGCACGGGTCAGAAAACCTGCAAATCCAACTGAGCTGACATTGAGAGCGTATAGGCTGTCTTCACTATCCTGACAGCAGAACCCCTCTGCTGGTTTGTTTTAAATGGACACATCCTTCCAGTAAATACATTAGCTACATCACAATTGTAACCAGAGAGCAACCAATCTCCCTCAGATTATAGAAAAATCCACACAGTTCATTGACCATGTAATTATCTTTACTGCCATCATCCCGACCACTAAAAGCCAAGATGCATCCCTCAACCAGGCTGGGGTGTCACAAAGCCACATATTCACAGCAAGTTTTTCTTTAAGAAAAATCTTACAGGTTTGTAGTCAAAATTTGCAGGACCTATATGAATGTGAGCATACCCGTCTCAAGAATTCAACATTTAGCCTTGCCTCAGTAGCACACAGATGCTTAACTGCAAAAAAGATCTTGGAAGATCTGACAATATCAGCTAGTCACTGTCCTTTGGCTACCTAGACAGAAAGTGCTCTTCTTTCAATACTTTCTTGGACAACAAACTTCTCTTCCCTTGCTCCTTCTCATGATGAGCGATCTGTACAGGCATTTGCATCTCACCCATCCAAGCTTGTAGCACACCATCCATCACAGCAAAGCTGCAGCACACATGGGCAATCAGACTGCTGGCCAACGCGCCGTGCCACCCCACTCACACTAAAGCACACACACGCCTCCAGGCTAATTTCTCCACCTAATGCTTCATCTCAGCAATTTCAAATTGTGCATCCTGACAGCTCTGCGGGCCACAGAGGGGCGTGGCACACTCTGAGCCTGGCAGAAGACGCCTTCACATGGTATCACTGTATTTCCTTCTGTAAACTTAATTAACAAAGCAGACGTTTGTGTTCCAAAACACAAGCTATACTCTAAGAAGAAAAATACTTAGGAAAAAAAAAAATCTTTCAAAATGTAAATAAAATTATAAGGGCCTTAAAGTAAAGGAGGATTTAAGAAAAGGCCCTACATGGGCATGAATTTCAATCCATGCAAGGTACAGTTACTGAGACCAACTGGGACTGAGATTAGAACAAGAAACCATGAAAAAGCTTGCATGTCTGGACATCTTCAGAGTGCTTTAAGTATCATGGATGGACCATTCTTAAAAAAATAACTGCAACAGACATCTGCCATACATGTAAAATAAGTGACAACAACAAAAAAATCAATTTGGATTTTTATTTTAAATCTGCCTCACCGAGAATATTTATGTGGAGTTATTAACTGCACTTACAAAATACACTGCTACCAGGCCTTTGGCACACAAAATATTTAATACATATGCAAAACTTACTACCTAAATCGAAATAAAAAATAAAATACATCTCCTAAAAACAAGCTAAGACCATATGGCAGAAAAAACACCCAGTGTCTCCATATGACCATCATTACAATCGTTAAAAGAATTCAGAAATATTTTAGACTGCCTATGAATCTTGGAATTATATCCATTTACTTGGAACAGCTTACAGAATGATGATAGCAGTTGCAGGATGCCTAGAAAGAGTCTGACAAAATTTCTCACTTATAGTCACTACTGTATTTTAAATACTCTAAAGAGTGATTACAAGTTTAAACCTCGCTTTCAAGAAAACAATACTTGCTTAGGTGGATGAACTGTAGATATTTGACATCAGTTAGAAGTCAATCATTATATTCTCTCAAAGGTAGTTTTCTTAATGAAAGACATTAAAGGAATACTCAGTCTGAGCAAATTTATTGCCCAGGACTAAATACATTTCCCAGGATTAATGCAGTTAACTCGAAAAAGAATTATCGTTTTTTCCTACTATTGCGAGTATACTCTTGAAAATGTCTCCATTTGTAAAAACAGATGGCTTTTCATTGGAAAACACAGACAAACAGTCTCAAGTCTTTATTTTAATGCAGAACTATATTTGAAATAACAGTTGCATAGCAAAAAAAATTCTAGTCTTTGGATAGCAAAGTTTGCACCTACAAACTAAAGCCATCCTTTCTAAACCAAAAAATACTTGTGGAACCCCAAATCTCATCAGCCATCACTCAGTAGTATCAGGGCCACAGATACACAACCTGGTATTGTGTTAGCACCGCATGCTGATACCAAGGAGGCTGCATCATTGTATGAATACCGGAAAATCAGCTTCGCAGCTGAGTGCTGAAAACCCCACAATTTAACAATTAGAAACGAACCTAACAGCACCAAAAGATTGATCACAACTTTAACAGAAATGTTATTCTTAGCATTGTATACCATTTCGGTCAGTCTACACTATTTGAAATTTGAGCTTTATTCTTCTAAAACTACTTCACCCTTTGTCTTTTGCCCCTCCTGGAACCAAACCAATCCAGGTTTTGAGTTCAAGACACATACCTTAGGCAGTAATGTAATACCAGTGGGCCCTAAGTTTATTTCTACCAGTTATTCTTATCTTCAGTTTCCAAGACGTTCTGAATTTTGAGCAACCTTGAAAATGCACACCTATATTTGTCCACATTTAAAATGTATTGCTTATGCTCACAAGCAGACCTCTAACATAAACATCTACTCAAATGTATAAGCTAAAAAAGCCCGAAACCTAATCTTTATCTTTTATTGTGTTTGTTACATATACACAATACAAAAGAGTAATTGGAAACCATAGTCCAGCCATTTGTGGCTGTTCTGCAGCCTGCAGAAGCACCCAGGAGCCCTACTCAGCGCTGTACTGCAGGCACCCGGTGAACAGTGTAGCCCCACCGCTGTACCCTTACCAAAACAATACCCTGCTGGTTTCTTGTGAGGGAACCCACTTTTTCATAGCAGGAACACAAGAAAGAAAGAGCTCACTCCTCATGTGGTTCTGAAGAAATCAAAATTGTCTACTCTAGTCGGACAGTGCCCATAGTTCAGACCAGTAAAATCACTGCATGTGACAGACTACGAATACCAATGACTTGCAGCTATAAACATGTCTGGGAGGGTTCCTTGTATTCTTTGAATAAATTTGCACATTTTCTCATTGATATGATTGTTCTATAGGAGAGGACAACCATAGCATCATCTTGGATAATAATTCTACTAGCTTTAAAATAAGACGCATACAAACTACCACAAAAATTCATATTAAAAAAAATACCCTAAAAATTCATAACTGACTCTTGCAAAAAAGGATCCATGCAACATCAGATACAGCTAAGGAAGCTGTAAAATAAACACAAATTAAGACACAGACCCAGGACAATTTGCAAATCATGAAGCCCAGATCCAACATCTAACTGAAGTAAACTCCAGGGTTTATATCCTAACTAAGCAGAAACAAAGCAGGGTTTGTTCTGTTTCTTGTTTAGTATTAGCTACACACACAGTTTCTGGATAAAAAGGGGAAGCTTTGGGCTTTTAACCACACCTTGCCGATGGGAACAAGCAGTAGAATGAGCAGAACAAAGCCATCGAGCTCACCCTGCCTTTGGGCCACCAGCTGCTGCTGGGCTGCAAAGCCCCAGCCATGATGCATATCCTGGTTCTTTAGTTCCACTTAGTTACAGCCCAATCCATGAGAAAGGTCTCCTTAGACCTCCCTGCAACCATTTCTTCTGTGTTGTCCCTGCATTAATCTACTGCAATGCATTTTTTCCCCAGTGTTATTCTTGAAGGCCAGCTGAAACTCCCTGTTATTTCAGGATACTGCAAGGGGCTGCTGAGTGGCACAGCTTGGTACGCGCGCTCTGCCTTCACTTCGACTGCCCTGGTTCCCAGACATTTCTGGGTGCAATTGCAGGCAACTGGAAGTCACTGCAGTGAGCCAAGACAGATGCAATGCTCACACTATTCTTCGAAAGACAAGCAGCAGAATTAGCCTTCCCCTGTCAGTCGCTCAATCCTAAAATAACACAGCACGGTGGAACGGCACACGGTTGAAGTGTACGCTGCAGCCCTGAAACTTCCAGTTAAGATATTAGCAGGGTGGGGAGGGGAGGTTTGTGCATCTTTAAGGCACACCTTTAAAGGACGCAAGAAACAGAAGGATGCATAGTGTAGCAGGAGGTCAGTACTGTACTCTGCCTTTTTTATTTTGTTTGGGTTTTTTTTGGGTTTTGTGGGTTTTTTTTAAAACAGAGTATGATCTGGAGTGCCACTAGGCAGCTTGTTAGAGGGGGCATTCTGACGGCTCCACGTGGGGTGGCATCCTGTTGCTTAATAAAATGGGTCCATTCTCCTGGTGATCGGAAAGCAAGCTCACCTGCCCTCTGCAGAGGCAAACAGTGACAGCAGTACCCACCACGTAGTGCCCTTAGCTTTCAGTTCTTACACTCACGCTTCTGCAGACCCTTGCCCCACAAAAAAAGTTACCTTAAAAAAGCCAGGCACATTGCCTTTTAAGAGCATATTTCATAATGTTCACAAACAAGACTGCTTTTGCATTATTTTAGCAACTAATAACAGCTCAGCAATACTCTCCCCCTTATAACTTGCTAGTTAGTGACAACGTCCCTCATCAGAATTGTTACTGGGTTTTTGTTGTTTGGTTTTTCAGCAGAATAGGGTTGGTTGCTTGTTACCACAGAACAGCTGAAGAATACGTGATGTCAAGTCGGCTCTTGTTTTATGACGCAAACTAGTCTGAGGAAAATGTCCCTGTAGGATTAAAAATAGTCCTGAGTTGCAAACCTAAAAGTAAATAAAAGCTCTGTCCTACTCTATGGCATGCTAGCATTTCTTTTTTCTTCACCTAGTATGTATGACAACCATGAAGAAAGACTATCTTTTAACTAGAAATGACACTGAATTGACTCTGGCAGAAGTTAAGACAGCAGAAAGAAAAACATCTGGCAAAGTATTTTTTTATCAAATAAATCTTTCCTCCTGCAAGTGTGTGTCACATGATCAGATAACTGCTCCACTATACTCTGTATGCTTTAAATTAATTCTGAGCCACCACAACCATTTGACAGAAAATTCTATGATCGCAGAAATGATCACAGAGACGCATGATGTAAAACATATTCAGTTACTCATAGCAACTGCAGCTGATATATATAGATTTTGTGCACAGCCTGTTACAACTGAACGTGGAAGACTGCAATACCACCTAATATTTTCTTAATAAAAACCACATTTCAGATTTTTTTTTTTCAGGTCACAGGTACACTTGTTTTCGATATAAAAGCATATGTAAATTTTATATTCTAGATCATATATTCAAAATAGATTTTTTTTGTTTTTAAGCAGAATCTGCACAGCTTTTTCAGAGCTTGACTCAACCTTCATGTTTTCAGTTCTTTATAGTCATTTTGTTTCTCATTAGCAATTTCTTTTTTTGGCTGGCAGAGTAATCATCAAACGCATGAAGCACCAATAGCCAGACCAAGCAAATAATTATTTCTTAGGCATGTACAGAGCTTTAGATTATAGCTAGTGTCAGAAGAAGTAGTTTTAAACACTTCAGCGTTACAAATAAGGGACTGGTTCCCAATTTAAGACCTCTAAAGTTGAGCATCTTCTAGCCACGTCGTGGCCCATATTCATTGTTCACATTCTGCTAGACAATTCCAAACAAAACAGGTCTATCATTTGAAGACAACTTTGGATTTCATTGTTGAATATGCTTCCTCGTCTGCCAGAAAGATAACCATGAGCACAGAGAGTATGTTTACACCTGGGGGAGAACCTGCAGATTAAAGTCAGTGAGTGTCTGAACACAAGGAATCAACCCCAGCTCACACAATCAGCATGACTGGATTCCCTCCTCATCTTTCTGTTTTGAAATTTCTGTTCCTTCCCCAGCTGAGTTGGGTTTGGTGAGTAATCCTGCAGATCTAACCTCCAGAAAAATTTTAGCTGTCCAGTGTCATAGGATCACAAGGAAGGAACAAAGAGTTTTACATACAACTGCATCAACAGTAACAAAGATAGCAAATGAAGATTTTGATGTTATTACAAAAAAAAGGGGGGGGGGGACACAACACACATCTGAAGATATAAATAGATAATTGCTTTCATTACTGAAAATCTCAGCATTTGGCTATTTAATTTACAAACATTCAGAGAAACAGTCTGTCTAATGTCTTTTGGTAACAAGAGTGATCCACATCTTTTATCACAAAATGTTACACAGAACAGTTCACAGGAGCACGAAAAAAAAAACAACCAGAACTTCCTTGTACATACACTGTACATAAATGAGGCTTTAAAATTAAAACTTAATTTTCTAAGAATCAAAATCGAAATCCAGAGTCGAAGTTTTAATCTGAAGTAACTTGAGCAAAGGAATTGTTTAATAATCCTACAGTTCGGAAAAATGCTACAGTCTTACTGTTTCAGGTCTTCTGCAAATAATAGAGGAAGAATTTACAATGGAAAAGCAAAAAGTTAAAGGGGTTAAATAAAAATGCAATACCAAAATCTATGGAGATCTAAAGGATTTATTTTTCTTGTGCCAGGCATGTGAAATGCACATCTTACCAGTCCTGTAACAGATGTTCTGAGTTCTCATGTACTCTTAAAAGTATAATTTCCTAATTCACCGCAGCATCTGATGGAAATGAAATCGCAAGAGTAAGCATTCATTTCCCGAAACTTGAGTTCAAATCCTCATTAGGTCACAAATGAAGTAAAATAGCTCAATGCTACATGATGCTGTCTCTCTTGCGCCTTACGCCCAACGTCTATCCACTTCAACAGGGGTGGATACACTTCCACACCTCCTGAGGTCAGACCTTGTGTTCACAGTGAAAAGAGAGCTACAAACATAACGCTCACTGAAAAATCTGCTTGCAACTGAAAAAGCATCTCCAAAATAGAGTGTAGCTTCAAATTTCAGATTAGCTGAGGCATGAGGAAGGCATCTGTTGTAGCGCACCAGCTCCCATTCTCTTTGAAAGAGATATACAAACTGCATTCTGGTTGCCTAAAAAACAAAACCAAAGTATCATCAAGCTGTAGTTAATTTCATTTTGGTGGGTTTCACTTGTTTTTCTTGCTGCTGGACTTTTTGCAAGTGGGTAGACAGACTTCATTTATTATTTTACTTTTTTTTTTTTTTCACTTTTCTATCTGTATACACACACAGAGAAATTCAACACATGTCAAGAAAGATGGAGCTGTCTAAGTCTAATGTCCTACAGCCCTAAGTAACAGATCAGTCACCAGCACAACTGAGGAAAAAAAAATCCCACAGAACTATTGAAATCAATAATCTTACTACTTATCTAGAGAAACTGTAATTGAGATAAGAGATTAAAATATTTGCAACTAGGAAAACATTAGGCTTCACATCAAGAGCAGTTCTACCAAAACTGTCACAGCTTTTGGTTAAACCCTCATAGTATCTAAAGATGTGTCTGCTAATGGGACAGGTCGCTTTACTATACGCACAATATACTAAGTATATCCCATATGTAGTAACAACATACTGACAGTGGTGGAATACTTTTCCCAACACAGTCTGTTTGCATTGTGCATTTCTGATGTGATTAAAAGCACTCAAATGGTTCAAAGCCATAAATGTGAGTACCATATGTAAATATTCAGTCTTCCCCACACAAAGGGAAAAGGGTGACTTTTGACTTCTGATAGCTTTCTACGATGACATGACTGGCTGGGTAGATGAGGGGAGAGCCGTGGATGTTGTCTACCTTGACTTCAGCAAGGCTTCTGACACAGTCTCCCACAACATCCTCCTAGGGGAGCTCAGGAAGTGTGGGCTGGATGAGTGGTCGGTGAAGTGGATAGAGAACTGGCTGAATGGCAGAACTCAGAGGGTTGTCATCAGCGGCGCTGAGTCTAGTTGGAGGCTGG
>Ga0065711_1009501_pt1 | contig 10967 bp, 6 predicted proteins | sample Hoacrofraction12_FD_59098 | JGI IMG/M metagenome (GOLD analysis project Ga0065711, IMG submission 59098) | Hoatzin crop microbial communities from Cojedes, Venezuela - Epithelial fraction 12 v2 (version 2) | ecosystem: Host-associated > Birds > Digestive system > Esophagus > Crop | place... | reverse complement strand
TGGAGATATTCAAGCCCCGCCTGGACAAGGTCCTGTGCAGCCTGCTGTAGGTGACCCTGCTTCAGCAGGGGGGTTGGACTAGATGACCCACAGAGGTCCCTTCCAACCCCTACCATTCTATGATTCTATGATTCTATGAAAGTCATTGTCAGCCTGAGTATTCTCCAACTGTGAACAATCCATCAAGAAAGAAGACAATGCTTGTGGAAACCTGCAGCTGCATATTTTTGTGGGATGAAAGGGAGATTCAAGATTAATCTGTGTAATAAAATTCAAGCAGAACTAGAGGATAATTTGGCCTTGATTTTAACTTCTCTAAATTTGGTGATGGCAATCTGCTGTGCAAAGTACTAAATCATATAAAAAAATTCAGCCTCAAATTCATGGAACCTAATTGAGGCATCCAAAGGCTCTTTTTAGAGACACTGAAAAGAGACTGGCACCTTCAGAGAGTGACTCAGTCCTCTTAAGTCCTGCAGCATGCTCTGAAGAGACCTGTCTTCAAAAATCAGTTAAGCAGGGCCCTCCATAGGAGTACAACCTCAGTTAAATATTTGAAGTTTGTGAAGCATGTCTGAGCTTAGAAGTTCTGTGGAGGACTTGGTGTTCCTTCTTCATGCAGCAGCCCTAAAAAGTCTATTTAAATTCTGGATCCTACTGTAAGACCTGAGGTCTTTTCTGCTCATAGGGCAGAACCATCTCCCAGGGACAATTATTGTTATCATTCAGGACAGAAAACACAGAGTTTTATAGTCAGAGAGCGTTAGTCTGTTGTTTACTCAAAGCTTTATGTCAGCTAACACCTGATACGGATGATTAATAAAAAGCAAAGAAAAGAATAAGACATTAGAAATCAATATTATCCTCATAGTTCTCCAAACTTCAGGCACAGGATATAATTTTATTGCTATTACAACAGTGTAAGAAGATATTACCCTTAGCACACATGGTTTTCATTAAGAAGTACTTGAAAGGTCAAGGTATGGTTTTTCCATTTACACTCTGTCACATTGGCAGGAGGAAAAAATGTCTTGATAATTGCTGAAATAAAGTCCAAGGCATTTTGTTTAAGGCCTAGAAGTGGAGGTTTCCATCTTCGTCATAATTTTTCTCAGTATTTGTGAGTTTCTCTATTTCAAGTTTCACCTTTCTTCTATTTTTAGAGATAATTGTTCTTTCCCTTTGGAGACTTAACAACCTTCTTTTCACTGAAAATAAAGCCTTCAAAATCAGCTGACCTCACTACTAGGCATTAGGTAATACTATTATAGATTCTGCCAGGCATTTACAGAAAATTATTTCCCATTGCGGATATTCTTTAAAAAGGTTTGTATCTGATCTTGGTCACAAGTTTAAAGATCCTATATTTGAGAGCTCTGTGGCAAAAGATATTTCAGCTTTCCTCTAGCATTTTGTTCCTCACATTTTTATGTATTTCCTGGAATATTATTACTATGTACAATATCCACTGCTTTCCCTTCATCTACCAAATCAATCATTTCTTTGTAGAAGGTTTTCTAGTTTATGTCGGCTCTTCAGGCAGAGGAAAGCCTTGAGCCTGAATGTTGCTGTTCTGTAAGTGAACACACTAACCATTCAGCTCTCAGGCAGAAGTTAGTCTCAGTACGTTTCTCTCAGGATGTATTTTAAAATAAAACACACTCTTGGACGTGGTCCCAGGTGATGGATTCCAGTAAGCAGCCGTTCCTGGAACTGTTATAGCCCTGCAGAAGGTTGAAGGTCTCGTTTCGATTTTGTCTCCATCAGCTTAAGCACAATGATTAAATGTTGCCCTCCTCAACTTGCCTGTTTTGACTGGCACGCCAGAACAGGAGTCTTCCCATGCACCCTTCAGGGACTCTGGGTGGCATAGGTGAGGGAGTCTATTTCAGGGCCCAAGCATCCTGACGTTAGGGCTTTGTGTATGTCAACAATAGTCACTAACTTCACACACATATAGCAATCTGCCACCTGAACCTTTCTAATCTTTAACAGTGACACTCATAAAGTATAAAACATGATAATAGTCCTTAACATTGATATCAGTCTTAATAGGTATTTCTTACAACAGTTTGTGAGGGTAAGGTTTTTCCTCCTTAGAGCAAGAGAACTGAAAGAAAAACATTCCCATTTACCAGATTTTTCAGACAGGTACTGTGGCCCAAGTATCCCACAGACAGAAGCAGTCAACAAAGAAATAATTGCTCGCAACTTAACATAGGAGATAGTACAAGCGAACAGAAGTTAAGGCTGAAAATTTCAGGCTTTACTCAGCTGTTTGCTAATGACAAACAGATTTTTCAGGTATTGATGTTGAAGACAACACTAAATATTTGTGTAAATATTGAGATAATTCATTTACTTTTGAAAGAATGTAAGATAAATAAGGTATTTAAACTTTCATGCCTCAGGGCATAACACTAATATTAACAGCCTGGGGTTGGAAAGTAATTTCCCTTATGGCAGGTTATTCCAAACTCTTCATTACAGGAAATATAACTTACTGATCTCTGTCAGGAACAGGTTACTGGACAAATGGACTACTTATCTGAACCCTTAAGATATTTCATGTCAGATTCAGAAACCATCCATTCATAATAAGGGGAGAACGCAGGATAATAAAGGAAATGCATATCTTCAATTACAGGCTTATCAAAAGCAGGTTAAAAATTTAATCTTAGATCCCAAAGCCTCACAGACCTACAGAAAACTCAGGACCATTTGTGTGATTAACCCCTGTAATGAAGTGGATAAAACTACAGGGAGTGCTAAAAAAATGCGGGTTTATGTTTCATTTATTACTTGAAATATGTATAAGAAAAAAATATGAGGGTGGTACATTTTAGCTCCCATAGGGTATAAATTTCAATTTTGACATTTAGTAGAAGGATATGAGAAAAGGTTAGATGTTAAATAAAATGCTGAGATATTTGTGAGTGGGACGAAGAAGATGGTACATGATGTAATGGGTTAATATAGTTCCAACAAGTTATCACAAATTAAACATTTTTTTAAATTAGTGTTTTTGTCACTGTATGCTCAGGATAAGCTGATATTCAGATACAGCTGCTGTATTTTTTTTAAATATTCTGTACCTTCAGGCTTTTAGTTATTAAATCATCCAAAGGCAAGCCACTCATCTAAAAGCACTCGATAAATTCAATCAAGAAGATATTTGAATGGTGATATAGTTTGAATATTAGCAATATTTTCTGTGTAATGTTCTGCTTAAAAGTCTCTTGAGGTGCAGTTACGTAAACCAGCTTCTGGCTTATCTCTTATTTCACAACTTAAAAAACAAACAAATAAACCTACAGCTTTCAGGGGCAAAACAGATAATGCTAGAATTTCCACAATAGGCTACGCTTTTTTTTTTTTTTTTAATTAAGAACATTGGAAAACACTAGATGAAATTAACTTTGTAGTTGTGGCACCAGATTTAATAATCTGCACATTTATTTGACACAGAGGAATTACTGGAAAGGTGTAAAGATGCAGGGATGCGGATTCTAGCTCTGCTATCTCTTGGATTCCCGGTCTGTCCCCTATGACACTGCCATGTGGTTTTCTTGCAGCCTTTGTCCTCTAGTTTTCTTCTAGAACTTTAATTTATTTCTGCATAAAAGTACAGCTTCAATAGGATGGTTATAAAGTGCTGTTGCATATTATTTACACAAACCCAGTCTTTTTGGGTGAAATTGGCTATTTGTGGAAGAAGGATATTTTCTACGGTATTTGTCATTAGTAAAGCCTCATTCTCCTATCTCAAAGTACAAACAGTCCTGATAAAATATTTTTTAAAACTTGCAATGAAAAATAATCTATTCTAATGATTTATTATTTTGAAAATTATAATGTTTCTTTCTCCATGTCTAACCTAAAAGTCTTCCTATTGCGTTGTAAGTCTGTTAGTTCTCCTTCTGTACATGATGGACTTGGCAAACCAATGATTCTCTTTCAATTCGCAGCAACCTCTTTTGATTTTGAAGACCATGCCTTGGACTCTCCAGAGTAAATGAGAAAACCAGGTTCTTCCAACGCTTGCCATAGGTCATATTTCTCTGATTTCTCTTTATTCTTGTTGTTTCTCTCTAAAGACTCCAGTTGTCCTTCATTTTTTTCTGAATCTAGTGCCTAAAATCGTACTGTAGATTAAAGAAGCAGAAATATTGTTTCCTGTGTTTACACTCTGTACTGCTGTTTACAACGTGTCTTATTTTCCTTATTCACAACAGTATATCGTTGATTCATGCTCAACTGCAACCTACTATAATCGCCAAATTTTCTTTTAACTTAATGCAGCTTGTGTATGGGTAATCATTCCACCGGACTCTCTGCTCATCGTTATGGAATTTGGATCACTGTAGTCTAATGCCATTCTCCAAAATGATGGCAGTCTTTACAACCATAGCAACATCTCCAAACTTAATAGGCGTATTCTCTATTCCATCATTCCATCATGTATATCTTATATATTCATATAAAACCATAAATTTTATAAATATATATATGCAAATATAGATGAATAAGGATTCCTTGAGGCATGTCACAGTTGAATACTTGGGACATTTAAACTTTCATAGCTTGTATAAGGTTATGTGATAAAGAGCTGGTCTCCACACAGACAAAGGAGCCCAGAGGAGTAATAGCAGCTGAGGGAAGCCAGATAATACAATGACTTGGCTCCTCTGTGGCTATTAAAGGAGTCAGAAGACTGTGAAAGTCTCCTCCTCACAACCATAAAGGAGCACAGAAGCATGATGGGAGGGTGTACACACACCTCAATAACCCGATCAGAGGCATGAGCCCTTGCACCAGCCCCTCAAGGGACAGCCAACACCACAAGTCAGTGGGGAGGCTCTCCGGGTTGCCCCACAGACTGGTGACACTGCCCAGGGGTATGGGGTTTGCTGTGGGGTGCAAGGAAGAGCATTTCAGTGTTGTGCAACTCTTGTGGGATGTTTAGGGGACAAAAGTCAGGGAAACGAGGGTGGTTTGAGGAGGATCGTGTGTGGAAAAATAGAGAGAGAGAAGGGTATGTAAGGAGCCAATTACACATAAACAGGTGCTGGTCTGTCGATGCCTGAGCCTGGTCAGTGCAGTCTATCTCATCTTCTCATTAAACTCCATTTCTAACTGTTTCCCTGGGTGCAGAGGTCCCTGGGCTGTGTGCTTGTGTGGGGAGGGTCTGAGTGCCAGTGGTGGGAGTGGACCAGGGGCGGGAGGCCCATGTGTCTGCTGTGCCAGCATGGGGTGGAAGGTGGGTGCGTTGTCAGTGAATGACCGTGGCCAGCACCAAGCTGGACGAGCTGGCAAGGGGGACATATGGCCTGGAGGGTGGTATGAGGGTGTCCCTAGAATTAAGACCACAGATGGCTTTGGCTAACAGAGGCACCAGCTGCCGAAACTGCAGTTTGACTGGGAGACCCATCTGTGAGTGTATGTGCATGCATCGGGAGAGTGAGGAACCAAGTCCAGCTACAGGATAGACCTCGATGGACGGGGTCTCTAAGCCCAGTTGCTGGAGGGATGCACTGGAGGTTGTATGGGGGCTTGTTTGTCCAGGGGCCAGCAAATAGGGACTCCAGGATTGTGTATACTGGGCAAAATGGGCATCTGATTCTGAAGGCATCCATGCTGTATATATTTTGTATATATTTTCCACTTAAGTATTTTCATCCTGATGCCAGCAAGAGGAACAGATGAGTCACTGTTGCCATTATTGTTTACACAAGTACCAAGTGGGTTTGTCTGTGTTGATGTGTGTCGCTGGTCACATGTATACGGATGTAACGTACTGAGTGTGCGTGTGTGCCCACGGGGAATGCATGCTTGGCCTTGCTGCTGGATGGACCTGGGGACATGCAGCTGCAGCAGCCTCGCCTCTGTTGGGCTGCAAGATCTGGCACACCCTAAGATCTTGCATGCTGTCCTTGGTTCTATCTCCTCTGTAATTTAATTCTTACGTATCTGTTGATCCTCGCTCTCCACTGGAAAATAAGGCCTGCAATCGTAAGGAACTTCAAAGAATCCTTTTGGAAATGTAGCTGATGCAGACACATTTGGCTGTATCTTTAGACAGTATGAATAGAAATATATGATTAAGATAACAACTGAGGAACAAATGCCTTTGGTTTTGTTGATAACTCTCTGGCACTGATTTTGCAGAATATGTACCAATGAATCAGAACGGCCAACAAAACTTTCCAGCTTGTCAATATATGTAAGAACTTCTGCCCAGTTGATATGCAAGAGGAGGAGTAGGGAGGGAGAGAACTACTGGAAAGAAGTGAACTGAAGACCTGAACAATGGAAAGAAATAAAGCTGATCTAATCTGGTTTTTTTCCATTTCATTGTATGTTTGTCTCTTTCTCCTTTCATGGATATGTGTTTGTATCTTTGTCACTAAAATCAATTATCAGTCTAGTAAATTTCTTTAGCTCATTTCAGTTTCCTAAATTAATCTGAAAAAAAAAAGATTGTAAATTACTGTTTTCAATCACTCTATGCCAATCAAAATAATTGTGAATTTACTGCAATTAACACCCAAACAAACTGCATTAGTTTTAACTAAGCTGAGTTCAGAGTCCTCTGAAACAGCTTTTTGGAACAAAGAAAGATAATAGACAGTAAAATGTTTCAGAGAGTCTACAGAGCTGGAGCATTTAAAAAGAAGGTTAGACAGTAATAGAGAGTTTTCATGGTGATTGAACCTATCCTCTAACCAATATGCAGATGTGTGTCTTCAAAGAGCTATAGACATAGTCATCTTATCTGAAGTTCTGATAATTGCATGAGTTTAGCTGAAATGTTTAACGATTTTTTGTGTGATTTGCTAAATTTTTAAAGTACTATCTTATCAAAGGCAAAATTTAATAAATAGGAAAATAAAATGGCTCTTATTAATCTGCAGCTGAAAATGTGCTCTTTTCAAGTTCTTTTTAACTTATAAACTGTGCAGAATCTTTACCGCATATTCAGAGTGTACTTATAATAGTAATTATATATTTATAGTATTAATTGTATAGTGTTTATAAACTAATTACATAGTTTCAAAGAAATGCAGCGATCAATACTAACAATGATTTACTATACTTGAGAAATGAATGAAACATTGCCTTCAGATACTGTAACATAACTTGTATATTTTGACTGAATATCTACTTCAGCAAGGTATACAAGGAATTTTTATATAAAACACTCCTGAAAGAGAAATTCAACATAAGTAACATGTATTCAGTTTAATAATAAACACAAGCTGCATTAAAAGAAAAAAAATCTCATTAGCTTTTTGAAAAAAATTTATGATGTATGTGACTAACTTTTCGGCTACAAAAGTACCAATTCTTCAGTATTAGAAATCACAGGATAATCCAAAGCATATTACATGTTTGGGTTTTTTTTTTTCATATGCGATCAATGTTAATAATAAAGGTTTCATTCAGTTACTAAAGAAACAAGCTGAATGTAAAAGATTAAAACATTTTATTGAAGGTTTTAGTAAATTCCTATACAGGGAAGCACAAGAAAAGACATAACAAGTCAAGCATTTTACTACTCCCAGAAAAACTGAACATTCAAAGCTTCTGCAATCAATTACTTCAAACCAAAATAACACACAATGCACTACTGTTTGAGATTTAAAAAAAAAAAACACACCACACAACAAAACAAACAAACAAACAAAAAAAACTTTACACATAAGTTGGTGTTTTAACTTGAAGATGTCACAGGTATTTGCTGATAGATGCCTGATGTTAAAGCAAACTTGGCAAAGCTTGTATGGGTGCTAGTACAACCACTGCAACTCTTCCTGGTTAAGCTTCACTACAGTGTTTTTCCATCTGAACATTTAGATCACTCTTGCTCTCTCTGGAGTGGTTTGCGCTCCGGAGGTAGCATTGGCTGTAACTTCTGCCAGCGGTGTGGAGGCCAGAGGATATGAGTAGCTCGAGCATGCAGAAGTCCAAGAGAAACCTGTAACCAAAATATAAATCAGAGAGATTATTAAATACTGCAAATAAAATGTGGAAAATACAAAACATGTAATGATTTGTTAGAGGAATGAGAGAATACAAAGCAGAGAACTTTCCAGGCATGAGGGTTGTCTCATTCATGTAGTGAGAGGAAAAGAGAAACTGCTTCAGTGACAATTTCTTTCTTTTTTGATAAAACATTTCATGGAACTCAAAACAGCTTGCTGAAATGCACTGGCTGTAACAAACATGAACTAGGAATGTTTTTTCAGATTCAAGAAAAACAGCTGGTAAAAACAGGTGAGGCATTCTATAATCTATTGAAAGCTTTTATTTATTGGTTATTCTGGGTACAGCAGAACAAGGTTCAAGTATCTATTCCAAATAAGTTAAACAGAACCTGTGTCTTGGATTTGAGCTATGTGCACTAACCACACTAGGATAGTGGCTTTTCTAAACATGCTGTGCTTTCTATTTATCACTGTCCTTCAAAACTCCATATTATCTCCAGACAAAAATGGGAATTACTGTGAATCATACATATTTTCCAGAGGATGAAAATGTATTTCTGATAGAATTATTTGAAACACATCTACAGATCAAATATTTTTGAAGTTCTAGGATGACTTACACTTTATTCATGTGTTTTGTAAACGTTTTATCATCTTATTGTTCATTACTGTTTTACTTCAATAATTTTTCTTCACAAATGTTTCACTTCAAAAAATCAAAATAAAAATCAATACTGATATTGCTTTCAAATAAATCACTTGTAGGTGGCATAGTTTAAAAACCTGCATTGCTCTGAAAATCTTAAGAAAATTATTAACAAGTCTGTTTTCAAATATGGTATGAAACGGCTAGATGAAGAATAACTGATGGTAGAACAGTCACATTTTCAGACTGAGATAATAAGACAGGCCTTCAATGTTCATATTTAACATTGAAATTAGGTAATTTGGTACGGAGTTAATCTCACTTCATTTGAAAAGACTGCAGGATAAATTATTTGTTTATACTTCTTCTGGAGAGAATAGCAAGTAACAATCTTTCCACCAAATATAAAGTATCCAATCTCAATAGAAAAGTTACAAACAGGACAAAACCAAGATTAGAAGTACTGGAATGTCTCTATATGTGATAAAATGAAGTAATTCAGACTCTTAAAGACAAAAAAGGGTCAGAAGTCTACCAAATTGTGCATGGCATGGGTAAAGAATGCATAGGCTTTATTTGCTATTAAGTCATCATTTCCTGTAAGAATAAGGAAATGTGAGAAGACTTTATCTTAAAGAATTAAAGCCAACAAAAAGGAAATGATTCTTCAGAGTAAGCATGATTACATCATACTTGCACACAATATACAGGGTACTGAAGATACCAGAAAATAGTACCAAACTGGTTCAGACAATAATAATGGAGGAAAAGTCCATCACACATAATTGAACATAAATGAAGTAACAGTGTAGTCTTTATACTCCACATCAGGAAGCACTGAGGGAAAAATTATATACTTGTTTTGTTCTTATGCTCTAATGATATGGTGTTGGCTGTTGTCAGAGCCAGGAGTTAAATGGACTTCAGGGTTGAACCCGTACACTCTTGTTTAACTTTTTACAGAAACTCAGTTCTTCAGTTCCATTCCATTACTCATCACAAAAAAAAGTTATTGCAGTAAGCAGGTAATTCAGCATTTTATGCAAACAGACACCAAATAGGCCCCTAGGAATATCTTCAGCTCATTTTCTTGATTTAATTTCATAGGATTAATGTATACTCACCAGTCTCTCTCTACTACATAATCAAATCAGTGAAGCTGAAGTGGTCTATATCTAATTCCATATTCTGTAGCTTGATAAAGCAGGTGCTGAATTACTTGAATATAATTTGATTACTTAATAACCCACAATATCTAAAAGAATCTGAAGTAGATCATTAAAATTGCAGTCTAGCATCATATCTCACTTGCTTGATCCCTTGCAGCAATCAGTTGTTTCCCTGATCCATTGCCAATTTTTTCCTATATTTAAGCAAAGGACAGGCTGCTAAGGGACAACTCCATTTTGATCGGATTTAGTTACATTTTTTTAAGTCTTGACATACTTCTGTGTAGTTTGTTGCATATTTATGGAATGCACAATTTACTATATCGTAATTATCCCATAAAGTGGTCTGCAAATTATTTGTTCCCTGAGTATACAGCATGATGGCACACTCATTACAGGCTGGTGCCAAAACATAAAACCACAGCAACCCTCACCACTGCATGTAAAATGTGACGGCATTAACACAGAGAAAAATGTTAAAATACTCTTCTCAAACACAAATAACATCCCATTTTCAAAGATCTCTGTTTTTCCAAGTACATTGCTTGTTACTGATGTCAGTATGAGGTCTGCACACAGACTGAGAATGTAATAAATGAATAAAAACTTGTTTCAAGCTGAGTTTTGCCCAGAGGATTACTTCTACTGACCATCATCTGACTTGAAACTAATAAAGAAATATNCTTCCTATAAACCTGATTTACAGGACAACATGACTAGTGTTAAAAAGGAAAAACAGGTATTGTCGGGTGATAGAAGTCTTTACTAAACAACAAATGACACTGATGATATAGAGCTTCTTTTATAACAACTTAAAGGCTCACTTTAAAAGAACCTTGATGTTTGACTTCTGCAAACAACCTTAATAACCTTTGTCCATTACCTATTATTATTCTGTAGTTACCACAGCAGCCATGTATTTCACTGAGGAAGAACAGTATTGTTCGCAGAGAATAACCTTCCCTTGTTAATGGATTTACCCTCATCAAGGTTAGGTATGGACAAAGGGTGAACTGAGAGGCTAGACTTTCTGTTGCAACAGTGAAATGCTGAAATCACAGAATCACAGAATCACAGAATCACAGAATCACAGAATCACAGAATGGTAGGGGTTGGAAGGGACCTCTGTGGGTCATCTAGTCCAACCCCCCTGCTGAAGCAGGG
>Ga0065711_1009500_pt1 | contig 10967 bp, 9 predicted proteins | sample Hoacrofraction12_FD_59098 | JGI IMG/M metagenome (GOLD analysis project Ga0065711, IMG submission 59098) | Hoatzin crop microbial communities from Cojedes, Venezuela - Epithelial fraction 12 v2 (version 2) | ecosystem: Host-associated > Birds > Digestive system > Esophagus > Crop | place... | reverse complement strand
TGATGCACCCCAGCACAGGGCTGGCCCTTTTGTCTGCCAGGGCACACAGCTGACTCACATTCAACTTGCCATCAACCCAGACCCCCAGACCTCTTTCTGCGGGGCTGCTCTCATCCCCAATTTTTATGTATAACCAGGATAACCCCATCCAGGTTGCATTTGAAATACTCCAAATGAAATACATCTGCTTAAACATATTTTTATTATGATTCAAGAAGCAAAAGAGTACATCCACAAGACCCATTACATCTGGATACATGGAAAACAATTTGAATAGTAACATGCCATATTTGGTCATGATGATTGAGTGAAAAAGGTTTAAGGAGAAATATGAATTTCTGTAGAAATATTTTTTCTATAACTCATCTTTAGAAAGAGGAAGAGCCTTGCAGTATCAGGAGCACAAAGAAAAAGCAATTGCCTTGTCAGAGTAGGAATGGTTGCTGACAGTTTGGAATTTAATCTGGGAGTTTTCAAGTGACTAATTCCAGACAAGTCACCTTGAAGCCTGGCCATGGAGAAACCTGGCTTAATTGGAAGGCTGCGTGTTTTTCCACGAAACTTCTGCTGATAAATGGGGTTGTGATTTTTCAGTGTGGTGATTTGGCAATGTTATTGTTAACTTGCACCAGTAACATCTCTGTTCGTGCTCATGCTGTCTTTCTGTCCAGTTTTCAGTCCCTTAACCCTTCATTCATGAGTAAATAATATTACTCCATGCGGAAAGGAAAGGCAAAGGGCCCCTGTTTTCATGGCATAATTTCTCTGATTTAACTTTTTTTTTTAAAGAAAGCCTTCCGGATTTAGAAAATATGGATGAAAGAGAGAGTATGCCTTTCTTTTTACCCCTGATACTGCAGTGCTTTGGGTCTTGCTGTGAGGGACAGAAACTCTTTCAGCTTTCTTGTCTTTAAGGGGAAAAGCATCTGCCAAAGAAGAGGATGCTATTGGTTGGGTTGTGCTTGATAAAGAAGAGGAAAGGGTGGTCAACCCTAAACTCTTCAGAGTCACTTGAATCCTCCATCCCAGCTCCTGTTGAGCCTACCACCTCACTGCCTGCTTCATAGATTTCCACAAATGCCTCATGGACAGCTTGAGACATCTTCAGGCTCTCTGCTGAAGAGATGCCAGACAAGTTGGCTGAAGGGCTGAACAGGTCAGTTATACCCAAGGCCATTAAAACAGATGTGAGGTTATATTTTTCCTCGATCTTCAAGCGTGGCAGGTACACTTTAATTTTCCTCTCTTCCATCATGCTGGGACTGGTCCACTCGATGAGTTTTTCCGAGGTGATTGCACTCTCAAGCTACAAGGACACAAGAGAATGAGATCTCTGAGATGAGAGCACAACTTCCTTTGTGGCAGTGGCATACCAGTGCTGTTTTTTTCTTTTAAACTGACTGCTCTTGGCCTGGCATTTTTTCTGTGTATATACAGATTAGTGTATCTAGGAGAGGAAAGCAAACTATGACTCCCTCTTCTCTGCTCTGTCCTGCTTTGTATTTCTTTAATAGGCTCAGTGCCAATTAATTTTTTTAAACAACTACAACTAGTAAAGCTAACATGAACTTCCCAGAAAGCTCCTTAGTTAGCAAGAATGAACACGTAAGACCTTTGGAGTTCAAGCTGCTGGAATAACAGCTGCTTAGCTGAGGAGAGTCTGTTCTGCAGTGACCAGTATTTAACCCACTAAAGCAGCTCCTCAAACAGTCCATGCTCAGCATGAACTATTGCAGGACAACTCAGACAGCTGCATGCTTCTACGCAACAACCCCATGTTTCCAGTGTTCAGATCTGTGCTGGTGAAGTTTTTTAGGATAAATTTATTCTGAAGGGCTCTGCAGCACCTAAATTTCAGTGTGTTTATGGTTTTCCGAAACCCAACTGCCAGGGCCATACCTGCTTCAGGCCAGAGACATCATCAGGTAACATCACCAACAAGCTCAGCTGCCCACTGGCATACGGAAGCGCCAGGATCTTCATTTTCTCAGAAGCCACCACTGCCACTTTAAATGAACCGGTCTGATACATCATCTGCACAGGTTTGCTTTGTTGCTGCAAAACCAAAGAAGCTAAGATAGTTTTCACAAAGATTATTCTTAGAGTGTAGGTATGTCTACTTAGGATTAAAACTACTGATTGCTCTTGTGCAGGAAGGCTGTGTAACAACTTGTCTACTCGCTTCATAAACTCTAGAAGATCACAGCTTTAAGGTGATGTGTGCCCACGTACCTCAGTCATTCTGAAAGGCACTTCCTGGGTGTCTTCATCCTTAAAAGCTTTCTGCCACATTCCTTTGAAGTAAATGGCATTAACAAGGATCAGTTCAGTCTGGGGACCCACAGAGCTCGGTTGAAGGATGTTTTTGATCATTCCTTTAAATGAATAGGAAAAGAGAACACATGTATATAACACATCTGTGTATAACACATCTTACTTGGCCATCACGACGTTAAATGAAGGGTTTAGAATTTGTGAGGAGGAAGGTGTAGAGGCAGGGAGATTATTTTGTTTTTGCAGCTGTAATCTTGTAGTTTTGAGGTTGATTTGCTCACTGCTGTTGGCAATAGCTGTTGTTTCCCTCTCTGTAAAGAATTATAATGAGAGTTATAAGATAGAGAGATTTATTTGTTACAAAATAAGTAAAGCTGTATATTTGGTGACAATAGGAAGAACCATTGGAACGTCTTATCCCAGGATGGTCTCCAACTCAGACAGTAAACACTTGCTTCAAAACAAAGTTGAGAGGAGAAGTCCATATAAAGAAGGTAACAGGAAAGGAAATCAGACTTTTACTCTGCTTTCTTCTTACATTTTGTTCCTGTTTATTCTGCATTCCTCATGCACGTAGCAAGCTCCTCCCTAAGTCCTTTCCCACCAGTAGCTTAATCATGGCCTGGTTTTCTCCTTCAAAGTATGTCACCACACCAGAGGTCGTGTGATGGTGAATATTTTCATTTCAGTTAAAATTCAGCCTCTTTTATCTGTGTTCGCTGCTCAGGCCGTGTGTTTAAAGCATGAGGGAAATGAATATTTTGAGGGGGCCAGGAAGAGACGGGAAGAATGGAGGAACCACGTGGATATGCAGTAGGGTAATAATCCCAGTTGTGGTGTACCTTTTCCTGTGCATTTCATACACTTTAGGGACATGGTTTAGTGGTGGAATTGACAGTGTTAGGTTAATGATTGGACTCGATGATCTTGAAGGTCTGCTCCAACCTAAACGATTCAATGATTGCTTCTATGATTGCCCTTTACCTGGTAAGATTTCTCAAGTACCTTAAGACTGCATGCCCTACTTAACAGGCACACAACAACTCTGGGAAGCTTGAGGGCAAAACATGCTGATCAAAGGATATCCAGATTCTCAACATTAGTGTCAAGCCACTTGTCACTGTCTACAAAGCATACTCTAGTGCTCTCCTTTTCATCAGGACTGGAAGTATTACATAAAAAAAAAAGTTAAATGATAGTTCCGTATCTGGGAACTGATTATCCAGGAGCAGGAACAGAGGGAAAGGTTTTGGGTTCTTTTCTCTTGTAACTTAAGTGTTCTTATATGCTGTTCAAACATGGTGACAGCAGGGAAAATACTTATGCCGATACTTGGCTTGCTCTTACCATTTGTCTGACTTTCAACCCAGGAATTGATGAGGTCTCTGGCTTGATCTGCAGCTGTTTGAAAGCTGATAGTTTCCAAGCCTCCTTTGTACAGTTCCTTCACACATTGTAAGTATTCCTGCAAAGAAAGAGTATGCAGTTTTCAGATCAGAATGTCAAAACATTTTGCAAGTTTGAAATGCAAGACTGAAATTGAGAGATATGAATAATCTGCTTATTAAGGCTAATCAGTAAGCCATGATTCTAGTTCACAAATATCTAAAGATTTGACATTCGTTGCTTCAAGCAGGAGTGTATGCTTGCATTTTTTAGGATGTTTTCTGTGTAAATGGCATCCATTTCAGTCAAAGTACGGGTTTTTTTTCATCTCGCCCACATTTTAACTTTTTATTTTGCAATGGCATTCTCCTTTAAGATCAAATTAAATGTTGCTTTCAGTTGAAAAACTTGGAATATTTTTGAGAATCTGAATTTATTTTTCAAGTTTGTTTTACAAGTTGAGAAAACAGTTGGAGTTAACTCTTTCCAGCAAAAGTTACCTGTATTAATTATACCTTGACATGACTGACTCATGACTGTACTTTGCACAAACATCTTTTTGCCTAGGTACATTTTCTCTCGGGACTGTAGAGCATTAGGACTGTGATAGAAAGAAGCTGTGAATCCTGTCTTCCGTGTGGAAGAAAATTTCTTTAGCAGAACCTGGCCTTGTGGCAGTGCTTTTGCGTTACAGAATGGTAAGGCTTTGACATGGAGATACACTCAGGTCGGATCTTAGAGCAACTCACCGGCAGGATTGGGTATGTCTCTTCAGCATAAAGTCTGCTGGCAAAGCTGAGTGAATAATTGTCGCTTGGTTTGGTGATTTGGGCGAACATGTCTTTAAGCGAAGTGTGGACGCTCACAGACGTGCCGCACTGAATCATTGCCAAGAATACAAAGAAGAAGATAGATGAGGTTATTCTAGTTTTAGTACTGAAGAGGTTTTTCTTGCTGTATGAGAAAAGTAGTTCAAACACTTCTGCTTACAAAACTGTTGTTCATCCTGTATGTCTTGTTGCTATAACTACACTGGTGTGGTAATTTTCTAATATGTAAAATTCTTTGCTGTTTTCCTACTGTAATTTCCCTATACCTCTCTCTGGGGGCTCTTAATTACCTGCTACAGTAATCGAGCAGATGAGGTAGGCTTTCCTCCATTCCCAACCAGTCCCTTTTAAAAGGTAACATCCAGCTACGTTGCCTAAGTGTACAAATATCTGTAATTTTCCCTATTTGCACAAGATTTTGGTGCGGAGTTTCCTCTTCTCCTTGTTCTGAATGGTCTGTTACCTTCTTCTCTCTCTGTTCTTATGAACCATGTGTTCCCCCAGTTGCTGGATGCAGAGCACTAGCTACTCACCAGAGAGGGGTTGGAACAGCTGGGAGACTGCACTATCTGCTAGGTTTTGCTACCAGGAGAAAGCGACATAGAGAAGGACACCAAATTATTTCTGTACCTGAGATTCAACAGTCTCTTCAAATCCTGCGATTTTATCGAAGTGAACAACCTGTAATTGAAAAATAACAGTAGTTGAAATAACAGGTATGACAAAAAAGGTTATGCAACTGAGATTAGCACACGATGTTTGCAGTAAACCTGTTGGCTAACTGAGAAGCCGGATGACCCAAAAGCTGCAATCCATCTGTGCATGCTGTTGTCCACTTAGATGATCTCTTTTTCTACTGAGCATCTGCAAGTCAGCTCCAGTGCCTGCTGTTACTCATACTAACCTTCTTCCAGGTAGCAAACCAGCCACTCTATGGAGGAATTGAGAACTGTAGGAAACATTTTGCACACTGGAGACATGTCTTGGCTATTTCCCTGGAGATTTTACCTACTTTCCTTAGTTTAAGTGAAGGACCACTGGAATGTGCTGTTCTCTTTGAGAACCCTACTGCTAACGATGATAGAATTAAAATTTAAATCCAGTTTCCAGATTTCTGGCTGATGCATTTGTTTAGCACCGTGGGAGTTTGAAATGGCCGCATCTTTTGATAACTTTGGACTCGGATTTTTTATCCTCTGAGCTATGCAAGGGTTATTATTATATAATTAAATGCTATGGCTCTGCTGAGCAGCAGGAAGGTTTAAATCCTTGACTGTAGCCTCACCTTATCTATCTGAGCCCTGGTGTTTTCTCTTGCACCCAGGTAGACCATGGACAGAGCTGAAATGATGGTCAGGGGGGAGTAGAAGATGTTCTCGTCGACATGCTGAAATTTCAGCTCCTTGAATACATCAAAACAAAATTCTGTGCTTGCAGCACCGATGGAGCCCATTGTGAAACCGGTATTGCCTAGAGCAAACAGCAGAAGTACAATGACAATGTAATAATGGAATACCGTACAAACACAGTGCATTTTAGCTGTAGTTTTTGGGCAATGAAATATAAACAAGTAGTTTTGAAGTCGTTCTGTGGCAACATGCCCATTGCCGTGCCCACCTCTTCTGCATGTTAGGAACTGTCTTCGTAAATCTATTTCTTTTGCATTTGTATTCAGTTGCCTTTTTGGCAGCAAAGTTCCTCAGAGGTCTTACATCTATATGTGATTTTTGTTTATCTTTTCAAAGCAAACAAACAAAAATTGCCTATACTTATTTTCATTCGGTGAAGGCTAGAATTCCTTGATACTTTGTAGTACCTATGATGAAAACAAGAAAACATGATCTGTATTTGACATGCTTGCAAAGCTGGAAATTTAAAGCACAAATTTTAGTAGTTTTGCTCTGGGTTTGAGCAGATATAAGTAAAAGCAGAGGCTGGCTGACTATTTTTATTTTCTAAGAATAAACAAGTGCAGTAAAATATCTGCTTGTTGCACAGTACTTACTGTCTGTAGATCTTCAAAGGCTTGCATCTTTACCCTTGTTTTAATAATGGAAGCATGGATAGACATTATAATTTGTCTAAGGTCATCTAGTCTAGGAGAGAGACTGATGCACAAAGTTCATATTCTACCCTATTGTGCTTTCAGATATAGCTTGCTTTGCTTAAATATATCTATATAGGCTACAGTATAATCTTTCTGAGAAATTAAATTTTGTTAGTGATATTCAGATAGAATAGAAATGCAGACACGATAGAATAGCAATGCCTACCATAATACAGCACTGTTAAATGAATATTTGTTTGTGGCATAGACCAGTAAAAGCTTTAGATTTGTTTCTGTCTGAGGCTGCTATAAAACTCTGGACAGTGTAGGCCCTGTGTAGCCACTGTGCTTATATAAAGTACAACTTTTGAGGTCAGCATGAATCTAGTTTCATTCCTGTGATTTACAGAAATTGTGAAAGTTGTCTTTCAAAACACAGCCCCTTATGCAGGTGCTTAATGCCAGAATCTCAAGCTTGTCTTTGGAGTATTAAAGTCCACCGAGTTCTTTAGTGACCATGCACATGAGTATACGCACACAGTCGCACACACTTTTCTCTCACTTTCCTTGCTGTATACAAGTTCATCTTTATAGATTATTGTAGAAATGTAAGTCTGTACACCCACACACATTTTTATCTTCTGTAGTGTTCAGCAGATGTATTTTCCAGGGATGCAACTATTAGAAAAATTTCACACTAAAATAAACCTGGCAAATTCACCGAAGGCCACAGTTTTGTTCTCAGCGCGCTCTGTTGAACCGGAGGTCAATCAACCAAATTTATGAAACTGAAAAGATACTGAGTGAGAGGATAATCTGCTCTGAAAAGAATAATATTTTAAGCACAAAGAATAAACTTTTTGAAGTCTCCTGTAAATAAATATTCAAGTTTTACACATAATAAAATAGTGTAGAATGCATACGCACAGATGAGGAGGTTTTTGTAGAGAATATCGTGTAAATATTCTGTCCTGATAGATACCAAAAATAACACAATAAGTGCTCTTTTTAAAGTTTAGGCATAAGCGATAAATAATATAGCGAGAAGGTAAATTTTCCTAGAGAAATGCTTACCTTTCGAGCTTTAGCACCAAAGGCAATACAGCTTTCCAGCTGTATGTAGACAGACTGGCGGAGCCCTTGGGAATTTATACAGTCTGAATGGTGACCCATCCACTGCTGCCCTTCAGAAGTTTGACCTTTGACACCATAAAAATAATTTAATGGGATTAGGTCAGAGTTTACTTTCAATGGGTCCATTTTTGATTGAAGGAAGAGTAAATATTAGGTTTTTATTCTGTATAACAGAATGTTTTCCACCAGTCCATCAGGACTGTTGAACTGGAGAAAATTCTGGGAAATAGTGCTTATGTTCCTTTAAGCCTGTAAGCCTCATTTACAACTAGATACTGGGATGTTAATATGAACAAAAAATGTGAAGTCCTTAGTGATGGAAAACATAATTAGCAGATATTAGTCAACCTGTCAATAGTCAATTTGTTATTATGGTTGTAGTGACAGACCCAAACTCTTTCAATTGATCCTTTTTGAGTGTACAAAATACAGCTGAGCCATGCTGGACAGAAGATGAGTGAGAACAGGACTTGAGCTATTATTCTACTAACAAAAGTGAAGAAATAAAGAAGGGTGCATGTGAGAAAACAAATTGAGATGACAGTCAAAAGCAGGTGCATTTTCTTTGAAATGTTGGGATATTTAACAAAGATCTTTTGATGTGTCTGAAGGTTTTATAGCAAACTATTTTATTCTCAGGGAGTAATAGCAAAACATAGCCCCAGACAAAGTAAAAAGTAGTCAATTCCAAATGTGTTTCTGGTATGTGCTTGCAATGTATCTCTCAGATCTTCCATGGGTAACTTAATGGCCTGGCAGATGATGGAGGAACTGTGAAATCCAGCTAAAGGAGTGTTCATGGTCTGTGAGACAATCATAATATACAATAGCAAACATATTTCAGTTATAAAAGCATTTCAAGTATAAAAGCTATTGTTCTGTATTGAAATAATAGAATGGACAAACAGTGAGGAAACCATTCTGACCTCTGTAAAGCACTATGTGATTTAAGAAAACAGCGGGGACGGGGGGATGGTGCAGAAATGCCAAAGTCACTACAACATGATTCTTTAGAACATATGTGGAGATAACTGTGATGTCTGTTAAGGGGAAGAGGCAGGCTCTTGTACTGCTCTCCAAAGTTTAAACAGGTCAATTTTCTTTGCCTCGGTCTCCTTCCTTTTATGAAAATAAACATGTCGTAGAAATCTGCATTTTCCTTGCCGTGTTGTCACGAAGGCAGTCTGAGGACTTAAGCAAGACCAGATTATAGTGGAAGTGTTACTTTTTGTTAGATGTCTACTCCACAAGTATGAGCCAAGTGTTTTGGTTTGTTTTTTTTCTTTTCCCACAGGCAGTCTGAGAGATAGGCATCTACACTTAAGCACAGAATTCTTCTCACTTTTTTTAAGTCAGGCCTACTGCTTCTGTTTCAGCCTTTAAGAAAGCCTAAAAATCTTGTCTGCCCATTCTTGTGATACAAGTGCTTCTCAGAAAACATTATCCCTACCTATAAAATATGTATTCGTATGTTGATGGAGAAAGGGAATGGGGAATGAGTCTCGCGGGTGCGTTGTTTATCAAAAATCTCCACCGTCTGGTCGATCAAACAGCAGTAACAAGTTGTGTGCATGTATTCTGCTTAGCTCTTCATACCTGTATATTAATATGCAGATCAATGTAGACCGTGTGGTGGTGCCACACTGAAACATCCTAGTGAAATAACAAGGAAAAGAAGGACAGTTTTGCCTCTCACTGAGGCAAGGAACTGTTTACNAGCCAGCTAGGTGCTGGAGAAGACATCCAGCCTCAAAGGGATGCTTCCAGATACTTTCAAGCGTTAAGACAGGGCTACCATAGCTAAGAAGAATGGTCGAAGATCTCCTTGAGAGGGAGATGGTAAGGAGGCAGTTTTAGTAAGAAAATTTCAACCTTTCTAGAGGCCTGGTCTGAGAACAGGTCAGATGGATGCAGCCAGGGGACTGGGCTGCTCAGCTGGTCCCTCAGCTACTAGCTCGGCCTCCCCTGCGAGGAGGAAGCTAAGAGAGTATGGTGAAACTAAGAGAATATGGTGCTATTTTAATGGAGACTTTCTGGGAGAAGCTCTACNCTTGGCTAAATTTTCAGATGGAGGATCCTGAATAATTTCTGTCTCCACTACAGAAACAGGGCAGCTTATCCACTATGGCCAAAACTATCAGCCATTTTGTCTGCACAGACACCAGGTCAGGTCAGTAAGGGCAGCATATTTCCAAAATAAACCTGGCATATATGATTAAGCTTTTCTTTTCTTTTTTTTTTTTATTACATTTTTATGAATATTGGTCAGTGTGTTGCCTCCTTTGGATGTTATGAATAAATGCTTTTATTAACACTTCACCATAACCTGTCTTTAGAGTGGTGAATAACAACAGGGTGTTTGTCACCCAGCAGTTTGGTGTAGCAGTGAACCAAGGCGCTGAACACTTGACCAAGTACCCACATTCCCTCTTTTGTATCTGCTAGCAGAGCAGGTCCCCATTTCGTTTGTGTAGCTCGGGATATGAGGTGGTAACACAGACATCAGAAGGTGCAGAAGTGCTGTCTAATGCTAGGTGACTGGAGAATATCTGGCTTATAATAAAATACCAGGAGGTGTGCGTGGGCCCTGAGAGTCACAGAGAGTGTATAACACCTTGCTTTGCTTTCAAGCTTCATGCCCACAAAATAATGATTATCAGGAGGCCTTTAACACTCAAGATGAAAATACTGAAGAGAACATGGCAAAGTGAGCATATGGGGACGATACTAAACCAGGAGGAGCTGTGGTCTGACTCCCTTGAGGGTAGAAAGGCCTTACAGAGAGATCTGGATAGACCAGAGAGCTGGGAAGTCACCAACCATATGAAATTTAACAAGAGCAAGTGCTGGATTCTCCAACTGGGATGGGGTTATCCTGGTTATACGTAAGAATTGGGGATGAGAGGCTGGAGAGCAGCCTCATGAAGAGAGATCTGGGGGTTTGGGTTGATGGCAAGTTGAATGTGAGTCAGCTGTGTGCCCTGGCAGACAAAAGGGCCAGCCCTGTGCTGGGGTGCATCAAGCACAGCATCACTAACCAGACAAGTGAGGTGACTGTCTCACTCTGAGCTGCACTGGTGTGGCCCCATCTTGAGTACTGTGTGCTGCTTTGGGCACCTCAATATAAGGAGGACATCAAACTGCGAGAGTGTGTCCAGACGAGGGTGACTACGATGGTGAAAGGCCTCGAGGGCAAGACTTCTGAGGAGCGGCTGAGGTCGCTTGGCTTGTTCAGCCTGAAGAAGAGGAGGCTGAGGGGTGACCTCATGGCAGCCTACAACTTCCTTGGGGGGAGC
>Ga0065711_1013109_pt1 | contig 10969 bp, 13 predicted proteins | sample Hoacrofraction12_FD_59098 | JGI IMG/M metagenome (GOLD analysis project Ga0065711, IMG submission 59098) | Hoatzin crop microbial communities from Cojedes, Venezuela - Epithelial fraction 12 v2 (version 2) | ecosystem: Host-associated > Birds > Digestive system > Esophagus > Crop | place... | reverse complement strand
GGGGGGGGGGGGGAATCAGGTTTTGCTCTCTCTGGTCTTAGATTTACAGTATTGCTACAGTAGCAACTGTTGTGATACAAGTATTTTATCCAGGGAGGCTATAATGACTTTCAGATCCTATTGCTGTAATTTTCAGTGGGCACAAGTAACGAAGGCAGTTATGAGCAGTATGTTGCTCACAAGTCATAGGCTGCAGATCACTGCTGCCATGCAGTGATATTTCATAGTTTTTCAGGCTTCGGAGTTTCCAGGAGCATCTTTTACACTTTCAGGGAAGTCCAAGGGAAAAGGATGATTTATGATTTTAATGGGGTAAGTACATTTAGAGGAATTGTTGTAGTCAAAGTTACGGAAAGTTTTTGATTCTGGTATTGTGGGGGATTTCCAGACTCAGTTATGTTTGCAGAGAGTCAGTGAGATGGGAAGAGATTGGTTATTGAGAGTTTGGCTGTTAAAGTAGGAGAAGAAATAGCAGTTCTGTCTCACAGCCTGGGAGAGAAAGGGACATACTTGGAACTATGTGTAGCAAACTTTGCTTCCAGCATTCAGTTCCATCTCTTTGTCTCAGCTGAAGTATACTCGTCCTGGACTGCCCACATTTAGTCAAGATGTGCTGTGCAAATGGAAAACAGAGATAAAGATGTACCGAAGAGTCCACTGCCCAAATCAGGTAATCCTTAAGTGTTTCTGAAGCCTCAAAGGGGACAGATTTCAGGTCTGTATGAGTCAACAGCTTTCCACAACCTTGAAACTGCAGTTTGTCTCTCTGTGGGAGACAAATTCTGCTCCATCTCAGTATGGTTGGTCAGAGTAATGAAGACGCTGTTTGGACTGTTGCCCTAGGGATGATCTCTCCGGGGATGTGTTTGTCCACCTCAGAGCCAGTAACTTGGTGTCAGACTGGTATAGCTTTCACATCCAGCTGGGAGATGGTCCATTTGGACGTTTGACTAGTTGAAAAATAACAGGCCCCTGCCTGTCTAGCAGATGTACTAAATCTAATTGTAGAAGAAGGGAGGAGTAGAGATGGAGACATAAGAGTAGAGGGACTTTGTCTGGCACAGCACTTAAGTTTTGTTTTGAAAGCTGGAAATGGGCTATAGAAGACTCGTGCATGGCACTGTTATGCTGGTCTAGGGATGCTTATGCATATGCACTTAGTTTCTTACAATTCCATGCAGCAGCCACTAGTCAGATCCAGTGAGAAGAAATGGCCCCATTGGTGGAAATAATGGTAGATGTGGTGCATACTGCCAGGTAGCCATGGGTCAGTCTTGACCTCCGTATGGGTTTGGTGTAGAGACAATGCCTTCCCCCTGCCCTACCCCGACCCCAGCATGCTCTCCCCAGTTTTCAGGCTTGCATCACTTCCAAGTACAAGAATTGCAACATAATGTTGTATATGGAGCTGTCCCCAGAAAGCAGCTGTTCTGTTTCACCGACCAGTAACCCAGAAGCATGTCTTGCACCTACATCCTGTTTCAGGGTCTGGGCTGTTGGCTGAGCATGATCTGGTATCCTGAGACTGATGCCTAAAGCTCACATGGGGTAGGCCTGTAAAGCTGCCCTTTAACTGAGACAGTTGATGTCGGATGCAGTACTTCTGCTCTGTGCCACTAGATACACGAGCAGGACAGGAAAGATTGAAGTGTCTTGTACTTGCCTCTGGGCTTTGTTTGAAATTCATCTCTGCTGCATTTCAGGCAACATACAAATGATCGTTTTACTCAGGCTGAAAGTAACTGTGACAGGGTTCTCTTTGTTATGTCTAAATGTGCTCAGAAACTGGAAATAGCTGAAGTCTCTTTTAACAGTCTTTTTACCAGAAGCTTTCTGGCTTTGTAGGACTTGGTCTCTCCCTCCCTCTACCTCTCTTATCCCTTCTAGAATTGTCTTTCAGAGAATAAGACTTTCTTGTGCAGGAAGAAGTTATATCTTACTAGAGTTTTGCTGACATGCACTTTTTTTACTGTTTCAGGGTTGTGAATCTGTATATTGCAGTGTCTCAGGACTCAAATCTCACCTCGGCACATGTACCTTGGTTGGTAGCCTTCCTGTACTCGCTATCTTTTATACCAATAGCCCGACTATCCCTTTCCTTCAGAGATCTCCTTGTTCGAGCTGTTGTCCTGCCATCTGCTAATCTGAGTTCCTCACAATTTGTCCTGATGGGGTTGCCATTGCAAACACTGCTTGAGGCAAGGAGGAAGCATCTTAATGGGATGCATTTTAGTGAAACTGCAGTCTTACCTGTAGATTCACAGCTACAAGAGCGTTTTTTCCAGGTACAGTGCTGGAGACCTTGTAACATCTCACAGAGCAGCCCTATGCTTTCAGGGCGTAACTGATCAATAATGTCAGCGCTTCTGTAGCTGAAGTATTGTCTGGTATGAATGAGAGTTTCTGCTTCTTATTACTGGGTTGTATCTGAGCAAGATTCAAATACAATATATAGGGACGTCAGCCTTCTAGGCAGTAATTGATGATGGTGTTTTTTTGTTTTGGTGCCAGGGAGACTTTGTGGCTGGTAAATATAAATGTCTCCTGTGTGAGAAGGAGTTCATTTCAGAGAGTGGGGTCAAGTATCACATCAACTCTGTGCATGCTGAGGTAAGGCAGGTGGAATGGAAGTCCTCAAACCCCAGGTTGTTGGAGGTGGGGAGGGTGTCTTGGGAAGGAAATGCTGGATGCTTGCCCTGTTTTATTTTTTCTTTGCTCACTGTTGGGAACAGGGTCCTATAGACTCAAGTGGCCTTTGATTTGCTTAAACATAGCTGGTCTTATGCGTTGGTCTGGGGAGCAAGTGTTGTGTCATGTCACATGTCTTGTCCCAAGCTGCTGCTGCTCGATTCAGCTCTTCAGCATTTCCCATGCATTTAGCCAGGCAATTGCCAAATCAAATCTGAATCCTCTGAGACAGAGTGACAACTGAGGAGGAACATCAAAGAACGGCGCTTTGTTAGGCAGGTGTCTTTCCAGATCTCATGTTTCAGGAAACCTTGGTCCCAAAAGTCTGCTTTATTATGAGCCCTGATAGACTTTATATGGTATTTCCACCATGAGTACCAACCTGTTGCCTTCTAAACCCTTCAGGACTGGTTTGATGTGAACACAACTACCACCAAAAGCTTTGAGAAGCTAATGAAAATCCGCCAAAGAGAAGAGCAGAGGAAGCAACGGAAGAAACGTCCTTTGACTCGGGGCAAAAAGAAGAGAACTGGGACCCTGGCTACCAAGAAGCTCCCCGCTGCTGGAGTTGAAAAAATTAGGAGAAGTAAGAGAGGTCGTCCACAGCGGGTGGACAATGAGAGTGTGAGTAGCGAGGAGGGGGAGCCCCAAGTTGCAGAGAGAGACGAATTTCCAAAAACCAGCCGCAAGCGAGGCCGGAAGTAAATCCCTAGGAGAAAAGAAGGAGTAATCCTAAAGCTTTTCAGTTACAAGCCCCACTTCTGTCAGACTCATAACCCACAGCGCTAATACAAGCAACTGACTGTCTTTGGGACTGTGACCTCATTCTACGCGGTGACCTTGATTTTGAAACTGTTGCCTCTGGTCAGTTGTGAGAGACTTCAAACCAAAGCTGTGGTACAGAGGCTGCCTCTCCTGGTGTAGTTTCTTTGGACAGTGGCACTAGCAGTGTAGTTCATGCTCTGGTTACAATCTCAGTTTGGGTCACATTAGTTGCTTTTTTAGTGGTTTCCGGTACAGCAGCTGTCTGTTTTGTTGTCTTCCTCTGATGGGTGAGATCAGGGTTCTTTTTGCTCAGTATGCACACAAAGTAGCGCTGCGCAGAATACAAAGGCTCTGTCTTGTATTGTAATTGTCCTGTCTGTTAGCAAGGCTGCCACAGAAAAGCAAATACCTTCCTAGTGTGTGCTGCAGTCTGCTGCACAAGGCACTGTCTCTACTTCATACACTGATGTTTAGACTTAGCACCAGACAGTAGCACGTGACCTCTGGTCTGCTTGGAAGTGATGGGACATCATTACTACCCTCGTCAGGAACCCAGTATTCCCCTGGGATCTATCTTCTGTAGCACTGGGCGTTGAATGTATGTAGAGGGTCTTCCAGCCCAGTGAGGAATAAATACTTTTCAGCCTTTTGGAGATTCACTGGCCTTTTAGAGACCCCCAGTAGCTGATGTAATAAGATGGCCTTCATGGGCCCTCTGAAGACCACTTGTTTCAAACTCACCTGGGAAATAAACTTACTGCAAGACGGTGCATATCTACACAGCAGTCTTGCTAATGCTGAAACCCAGGTTCCATTGAACTGCCGTGCCAGTGTGTTCTTGTCATGCTCATGCTCCCATAGTGTCCTTTTTTTCTGTAAACGCCACCTTCTTATATCACCTGTTTCTTTTCAATATTGCTTCCTTTGTGTGAATGAGGTATATTAGCAGTGGCTTCCCTGTGTGGAAAAGGTTAAAAGAAGAGGGTTCGTTATTTTAAGTCACATGTTGGCATGAACTCTGAATCATAGGGAATATCATCCTGTGCTCCATAAATACAGCAGATGTCATAGAAGCTGGTAGGAAGCAGCAGCACAGGCAGTCCTACTCTGTCTTGCAGAGAATGGGTTCTCCAGAATTTCTGTTATCCAAGGACCCACTGTACGAGAAATTTGCTAAATTTGAAGTTTTCCTTGCAGTTTAGCGGGCAAGGAAATGGGCAGCTGGCTCCATGTTGCCTCGCTGTGTATTTTCACTGTCTACCAAAGCTGTTGGTGCTGAAATTCACGGGGAAGCCATTGCAGTGCCTAGTGAACAGACAGGTTTATACTTAGGCGTTATTACCAGAATAATCACATTGGCCCTGACAGTGGCAAGTGCTGCATGGCCAGGGTGTTCTCAAGAACTGCCTCTTCCATGTAATAAGCAAAGCAGACCCCAGCTGAGCATGGTCTGTCTCTCATGGGGATTAACACCTGTATGGTAGTGAGACAGCATGCAATGCTCCTTTGTGATTTACATGCAGTAGCTACACTGCCTTTTGGAACCAGCTGTCACTGTGGTTGCAGTGCTGCACTGGAAGTATAAATATGTGGACCTCTGTGCAGGGTGTATAAGGTTTGTAGTAAGAGGGGCAAGATAAAAGACGACAAAATGTCACCAGTGCAGGAATGTGGTTTCTTGTCTGTCGGGTGTGTAGTGTTCTTGGTACCATCCCTACTTGTAGAGCACGCCCCAGCCTGCCCACTTGGTTGTCCTGCATGCTCTGGTGCTGTTCATTTGTCTGCACCATTTCTCCTCAGTACTCCACTCTACACAGCTGTACTTTGACCACACATGTTTACTACCTTCCTGCCATAGATGGACAACACAAACCCATGAATTAAAGGAGGTTTTTCTTAGTGGATTTCAGTCTAGAGTCCTATTTACTGTCATTGACGAGTAACTAACCAGACCTGCTTTCTAGACATGGATGCTTTGTGACCGTTTGGATTTTGTAGAGTTACATCAACAACATACTCCCCCACATAACATGGCACGTGGAAAAATATCATTATCCAACAGTCCGTTGATGCTCCATCAGTGTTACAACAGGCTCAGCTGATAAGAGGTGGTGGCACTGCTGCACCAGCACAGTCCACTGCTTTTGAGGAGTGTGATCTGTTTAGGAGCACCTGCATCCTGCTGTAGATGGACTAAGGCAGGCTACCCAGTATGCCTGCAGCCGTGCTGTACTGCTCTGAAGGCATGGGAAAATTTAGCCTCAAGGAAGGTGTTTTAATTGGAGAATTCACAACATCATGTGTACCCAGGGCTATAAATAACATAAAACCAGCTAATTGTACTGCAGCCTACCATGCAAAGATTTACTGTTCAAGTACCCACGAGTCTACTGTTCATTGTTAAGAGTACGGTTAGCCTAACATTTTGCAAATCCAGGACAAAATTCTACCCTCTGGAATTATATAATAGTTTGGCTTGGAAGGGACCTTTAAAGACCATGTAGTCCACCCCCGTTGCCACAGAGAGGGACATCTTTCACTAGATCAGGTGCTCAAAATGCCATCCAGCTTAACCTTGAGCAATTGCAATGATGGAGCATTCACAGCTTCTCTGGGCAACTTGCTCCAGCCTCTGTCTCACCACCCCCATTGTAAAAAAATTCTTCCTTACGTCCAATCTAAATCTACCCTCTTTTGGTTTAAAACCATTATCCCTTCTCCTTTCACTGCAGGTCTTGGTAAAAAGTCACTCCATCTTTCTTAGAAGTCCCCTTTAAATACTGAAAGGCCACAATAAGGTCTCCCTTATGCCCTCCCTTCTCCAGGATAAGCAACCCAAACTCTCAGCCTTTCTTCATAGGTGAGGCATTCCAGCCCGCTGTTTTCGTGGCCCTCCTCTGTCAAGGTCTGTCTGGATGGTATTCCTTCCCTCAAGCAAATCAACTGCACCATGCAGCTTGGTGTCATATGCATACCTGCACTCAATCCACCTATCTACATCATTGATGAAGATATTAAATAGCATTGGTGCCAACGCAGACACTTGATGAACACCACTCATTGCCCCACCAAACTTGGCCTTGCTTTTATAAATTTAATTTGATAGAGTACATATTTAAAAAGAGATTGTTTGGGAGGTGTGGGGGGAGAAGTGATAAAAGGGACCAGCTAGTCACTTGATACTTGTTGAAGTTATTAATTACACTAAGGATTATGTGTCTTCTCGTTTGAACTTGTTTTTATTTTCAGCCTCTGCATCTCATATTGCTCAGACCTGGTAACTTAAATAGCTTTATGGTATCAGAAATTTCTTCCTGCGTATTTGTAGTCATAATTAACTCCATACATAATTTGCTGTATGAGCTAAAAAGACCTGCTAGTCTCAATCTAAGTTTTTTTTTTCTTTTTTTTTTCTTGTTCTTTGCTGACATTTTACATATTCATGAGTATATTTTTGGCTTTTTAAGTCCAGAGACACAAACCAGGAACCAGTTGTGGTATTCTGTAATAGCCTCTTTTATGTAGACTACAAAGATAATATTGCTCTGCTCTTAGCCACCTCTTTTTCTCCTCATCAATTGCTTCATTACACTGTTTACGTTCAGTTTGTGATTTACCCTCTTAAGTGTATTTTTCAATTGTTCTGAAAATGTGTCTGAGGGCCCATTTCCTTTGTTTCTAGAAATTCAGGTTAACAGGGTTTAAGGCCAGACAGCACATGATTAACTCATCTGTCATTTGTAAAACATTATATGTTTCACAGAATTACTCTAGCAGAGACCTTAGTAACTGTGGGGTTTTTTGAGTAACTTTTCCAGAAAACTTCGATGTATAATCAATATTTTCATTGCTTTCATTTGTCATCAGCTTTTTTAATCTGCAGGTTTCTTTCCAATTGTTTTATACTTTCATTAACGTTCTTGATAAAGATGCCAAATAGCTGCAGGGTCTGGGATTCTCTAGGACAAGTCCTTATTTATAAGTATTTGCTAACTAGCATTTAATGTGCTCCACCAATATTTGTGTAACACGTGGGGCCAAGAAAAATGCCTTACAGAAACGTATTATGTCAATAGCTACTTTTACAAACCTGGACTTGTAATTAATGAAAAAATAATGTTTACAGAAAACTGTTCTCTGTGAAACCATGTTGGCTGGTTTTCACTTATGATAGCCTTTAATGTCAACTGTTCTGTTCGTTTGCGTGGAATATTTCAGACTGATAAGCTGTACTTAGACTGACCACTTAGCTTGTTGTTCTTTAGATACTGGCACAACACTAGAGTTCTGTATCTTTTTTTTTCTTTGAAGAGGAAAGAGAATGTCTTGCTGGTTTGAGGGTTGTGGGTTTTTTTTTTTCCTTAATCCTCAAGGATTTCCTCATTGTTCTAAGAATTGTTAAAAGCCATTAATAATAATTCAGAGAACTTTTCAGGAGATTACTTATCATCCTTTCATGCAAGTTATCCAATATGGTAGCTTTATGATGCCAGAAGGTCCAAAAAGATGGATCTCTTCTGTCAAAGTTTGCAGGAACCCCTGTGAAACAGGGGATGCAACTTACGCAGAGACAACAGCAGCAGTTTGTCATTCCTGCCTGCATGAAACGGCCTGCCTGCTGATGTTCCAGGGCTCCGTCACCATCAAAGTAAACAAGTTCTTCCTCGTGTTCAGATGGAACTTCCTCTGCTTCAGTTTGTGCCCGTTACCCCTTGTCCTGTCTCTGGGTACCACTAAAAAGAGTCTGGCTCCATCCTCTTGATACCCGCCCTTAAGATTTTTGTAAGCATTTATCAGATCCCCTCTCAGTCTCCTCCAGGCTAAACAAGCCCAGCTCCCTCAGCCTCTCCTCATAGGAGAGATGCTCCGGTCCCCTCATCATCCTCGTAGCCCTCCATTGGACTCTCTCCAGTAGCTCCTCATCTTTCTTGAGCTGGGAAGCCCAGAACTAGACACAGTACTCCAGATGGGGCCTCACTAGGGCAGAGTAGAGGGGGAGGAGAACCTCCCTCGACCTGCTTCCCCACACTCCTCTTAATGCACCCCAGGATACCACTGGTCTTTTGGCAACAGGGGCACACTACTGGCTCATGGTTAAGTTGTCATCCCCCAGCACTTCCAGGTCCCTCTCCGCACAGCTGCTCTCCAGCAGGTCCACCCTGAGCCTCTACTGGTGCATGGGGTTGTTCCTTCCCAGGTGCAGGACCCTGCACTTGCCCTTGTTGAGCATCATCAGGTTCCTCTGCACCCAACTCTGCAGCCTGTCCAGGTCTCGCCTTCTGGTGTATCAGCCACTCCTCCCAGTTTTGCGTCATCAGCAAACTTGCTGAGGGTACACTCTGTGCCTTCATCTAGGTCACTGATGAATAAGTTGAACAAGACTGGGCCGAGTACTGACCCCTGGGGAACACCAGGAGCTACAGGCCTCCAACTAGACTCTGCACCGCTGACCACAACCCTCTGAGCTCTGCCATTCGGCCTGTTCTCAAGCCACCTCACTGTCCGCTCATCTAGCCCACGCTTCCTGAGCTTCCCGAGGAGGATGTTCTGGGTGACAGTGTCGAAAGCCTTGCTGAGTCAAGGTAGACAACATCCACTGCTCCCCCCTCATCTACCCAGCCAGTCATGCAATCATAGAAAGCTATCAGATGGGTCAAGCATGATTTCCCCGTGGTGATTTCATGTCAACTACTTCTCATAACATTCTTTTCCTTCACTTGCTTAGAGATGACATGCAGAATGAGCTGTTCCATCACCTTTCCAGGAACAGAGGTGAGGCTGACCGCCTGTAGTTCCCTGGGTCCTCCTTCTTGCCCTTTTTGCAGCCTGGAGTGACACTGGCTTTCCTCCATTCTTCAGGCACCTCTGCTGTTCTCCATGACCTTTCAGATGATGGAGAGTTCAAGAAAGATGAGGAGCTACTGGAGAGAGTCCAGCGCAGGGCTACGAGGATGATGAGGGGACTGGAGCATCTCTCCTAGGAGGAAAGGCTGAGGGAGCTGGGCTTGTTTAGCCTGAAGAAGAGAAGGCTGAGTGGGGACCTCATAAATGCTTCTAAATATCTGCAGGGTGGGTGTCAGGAGGATGGGGCCAGACTCTTTTCAGTGGTGCCCAGCGACAGGACAAGGGGCAATGGGCACAAACTGAAGCAGGGGAAGTGCCGTCTGAACATGAGGAAGAACTTCTTCCCTCTGAGGGTGATGGAGCACTGGAACAGGCTGCCCAGGGAGGTTGTGGAGTTTCCCTCTCTGGAGATATTCAAGACCCGCCTGGATAAGGTCCTGTGCAGCCTGCTGTAGGAGACCCTGCTTCGGCAGGGGAGTTGAACTAGATGACCCACAGAGGTCCCTTCCAACCCCTAACATTCTGTGATTTTTAAAAAGCATAAAAAGGAGGACCCTGTGAACTGCCAGTTAGTCAGCCTCACCTCTGTGTCCAGTAACATCATGGAGCAGATCCTCTTGGAAGCTACGTCAAGGCATATGGATGACAGAGAGACAGCCAGCATGACTTCACAAAGGGCAGCTCATGCCTGACTAATCTCGTGGCCTTCTGCAATGGAATGACTGTGTTGGTGGATAAGGAAAGAGCAACTGATGCTATCTTGACTTCTGTAAGGCTTTTGACACAGTCTCACACAACACTCTTGTCACTAAGTTGGAGAGATATGGGTTTGATGGATGGACTATTCAGTGGATAAGGAATTGGCTGGATGGCCACATCCAAAGAGTTTCAGTCAATGAATGGCTCAATGTCCAAATGGAGATGAGTAACTAGTGATGTCCATCAGGGGACTGTATTGGCACCAATGCTACTTAATATTTTCATCAGTGATGCAGACAAGTGGATTGAGTGCAGGTATAAAGATGATACCAAGCTCTGTGGTGCAATTGATTCTCTTGAGGGAAGGAATACCACCCAGAAGGACCTTGACAGGCTTGAGGAGTGGGCGCATGAGAACCTCATGAAGTGCAACAAGGCCAAGTGCAAGGTCCTGCACATGGGCCAGACCAATCCCCAATATGAATACAGACTGGGTAATAAATGGATTGAGAGCAGCCCTGCAGAGAAGGACTTGGGGATACCAAAAACTTGGACATGAGATGGCAATGTGTGCTTGCAGCCCAGAAGGCCAATTATATCCTGGGCTGGAACAAAAGAAGCATGGACAGCTGGTCAAGGGAGGCACTTCTGCCACTCCGCTCTGCTCTTGTGCGACCCTGCCCGGATCACTGTGTTCAGCTCTGCAGCCCACAGAACAAGAGGGACATGGACCTGTTGGAGCGGGTCCAGAGGAGGGCCACGAAAACAATCAGAAGGCTGGAATGCCACACCTGTGAAGAAAGGCTGAGAGTTGAGGTTGCTTATCCTGGAGAAGGCATAAGAGAGACCTTATTGTGGCCTTTCAGTATTTAAAGGGGACTTCTAAGAAAGATGGAGTGACTTTTTACCAAGACCTGCAGTGAAAGGAGAAGGGATAATGGTTTTAAACCAAAAGAGGGTAGATTTAGATTGG
>Ga0065711_1012489_pt1 | contig 10969 bp, 8 predicted proteins | sample Hoacrofraction12_FD_59098 | JGI IMG/M metagenome (GOLD analysis project Ga0065711, IMG submission 59098) | Hoatzin crop microbial communities from Cojedes, Venezuela - Epithelial fraction 12 v2 (version 2) | ecosystem: Host-associated > Birds > Digestive system > Esophagus > Crop | place... | reverse complement strand
AACCTCTGCTGGCTTTGGTAGGCAGTCCTTAAATAAGCGGGATTTATGTTGCTGTTGGTACAAGTAACCTATTAAATTGCAGCGCATGTGTAGTAACTTGGACAGGAAGCCTTGCAACCCCTGAGATGACTTTGAGTGTGGTGCCCTGGTGGGAACTGACCTCAATATTTCTTTTTTAAAAAAAAAACTTGATAGCCATGCCCTGCAATGCTTGCATTAGTAAATAGCTGGACTAGATGACCCACAGAGGTCCCTTCCAATCCCTACCATTCTGTGATGTGGGCTGGTATCAAGCAAGATAAAAAGGAGCTGTGCAATGGTTTTGGAGCTGGACAAGGTGGTTGTACCTTTTTATCCTGAAACTAGGCAAGCTGAGATGAAATTTCTAGCAGGTTTTTGACACCAGCTTAATATTCATAAACTTTGTGTTTATTGAATGTAAAAAAGCAGAGGTAGCTTTTAAATGTGATGTTGTGAAACCTCTTTCCTTCAAGAGAAGTGATGGTGTGTGGAGGGGGAGGTTGGGGGGGTTGGAGCTGCTCCTTGAGTAAGACCTGGGCAATCTTCCCTGTCTCACCAACCTACGCTGCCCTATAAGAAACCCCTGCTCTGTGTTTGGGCTGATTCATCTGATGCACCAGAGAAAGAGAAACAAAGTAAAGGCTCCCAAAGCCTTGAGACATCACCTCTTGGAGCAGTGGTCCTTGACTCAACAGCAAAACAATCCTGTAATCCTCCCTGTGGGCAGGAAAATGGTGTAGGGAAAAGCAGCAGATGAACCTTCAGAGCTGCTCAGCCTGCTTTTTACGTGGTTGTCAATGAAAGCTACTGGAGCAAGGCCAAATGAGATGTTCCCTTGTTTTAAAAACACTTCTGGGGTGGTTGTTTTGAGATGAACTGGGAAATGTTCGGTTCCCTCCTTTTCTAGACCTGCCGTTGGTAATGTAAACTTCAGGTGGATCAAGGAGAGGGGAGGGTTAGAGGCTGATGTTTATTTAAAGCTCTGTATCATGGTCCAAGGCATTGTATGCACTCAAGTTCACTGCACCCCAGGCTTCATGGTCAGATGTGGGTTTGGGCTGCAGTTTGGGTAGTCTTGGGTTGTTACTGATCCACTGCTGCTTTGCTGAGCAGCCTCATGTTGCTCCATCCTGACTCATGCTGGGCTGATGTCCCCAGCTGTGCTGGGGGTGATGCCACCAAACTGGGAAAGCACCAGAGGTGAGCCCTGAGTTCGTCATGGGGTTGCACTGGTGTTGAGAGACTGGGTGAACCCAAGGGGCTGTGACCCTGCTGTCCCTTTGTGGCATTGCTTTCCCACTGTGAGGGATGTTTCTGAGTGCTGGGCAGTTCCTCTGGGGAGGCTGGTGGTGTTGAGCCCCTTCCCTGCCTGGCCCCAACAGCCATCCTGGTGAAGCAACACGGGTCTGAGGTCAGCATCTGCCTTTGGGGCTCTGTTTGGGTTGCTTCCACTCTTAAGAGGTCACTTGTGCTGAAACAAGCAGAAAAATAATGCAGCAAAGCAGAATTGCTTCTTGGGGTTGCTCCTTTCATTAAAAGGAGAGGGAGAAACATCAAGATCAACCCCCTGTACCCACAAATCCTACGCTTGTCTCCGAGTACTAAAAACATCCTGGAGCTGAGACCATGCTTGTGCTCCTCAATGTTGAAGGAGGATTTCTGCCAAGACACTGACCCCTTGTGGAGTCTGCAAATGTCTTTGCATCCATGTTCCTCTTCGACAGGCAAAAATCCCCTTTCAGACCTTCACTTGGTCCCTTGCAATGCGGAGCTATCGGAAGATTTATTATTAAACGGAGGCTCCAGGGTGATTTATGAAATTACAGCTGAGCCGTATTGTGTGCTGGTTACAAATTGCAAAGATATTCCATGGGACATAAGCTCCAACGAGCACGGGATATATTACACTACGGGGAAAAGGGGAGCTTAAAACCAGCTGGCTGACTAACAACTACAGCCACTTCTCTTTGAGAAGATGATATACATCTGGGTTTAATACAAAACATGATGGACTGACACCGGGCTTCGGAATATCTTATACAAACTGGATAATTTTGGCTTGTGTTTTTCCAGAGCTGTTGCACCACTTTATTTGAAGTTATATTCCTTTTTCCTGTTGTTTCTTCACGTGTTAGCGACTCCTTGTTCAGCTTCATAAAGTGCTGGGGATTGTTTCTCACCGCTTTCCAGAAGAACGGTTTTTGTGCACTCTGCACACAGCAAGTCCTAAGGCTTGATGAAGGCGATGCTGCTGCACCATGTGTGGTATCACTGAGCTTAATTGGCTACCTATAAATACACCCCAGATGTTAACAGGAAAAAAGGAACTGTAACACATTATCAGGAAGGATGGGTCTTCTGTGGAGTAAATCCCTCCCAGGGAGACCCTTCCTCTAGCTGTCAATGACTGCACTTCTCCAGGAGAAGTCATTTGTGAGCCCTGTTGTGGTGGGTATGCTCTGTGAGGTGTGGTATGTGTTAAGGACACCTTAAGACCTTCCAGTCTGTAGGAAGTCCTGGCAAGCCAGGTGCTATGGGTTCTAAAGCTGTTTTGTTGCTCTGAAGATGAACCCAGTGGAGCTATGCTGGTTGACAACATCTAGTGTGAAACCTTCTGCCATCTACAAAGGTGTGTACTGGTCAGGTTTTGGTAGCCCATGAGTGGGAGGAATCGGTAAATTGAGGACATTCCTTCCAAGCACTTTGCAAAAGAACAGCAAGGTCTCTACATGAGCAATCTAATACCTTGGGTTGTTCGCAAGTCATAGCAGTTTTATTTAACTTTCTTGGTTGGGTACCAGATCATTTAGCCCTGGTTTTGTTCCCTGAACTGGTTGAATGCAGCTCTTTGGTCTGACTTCTGTTGTGAATATTTAATGGCAAGTCTGGAATTTCTTATGTTTTTGGTTTAAATTGGCTGTTATGAATAACTGATCCTGGCATGCCTATTCCCAGTAAATAGTCCTTAAAGTCTGGATGCAACTAAGCTTGCCTTGGTCTTCCCCAAACACATGTCCATAGTTCCCTGTCACAGCACTCCTAGGAAGCACATATAAATATCCACTGAGTAGAAATCCTGCTGTCTAGTAGTTGATGGCAGCAATACTTGCATTCCCCAAGACCAGCTGCTGGCCCTGCCATTTTGGGAGAGAGTGGGTTGCATCCTTCCTGCTCCACCTCAGCCTCTTGCATCTGTAGGAGCTGTGCCTTGGGTGGATGCAACCTGCTGAGCTTCTCACCCTTGAGCTTAAATGGACAAAATTTTGGAGAATTGTCCCCACTGGAAGCTGCTACCCTTAGCTGTGCTTTGTCTCATTTGTGGGTCCACCTTTGGATGGCAAAGTCATTGTACCTCTGTGGCTGGCATGCTCCAACATGTTCCCAGAGCTGGCTTCAGGCCAGGGAGCTCCAGCTTCCAGAAGGTCTTGTTTCAGTCACCTTTTTAGGAGTCTTTGGGCCAAAGTGTGCTTTGATGTCTGGCAGTTTGGCCCCTGGCATGCCCCATGGTCTGGCCTGGGAGAAGTGCTGGGAAGAGAGTCTAAACTATAAATTTCTGTAACACCAAGTAATCCTGGCTGAGCCTCCCCATTCTAGTGGTGTTACGAAATACCGACATGGCTTTCTGAGATACTAATTAGGGATGGACAAACCAGAGGGAAGAAAATAAGAAATCCCTTTGCACTCTTTCTGGGGTTAAAGAAAGTTCAGCTAACTTTCTTCCTTCCCCCCCTGTTATTTTTCCCTTCGGTGCAGGCTCTTCTCATCCAGGTTCCAGCAGGGCTGGGATGTGGAGCTGCCGAAGCACTGGGGGAGGCTGTAGCTGTTGCTGCAGGATTTCCAAACCAGGCTGAAACAAGCCAGTAACCTAAATCCGAGAGTGCCTGGGTGACTTGCAGCAATCCTGATGTTGCAGTGCTCCTGGCTGTCCAAGCAGAATAAACCGATGTGTTGCATATCCAGCAAAGGTCTGGATGTTCTTCTGGGCATCAGATCACCTTTATTCCCTTGGAAGGGTAGGGTTGTGCTTGGTTGGTGCTGTGGGGTTGCTGTGCTCACCCGGGGTGCAGTGGTTGGCTGCTGTGATGTGGGCTGGAGGCAGCTGCGCCTGGGATGCTCATCCCAGCTTGGATTCCTCCTGCAGCTGCTCTGCTTGCCAGTGTGGTGGACTCGGTAGTGTTAGGTTAATGGTTGGACTTGGTGAATTTAAGGGTCTTTTCCAACCTAAATTATTCTATGATTCTATAAATCCCTCTCGTAGTGTAATGAACACTTACAAATCCTTTCTGTGCTGCTGACGTTCCCTATTTGCAGCTCGCTGAGTGTAGAAAGCAAGGTTTCTAAATAAATAACCATAAAAAGCAGGGCGAGTGAATTAACACACATCAGTGCACATGGCTTTGGCTGAGCTCTGCTCATCTCGTTTTCAACAGGAGCCTCTTTCTGCAGACCTCCCTGCCACAGTGTGCTCTCGCGGTGCCGGCTTAGACCCCATGTAGATTAAAACCATGCGATCACAGTGGATTTGTCTCTGGCTAATGAAGCTCTGCATCTAGTGCAGAATTCCTCTAATGTACTAGGAAATAGTTATCATTTTTCTTTGGCACTGCATTTGATAAGCGATTGCCTTTGGCCAAAAGCGATGCCAAGATTTTACTGCTTGTTACAGAGCTAAATATGTGACATTGCAACACATGTAATTGGGATAATTTAACACCCCATTTACAGAGCTCAGGAATGGCCTCTTCTCTTACTGTTGTTTGGGTCCGCTTTTTATGAATCTTGAAGTCTTTAGGGAGAATATTTTTTTAGTGGGGAAAAGTGGACATGTTTCTTATTAGTCACTCACTTTGAAACATCAAGCAGAAGTTTTTTTGCAGTGTGGATGAGGGGAGCTGATGATTTGTGATAGGAAACACGGAGTCAGCTGTGTCCCAGTTTGGTAAACTGGGAACTAAAGGCTTATGGCCCATAATCCTGCTTTTGCTTTCAAGGGATTGTAAAATGAAGATGATACTTTAAATTTTGATCCCTGTATGGTTCCTGTGATGTTCTTGCCACAAGACAGGAGATATCTGGAGGTGACCTTGCTTGGGGAAGGAGAGGTCAGTGATGGGACTGTCACCATCTCCCATCCTGTGGCCATTGGTGGAGATGTGTGTGCAGAGAGGTGGAGAAGCCTAAAATCAGGTCTTCTGCACTATTTTCATGAAAGTTCTTTCAGGGCAATTCCAGGTCTTATTCGAAGCAGGAAAGACTGGATGTTGCAAGGGATCTTGGTCTGAAGAAGCTGTATTTCTGGTTGAGCCTTGCTTTTGAGCTCTGGGTAATGGGGCTGGATGTATTTGCATCAGAATACTTGATTTCCAGATCCTGAGCAGCATCTCCAAGCCTTTTGATGTTCATGAGCGCATGTGTGCTCAGAGATGGACTTCTGCATGTGGTATTGCGTTGAGGACTTGGCAGTAACAGTCAGGTCCAGGACCTAGTGATTAAACTTGCTAATCTTGTTGTGATTGCAGTGGGTTTGGGTGAGATCTTTGACTTTTAGTGAGAACAACCCTCCTTTGGCTTAAAGTAGGCTGGCTGGTAGGTTCCTTTGTGGGGTAAGGCAGAAGAGGCCAGTTTAAGTCCAGGTTGGCCCTTCTTCCTCCTTTGTGCTTGGTAGAGGAGCTTCAAGACACCAGGGAGCACTGGCATGGCCAGCAATCTTGTGTTACCCCTATCTCCTGTCCTTCTCTATCTCTTGGATAAGGAGCAGCTCTGGCTTTAGGGCAGTGACTGCAGTACTGGGTAGCCTGTCCCTGCTCATGCATTTTTCAAAGTCACCTATTTTGTTGCTGAAACCCACATTTAATTAAATTAGCATCCAACTACTAAAGAGGGTCTCAAGGCAGGGGAGCATCTGGTGCTCCTGGAGAGCTAAGCCAAAGACACAGACAGCAAACCCGTGGCCCAGATCCTGCTTTCCTGCCAGTGATGTTTCACTAATTGAAGGGACAGTTTAATTTTAGCCTTTCTGGTGGTGCTGTTCCTTTCCTAATTAGATCCAGCCTGATAGAAAAGCAGAAAAAAAATCACTTGAAACCTAGTGATGGGTTTTGCTCACTCAGCAAGGCAGCACTTTTGGTCTCCAAGTCACAGGGCTGTTTCAGATTAGCACGGGGAGGGCTGGTGGGTCATCTGTCTGCAAGTGCTGCTCTGCCTGAGCCATCTTTAACCAGAGCAGCAAGACCCAGAGAGCTCTTTGGTGGCTATGTGGTGTGAAACGACCTGATTTGCTGCGATCCTGCTCACGTTTTCATCAACACGTCGATAAAAGGCAGCGCAGATGACTTTAGAATTCATGGGTATTGCTCATTTAACTTGCATCTCCCTCAGCAGGCTCCTTCCTCTACAAACCCAGGTGAGCCTGTCTTTGCAGCTGGGAAAAGCCTGTTGAAATGGGCTGGGCTGACTTTGTTATGGCTCCAGTGAAAACTTCTAGGTGCTTCTTCAGAAGTCGCTGCACTCTTGAAACTGGTCTGAAGCACTAATCCAAGCAAGCGTGGTTTTACTGGTCTGAGGCCATCGGGCTGCTCTTGTCACATGGCCCTGGTTTGCACCGTGCTCAGTGGGGTGGCATCCTGTGGCTCTAGACCTTGGCTTCCGAGGCTTGGTGACTACACTGTAAACACAAGCTCAGAGCTGCAGCCAGATTTCCCTGGTCTGTGCCACAGAACAAACAGTGTAGGATTTTAAAAAAAAAAAATTCTCTGGCACAAATCATTCTACTTGTATTTGCATTTGAAAATTTTTCATCCCCTCCCCCTCAAGCAATAGCTTATGCTTTCCATAGTACCAGATTCTGTGATTTAATCAATTGCCTTTATAAGTTGTAACAAGGTGTTTTTTTCAATTCAGCACCTCCTAAAACCTTGGTTTTGAACACTGAGTCAATTCTCCACCTGGCCCTAAGTTGCGGGTTACTTCCCCCACCCCATCGAAATATTTTTTGAATAATCCTCCCCAGTTTCTTTGCTAAATGGTTTTTGATCCCCTGTGGAAACCTTGGAACTATGTAGCGTTTGGAAATCTTGGATATTCCAGGCAAAAGGTAGAGAAGAGGTGCTTTTGGAAGCTGGAATTTTTATGAAACTTGCAAACCGTTGTTCAGAGCTGCTGATGTGCTTTGGAGGGAGCTCCTGCCCTGTGATGCTGCACTTAGAGGTGTGTGACCAGTTCCTTGCTGAGGGTTTTGTTTTTGTCTGGTTCAATGAATTCCAGAACATTCTGGTATCCTGAGTGGTACTGGTGCCCAGGTGGCATTAGTACGCCTTCCCCTAATTAATCTAATCCCTTTTAGGGGATGATGGGAGAAGGAAATAGTTGGGGGGTTTGCTTTGTAGGGCTTCCTATGATGCCCACAGCACTGTCTTGCCCCTCATCTTGTGGGTCCCAGGATGTGGGCAATGCCACAGAGTGTTTGCACTGGCTCCTGAAGCATCCCACCCTTGTGAGGAGCCCGAGCCTTCCTCCAGCAAAGCCCTGGTGAGCTTTGTCAGGCTGGAGTGCCTGTCAGATGGGTCCTGTACCCTTAGGTAGCTAATGACAATGCGACTTTGTGGTCTGGCTGTAAACTGGTTTAAAACAAGCTGAGCTAATCCGAAGGTGTGCGAGCAATGCAAAGGCACAGGGAGTATCACCAGCTCCTCGGGGCACCGTCCTGCTCATTAATGGGAGGCTGGTGAATCGAGAGTGCTGAGGCTTGTTTGAACTGCAGGGCTGCTCTGCTTACACATGTCTTCTCTGCTTTGAAGGCTCTGTTGCTTTTCAGTTTGCATCAGAAACATACGCTCTCCCCATCTGCAAAGCCTCCCGAGGTCTCCTCTCCCTGCCTTGAAAAAGACCTTTCAAACAGCTCGTGAGGTCTCTGAGGGCTTCTCTTCTCCTGAAAGCTGAATTGCCTGTTGGTTTTGGAGGCCCACATTGCCCCTGGCAGCCATCCATGTGTATATTTAGAAAGGAAGATCATACCTTCCATCTCAGAAATAACCAAACCTGATGACTTAATTCAGAGCATGAAAAGGAAAGGCTCCCTCTTGCACTGCAGAGTGGTGGAGGCTTCTGCAGCCTTTCACTTGCTCATAGGCTGTGGAGTTTCCCCACTTCACTGGAGGCTTCTCTTGGTTGGCTTTGGGTATCTCATGAGTTATGTGGGAGGAGTGTGCTGAACCATGTGGACCAGTGTCTCCTCTGCTGGTGCTGGCTTCTGTGGGTGTCTGGCTGTGTAGCTGGCGATTGGTGTCAGACCTGGACTTCATGGGAGACTCTTTGCTGTGACTAGCAGACAGAAGGTTGTAAAAAAGCATCCTTTTTAAATATTTTTTTAATTATTAATGTAACTTTACAATTCCTGTAGGCTTTTCTGGGGCACTGTCAGAGAGCTATGTCTGTACACTGCTAATAAACAGGCTGGAAAACTGTGTAACCTGCATCCTGGCAGAGAAAAATCCGTGTGTGCAGACAGCAGCAGTGCTCACTACATGGGCTGGTGTTCAGTCCTTCGCATGCACAAATAGCTGCTTCTCCTTTGGCAGTTTCTGCTCATGTGGAGCAGGACCCGAGCCATGCTGATGTTCCTGCCTTACCTCTCACCATGCCTTGCTGCTCAGTTCGTTCACACCTGGCTTTATTCCTAAGTCTGGGATGAGCTGAAACCTTAGCACTGAAATTCGGTTTCTCAGTTTCTTTGTCTGCTTGGGGCTTGCCTCTTCTAGGTATGAAGCATAATATTTAATAACAGCGGGGGGTGTTTGAGCTGGGTTGGCTATCGATAAAGCCCTGGAGAGCTGCAGGACAAAGATGCTGTGTGCTGCTTTGATAAACACTTTCGTTTCACTCGTTGAAGCTCAGCCTTACCTGTAGCTGCTGATCACACCATGCTTCTTTTTTTACTTATTCTATCAGCTGTATTATCTGAAGTGTGGTCTGAGTGATTGCAATGTTGAAAGGCCCCAGACTTAATTGGCATTAAGAATGGTGTAGTATTATTAGGTGTGCCTTAATGTAACAATCTCTCTTTTCATGTATTTACTCTGTACTACTGAGTAAATGTGGAGATAAAAGAAAGTGGAATTAGCACTTCTCTTGCTTGCACTAAAGCCAAGTTGCATTGTTTTCTTTTCTGTGGGTTTAGGCCTAAAAGTAGCTCAGGTATGTGCAAGTTTAAACAAGATGAACTAGGGCCCCATTAAAAATTGCTCTCTCCTGGATAATATTCAACACAGGATTAATAGTAAAGAGGCTGATGTCATCTCAAAGCTCCTGTGACCCTTCGCACTTCTTTAGCACGCTGCTGAAATAAAATGTTGGTTACACAGAAGACTTTTCCTGCTGGAGCATATGATGTGGCCGTCTTTCCGAAAGCAGAGGGAGAGGCATTTGGAGTGATGTGCAAAAAAAATTAATTGGGTATTAAAAGCTTATCCTGAGAAACTACCTTCTAAGAATAACCTTGCTGCTGCTGCCTGGTGTGCCACGTGCGATCCCAGCCATGTCCCGCTCGTGGAGTGATGCTTCCCAGGGTGTCCAGCTCGTGTGGCCCCACAGCATGGACTGATAGCACATGTGTGATTTAACCCATGCAGGTGGGAAGGCTCCTGGCTGACTGCCTTCCCCCCAGCTTAGCAGATGCCAAGCACCGAGGTGCTTCCTTCCCTGCTGTAACGCTTTGGTGCTGAGTTGCTCCAGCCTTTGCTGCAGCTGAGTGGGTGTTGTGAGCTGCCTGCATGGCCAGGATTGGTGTTGTATGGGTCTTCCAGGGGTGCCGTTGCAGACACCGTGGTGGAATTTTTCCCGATTCATCAGGCTCGTCTTGGCTGGGAATAAAAGGACTGTGCAAGTGTTTGGTTTTAGATGGTACCGGTGATATTGCATGGTCCCAGCGGTGCTCATGCAGAATATCTCTTGCATTTTAACATTAGTGTTATCTTCCTGGCTAGACTGAGCTTGAAACCCCAACTTGTCGTTCAGGGGCTTGGGGGAGTCCTGTTCTGCACTGCAGCAGCCTGGCCACTGCCAAATTGGGCTGGAAAAGGGCTGGATTAAACCAAAGCATCATTCTAGGCTTTGAGGTTAAGACGAGGTGTCTTGATAAGAAATTGGGCGTGCAGTAAAATAATTAAATAGTGACTCTCATCTCTGAATCTTTACAAACATTAATTAGCGGATTTCATAACATCAGTTAACTTGTTTTCCCTGTGCCTGTAGCCATGTTGTGGCTGGTTATCAGCCCTGAGTCCAGCCTCTGCTTGTTGCTTTATTTTTTCTTTTTTTTTTCCCCAAAAAGGTGTCCTTTTTGTTAGTTTTAACTTGGGAGTCCATCAAGATACTTTTGCTCCTTCAGGGATGCTGAAGGCTGCCTTTGGAGCAAAGGTTTGTAGTTACAGCTTGTGGATGCCCTTTGTAGCAATATCGGTACGGCAATGAAATGACTTTTTCAGCATTTTAGTACAGAAATCACCGTGAGAATCCAAGGGCAAAATCCCCCATTGGTTGCCTGCTTAAATGCTACCTTTTCCCTGGAGAGCCTGGGGTCTCGGGCCTGACTCCAGTGTTATCCCAAGGGGGGGTGCTGGCAGGGGGTATCACCATTGCTGAAATGGTCTCCTCACTGTTGTATTGATAGGTGGAATTTACCTTTTTTTGACTGCGCACAACAAGCTTCAGTGCAGGGGAAACTCAAAGGATGCTAATTTGCTGTGTCACCCCCTAAAAAAGGAAACAAAAACACCACCAAGAAAAGCACCAAAGAAGGACTACCGCAAAGCATGAAGCAGCTGCATCTAGCAATGAACTTCCCTGCAGTGGGTGAGGGTAGGTACCAGGGCTGAGCAACCTTCTGCAGTGGAGAGCGTTCAGGTGGAGATGCAAATATGGGTGAGAAGATGCCAGCAAGCCACATCTTCTG
>Ga0065711_1050139_pt1 | contig 10970 bp, 7 predicted proteins | sample Hoacrofraction12_FD_59098 | JGI IMG/M metagenome (GOLD analysis project Ga0065711, IMG submission 59098) | Hoatzin crop microbial communities from Cojedes, Venezuela - Epithelial fraction 12 v2 (version 2) | ecosystem: Host-associated > Birds > Digestive system > Esophagus > Crop | place... | reverse complement strand
AAAAAAAAAAAAAAAAAAAAAGAGCCCCTTAAAAGACCTGGGGTGACTAGGAAGTTAATCCACTGAACTCCTGAGCAGCGCGCCTTGCCAGGGCAGCGATACGCTGCAGGTTTACCGGCTGAGCACAGCCCCCCGGTACGGCTCGCGTACTGCACACATGCACTGGGAGAGCCACTGCGGCACTGGGAGGGAGCAGCCGCGCTGCTGAGCGCTGGTCTGCGACAGGGGAGTCACCAGGAGGGACCTTGCCAAAAAACAGTGCAAACCCCAAGACGGGGACGCCGCGAGGGGAGGCAGGCTCAGAGTAGGGTGCTGCTGAGGGGACAAGACCCCTACTCCCAAATGCCCCCCCTCTCAGCAGCTGCGGCAGGCGGGCAGCCCTGGAGCCCTGTCCTGTGTCAGCCCGTCACCAGCCATGGGACAGATCTACTGGTTTGAGCTATTGCTAAGGGGATTAAAACCTGAGTTTACTTTACTCACCTGGTGTAGTCAGCCATCACCAGATGCATAGGTAGGCGTTGCCCGTCACACCTTCCTGCTGAATAGGCACCTGCCCAAGGCACCTCCTTGGGACCCTGATTTGGGATGGGGTGGGCATCGAAGGGCAGAGTTAACTTCCCCTGTGTGCAGGGAAGACAACAACCGTTCGAAGCACAGCTTATTTGTACCTGCAGTTGTGTCAGCCTTTATCTTTCCCGTGGCCCGTATCTCCTGCTGTGAATGCAATGTTTTGGGGGGTGAGAGAGTGCTACTCGATCACGTTACCAGCAATAAGGGAGGCGAGTTTCCAGGACCTTGAGCCATGCATTTTTTAAAATAAGTTTTTCCTCCGAACAAGCTTTTGGAAGAAGCTGCTCACGAAGCCAGCAAGTGACATCAACCGAAAGTGCCATTCAACAAGCAGGCACTTAAGTGGCAGGAGTACTTTATAGAGGACAAAACATCTGATTGCTGCAGCTTTTCCTCCCATAAATTACATTCTTGGCTTCCCTCCTCTTCTCCTCCCCCCTGGCTGAGCGCCACTGAAAATTCAAAAGAAAACTACCAGTTGTAGTGGGTCAAACGTACGAAGTTAAAAATTACTGGGCAAATATATCCAGGGAATTCTCTCAACCACTCAGGTGAGTTTAAACACCAGGTTGCAGCAGCCCTGCTTAGATGGCTTTTGCCTTCGTCTTCCACCAACAATTGAGGTTTGCCTGCACCGTCTTTTCTGTTAGGTGAATATTAAGCCTCTTCACACAAGTCCTTGCATTTGATGTATTTTTGGGGAAATAGGATGTTTCTAGGGCATTTGCTGTGGCTGGCCAGGGTACTCTAACAAGGTACCAGAGTCAGGAATCAGTGTGAGCAGTCGCAGTTTGCCAGGACAGCCCAAGCACGGCTGGCGTGCTCTCACCTGGCCCAAACCAAAAGGAAAAAAGCAAAAATCCATTAATTCTGGACACCAACAGATTCAAGAAAAGCACAGCTCCTTCGCAAATGCTTAGAAATGGGAGCTGTGTTTATTGAAGAAATTATTCACTGAATTATTTGCTCTACTAATAAGCTGCCTTCTCCTCACGTCTCACGCTCACCTCTCCTCCCACATGCGTGGGTATCAATCAGACCTCGCTCTGCAGGTATTACCAGAATCACCCCAAATCTACAACAGTGCCCGGATGAGAAGGCATCACCCGTACACGGGGGCTGAGGGGAAAAGCTGCCGGACCTTAATGCACGTGAGGAGCCTCTGCCACAGCCCCGGGCTTGGCGTCACGGGGCCGTCACGCCGCAGGGATGCTCTCCTGGAACAACGCCGGAGCCACCCGGTGCCGCGGTCTGTCTGCGGCAGTTTAATAGCGAGAAACCAAAGGGAGCATATGCCAGGGGACACGAGGGGACAAGGGAGCAGGCACTGGTGCTTGGAGAAGGTGATGACGCCCAGAAATAACCATAAAGCTGACTTTACAGCCAGTGTGCTTCTTCCTACAGATTTTCTGAGCCTGGGGTTGTGATTGTGAATTGTCCCCACCGTGAGCTCATTCCCTGCAGTTTGGGGCCACAGGGCAGCCCCTGGAAGGTGGCACTGTCCCTAGAGCCCTGTCACACAGTAGCGAGTCAGCGCTGAGGGGGTTCCTGCGCTCTGTGTGCTGTCTCCCAGAACTGCCCACGGAAAGTCTGTGTAAGCTTTGGGCTTGATTCTGCAGTCTCTCTCCCACACTGCTGGCCAAGATCAGCGCTAGGCCAAAATGTTCAGATCTTGGGGAAATTATGCCTAAAAACAGGACTCTCCCTGCTGTAGCGCCGGGGACAGGGAGGAGACGGCAAATGCCATCAGGGTTGAAAGGCAATAATCCCTTTGCACAGGCCCACTTAGAGCAGACTTTGGTTAAGGGATATCTTGTTAAATGATGCTTAAAGGAGGGGGTTTTTTTTGTAGTTTTTCTGCCTTTTTAAGAGGGGTTTAGTGCTCGCGCTGCCCTCACACTGCCAGAGCGCTGCGACACAGCTGGGCATTGCAGCAGCCTGGCGAGCACCAAGCTCCTGGCCATTAATTGCCCAGTGCCTCAATGTCCTCCAGCTCCTTCCCCCCTTCAAGCTCCAGACAGTGATGAATTTTAAGCTGAAAGGCCAGCCGAATTTATTGTCTTCCATTAGTCTCATACAATACAATTTATTTTTAAGCAGCTTCTCTCATGCAAAAGCATCCCAAAATGATTCACAGCAGATGACAGACTCTGCATGCAAATCGGGGCAGTTTATACCCTCCTGCACAACGTGGCGTGGGTCGTCCCACTAGCTGGACCACAACCAGGCAGATTTAATTATCCACAAAACGGCATCGTTGCGCTTTGTCCCAGAGAATGCGCAATCAAGACGAGGTAAATACAGGCAACGACAGATACAGGCAGAGCCAAGGAAGAGACCGACGTGGACTGAAACACAAAACAAAGGTTGAGAAAAATCACACCATGACTGAAGATGCTCAAGAACTTAGGAGCAGAGGGAAAAACACAAGGAGCGAGCAAGGCAGTGGGTGGAAACCAGCGGCACAGAAAGCAGGAGCTACTGCGGAGGAACAATGAACCGACTCAGGACTCGGAAGATGAGAAAAATGCAGTGACTTCACAGGAGACGAGCCAATTTGCACCAGTTCAGGATCTACCCTGGCACATTTCCACAAAGAAACAACAAGCAATTCCCCAAAAAGCACTTACAAAGGTTTTTCAGCCAAGCCTTTGCCCTGAGTTGTGGTCAGGGGAGACTTAAATGACAAGGGGGCAACTCCCACCACAACAGCAAACTTACCGGGGCAGATGAGGAGGCTCACACCAGCTTATGGGAGCCACAGGGACACTTGCACAGCTGAGAATGCCCAGCATCATTATCTTCCACTGGCCACATTTCACAGTGATAAAAATGATAAACAGCCTGGAAATTCAGGAAAGGAGAGCTACAACACAGCAAAGATTTGTCCTTTGATCAGGGTGATTCGACTTAACCAGTGATTTAGCATTTCTTTCCTCACATACCGTTGCAGCTCTTAGCAAGAGGTCAGAATTATGCAGCACCTGCACATACCCATCACGTCCCTCCACACCAGGCTCACCCCATTCCCCAGGCACACTACAGACACCTCCCGCACTTTCTCCAGCCCAAACAAGCCCAGAACATCCCCCTACCATACCTGTTCCCACCAAGCTCTCCCAGCATCTCTCCTTAAGCCAGGACCCCCACCACCTGCAGAAGATGTAGCCCTGAGCATCTTGCTGCAAACAACCCGCAGCTGTTCCAGCGCAACCCCCTGGGACAATTAAAGAGACAGGATAACGACTTGTGGGAAGCAGCGTGTCAGAAACCTGCCTTTCCCCCCCATCGGCGAGGAAGACTTCCATTACATTTCCCCAGACTGCCTGCCTCTCTACAAATAAATGAATAGCTACAGTTTAAGGATCACCAGGGTAAGCTATGCTGCTGATAACTCTTATTTTTATAAAACCTCATCAACAAGACCCACCAGGAACTGGAAGCATGCAAGCTGTCACAGTGATAGAGCCGGTCACTTGCTGGGAGCGATGATTGGGGGCCAGGAGGTGACAGTCCCCGCAGCATCTCGCCTTCGTGCTGTGGCCACGTGGTCCCCGAGCGTGCCCCAGCGAGCATTGAGCACGTACCCAAGTGCGCTGGGGAGGCTCTCTGCCCTCGCTGGTGTTTCAGTGAGGCTCGCAGAGGGGTAGCCAGGGTTTTGATCAAGCTCAAGGAAGGTGCTTAGTAGTTTTTTGGGATTTTGTACTTCCCGATTTTATCCAGCAATGTAATAATCACGGTGCTGCAGCTGTTTCCGAAAAGAACAGTGACTCTGCAAGAAAAGGACTTATTAGAAAGCTCATTCTTTATTTAAATGCTAGAATAAAGTTCTTTGGGGAGAAATTAAATTGTGGAAGTAAAGAGCCATGAAAGGATAAAAGTGTGGGGTTAAGCAGTATGTGGCTCAGAGCTTGGCTTTCCCAGGCCCTGGCTAAACTCGACGAAGCAGGGCCTCCGGAAGGCGAGGCCAGCGGCCCCAGGGAGCAGCGTCGCCTGCCAGCACATAGAGCATCTGTGAAAGAAAAAGAAATCCTCATTTGTGCACGAGCGCGTGCTTTAGCAACACCACAGCAATAGGGGAGTCTGTACGACCCAGCAGCTCATGGTGAAGTGACGTTATACCACCACAAGCCCAAATAAGCCCTGCCCATGGTGGGTGCCCTTCCCTGCTGTGCCTTGTCCGGCTGCCGATCCTCCCACCTGCCGGGCACGCCGATGCTGCCTGCTCCACACCGCAGCCCCTCACAAAACCGGGGCCGTCCTCAGCCCTGGCTGCGGGTTTGGGGGCACCACTTGGCACACGCTCATGGATTTCACATGTTTTGTCTGGAAAATGACTCCCTAGGCTTTATTTCAAGTTAGACACCCCAAAAATCAAAGCATCCCACATGATTAATTGCATCCCACAATATTAACAGCATAAAAGCTGTCTTGAATGCCTTGATTCTTTTTTTTTTTCCCCCATAAAGACACAGCTCATGCCGTGTGAGAAATAAATTTTTCGTTCTTTCTCCTTGTCTGTAGAACACTTATAAAGTCAAAGAGCCAGCGGCAAAGTATGTCAGAATTGTCTTTTAAGGGGTTAACATTTGTAAGATGAATGCTGCGAGAACTTTAGGGGTTTTTTTTAATTAAAAAATATATTTCTGGAGCAAAAACACAAGCAATAAAGAGTGTTTGCCTGTTGGGAGGCTTGTTTTGTAATGCGGTATGAATAACCAGCTGACAATCCGTTTTTTTGTTTTCTCTTCGTATGGGCAATGGCCACGAGCCAGCCAACTTTATTGTCCTTGAAATGTCATGATTTTGAGTATGCACAGAATTCCTAACTGCCCGAATTACTGCATAACATCCCTTTTTATTATATGGCAACAATGTGATCCTAGGCTCAAAGACTTACTAGTTAAGAAGATTATGTGTTTTCCTTTTTCTGTTTTGTTAAAGTGCCAAGTCTTGCATTTTTGGCATCTTCTAAAGAATAAAATGTCTTCTGAAATATTCTCTCCAAGCACAGAAGTTACCTCAGAGGAGCTCGCCAATGCAGGGCTTTTCAATACTTTCTCGTTTGCTCAAAAGTTCAGACGCATTGCTTTTCCTCAAAAGCTTCCAATTTTTGCCTCTTTGTGTGTATTGACAGCAAAAAAAATTGTCCTTCATAAGTTTGTGTTGCTTTACTTTACTGATAATTTATTTCTCTCTCTCTCTCTTTTTTTTCTTTTCTTTTCTTTTCCCAAGTGTTGAATGTTTGCGCTAGTGAGCATGAGCGGGCAGGCAGCGGGCAGGCAGCGGGCAGGCAGCAGGCAGGCAGCAGCCAGGCAATGGGCAGGCACTCCCACCTTGCCCTGCCTGCATCCTCGGCTGCATCCCCGCATCCACCGTCACAGCAGCTCCGTCCTGCGAAATGCCGGCTGCCCCATAGCCCGTGCTGGGCTGCACGCACCCCCCAGCCTGCCCCGCCGTGTCCCCGTGGTTCAGCCACGTTGGTCGAACAAGCGTACCAGGAGAACCGGCACGGTTTTGGCCAAATTTATCCCTGGAACAAGTGCGAAACCCTCCGACAGTGGGAGATGGACCTGCTGAGAGTGGGACAGTGCTGGCAGCTGCAGCTCTGGCCCCCAGCGAGTGGGGAGACCACGCAGCCGGAGGGTGCGGGGGTCCATCACCCCAGGTCTGGGCTTCCATGGGGAAAGAACTGGTGTGACTTTTCGGAGCTGCCTTTGCAGCCTGTCTCCTCCGGCGCTTTGTGCCTCCCCGGGAAGAGAGCCTTTTAAATATGTTTTCACCAGCTGACATTTAAGTATGAATAAACAACTATTATGCATGCACTAAATATTCATGTTTTACAACATTGCCATTACACTGAGAAATTATTTATGAGGCTGCTGCTCTGCACTGGGGTGAGGGGACACAGCGCGGCGTGGCCAGCAGTGGCCCCTGGGCCTGCCGGTGCAGCCACGGTGAAGCAGGAACGTTGATATTTCTTTCATGCCAAAGGCTGGGGTTTCCCAGAGCCTCCTTGGGTGCAGAGGCAAGATGTCCTGTTCTGGAGGATGTTGTGTCCTGAACCTTTGTGTTCCCACTGGAACTTTTGGGACACCCTTCCCCCAGCTCTGTGGCAGGCAGAAGAGAGGGCATCGCCTCAGCCTCCCAGGGCTCCTGCTGCTGCACTGTGTGTGCTACCGAGGCAAAGCGCTTCACTGCATCGCTGGACTGAGTTTGGCAAGAATAAATAATAATTAAAAAAAAAAAAACGATGACAAAGATATGCTTTTTTCAGAAAACCGAGCCACAAATGGAAGTCCCCCCTTCTGCCTTCTGTTAAACTTCAATACTGTAGTGCAATTACTAGAGTGAGAACCTGAGCGTTGAACATTAAAGGGGTTACTTACTTATGTTAAATAATGGCTTATTGAAAAGCCATTCTTAAAAACTGGTGGCAATGGCAGCATGGTCTCTGCAACTGGCACGGCTTGCCTTCGTGCCGGAGTGCACCGGGGTGCTGCAGCACGGCCGCGTGCCTGTCCTCGGCCCCAGCAGCCCACTCTGGGCAGGGTCAGACCCCCCACGTTGGGATAGATGCTGATGGCAAAGTGCACAGCGAAGCGTTTTAAGGGTGAGCTGCAGAGGGAGAGGCAGACCGGAGGGAATTGATGCTTTCCTTGCCTCGGGGCTCGCACTGCGTGCAGGCACCTGCTGCCGGGGTGGACCCATGCAGGGCCGCAGGGCAAGCCCCGCAGTGAAGCACTGGTTTTCAGCAATGAGGTTTTCATTAAACAAAACCGCCATTTTCTATGATTCCTACAGGGATGTCAGGACCTTTTAAGTAAACACCTGATTCTATTTAATAATAATAAAGCTATTCTCAAGGTCATTTTCTTGGTAAAATTGACCATAAAATCTCAGGTTGCATTAGCAACATCTCTTCCCAGCAGCATTACTGGGGAGGGCTAAAAGGAGCTGGCAGCCCCGTCCGTCCGTCTGTCTGTCTGTCCATACACCTGCCCGCAGACAGCCAGCGGCAGCAAAGCCTGCGAAGTTTGGGAGAGCCCCTCTGCAGCACCTGGAGTCACCACCCGCTCCTCCTGCCACCCCTGCCCGGGCAGAAAGGGATCGTGGGGCTCTGCCGTGGCCCAGGGGGGCAACTCCGATGGCCTGCAGATTTCCACAAGCCCAACCGTTCCACGTGTGCACGCTCCTTTTCCTGCAACCGACCCGTTTGCCTGCTCAGCAGTGTTTGTCCTGACATGTTGAGCTACCGGTGCTCCAGGCAGAGGTGGGAACAGATCTGGCACTGGGCACCGGGCACTGACGAGGGAGACCCCAGCTTTGGTGCTCAGCTGCTCGCCTAGGCAAACACCCTGGGGAGAGCTCGTTTTCAGGCCTGAGGCAGAGGGAGGGCTGGGCATCGGGAGGGACATCAGACAAGCGATGCAGCAGCAGCTCAGATCTGCCCTGCTGCCTGAATCCTTGGCCAGGGAGGTTTTGCTGGAGTGGCCGCGGGAGCCCACTCTGGCCTCAAAGCTGTGGGGCTGTTGTCAATGGGATACATTTGTATTAATATTACTTATATTTATATGTGCTAATATTTATATTACTTCTGAGATGTTTCAGAGTGCCTTTGTGGCAAAATTGACCTCAGTTTAGGGCACTTGCCCTCCAGTTGCTCACAATAATCTAACAATATTCTGTACTTTCGTCCGCAGCTGATCCCCCACTTCACAGAATGACAGAACGACAGAATCACAGAATGTTCGGGGTTGGAAGGGACCTCTGTGGGTCATCTAGTCCAACCCCCCTGCCGAAGCAGGGTCGCCTACAGCAGGCTGCCGCTTGCCGGCCGGTACAACGGAAGGCTGCGATCGCCAGAGCAGCTGGAAAGCCAGTGTCCCATAAACAGGGACGGGCACGTAGTGAGCTAATCAAGAATTAAGCCAGAAACTAACACTGGCAAAAGCCATCTCTATCTCCAGCAGCACCACATCCCTTAACCTAGGGGGGACCAGCCCCGGGCAGCAAGTCACCCGTGTCAGCCACTGCCACCATGGGGCATCCCCAGCCCTGTCCCACCACCCCTCCCAGCCCCGCAGCCGGCCGGCTCCGTGTCGCTGCTGGAGAAAAGCCTTCCCGGCTGTGAGCGGCCCAGGGCGGGCAGCTGGGTCGGTCAGGGAAGCAGCTTTTGAGGAAGTGCTCAGAGGGCTTTGCTCGCAGTTCCCTCCTCCACACCCCAGCAATGTGGAAGTGAGGTGGCGGAGAGACCTTGGCGAGCCCTGAAACGGGAGCACCCCCTAAAAGCCTGAGGAACCTGTTGGTGTTGCAAACGTCTGCCGCTGTGCCCATATGTCTGCTGATTTCCATGCTAAAGACATTTACTGTATGTGTTTGCCACCAGGGAGAACTACTGTCTACGACTCAGCTATATTACTGGAAGAGGAGTGGTGGTGTTTGTGCTGTTGTGAATATTGCATTTCCAGGACCTGCTCTACAGCTTTCGAAATCCTCCGTCCAACTCCCTGCATCCCCCCCGGGCAATGTGCAGAAATGCCGGGTTGGGGTGACGGCCCCCTCCTCCGCGCGGCCACCCCGCACCCAGAGACTCACGCCAAAGAGCGTGAGCCGTCCCTTCTGGCACTGGGAAGGACGGTTCGCAAGCCAATGACAGAGGGATGCAAATATAGCATTTCTTGTAAAGTAAATTAAGCTAACAGCGAGGTAACAAACCGCTGTTAATATTAGATTAACTTGTTTGGCAGGATCTGAAATCGGGCGAGCCGGATTGTCGATGGCGGAGTGCTCAGTAGCGCTAATGCTGCTCAGGGAAGTACAACATCCCTCGGAAAGGCGGAGGCACGCACCGAGGAAAAAAGAAAAAATTAAGAGTGGAGGAAGAGCCAGAATCTGTGCAGCAATTACACCAGCATTAAAGACGAATGGAGAAGAAGCTTGAGATTTTGATTGCCTTTAAATACTGGCTTGTTTTTAATATCAAAATCAGAGTGCGCTGTGATCAGCCATTAGCCCTGACTACAAAAAAAAAAAAAAGGAGAAAAGATCCTAGATTTTAACATTTGTAGTATGAACTTAAAATACCACTTTGATCTAAGATAAGAGGCAAATGGCAGAAAATTCAGAAGTTAAAACCAGTTGTGTGCATTTGGCATCTGCTGGTGGCGGTTGGGCTGACTGTGGGAACGACGGAGACTTGGGCAGAGGGGTCAGCCATGTCCTCGACACGAGGACTGAGGCACAGGCTTAAATGTCACACTGTATACCAGTGGTCACTAAACTGATTAAGCAGTGGTGATCTTCAGCAGTAAAAAGGCTATCTGCTAATACTAAATGATTACAGTCTAAAATGCCATTTACTCTGCTCCGATTCCTTGAATGAATATTTATGCCAAGTGATGACTCTAGCACCATCAAAAGGTTTCCGTGCTCTGCTCTGCAGAGTGCAAGTGATTATTCAACAGCAGGTCTGCACTCCAGCACTTGTTTCTATTAAGCAAATTTGCAGTGTTCAGACAAAAAAATTCATGATTGCATTGTCCTCCTGGGATTTCTATTTTTAAAGAAATCTCATTTCCAACGCTCCCCGGAGCATGGGCTGTGGTAGGTGGGCCTTGTCCACTGTACGGACATGGAAAAGAGAGATATAGATGCTGCACAATTTCTCCCTTGTATAATCTGTTTTTAAATATAAGGCAACTGGACATATGCCACACCCCATTCAACAGCAAGAAGCCATGCCCTGTCCCAGGCTTTCCTCTCACCCACCCAGGCACCAGCCGGGGCTTTTGCATGAAACAGCGTTGTGAAATTCCTCTTAGGAGTCAGGAATCGGACCTATAGCCATGGTGACAAATCAAGAGGGTTCCCAATCAGACATGAAGCCCCTGCACTCCGCCGGGGACGCACTGCCTGTGCTTCGCAGGAAGGGCAAGCACAGGGAGGCAAGGAGATGCCATCGCACGTGAGTCACGGCCCGGGGTCTAACTGAACCCCCTGCCCTGCTCTTCACAGGGGTTCAGTCTCTTGTAACACACCACCCTGGTGTTTACCCCTCCCCAGGACGAGAGACCCATGTTGTTCTGGTAGCATCCCCTGTGACTGCTGCAGCTCTGCCTGCTCCCACGCGTGCTACCTGCTCTCAGCTGACGTTGCGAACCGTGCTTCATCCTCGGCTCCAGGCTTCCTCCACACCACAGCCGTGCTGCCAGTACCAGATAGATGGCAGCTACCGAGACTAGGCCTTACCACAGCTGTTCCAACTTACTGGTTATTTTGTCCAATTTACCAGTTCATCACCCATTTTTTTCCTCCAAGTTCCTGGGCTGTCTTCTGCTCCATCATTCTGCTGGGTTTGCCAACTTATCCTGCTGCATTGCCACCAACCCCCCCCCCCC
>Ga0065711_1050138_pt1 | contig 10970 bp, 5 predicted proteins | sample Hoacrofraction12_FD_59098 | JGI IMG/M metagenome (GOLD analysis project Ga0065711, IMG submission 59098) | Hoatzin crop microbial communities from Cojedes, Venezuela - Epithelial fraction 12 v2 (version 2) | ecosystem: Host-associated > Birds > Digestive system > Esophagus > Crop | place... | reverse complement strand
GCCCCCGGCGCCGTGCCAGGGGCTCCGGGCAGAGGAGGGGCAGGGGACGAGCCGCGGCGCGGGGGGGGTCTCCTCCAGCCCTGCGTAACGTCCCAGAGATATATTTCTCTGTATTTTTTTATATTTGTCAGGGCTTCATCGCTTCCCCTCGGCTCGGTCACCCCCGCGCCGCGCTCTGCCTCCGCGGGGGCCGGGGACAAACATCCAACGCGCGCCCAAACCGGAGCGAAGCCGCCGCGGGCGGGAGGCGGGTGCGAGCGGCAGGCGCGGGCAGGGCCGGGGCCGGGCGCGGGGCGCGGGGGGTCCCGCAGGGGTGCAGGAGCAGCGGCAGCGCTCCGAGGGCTCGTGGAGCCGTGTCGGTGGGTGACAGTCGCTCGCTGGGACCGGCGTGGGTGCGTTAGGGCGTCAGCGTCCGCAGCTCCCGCAGCTGAAGCGCTGTGCCTTGCCGTTATTACTGAATTACCTGTTTCAGGCAGCAGCTTTCACGGCGAGCGCCCGTAGTCTATTTTTAACTCTTTTTCAGTTTCGGCTGGTCTCCGTTTCTTTACGTATCGACCCATTAATGGGTGCGTATTTGCACGGGTGGTTTCAGGCGTTTGCTTCTTCTAATTTATCCCTCACTGAAACGTTACATCGTAACCGCGGGCGTCATAGGTAAATATTACACAGCACTTTGCACTGTCTGTGTAACTTCGTAGGCAGGAAAATATCGTTATGAAGGCTCAAGATCAACTTTCTCCTGGAGGATTTTAGTGTTTCTGGAAAACTCTGGAGTGTTTTTCCTACAGTTCAGCTAAGCTCAGACTCTGCTTGAACTTTGTGAATTTAGCATAAAGTTTACTTAAACTTGGCTCAGTTCAGCGAGTTTGTGTTGTACTTCTCACAAGTGTGTGAATTATCATCCTTGCTCTGGGATCTCAAGTGCTGGTTTTTGCCTGTTTTGCTAGGGGTTTGCCCAGGATGTGGAGCTGCTAAGGCTCCGCGAGTGAGGATGCAGTGATTCCCTCGAGCACGCTGAGCTCTTGTGTTAATGCTTTTGTATAATCAGGTGTCAGAGCTGGAGTCAGCATCATAAAGCTTGACACTTTCAAAGGCAGTTTTTGATTTGCTCAGGAAGGAAGCATAAGATGATGGCCATTTTCTGTGAAAAGAAGATGGTGCAAATTAGCAGCATCAGCTATTCTGATTCTGTCCTTCCTCTATTTCTCTGCTGTTAGACTGCTGGTGTTTTTGTGGACAGTGCCTGCAGGCTGTTAGCACTACTTCCTTGAAGAACTCAGTATTAAAGAGTTGGCATAAGTTCATTTTTTGACATAAAAGGCAAGTAACAGCTTTCATGCAAAGCGCTCTGCACTCTCAAACGAATATAGTAGAACCTTGCTAATCCACATTTACGCCTAGTGGTCTCTCCTCGACTCTCTGCAAAGATTTAATAGCAGATGCTGCAGTGAGGGCTTGTATTGCTAAAATGTTATTCTTTTTTCACAGTATGCTACAGTTCACTTACTAGAATGCTACCAAGCAGTCTCTTCAAAATCAAAGATAAGTGGCAACTGGCAGAATAAATGAAAGTGGTTGCAGTTTTTGCTGCAACTTAGTTCTTCTTTGTTTGCTTAGTTACGATCTACTAATTCAGTGTAGCAGGATGATACTCTCATGATGAATGCCTGCAGACGTTCTCTACAGTATTTGCACATTCAATAAAAAGTACTTTTGCATAGTTAAGAAGTGTGTTGCTTACTCTGCCTGCTGTCAGGTGATCACCGTCAACCAAGACTGGATTTGAACGAGTGACCTGGTAATGAAAGACTCTTTGCTGCCTTAACCCAAATCGTAGATTTGGTCATGAGAGCAGCCAGTCTTTTTGCACTGGATGTTTTACAGTGTTACTGTCAGCATTTTTCTGCACCTTCTTTTCTTGTTAACTTTGTTTTATTGCATGCTTCCAGTAGAAGAGCTGATATTTTAGTGAAGGCTTCCAGACAAAAATGATTTGTAAAGACAGCCTGTAGAATTTTTTTTTTTTTAAGAAGTGGAAGAAATGCATTAGCCCAATGGAAGCAGAATGGGCTTAAAGAGTTTGGAGAGAATTTTGCTGCCTGTGTGTGTGTGAGAATAAAACAACTGAAAATAAGTAGCTGATCCAAAACATATTCAAGATAGTCTTGGATGTTTGTTTGTTTGTGTGTGCATGTTTGTATGTATTTATTTAGTTTACTCTGCGTGAAGTGTTTGGAGGTAGAAACACTAAGATCCAGGGCTTCTCAAACCTGGCACCTTACTCTGCATTCTTAAAGCTATGGAAAATCTTGCCTTGCCTCAGAAGCACAGGCTTGAGCCCCGAAGCGCTGTTCTGTCCCAGGCGCATTGCAGTCAAGGGGAGGACTGTCGTTCATAACACTGGGGTTTGGGATCAGGCCCTGCGAACCTCGGGAGGCACGAAGCAGTCTTAAAGTGTCACCGCGCACATTTGGCACCTCATTGGAGGTACTCAGCACTTTGTAAACCAAGGAGCTAAACTAGTTCCTTTACCCTTTACAGCTGCGGGGTTGAAAATTTGACAATGATGAGCTCCAGATGACCGTATATCCTCTTAAACACCTCACATAGTAAAATGAATGAAGAAGAAAAATGCAGCAGGATTATTCCTTTGAGCTCTGTGATGGAGAGACAAATAACCATAAAAGCTGAGGGGTCAGCTGCTTCTCTGAGGGTTGTTCACCTGCATGAATAGTTCACTGGAGGTGCCACCATGGAGTACTCGTGTGTGTGGATCAAGGGCAAATAAATAAATTTGAAAGGGGCAGAGGTTAGGCTGAAGTGCACATGGCGCTTTAAAAAATTTATTTACATCTCGCAAATCTGCCTGTGCTGCAATAATAGGAGCATGTGGTTTTTGGTTGCGTGAGATGTCTTGACAGAAACTAAGGAGGCTGTAAATTAAATCGGTCCTCTCTCCTCCTCCTGCTTTTCTGTATTGTAGAAGTCTGACACCTACTTTATTATCATCTCATAATGCCATTAGTTTTGTGAATTAGGGAAACGGTGGATTTGATAGCACAGCAGAGTATGTGGTTGCACTGATTGTCAGGTGAGCTTGCATAACTGGGAAGCTCACCGTGCACTTCCTTGCTTTGCCAAGAGAGAGCTGTGCAGGGATTTTGCACAGCTTCCTGTTTTCTGTCCTCATTACTTTTATTTTGTATTCTAATAATTAATTATTTATAAATTCTGTAAGTGATAGGCTTGTCCCCAACCTTTCTTGACAGTGAGATGCATAGTTAAAACCATCACTAGCGATGCAGGTCTTACAAAGCTAGTCCTTGTAACATCAAGAGTGTATCTGGTTAGTGAATTTCTACAATTAGTATTGCTGCTCTCTGTCCCCTATGCCCGCAGAAATCTGTTGTGCACTATTACTTTCAAACAAAGGCTCATGCAAATGGAACTAATTTCCCGTCCAGTCTTAAAAATATCATAAACTGAAGACATGACAGGTGGGTGGTGCAGCACACCATTTACTCTGGTAAGGGCTGGTGACTGACATTTGTGTAACTGATAAATAGCGTGGAGTTGTGCATCCGAATATACACATCCTTACAGAATAGCCTCTTACTTGCATTAAACTGAATATGTATGTCCCCAGATTTACTAAAAATACACTACCCTTTCTGATTTGGGGAAAAATAGTCAATTTATGACCACTTTATAAACGCTACTTTTCCTTAGAATAGACCTTATAGTCATCCCAGGAGCTTTTCTGTGCTATGTAAACAACTTTCTTTGCAAATTGATATTCTTTTTGACCCTCCTGAGGAATTCCCATTGTGCGTTAATACTAGCTGATTTTAAAAAAAAAGCAAAGCCAAAACAGAAATATGGGGAGAATGAGACTCGTGTTCACAACTGATTTTGATTCGTGGGCTGCTCTTTGTGCTGCGTGCAGACTGCTGAAGTGTTGTCAACAGGACTTCAGCCAACTAGTTCTAAGCCTGCAGTTTCATGGTGCCAGTATTTCCTTTCTTTGTTTGTTGTCAAAATATGAAGTCCATGCAGGAACTTATTTGTCCAGTAAGTTGATGTCATGATCCCTCATAAACATGTAGCTCTTTGTTATGGAAAATAAACCTAAATAGACACACAAATTTTTCCAGACTTAATATTTAACAGCACCTTTTCAGAAAGGAAGGTTTATCACACATCTACAGAAATTGCTACACACAAAAACTTTAGCTGATACAGACTTTTCAGTATTTGATATCCAGATACTTTGTTTAATTTAAAAAATATTACTCTTTGCGAACAGTTACACCATCTATGATTTATACAGCCCAGTGATCACTAAATGTATTCTTCTGGCAGATATTTTATTTAATTGGTTTTCTGTTTTGTTCAGTTTGCAATAAATTTTGCTGAGGAGATCTATAAAAACCATTGACTTCAATATTACTGTAGCAGTATCTGTAACAGTAAATGTAATTATCTATCTGAACTGGGCAGAAGTCCATTTGTGGTAAGGTTTTGGTGCTGTTTCTCCAGAATAGCCAGACTATTTTTTATGAAACTAAAGGGAGCATGAGGTCAAAAATCCTGATGGCTCAGACCTTTGATAAATGGCAGATGTATTGCAAAGTGAAAGGCAGATTTCCCATAGGGAGGTCTTTTTTAAAATTCCTTGAGATGACAGTGTGATAAAAAACAAACAGCAACCAAACCCAATAATCATATTTGAATGGAACAGCAGAATCCCACACGGAAAGCAGAATGATTTTAATCTGACTGAAGTAACTCTGGAGTTCTAACAATTTTTTTTTCCTTTTTTTTCATGATATGGAGTTTATGACTGACTTAATTTATTTGCTCCTACCAGCCTCTGTTTTCACTCTTTTCCAGCCCGCCAGCTTGCTAGTCATGTCGCTGCCTGCTGAGCTCTCTCCACATTTCAGCAAATTCTAATTGCTAAAGAAAAGAGAGAGCACCTCTTCTCATCCCCTAAGTAGACACTTAAAACTGATACATGCTTTAATTAGTCAGTGTGTGTTTCAAATACGCTTGAAAGTCCTCCTCCACACCTGCAATCATACCTGGTTTTAACAGGTTTGCTGGTTTAACTGGCATTGCCTGGTTTGCTTAGGAGCAAGCTACTAGCAGCCTTAGCGTGAGTAGGTACTACTGGGCTAACATTGGGATGAGCTCAGAGACTTTAAATCTAGGAGGGAAATTTAGCAACGAATACTAAAGACAGACACCGGATTGAAATCCTATCACTGATACTGCTAATGTATTACATGTGCATGATAAACCAAACCTGGCTTAATACCAATCATTAGGTATGTGTTTAGGCTCTTGGTAGCAGGTTCATGTATCGCAGTGGGAACATAATGCGTTCTTCCCCAGCTTGACAGTGTTAGGAATCTACTGATAGAGATCTTTGGAGGAAGAAATGAGGACAACCGTTTTGATTTTATTAAAATCCAGTAGACTGGTAGGTTTTTTTTGAAAGAACAGGAGGGGAAAAACAGTAATTGTTCTGCTAAAATGGGAAGTTCTGTGAGGCATGTACTGATTTATGAATTTAAAACATGAAGCTGCCCAGATTACAGAAGTTTTTATGCCAAGATCTTTGGATGTCCAAATAAAATATTTGCATAGAATCATTTAGGTTGGAAAAGACCTTTAAGATCATTGAGTCCAACCATAAACCTAACACTGCCAAGTCCAATACGCTGCTAAATCCACCATGGTCCTGTCATTTAAGACCAAATTATGTTAGCATAAGAAGACATAGTCTGCAATACAGTGCAAGTGAGATCCTTCTATTTCATGAAAGCACAAATTCTTTCAAGCAAAAGCTGAAAGTGCAGGTTGAAAGTAGTCTGCAGTGTATGAGTGCTTGCTGTAGCTCATGATGAAACTTGATGACCTGCAACACTCCTTCAACATTTTGATTCCCATAGTCTCACGTTCTTTACCAAACATTCCCATCCCCTCCCCAGTAATAATAGTTTAAAACCCTAACAAATAGCTAATGACACAAACACTTTTGACAGAAATAGTGGATGGGATCCTTTGTCACACCTAAATTCAGCCTTCAAGTCTAAGCTTGGACTTCTGCAGTCAGAAGAAGGTGGAGATGGTCCCTGGACTGATCTCTCCCCAGCAGTCTTGGCATCTGCACTTGAGAAAGCTTGGATGAGTCGACTTCTGAAAGCATGTATCTCTCTCTGCTTTTTGTAGAGGGGCCTAGATGACAAACTTGGACAAAACACAGAATTTATTTAAAGTTATCTCTAACTCAAATATCTAGAGTTTATTGCTGCTGCAGTTATTTCCTACCTTAGTTATTGTAGCATGGTTGTTGGAGTTTCAGTTATGGATTAAGACTGTTGTGGTAGAAATTGCACAAACCCGATGCAAAAATACAGGTGGAGCTCTAAAAATTTTATATTTACAGTTCTACCTGCATACATCCCTGAGAAGCAGAATTATGTGCTTAAGGGATGTACATCGGCAGAAATTACAAAAAGGTCTAAGTTTCAGTCCAAGCTCTGCTCCAACACCTGTTTAAGTATTTTTTTTTCTAATGACTTGGAATATTCATATATAAGCAGTCATTTGGGCAAGGTCTGAAATTTCCCCTCTGCATTAAGAGTTGATCAGGAACTTAGAAATGTGCCCACTCTGTGTGTATGTATGGAGGTATGTTTTTCTGTCTCTCTTTTTTGTCCAAACCAGTAGATATGCAATGCGTCAAGAAAAAGTGGAACAGTTTTAGCAGTAAGGGTTGTGAGCCTCTGTTCTGGCAGGAGATGTGTGTTTCAACCATTCATGCAGAAGACCATTCTGCTGAGTGAGCACTCTAATCCCGGTGCTGTTGTGCGAGGGTGAGGAGGGCAGTGTCACCTCCCGTGAGAAGCCGTGTTTCAAAGGGAGGTACCACTGTGCACTGTGAAATGCTCAATGTCGTCGGGAGGTGTGTGCTGGCACATCTGCTGGACTCGCCGCCTTCGGTAAAATGAGTGAAGTGCCGTGTTTGTGGATCCTGTTGGATTTTGTCAGCCCTGGGTGAGGCTGTTGTGGGAAGAGGAGAGATGCCGAGGCGCTGCTGTCTGGCAGGACCGAGAGCATGTGTGCCGCCCTTGGCAGAGCTGGTGATGCTCTGCGCAGCCCTGCCACCACGCCTGTGAGCTCTGAAGCAGTTCCTTGGTACTCACACTGATCCCTCGGGGGAATTTGAGGCTTGGCCAGAGGTAGCGCGTGAGGTTCCACATGAACAGCTGTCGGGTTAAACTGAAGCTGAATAGGAGTACCGAGAAACTTTGCCGGGTACCTCATCAGCATCCTCTGAAATGGCACTCACATTACAGAGGTGATTTAGCGCCTCGCTTTCCTACCTGCAGTGTGAGAATAACGGTACTTCCCTATCTCCTAGGCTGCTGTTGTTCTAAATAAGCTGTGCACTTTGATATTAAAGTAATGGTTATCACCATAACACCTAAAGGAGGCAGGAGCATAGAAAATCACATCTGTGGTTTCTTTGTTCCTTTGACTTTCACAGTACAGTCTGGGAATTAGAGAAGAAAAGGCTCTCACAGGTCATGCAAACTTCTCCGTTTGTTCTGATGTTTGTTTTGATCAGGGCTCCTTTTAATGTGTAGTCCAGTTTAATTTTAATGCCTAGACTCTGGCACTTCAAGATCATTGAACAGACTCAAGATTATGTGACTAAAAACATTCTCAGTGAAACAACCGGTATTTAACATGATTTTTTCTGCCTGCGTTTACCAGTATACTGAAATAACTGTGCTTCTTTCTCAGTGCTTGTACCTTTCCTGCTCTTGTAGACTAGTAATTATTTCTCTGAATAACATTTATTTTGACCTTTAAAAATTTATTTTATAACTCGCCTGTGCTAGGTCTTTAATGGCACCATCTATATGTAGGACAGTACCTACATATAATAGTACCTATCTACCGTGTGTTGAACTGGCACATTTTTAGAAATGTACATACACACAGAGATTACTGTTCATTTCTGGATTTCCTCTAATCTCTTGAATGTCCTCGTGATTATCTGTGTTCTCTAAAAAGAAAACCACAGAACAGTAAATAGTTTTTGTTAGTTTGGTTTTAAAATATAAGTCATAAAAATACTTAAATAATTTGGTTGTTAGCAAAAAAGCTACTTTCTGTGCTACTTCTGTGCAGCAACATTGCTAAATGTTTGTTTCAGGAGATGAAGTAGATGTATTTAATGTTTTTTTCCCCCCATTCACTTTATGAAATTTGTTTCTTTCATGATCTCTGGAAGCTTATCAGAGGTATGGTAAAACTGCGCGAAGCGTTGTAGAAGTGTATTTGCCACCAGCTACTGTGGTGTGTCCTTATTCCTGCTGAGCTGTAGGCCCATGTTTACTGGCCAGTCGGTTCGGTTTTAGCAGATGGCAAGCTACACTTCGTGAAAACACTTTTTTATCACTGTTACTGTCTCTTCTCTGCTCCCCAGACTGAAAGTGCCACAGGAAAAGAGCAGTCTTCCCCTGGCTCGTGTATGAGCAAGATCTGGTGTCCTGGGGCTCTGCTCTGAGCTGGTGGCAGGTAGGTGCTTCTGTCACACCAGTAGGTAATAATGATGATGTCTGAGGATTGAGCTGTTCCACCTGTAAATTCTAGCAGTGCAGAGCCTGGCCTCCCTAACTAAGCTACAGTAGAGAAAAGTTGCTTTTCTCAGGTATGGGAGAACAGCCTGTTGATGGTTAATGCACTCCCGCGCTTGCCTCCACCAGTAGCTGTCACCGCAAGACAGATGCCCGAGGGGATGGAGCTGAAGGGTGAGAGGAATATGTTGCAATCACTCTGAGCTTTGGGAAGTGCTTCACAGTGTTAAATGTGACTGATTCTGAAGAAATAGTTGTTTCTTCGGTGAAAACACAGTTGTACCAGAGGATGGTAGGTTGCCATAAAATGCTTCTGGGTCTAAATTCAATAAGATGTATTCCCTGTGTTTGCTAGCAGAAAAATACCTTGTAACTTGGGCTTGTCAGAGGACTGGAACTGCCTATGAGTCTAAGGCATCTAAATCTGCAGCAATACTGATTAAATCTTGCCATTTATGGAAAGCATAACATTTTTTTCTCGGTTCTTCTTTTATGCTCTTAGGTGTTGTGTTGTGTGTTCAGCATAAGCAGGCATCAGTGTTAACATAGGTAGAGATAAGAGTATAACCCCGGGGGAACTCCTGAAACGCTTTTGTATGGGCAGCTCTTTTTTACGCATGGTTTTTGAGGGGCTCCATGGATGAGGCCTAAAAACAGAAACAAAACAATCAAAAGCCACGTGTGCCAGCGACAGGGGGATGACTTTCTGGGTGCATAGAGATCTTTGCCAATCAATTACCACACATGGCAATGGAGACCCGTCGGGATGTGGTGTGCATACACAGTGTTCCAACATTCAGCCTGCTACAGAGCTCACGAGGTGAACTCTGGGGAGATCTGCAGCAGCAAATGCCTGGAGACACCCAGGGACCTGGCTGGTGATGCTGGAGACCTGTAACAACATGCAGTTAGGTGGCACAGAAACACTAACGCTCTTTTGTCCAGCTCACCTCAGCTTGCAGTGATCTCCCCAGTGGGAGAGGAAGTAAAAATGGAATGATTGGGATCTGCTGTGTGTTTGTACTTACAGGATCTAATCTCGATGGTTCTCAATAAATAAACCCCAGTATCCTACTCCATGACACGTTGGAATTAACATACTTATTTCCCTAAGTTCCCAGCTGGTTTTTACAGTAATCCCACAGTGCTCTTTCTGAGCACTTTATGGGGCGCTGTTGAGACTAATAAGAGTTCACATTAGGTTTGGCTGCTACATATTGGTTTGTGGATACGCTATGTGAACATAATTCCTTCTGGCCTCTCTCATTTTAGTCTTGCAAACCGCACAAATTTAATTGATATGTATAGGACTTTAGAGTCTTTGGTATTGTAGTATTTTGTGTGGTTAGAGCACAGAAGCAGGCAGGCATAGGAACTAAAAAGCTTTCCTTTCCCAGGCTCAGATGCCCCACACAGGGACTAGGACTTTGTCAGAATTGCAGCTTTTTATTTAGAGGGCCATTTCATATTTTGCTAATTTGTTTGGCTTTTAATTGGTGGCTTCCTGTGTTTTCCTGACTCAACCACATAATGGCAAGCATGTCAAAAGATCTGAGCTGCCTTCAAAGCAGTCTTGAAACATGTTCTTTGCCCTGACTGAGCAGTACAAACTGAACAGAAACTTAGACAAAAGATCTGTGTTGGGAGTATGGTGGCTTTGGAGTGGGAGGTGTGTCCTGAGCACCACTGACAGGCTACAGAGGACTGATGGTGAGCTCCCTGGTTGCCCATGGCTGTGCTGGTGCTAGGGATAGAGTGGTTCTGAGCTTTTCTTTCCCCTTGGATGAGGGAAGCCAATAGTGGCGGAGTCAGCTGAGACCTGATCCTGTTCTTCTTGAGGTTTCCCAGCCTGACGGTGAAAATAAATATGAAAGAATCCAGAGTTATTTTTACCTCTCTTGTACGTGACATCCACCGAGGTGCTGCTGAACACATGCAGGAGGGAGGAGGATGTGTGGAAGGAGCAAAAGTGCCTATGTTTTTGGAGCAAGCACCCCACTATCAATGTTTTAAATTTAACTTGGGTGACAGATATTATTAAACTTTGTCTAAAACCACTGTAAAGAAAAGAAGCAAGAAAGTATGTTGCACATCAGCTGAACAGCGTTTTTGTAGCTCCGTGAAAGGAGGACCCAGGAAACTACAGGCCAGTCAGCCTGACCTCCATCCCGGGAAAGGTGATGGAGCAGCTTATCCTGGAGGTCATCATCAAGCAAGTGGAGGAAAAGAAGGTTATCAGGAGTAGCCAGCATGGATTCACCAAGGGGAAATCATGCCTGACCAATCTGATAGCTGTTTACGATGGCATTACTG
>Ga0065711_1050137_pt1 | contig 10971 bp, 7 predicted proteins | sample Hoacrofraction12_FD_59098 | JGI IMG/M metagenome (GOLD analysis project Ga0065711, IMG submission 59098) | Hoatzin crop microbial communities from Cojedes, Venezuela - Epithelial fraction 12 v2 (version 2) | ecosystem: Host-associated > Birds > Digestive system > Esophagus > Crop | place... | reverse complement strand
ATATTCAAGACCCGCCTGGACAAGGTCCTGTGCAGCCTGCTGTAGGTGACCCTGCTTCGGCAGGGAGGTTGGACTAGATGACCCACAGAGGTCCCTTCCAACCCCTAACACTCTGTGATTCTGTGGCTTCTGCTGGTGAAGTTTGGGTGCCCAGCACAGTTCGGAAGCCTTTCTTCCCTCAGTGCACGTCAGTGGTAATACCCGACCCATCCTGCCCCAATACCAAGCTCTCCTGGGCCACAGCAGCAACTCCTGGGTGAAGTACTTTTGCAGCCAGTATGCTTGTAATTGTAAAGTCAACAGATTCTTTATAAACTGGCCACTGTTAATATTTAAAAATATCGCTAGAATGCATAAGTAGCAGATCCATCTAACCTGACTAAGGTCTAAGAACATTTATTGAGCCCTTTCAGGAGGGAAGGCAGAAATATTGCAAAATTGACTTTCAAATGAATGAACAAGGAATACAGACTCAAAATCTCAGCCCTGGCAGACGCTGAACCCACTGTCATTTGATCTTCAGTAGCACTTGGGTGTCTGAGTAGGTCAGCTGAAGCAGAAGGGACACCTTTCTCAAAAATTATTATTATTGCTCTTGCTCAACTAGTCCAAACTGGTGGCTTCCAAATAAGAGAAAAACATTTTCTTACATTATAAGAAATAGAAATAAAATAATACAAAGTCTTTTCACTGATTCAGATACACCAATTAAAAATTACGTGTTATAGAGTTACAGAGGACTCTATCGTCAGACCTGCACTAGACAGATTGAAAGACTTTTTGAGGGATTTTTTTTTAAATCTGAAATATAGCATACTTGTCAACACAATATTTCTGCCTGATTAAAGTAATTCCATTGATGGAGAGTCTACCGGTCATAGTTGATTATGATTACATTTTATTGTAAACTTATTGTATTCATTATTAACCTGAGCTATAAATATATTAATGCTAGCAATTATTAAACTCAAGAACAATGCAAAAAAAAATGATAAAGAAAAAAAGAAGGGAAATGAAGCTGATTAAATGCCTGTCTCCCATTGATTGCCAATAGCTGCTAGCGTTAAATTAAGAGGTTATTTTGTTGTCCTTTGCAGACAAGCTCAGCCATACTCCATTCGATAACCAATAATTTAGGTCTCTGAGTTAATAATAATTACAATAAAAGTATTCCCCACTTTCTGGCATGCTGTGTTTATTTTAGGATATTAACACAGCAATCCAAATACAACACGTAAGACTCCCTCGGGGCTTTCTGTCTCACATCCCAGACCTTCTGTTTCTTTATAAGCTTTAAAAGCCACAGTTATAAGAGATATAAATAGTCCGAAGCACAAGAGAATCTCTCTTCCCTGACAGAATCTTTATTTACAAGCTGTACAAACCTTAGCAGGTCAAATAGTCCCTTGCTGGCACGTTAGTAAGGCCCACTTGCCAAAGAAACCCACCAGTGAACTCCACGGGGCCTACATAAATCCAAAACGCTTGGACAAGAGAAGATTTTCTCCCTAGGAGTCATACTGAGATGGGATACTTATAGTTCAAAAGGGGCTCATCCTTCAAACTCCAGAGTGCACGTCTACCTGGCACATACTAATGAGTGTGTGAAAAGCTTGCAAAAAACATGGTTCTTACCTTCAGAAGACACCGTTATTTAACATTTACATTTCAATATTGCTTACAGGACGCCCTACATGCCAAGGGCTCCTGTACTGGTGCCATACAAACATGTAAGACTTTGAAGTCTCTGCCCTTGAGAGTTTTTAAAAGGCAGGTATAGTTGGGTCATAAATCAAATCTTTAGAATTATTTAAGACTTAACATACAATTAATTTGCCTACAATGCCATGAAAGAGAAATGGAAGAACAGAATTACTGGTTATTTAAGCTGACCTAGAAATTAATTCTCACAAGCCACAGTGCATTTTCAAATGAATATCGACCACTATCAAAGCAGAATTCTGCTCCAAGACCTGAGCTGTTCAAACACTACTCTAGGGTAAATGACTCCCACTGAATCAAGGACTTGTTCATGTTCTTTCCTGAATCAGCTGAGCCCAGCAACTGTCCCAGAGTGGGCATATCCATAGACCTTTCAAGAGGCCTAGTCACTATGTTTATATTGTATCCTAAGAAGTGTCCTTCGGATTCTATTTGCTGTTCGCACAGTCTGCAAACTGGTAAATTCTGAGAGCATGCCTCCTAACTTGTTACACTTTTAGGATGGCATCAGGCAGACGACGGCAGGCAGCCGTGCAGCAGTGGGTGGCAGCTGGGCAGCAGGAGCTCCCTGGCCCCAGACTCTGAAGCAGGAACTTGTGATCCATTCATGGAGGGAGTCAGTTTACCTTTGCATGCCAGGCTGAGAACTGCAGCAGTGCCCGAGCTGAGTCACAGACAGATCGTATGTCCAGCCTCAGAGGTGGCAATGGTAAATCTGGAAGGGAGATACATGGCTGGAGCGGCGGTGCGTGTATAGGGGGCAGGGACCACAAGTCCAATTTTAACTAGCCAGTGAAAGTCTGATGAAGTTCTTTAATGTATCATGAGGGAGATGTTCATAGCAGGCCTGCGAGCGGTCTGCTGCCTGCCTGTAAAAATCCGTGGGGATAGTTTACAGGCAAATCAGGGAGCACGTAGAAAGGCACGCAGCTATTCCTTCCTGCAGAGTGGGCTAGACCAGCCTCCCTGCACTCACTGAGGATTGCAGCTGTATGCAAACATAGAGGATTGGGGCTGCAAAGAGACAACTCGCATACGTAACACTGAGTATGCATATTTGCCAGACTGACCCCAAATAGAAGTCAAATGTAACAGTTTTACAAGCGTACGTGAAACAAGAAACACGTGTAGAATGTGCATTTAGGACGCTATTCTTGGCAAAGTGTTTAGTTTCACTTTGAAGGCCTCTATGTCAGATCACTGGAGGGAATGCTGGGCTTTAGGATCCTGGTATTTTAGGTGAGCTGCATGCTGGGAGTGGTATACTTTTAGTCGGAGGCAAAAGTACCTCTTCTAACCCCTGTTAAGGACTTCTGGGTGAGACAGAAGCTGGGGCTTTGAATCACGGATTAGACTCCTGAATTCTGAGGCCATTTAAGTGCCTGTCTCCTCTTTTGGACCAGTGCACACAGTTTATTCCTGCCTCGAAGAACCAGCTTAAAACCAGAAGATGCATGTGACCTCAGCCCTTCAGCAAATACTGCTTGCCCAGTTGCTGTAGCAATTGCAGAAGGAGGAGTGTCCAACACATGATGGCTCGTGTCCATGGGAATGATGCTATTATTAGTGCAATGATACTACAACTGTGCCCAGCTTCAGTGAGACAACGTAGAGTGGGTGAATCTTCATGTAGGCTGTCTCCTACACGCTGGCCAAGGCCAACACCTCTTCTCTACTGAGTGCATTCTTCATTTGAAACAGTTTAGTTCAGCTGCTGTAAAGGCAGCTGAGACAGTCTTAATGTTTTTCTGCGGTATGTAAACTGGATGCAGATTTGGCGCTGGAGCCAGCACTGCCGCAGTGGGATCACTCTTGCACATCGGGTTGAGCTGCTGAGAGTGAACCGCAGCGTAACTCCTGCAGGCAGCTCAGCAGCCACCTTCCACTCCCTGCTAGGGCTCGTTCACCGAGCAAGGGTGTCTCACAAAATGCCTGCGCTGATTTGCAAAGTGTAAGCTCTGGCTCATTAACAATAACTGAAGCGAACAAATATACCTTAGAGGAGCGAGCATATCAGGCTCAAGAAGAGTGAAAGAACATGGTAAAATGTGCAAGAAACACATCCTGCTCCTTTCAGTTTTCGCAGCAAAACCAGCACAGGTGATAATTTAGCAGTTAGGCCTGCATTTGCAAACCTGTTTATCCTATGCCTCAAATCCAGTTGTTTCAGCCCTCATTTGTCAAGCATGTTTCCACGTACTCAACAATATAAAACAAGTGCTAGGCATACTATATAAAGTCTCTGAACAGTTCTCAAAATTAGTGGCTATTTCTGAAAACGTCTGTCAATGGGCATTTTTCTCAAGGCATATGTACTGAGTAAATGGGATACGATCACAGCTACAGTTTCTCAGTACAGGAAATTGCCAGCCACCAATATAATTAGAAACAGTTCATATGATCAAATTAATCATTCAAAAAAGAGCAATTACTGTTAACAGAATAATGGCATGCCTTAAAAAAGAATGAAATTAACCTTTAGGACCGACATAGTTACCCTCACCATTCTGTACTGAGGCAGCAAAGATTAATATATGTGCAAAATAAAACACTGCATTAGCGTCTGCTGAAACAGAAGTAGCATTATCTATCTGGCCTATTCAACCCTTAACAAACTTTATTCTTTGGCACTGGCACAGAGTGGAAATATCAATAGTCACTTCTCTGCCAAAGTGAAAAAAAAAACCCACTTCAAGACTTCCATTGCTATGTAACTTACCACATTGTGTTTATCGCTGAACGATAATTACATAAAGATTAAGCATAAGTCAGTAATGTGAAATGCAGTAGAATTAACATTCAAACCTACATTATGGCTCCTCAGAAGCTGAGAGTTGTAGAGTTAAGCTTTAGCCTTAACAAGCTAAGAACTAGAAATGCATACCAAACATATCGCAAAAAAACTGTAGTTTTGCTCTGTATTGCTAAACATTAATTCTGATTATAAATGTATTTCAGTATTTATACTTCTAAATGAGATTAAATTTATGTTTATAAACACAGTAACATCCTATGCTATCAATGGATAGAGGAGTTAATGTGTTTGGAATCCTCAAGCTGTGTGTTTCTACATAGATTAGATTTATTTTGTTCTGAATGTCTGCAATGTTTAAATTAAGTCATAATGATGTTGAGGATAACTAGAGACATATAACTTCTATAGATAAATTTATTAGTGCGCTCAAGTTACTTATGCCAGACTGGAGCATGTTAGCTGCTTAGGAACTGGTATACAGCTGGTTTTTATCATCCCGACACTGGAAAACAGCAGGGACACGCTCCTCAGTTTTCCTTTCTCCTGGCCTCTGCGTTCCCCAGAAGATGTATCCCACTCCCTAATGTCTTCAATTTTCCTCTTCCTTTTGCTCCCTCAGTGACACTTCCCTTCCTTCTTCTCAGCACAAATGATGTAAACAGAAATAGGTATTTGTGAGAAAAGTGACATTTACACCATTCTTTTCCTAACTGAAAATGTATCTGGTAAACAGACTGGTGCATAACTCATAGTATGAAGAAGAGTCACATTTAACTGTATATTTTCATCAAGGTTATAATTTCTTACTCTGAACAGTATTTAAGCTATAAGCTATAGTTGCACTTAAGATGTCTCTCACTTGGACAGAAACTAATTCTGTTTGAAATTCTCTGAGCAGATTCTTTTTCCCAAAGAATCAGCTTTCATTTAAAAAATACGATTGCTCCGTTATTATATGAGATTACACAATATGTACGAAAAGTCTGAAAAGCCTGTACCTTCTAACTTTCAAGTTAATTTAAAAGTAAAAACAACTCTAATTCACAATGCTGAATTTTTAAATAACCTTTTTCAATGAACTTTCATTCAAATCAATTAGCAAATGTATGCATAAGTTCTCAAGAGTGCATTTAGTACTATAATTTTAGGATGACTATGCTATGTTTAATATGAAATCTTTTGAAATGCTGATTTAAGTTTTATACTCCATTCTTTCTTAGTTCTACATCGGGAGCTTGCTGTCTCCATATGAAACAGCATGCAATATGTTGCATGGCCGAATACATAAATGCATACACACAGATAAAGATTTTTCTGAACAGTGGTGATGACACACAGACTGACATACCGAAGGATCAGTGGCTCTGTCTAGCTATACCTCACATAGCTAAGGATAGGTTCAGACAGCGTTCAGGCAGGTTGGAAACGACGATTACTCACTGTTAATCCGAAGGAAAAACATGGACGGCTGGCCAGAGTCAGCACTCAGGTGATGGGCTGCCAGCTGCCAGCGTGAAAGAGTGAGCAGTAATGGTGATACGAGGGACAACGCTGGGAAGATATCTCTGTATCAGTGCTACAACAAAACAGGACAATGAGCGGCATTAACTTTTCCCATGTATTCACATTTTGAAAAACTACAATGTCTTCAGTGTTTAGCCCTAATAGGGGGAAAAGTCTGTGAAACAAGGAAAACCTACATTTGTAGATTTTATATGGCCTAGTGTAGTCCTTATCTCAGTAAACACCTGTAGTACGACAAACACGGTGGATATGCTGTGCTGCTGTACTAACTTTGGAGTATCTGATTAACTCATCGACTGCAGTCACGTAACTTCAGTTTAATTCTACTTGTAGTGATGTTTACATTGCCACCATGATGATCTGCATTCAGAAAAGTATTTACTAAACAGATGATTATATAAAATCCTGGAACAAAAATATAAAGGGATACAAGAAGGGAGTTCAGAAAGCACTCAATCCTTAGGATCCATACACGAGAGAAATGTAAACGTGAAGCTCCTGCACAAAGATCTACAGTGAGATTAAATGTGCTTGCTAACTGCACCGTCATTACGATTGCCCTTTGCCAGGAGAAAGGCAAAGCTTTAGCACAGGGACTGCTGATCTCCATTATTTCTAATAGCAAGAAGTACCCCAAAATGTGCCCCATTCCCTTGTTAGCAGGGCTGACCAAACTCTCAGGGGAAAGAGTTCTGCACTGTCACATGGAGTAGTGCCACACACATAGTAGAATTTGTTTCTGAGCTCTGCCTAACGCAGTGAAACTACGCCACCAGCAACGTAGTCCTTCGCCTTTCTGGCACCGTCTGTCCCTGTGGTGGCAACAAAAATAATCTTCCCTCAGCTTCAGAACTTCAGCGTATCCTAACATATGCCTAAAGTCAGGGCACCAACTACCATTATTGCTGAATAAATGACCTTGAAAAAGTGTTTAAATTGTAAATTAACTTTCTGCCAAGTAACTAATTAATAATCTCCAAAATATTTAAACGTTTCTAGAACAATATGCAACCGCTACATTTACTTAAATTCTTTTACTGAATTGAACAGGGGGATATTGATCTTGATACTACTTCTTACAACAATATATCCCTAACAGTTGAAAGTAAGAAGCAATAAAATTTGAGATATCAAGTGAAAGTCATTAATAAATGAATACTATCATCTGCTACAGTTGTACATCTTTTGGTTTCAATGACCTGTTCAGCTATCTGAGAAACAACAAACTGAAAAAAAAATATCAAACTGTTAAAAAAAAATCAGCTAATTCAAAATCACAAAAAAATGTAATGAAAGAGAATAAAACTGGTGGATGAAAAGCTGGACACGACCCGATAACGCGCACTCGCAGCCCAGCAGGCCAACCGTATCCTGGGCTGCATCCGCAGCAGTGTGGCCAGCAGGGTGAGGGAGGGGACTCTGCCCCTCTGCTCCGCTCTGCTGAGATCCCCCTGGGAGTCCTGTGTCCAGCTCTGGAGCCCTCAGCACAGGACAGACCTGGACCTGTTGGAGCGGGGCCAGAGGAGGCCACAGCAATGATCCGAGGGCTGGAACCCCTCTGCTGGGAGGAAGGGCTGGGAGAGCTGGGGCTGCTCAGCCTGGAGAAGAGAACGCTCCGGGGAGACCTTATTGCCGCCTTTCAGTACTTAAAGGAGGCTTGTAAGAAAGATGAGGACAGGCTTTTTAGCAGGGCCTGTTGCAATAGGGCAAGGGGTAATGGTTTTAAACTAAAAGAGGGTAGATTTAGGCTGGATATAAGGAAGAATTTTGTTACAGTGAGAGTGGGTAAACCCTGGCACAGGCTGCCCAGAGAAGCTGTGGTTGCCCCCTCCCTGGAAACATTCAAGGCCAGGTTGGATGGGGCTCTGAGCAACCTGATCCAGTTGAAGTTGTCCCTTCTCACTGCAGGGGGGGGTGGACTAGGTGGCCTTTAAAGGTCCCTTCCAACCCCAACCATTCTATGATTCTACGAAAATCTCCAAGAAGCTCAGTCTGGAAATTTGCAACTACTAGCAACAGATTAGAGGACATGCACTTCAACTATTTTGAAGCCATCACTCAAGTATCACACAGTGTGCCTGTTATTTGTCAGCACGAGCTCATTCTGCACTGCATGTGCATTTACACCATCAAAAGTTAAAACTTCTTTGAGCTCAGTTTTCAGAAGTGTAATATAACTATATCCACTTTCAAAGAATCAGCCTCTTTGTGTACCGCAGTGGAAAAATTGTGAGATTTTTATTATCACAATACGAGCTCAACAAAACAGACAATTGCTTTCAAAATTAAAAAAACTACATGCACAGTTTCTGTTTAAATGGGTGTGCTGGTGTTGGCTGGGTTAGAGTTAATTTATTTCATAGTAGCTAGCATGTTTTGGATTTGTGCTGAACACAGTGCTGATAACACAGGGATGTTTTCGTTACTGCTGAGCAGCGTTTACACACAGTCAAGGCCTTTTCTGCTGCTCACCCCACCCCACCAGCAAGGAGGGAAGCCAGGAGGGGACACAGCCAGGACACCTGAGCCCAGCTGGCCAAAGGGATATTCCATACCATACAACATTGTGCTAGGTATATAAAGCTGGGGGAAGAAGGAGGAAGGGGGGAGGATGTTCCGAGTGACGGTGTTTGTCTTCCCAAGCAAGGGTTACGCATGACGGAGCCCTGCTTTCCTGGAGATAGCTGAACACCTCCTGCCAATGGGAAGCAGTGAATGAATTCCTTGTTTTGCTTTGTTTGTGCACAGCTTTTGCTTTACCCATAAAACTGTCTTTATCTCAGCCCGCAACTTCTCTCACTTTTACCCTTCCAGTTCTCTCCCCCATCCCACCAGAGGCGAGTGGGCGAGCAGCCGCCTGGGGCTTTGCTGCCAGCTGGGGTTAAACCACAACAGTGGGCCATGACATTGGAGAAGTTTGCACCAATGTACAGTATAAACTGGTGCTATCCCAGTTAAAGGTGTTAACTCCCAGCATAAGCTTTCCCGTAAATTTGCATGGTGGGTCTATCAGGAGGTAATTACGTGGTTGCAAATCTTAGTAGCATAGACAAGGCCACTGATCTATAGAAGCTGAAAGGACTAAGGAAGATTTGTAGTCACCTTGACCATGATAGCAAAATCCTTCCACTTAAATCTTAAACAACTGACTGAGAAAGCAAACATGAGAACTGCATTATCTGGAGGATCTTATGCATTAGTAATAAGCACAGAATAAAAACCTGTTTCTTTTTTATAAGTCATACATGGAGACGGATTATTATCATTGAGCCTGAACACAGACCTTATTCCCAAGAGAACGTAGATAATGCATTTGTACTGTACCAATTACTGAAAACTAACATGGTTTCTTACACAAGGGTTGGTTTGTTTTTTTTTTTTGGGGGGGGGGAACAGCAAGCACCTCTGCAAAGGTGTCATGCTTTGTACTTTTAATATATTAGCATTATTGTTCAACTATGGAAGAAAGGCACACCTGTATATGCCATTGTGTAGCAAAACAAAACAACAGGATTCAGGTATTTTTGCTTCTATTTATTTGTATTGATAATGGTGCCTATTTTTAAGTAGAAAACATTTTTTTCCCCCCCTGTAAATGCATATAACTGAACTTTAGAAAGGAAGCTGGAAGATAAAATTGTTGTGACTCAATTCAAATTAGCTATTTTAAAATCTGATGGCACTTTCATGCTGTAAATACTGACATTTGGAAGCTAAATCTTGTTTGTCTAACACCTTACAGATAGTGCAGTTTTTTTACAGAAAGGCTGTAAAACAAATTAAGGTACCTTTATCACTACAGATTTCCTTCAGCCACCTTGAGATTAAAGCTTTAATCAGCCGATGATTAAGTTTCTCATTACTAAGTAATTTATACTAAGTTTGCAGTTCACTGTTCAACTCTTAGCTGCCATGCTAAGAAAGGTGCACCCACCATTAAACACCTATGTAAAAACATCGACAAACTTAAATGTATAAAAGTAATGATTATGTAAAAAAAATAAAAATCTGAGCCTTTCTGTAACAGATGGCGTAATTTCACTATTATCCACAAAGTATGATGCCGGTGTGTTCCCCTCCTCTGTTATTGCCTGTTTACCTTTCACAAGAGCTGCATTAGGCCCTCGGCTACCAGGTAATGTTGTATCCACGGCACTGAGGAACTGCGTTCTCAGCCTCGCACAGACAACACGGGTTCTCGGTACTCCACGAATCTTTTATCAAACCCTTGAAAGCCTGAAAGAGTTGGCCATAATGTAAGCCTGCTTCACATTATCTGGTGCGACGGTTCATGAGAGTATTTGTTCCTGTCGTAACATGACAGCTATTTAACGATTTGGCCTAAAAAATAGCTGTGCTTTCAACTGGCAAATTGCAAGCACATGTACTTATTTTGATGCAAGCTTTAAGAAAAAAAAACCCGAAGCAGGCCATACTTGCAGCAGAGACGGCGCGGGTAATTCGCAGCCAGGCGCTCTTGGGTTCTTACAGCCACCCGACCGCCTCCAAATTGCGTGCAGTTGTAGGGAAAGTCAAAACATTTGGCTTAAATTAGGATTTTCGGGGAGTGCACGTGCCCGGTGGCCGAGGCCAGCGGGTGAGGCAGGGCACGTTCACCCGGTGGCCCACAGCAAGCATCCCTGCGCCCAAGGGGAAGAGAAATGATAATGCAAATTTAAAAAAACCAAAAAGTATTTAAAAGTGAAGTGTTTTCCCCCGACCTCCACGGGGCTGACAGGCCCTCGACACCCACCCAGAGCGGGCTGGGCCCTGGCCCACACAGCTCCTGCCTTCACAGAATCACAGAATGTCCGGGGTTGAAAGGGACCTCTGTGGGTCATCTGGTCCAATCCCCCTGCCGAAGCAGGGTCACCTACAGCAGGCTGCACAGGACCTTGTCCAGGCGGGTCTTGAATATCTCCAGAGAAGGAGACTCCACAACTTCCCTGGGCAGCCTGTTCCAGGGCTCC
>Ga0065711_1050136_pt1 | contig 10971 bp, 9 predicted proteins | sample Hoacrofraction12_FD_59098 | JGI IMG/M metagenome (GOLD analysis project Ga0065711, IMG submission 59098) | Hoatzin crop microbial communities from Cojedes, Venezuela - Epithelial fraction 12 v2 (version 2) | ecosystem: Host-associated > Birds > Digestive system > Esophagus > Crop | place... | reverse complement strand
CAGTGACAGGACGAGGGGTAATGGTTTTAAACTAAAACACGGTAGGTTTAGGCTAGATATAAGGAAGAAATTCTTTACAATGAGGGTGGTGAAACACTGGAACGGGTTGCCCAGAGAGGCAGTGGAGGTCCCATCCCTGGAAACATTCAAGACCAGGTTGTACAGGGCTCTGAGCAACCTGATCTAGTTAGTGGTGTCCCTGCTCGCTGCAGGTGGGTTGGACTAGATGACCTCTAGGGGTCCCTTCCAACCCAAATCTTTCTATAATTCTATGATTCTATAATAGGGGGAGTCCCCTCTGTGGGCTATAGAGGCCTGACCTGTCAACCTGAGAGGCTATCTAGAAAGATTCGCTGCTTGCCAGTGGCTCAGTTCAGAAGATGTTTCGGAGAGACTTCTGTGGTGGCTTAACCTAGGTTGGCTGTTCAGACACCCACCAAATCACTCTCTCACTCCCCCTTCCTCAGGAAGACAGGGGGAGAAAACAAGATGAAAAAGCTTGTGGGTTGAGATAAATGACAGAGAGATCATTTATTAGTTATCCTCATGGGCAAATGAGACTCAACTTTGGAAAAATTAATTAAATTTATTACCAATTAAAAATAGAACGGGATGGTAAGAACAAAGACAAAAATAAAAACACCTTCCCTCTATACCTTTTCTTCCCAGGCTCAACTTCACTTCTTAATTGCTGAGCCTTCCACCTTCTGCCTACCAACTGGTGCAGCAGGATGGAGATTGGGGTTGCAGTCAGTTCATAATACTGACTCTGCCACTCCTTCTTCATACTTTTCCCCTGTTCTAGCATGGGGTCCCTCCCACTGGATACAGTTCTTCATGAACTTCATGCTCCACTGTGGGTCTTCTGCACAGTGTACAGTCTGTCAGGAACAGACTACTCCAACATGGGTCTCCCTTTGGCTGCAGTTCCTGCCAGGAGCTGGCTCCAGCACTGGCTCTCCATGGGCTGCATCTTCCTTCAGGGCATCTCCACCTGCTGCATCCTGGGGTCCTCCATGGGCTGCACTGTAGTTATCTGCTCCAGCATGGTCCTGCATGGGCTGCAGGGGGACAACATCCTTCACCATGATCTTCTCCATGGGTTGCAGGGGAATCTCCACTCCAGTGCACGGAGCACCTCCTCCCGTTTCTTCTTCACCTGCCTTGGTATCTACAGGTTTGTTTCTCTCACATTTTTCTCACTCCTCTCTTGCACAGCTTCTGCATAGTGCTTTTACCCTTTCTTAAACATGTTGCCACAAAGGTGCCACCAGCTTTGCTGATTGGCTCAGTTTTGGGTAGCAATGTGTCTCTTTTGGAACTGGTTGAAACAGGCTCTGTCTGACATGGGGGCAGCCCCTGGTCTCTTCTCACAGAGGCCACCCTGCAGCCCCCACCACTACCAAAACCTTGCCATGTACACTCAGTACAACTGCCAAGGTTGCCCAGCCCTTCCTACCTCAACAATTCTATGATGCTAAGATTCTGCATTCTCAGATATGTATCTCTGTTTAATTGAAGTAAAAAATTGTTTTAAGATTCTTTTAATAAAATGTTCATCTTTATTTTGACTATTTGACAACATTGACTCTTAAATATTGTAGATGGTAATTCTGTTCTCCTTACTAGGTAGCCCATAATGCCTAGATTACACGCTGTTTATCACTCATACTTTTTAGAACAGTCTGGTTCTTCCTGTATTATATTACAAGAATTACAGACTCCAGATCAATTAATTCCACAAGCTTTTAATTACTCACCGATGTATCTCCCAAGAAGACAGCTGCATGCCATGCACATCACTTGCATGATCCACACTTGTAATTTAAGCATGTTAGTGTTCACTGTGGACATATTAGTGCTAACTTCCAATTCTGATTTTCTAAAAGCCAAGGGGCACATTCAAGGTGTATTCCAGTCACAGAGGATGAAGCTGCTCTGCTTTATTTATATAGGTGGTCACAGAAGTTCCTGTGCTTAAAATTGTCATCTTCCGCCTATCCTGAGACTAGGAAAGGTCATGGAACACAGTATGTACTCAGGCTTGTGGTTCTAAATCTAACCTCATGTGGTCCATCTGTACCAGAGGCAGTCTGTTAGAAAGCTCAGTCTGTCCTCTGTCCCTCACCAGCACTAGAGAAATCACCCTAGATCTCTGACAGTGAAAGCAAGTCAAACACATGATGTGATCAGAATAACAGGTTTTTATGCCTTGCCCCAAGCTGTATTGATTAAGTACAGGGTTTCTCAGCATAGATCTCAGAACAACCTTAATGATATTATTTGTTACCTCTCATAATCTCTTTATCTGATTTTCCTTCTTCCAAACAAGTCACCCCCATTTTGTTTTTTTCATTTTCTTTGGTTTTGCTGATTTTGCAAACTTATATGGTAACTATATCCCTAGTACGTGTCACTTTGTAAACCAGCAACCCTCTATCCATATCGTTTAATATCTTTCAACCTAGGGAAGTTCCCAATACTCCCCTTTCACTGCCCTAGAATCAGGTATCTTCCCCAATCATTTTTTTGTTGTCATGAACTTGCTAAGCACTCCAGAAGAACAACAGGCTTTTTAAACTTAAATTATAGACCTTGTTGCAAAATACATAATGTCTATAAGCTTTTCTTAATAGAAAAAGACTCAAAATAATCTGCATTAAACAACATAACATCTGTCAGAGAGCTTTTCCTAAACAAGACAGTCCTTAAATAAACAGAACATAATTAGCAAAAAGTAAGCAAAGAAAAAAAGTAGTTTGTTACATCAGAATGAGTGATGGTGCGAAGATGAAGTTATTTCATCTTTCTCCTCAACTTTTGGTATTTGGTCTGAATAGTTAAACTTCCTTTAGGTATTCAGTCACTAAGGCAACTCAGACAAGACACCTCCTTTAAGAGGTGGAATGAAATGGTGTCCATACCGGCTCAGTTGCCTACTTGTTTCCTCCACTACAGTGGAGACCTACAGAATATGGCCAGCTGAAAGCTAGGATGTAATTTTTCTCATTATATGCTAGACATGGAACAAAGGTAAGACAAATGACATCTTAGGACTACTTCTTTATTTTTTATGATTTCTTTTCCTCTGAAGACAGAAAAGAACTCTAGCATGATTAATTGAGAGATAAACTCGTTACTTTTTAGTACTTTATATTTACCTGGCTAAATCACAGTTCTCCAGTGTAGAAGTCTACACATAAACTAACTGTTTTTTGGTTGTTTTTTTTGTGGGTTTTTTGGTCAATGGAGAGAATTAAGGGGAACTTCTATGGTGCACTTAATCCTTTCCTTATGGTAGACATCTGAAACTGATGAGATTCACACCTTAACAGGTGTGGTACAAGAACGTCAACAGAGGTATCTAGCTGTGATGCTCAACCTCAGCTCCTTGACTGGACAGGTGCAGTTCTCCAGAAAGACCCCTGTCTGTCAGTCTTACAAGTGTAGGCATCTGAAACAATGAGAGGGGAGGGAAATCTCATTTGAGGTGTTCCTCAGTCCTTACTGATTTTGCTATGGATACTTATATGGTTTACTGTCTTATGCACGTGTGCTGTGAGAAACAAATTGACAGACATAGTATCAGGGAAGTGATTATTTAGTTAGTTAATTATTTATTTCATGTCAGATGAAAATTTAAAGAAGAAGCAGGAATTATTTACATGGTTTGGATAATGGTCTTTATTCCAGGACTGACTGACTATTCTCATTTAACAGATGTTCTGGTTATGGTGATATAAGCAAAGGGATTAATGCTCAGGCACGTACCTTTCATCACTATCCTAGTAGGTCTTTGACCTGCCACATTATCTTGCCATGCTAGTGTCTTAAGCAGACACCTACAACAGATCAGGTGATCTGTACTCAGAAGTTGACTTACTGTCTAGATCTACTGTATACATGCCTTTTGTCTATTACTAGAATTGAGATAGCTAGCTCAAACACAGATGAGAAGTAGGTCTGACATAAAGGGCACAGTTGAGTTCATCTCAACATAGACAGCTATTGCTGTTTTAAAATCTTAGAATATCTCACCTGGCTACCAGCAGCCACTGAAGTAGGGAACAGGCCCCTTTAATAAACTTTTTATTTTATTTTATTGGCACCATATAATGTCTGAGATAGCCCTGGGAACATGAAAATGGCAGTGGACACCCAGTGCTCAGGTAAAAAAAGCCCATCTAGAAACGAATATGGAGATTTAAGTTAGCACACACAAAACAGAGAAGTTCAGAATGAAAATAACCAAATAAATCGGCTACTGCAGAGAGCTTTGCAATACACCCCACTGATCTGCACACATAGTCAGTATCTGTACTTTTAAATATGAGTCAGAATAAAGACAAGAGAGAGAGTCTTCTCTCACTAATGAAGAGATAGGTGGAAAGAAGAAATCCTGTTCTACCACTGGACGTTTGTCATGTAAATATGGTTATAGTGTCCTTTTCTTCCTTGTGAAGCAGTGTGATTATTGGTTTACTAGATTTGCTGTATGCATGTCTCTTCTTTTATTTTGTGAATCCTAGGTGCATTCAGTAGGAGACAGATGGTAACCTACGCAGTTTAACTGAAATGGTGTTTCTTTTTGGTTTGCTTACATGGGGCTTTAAGATTTTTCTTTGTATTCAGGCCATATAGAAGGCAAATACTTATTTAGCTGAGTCAAAACCAGCTGCCCTCTGTTCCCTTTATAGTCTGGGTCATAAACAGGTACTTACAGAGGGAAATTCCTCTCATGATGAGGCAAGCATCTGCTTTAAAAGCAATTTATTCTGTGGAAGTGCTGAGGTGCCCTCACTGACTAAAGGTAAAACAGGGCAAGCTGCTTTTCTGAAATTGTCTACATTGCAGACAGATAAACATAGATTAGATCAATCCTATGACAATCTCAAAGACTGCAGACAGTATAATTTGTCGATCAATTAATTGGAACTGCATGTGTGTGGGGATTCTGGTTTCAACTCTTTTGCCTGTGTATAAGGATCTAGAACCACTGGAGATCATAGAACCAGAAATCTGCAAGTATACAGATAGAATCACTCACTGGATATGATCATGCCAAACACTGCATTTCCCTCCATGTAAAAAAAATTTCTCCTGACGCATCCTGCTAAATTAACAGTTTGTGGATTTTGCACTATGTTAGTCGTTCTGTGACACCTGAAAGGTTCACCTTGTCATCCTTGGAACTCCCCTACAAGTTGTTGCAGGCTGCTGTTAGATCACCTCTGAGCCTTCTCCTCACCAGTCCAAAGAAGACCAGCCCTATTCTTAGTATTTGTACTCCAGACCACTGTTGGCCTTACTGGTAGGCCTCTGCCTAACTCTCTCCAGTTTCTCTCAGCCCACCCTAAGCCAGGTGCTCAAAACTGAATTCCAGGTGTGCCTATGTGAGCACTGTATAGTGGGTGATCTTTGCATCCTTGAATCCGTTAGCCATACCACTTTTACGGTAGCCCAGAATAGATTTTGCCTTATTTAAGAGTGACTGCTGCTTGTTATTTGGTTTGGCATCCATCATAACTCTCAGGTCTTTTTCATCAAGGCTGCCACAATGGCTTCTCAGCCTAACTGAAGTATGTTGTTATTCTAGTTTAGGTATAGAACTTTCTATTTTCTGTTCTGAAAAATCTGTATTTCAGCATGAGGTTTCCTTTGCTCCCTGCATGTATGCTACATGCTTTATAGCATCTTTTTTGTTTCCAGCTGCTGCTCTGAAAAGGCATTGGTCTTCTGTTAGTCTTGCAGAGCATTTGCTGGCCCATTAGAGATATTTTGGATACAATAGGGCATCCAGAATGCCACTGAATAGCAACATATACTTACCTGATCCAGGGCTTTCACTGTACCTTAGATGATAGGAACAGGATTAGTCTAACCTACTTTGAGGAGTCTACAGTATAGAGGCAGATACATGTAATGTGCACGTTTACATGTGTGCTGAGAGTTTTGGTTGCGGTAGTATGGGTACAGTCCAACTCAGTACAAGAAGAGAGTCCAAATAGCTGAGCAAATAAATAAACTGCCTACCAAAACTGCTTTCTGGACTCCTTCGTCTCTACTGTTTGGGGGTCCTTTAGATGGAAGCCAGTAAGAATCAAGAACATCCCAAATGGCCCTAGAGTGCTCTGTGTAGGAAGCTGAACTCCGTCTTAAACATATACATATTTGGTGTTTAAATTGGGACAAATGAATCCTGTATCTAACATAAACCTAAAAGCAAATATATGTATAAAACCCCGTTTTGAAGCTGAGGTTTTAGTTCATAATTATTGTACATGACTGTGAGTATTAAAATCAGGCATGCAGGTATTGAAGAGAGTTTCCATATGTCAATGTCATCCATGGAGATGGATAGATCAGGCAACTCAAAAAACTCATTCAGTCTATCTCATAGAGGTACTACACACCACTGGAGGAATCATTTCAACATAATATTTGTACTGTACTGTACTATTCAGAAAATACATAGCATGGCTATTCATACACCTAAAGGTGGTAAAAGTAATTCCGGTGTAGGAGAAATTACTTACACCAAAACTGATTATCAGTTAAGGCTCTGATTTAGATTTAGGGCACTAAAACCTTTTTTTAATTTAAGCTTTTGTAAATGATTGCCATATAGTCTGCTTCAGGGCTTTTTTGGGGTTTTTTGTGGGGATTTTTTGTGGGTTTTTTCCTCTGCCCTATAAAAAACAGTAGACATCAGCTAGTGTTATTTCATTGTTGAGTGTATCAGACAAAATCTTAGACATTTTCAGAGTTTCTTCTACTCTGTATGAAATCACAGAAGAAACAATAGCTTCCATCCTCTTTCTGTGATTGCTTCCACTGGGAGGCTACCTATAATTTCTAGGTCAAATCTCATGAGACACTGAAGGTAAATAAAGTAGTCGATTTATCTGTGTTGGTATAAATCACACAACTGACACAATAGTCTACACTTCATCTGCTCCCTGTTGATCATATTCTTGAGGACCAGCTAAGGCAGCGGATTCTACTCTGATTTACCACTACAGAAGGTAGTGAACAGTTCATTTTTTTAATAGCACAGGTTGAGGCATTCTTATTTTTGAAGGAACAATATCAGTTAGCTACAATCAAACCAGACCCAGAACTATAATTAACTGGAAATTATGCTGTATCTGGGATGTGTACCTTTTTATCTCAATAAGCTTTAGGTAGCTATAACTCTCTTCAGAGCTAGCCGTAGAAACTTCTCATGGGGTCCTTCAGATGTGTTTGGAGGTTTTTTAAATCAGATTGTATATATCCTTGTGGTGCTTAGTACTTCCCTCACGGTTCATAGGATATACATGGTATAACTTTAGAAATGTATACATGTAGAAACTAAAACCTTGCCAATGTAAATGTCTATCTATAAGCTCATAACCTAACACTTCTCCACTGGATGGACAATATGATAGCATGATTCATCTGGCTTATTTTAGACCTGTGTCTTAGCTGAGATAGGACTGGTAGAGCCTATTTATCCCCATGAAGTATAAAGTAAAAAGCATGCTTACATTTCTACAATGAAAAATTCTGAATTGAGTAGATGAATTCCACACAATTAATTTCTAGAAATCCAGCAACAAAGCACCTAAACTTTTACAGTGTTATAAGTGGTGGTGTAACATATTGATAAGAATTTAAGCCTACCTCGTTAGGTTTCATTGTGTTAATTTATTGCAGGTGGATAAGGTTCATCTTTCCCCTACAGAATGGGTGGGAGGAATGAAACCAGTGTCACGTATTTCATTCTCCTCGGTTTTCCCACCACTGCTGAACTGCAGCTGCTCTTCTTCTCTGCTTTACTTCTGGCTTATTTATTAACTGTGTTGGAAAACTTCCTCATCATTCTTATAATCCGAACTAGCCACAGTCTGCAAAATCCCATGTATTTCTTCCTAGGAAATCTGTCTTTCTTAGAAATCTGGTATGTTTCTGTTACTGAGCCAAAAATGCTCACAGATTTCCTCTCTCAAGACAAACGTATCTCATTTCAGGGGTGCATGACACAGTTGTATTTCTTTGTAACTTTTGTTTGTACTGAGTATATTCTGTTAGCTGTTATGGCCTATGACCGTTTCTTGGCCATATGCAAACCTCTCCAATATTCACTCATCATGAATCATCAGTTCTGTGCTCGGCTGACAGTTGGTTGTTGGATGTGTGGTTTGATCACTTCGTGCATCAAGCTGAGCTTTATAGCCCAGCTTTCGTTCTGTGATGTATACAAAATCAATCACTATTTCTGTGATGTTTCACCCCTACTGAATATCTCCTGCAGTGATTCTTCTTCGGCTGAGCTAGCGGACTTCATCTTGGCTCTGCTCATCATCATGGTGCCTCTGTGTACTGTGGTCACCTCCTATATTTGCATCTTATTCACCGTGTTGAAGATCCCTTCTTCTCAGGGGAGGCAAAAGGCCTTTTCCACTTGCAGCTCTCACTTGACTGTAGTGATATTGTTCTACTCCACCACTCTTTTCACTTACGCCCACCCTAAGGTCATGTATACCTACAGTGCTAACAAGTTGGTGTCAGTCTTGTACACGGTAGTTGTGCCACTTCTGAATCCTCTCATATATTGTCTTAGAAACAAAGAAGTCAGGTTTGCCCTGAGGAAGACCTTAACTTGCACAAGACACACCTAACAAGGTGCTCTGCTCTTGAAGATCAATTGGCAGTGCTCACGAACTAAATTCAGGAGGTCCTTAATCCACCCTGAAGTGAAACTCTCCTATTTATGCATCGAGTAACCATATTTATAGAACTAGACTTTAACAAATCTAAGTTTGATCTATGTATATGCTATGGGTTTGGGTTGGGAGGGTTTTTTTCTTGTTTATTTTCCCCCTATGATTCTATGCTGATTACCTTTCTTAGAAGTTTTCAGCTGAATAACTGCTCCAGTTATAAAGAGAAGGTTGGCAATGTTAGAAACGGAACCCCAGATTTTGTTTTCCCTAGATAGATTACCAGGTCCAGAAAACATTGCATGGGATTGTAAAAGACATGTAAAATGCCTTAAAATGTAAAATGATTAATTTACCCTGACATTCTATCCCTGGAAAAAAATAGGCAGTGGAGAAGGATAAGTAATCTTACCTCTCCTAGATACCTGACTCAGGATAAAATGAAACATCCTCTGAAGGAGACAACTTTTCTAATATAGCAATAGAGGGAGAATAGTGTGAGTAGATCACGCTGTGGTATAATTACAGTGTCACTTGGACTCAGTCTCTGGTTCACACCAGGGCCCTGGTATCCTGAATACCTTATTGTACCCAGGGCACACCAAATAATTCACTCCAAGAAGAAGAAATTCAGACACAACTGACAGGATAGATCACTTCAATGTTTCCTTCAGGTTGCATGAGCCTTGGATCCAACAATATTCCGTCAGGGGTCATGAGCTTAAACTCTGACTCACAGACTACAGTCCAAGTCTTCCAATTGAATATGCAGGAGTCTAGAGACATGGCTGATGCATCTGAGTTTAATACTGATTATCTGTGAGAAAATCTGATTATCAGTTAGAAGTCTCTCTACGTAAAAAGTTGCTCTAAGAAATCTATTCCATGTTCAGAATATCACAGTGATTCAAAATGTTTAATACTCTGGAACAAGCAAATAAAAAAATATAGAAAGCTGTCATCTGAATGCATATCTATATGACCATGTTAAATGTGGGTTTGAGCTTATAACTGAGACCATAGTTTCTGATATTCTGTACTCTGTATGAGCAGACAGCCTTTTCAGATTTTGCCGTTAATGAAACATCTAGCTTTCCAGGGAGTAAACGTTAAGACACTTGCTGGAAGAACTTGTTCTTTGTGTGCTGTTGGCGTGGATACAACAGATGCAAACACGACTTTCTGAGTACTTGAGCATTATTTTAATGAGAGGTGTCAAGAACAGTTTCAAGCTAACCATACTGGGAAGGTATTACCAGAAATGTAAGGTGCTGGCTGTATTCTAGGTATTAGCAGAAAACCTGAGATGACAAAACAGGTAATTGAGACCATAAGAATATACAATACAATATGAATCATGGGATGAGAAAGGAGGCAAAAAAACCCCCCAAACCCAGTACTTCTTCAGTTTCACATTTCAGATCAATAGCCACAGAGATAAAGCACAGGTAAAGCAAAAGCTATGCACACAAGAAAAGCAAAACAAGGAATTCATTCACTACTTCCCACCAGCAGGCAGATGTTTAGGCCTTTCTGAGAAAGCAGGGCTTCATCATACCTGACGGTTACTTGGGAAGACAAATGCCATAGCCCTGAATGTCCCCCCTTCCTCCTTCTTTCCCCTGACTTTCATTGCGGAGCAAGATGTCTTATGGTGTGGAATATCCCTTGGGTCAGTTGGGGTCATCTGTCCTGGCTGTGTCCCCTCCCAGCTTCTCGTGCACCTCCAGCCTACTTGCTAGCGGGGCCGTGTGAAAAGCAGAAAAGGCCTTGACACTGTGCAAACGCTGTTCAGCAACAAATAAAACATCCCTGTATTATCAACACTGTTTTCAGCACAAATCCAAAACATAGCCTTGCACAAGTTACTGTGAAGAAATTTAACTCTATCCTAGCCAAAATCAGCACAGTGTCAAGCCCACTTTTATTCTTATTACAGCATATTAAAGTAAAGCATTTATACACCAATGATCACCTAACCTATTTCTCCCTTTATTTCAGTTTTTCATATATAAAGTGAAAACTATAGCATTTCAGTACTCCTTAGTGAGCTTTCCATCGAAACAATGCATTTTGCAACGTAGTTTAAAGCCCTCTAGGTTCGAAGGGCGAACGGGATATTGCCAGCTCACTAGGGACGAGCCCAGGCTTGGCGTGCCAAGGCCAGGGGTGAGATTGACAGCCCAGCTCAAGTGTGTTTACACCAATGCACGTAGCATGGGCAATAAACAGGAGGAGCTGGAAGCCATTATACAGCAGGACGGCT
>Ga0065711_1050135_pt1 | contig 10971 bp, 5 predicted proteins | sample Hoacrofraction12_FD_59098 | JGI IMG/M metagenome (GOLD analysis project Ga0065711, IMG submission 59098) | Hoatzin crop microbial communities from Cojedes, Venezuela - Epithelial fraction 12 v2 (version 2) | ecosystem: Host-associated > Birds > Digestive system > Esophagus > Crop | place... | reverse complement strand
CTTCTCTGGAGATATTCAAGACCCGCCTGGACAAGGTCCTGTGCAGCCTGCTGTAGGTGACCCTGCTTCGGCAGGGGGTTGGACTAGATGACCCACAGAGGTCCCTTCCGACCTCTACCATTCTGTGATTCTGTGAAGGGGAAAATAGTTTTTGAATGTAAGATGTTTTCTTCCGCTTCCTCATGTTCCCAGACTGCCCTGCTCTCTTACCAGATCCTGCATGCCCTCTAACTCAGTTACCCAGACACAGTCTGCCTTGGCTCTACTTTTATTTTCTGTAGTCCTCCAGATTTTGGATTTCCTGAAGTCCTGCAGATGCTGCTGAACAGACACTAAAGCTACTGCTTTGCAGAAAGGCAAGATGCCACTGCTCGGCTTGTAACGTGCCCTGGGCAAGGCAGCGCTACCCGACATGTCATTTGTGGCTATGGGGGCATATTTGAGTTTAATACATGGTACATCTCATGGAGGATTTTTCCTGAAGAGAAAACAGCAGTTTCCATTTGTGTGAATATGGTAGGGTCTGCCTGATTCTGGGGACCAAACCAGAGTATCCTACATCTTACTTTATCTTAAATAGTTGTGTGGATTATAAGACTCTTCAGAGTGACCAAGTAGGAAATACCAGAGATAGTATTCATGAAGCGTAACGACTGCTTCTTTTGCATATCTATTGAATTACTGCAACAATAATATAGAATATTGCATAGATTTCAAATATTCTGTGCCATAATATATGGCAGGTGAATTCATCAAAGTAGTAACAAGGGGATTGCTTCACATCTTTTTACTACTACAAACTATGTTTGTATTAATTGTATATCACCTTTTACTATTTAGTGAATAGCTCTAGTGAGCTATTAATCACCAATGGTTTGCAGAAAACCAGTCATAGCTGGAGAATTTCTCCAGTAGTTTTTGTACATGTGTTTATAACTGTAGAAAACAAGTAATTAGCACTGAAATTATTCACTGAATTGCTAAGAAAGAATAGGTTTGCATTAGCTCTTTGGGATATAGTTTTACAACAACTATTTTTATTTAGTGGAAAAATAATCCATCCTAATACTGTAAAGGAGCCAAGGTTGTTTATATACACTATGTTTTTCTATAACAGTATTACATAGCTGTCAAAGTGTGCGTTATAGACTCTCCGCTAATGGTGATAGATGTGGGCAGCAGACACGAAACTGCATTGACAGGATGCATCTTGTCATTATGAAGTACATTTTATGCCTTTGGGGACAAGTTTTTCAATACATGTTATCGTATTTGAGAATATGCTGACAATTGATTATAAAGGTCAAAGTTCTTACAGTGGTGAACTAAGATGACTGCACAAGTTAAAAAAACAAAACAGAAGTGCTTTAGTATTTATGTATTTGTTTTGGTCTTTTCAAAGCTTATTTTTTAAATATTTGTCATAGATTTTATCATTTGAAAAAATAACTTTTGAATGTATAAGGAAAGATACTCTAAGCGTGATCACATGTTTTTAGTTCTACATTTGTATACCTCAGCATATACCACTATGATAGTAGTGAATTCTCTTGTAGTCAGGTCTGAGCACTAAATACACATCATTTTAACATAATTGAATTTCCAAATACACATCAAATTCTGAAGCTTTATAGGCATCTGTGCAAAATCCTCTAACAAGCAGAAGGAATAAAGCTGTTGTGCCAGGGAACAAACTTCTTGATAACTTAGTCCAGTGTGTAGGCTACTGGCTGCATTGCAAAAGGTCTGAAATAATGGCAGCCCTGTTACTGTCCTCAGGCTTACTGTGAACAGCTTGCTTCCCTTCTGCGTGCTTTCTGGTAGTTCTTTGGTCTGTTTGGATTAGAAGTTGTAAACTGCAGAGACTCTATTACTGTGTTACAAAACCTACATATATAGTGAGGCTCTTCTCGGTGTTTGGGCTTTCAGGTGCAACCCCAATTAATGATAAAAACAATGAACTACAAAGGTTAATGTAGAATAGAATATAGTATCCAGTATGCTGAGTTGACTGCATTTTTTCTTTAGACAGTTTGACGTTAAATGCAAGTTTATAGGGTGTGAACCAGTAGGCTGAATCCTAATTGCTACAGAGTAGTATTGTCAGGCCACTGTCTGTGGACATTATTATTGAATGCAGCCCAGCCCTGCATTTTGCTGTGTCTGTATCCTTATGTGCAAGAGAACGTAAGAAATAATATCTGGGTATAACTCATGAGGAAGAATTTTTATCCTGGCTTGAGCTGAAATGGGGCTGTTGCTATCAGGATGCAGATGACACAGCTCGGAAGGTGGAATATCACTGCTCTCAGAGCTTTGGTCCTTGGAAATAATGTTACTAGGCCAGTACAGTTTTACCGTGTTTACAGTCAATTGTGTCAATGATTAAGTTTTTAAGAAATACTTCTACTGTAAATTTTTTGAAATTTTTATTGTGTTTGTCAAATCATTTTGCTCACCTGTATAGTCAGGGATGTTACTAATTAATACTCAAGAAACTAAAGCAGTCAATTAAGTCTATGATGGTTTAGATTTTTCAAAAATTAAGGATTAGGATTAGGTAAAAACGTTCATTAGGAGGAGACTGGTGATGTGTTAAACTGTATTTTCTCTTAGATCCAGTCAGCTTTGCAACTGAACATTTCACAGATTGATGTAGATGAATGTAGGAATGCAAATTGTAGTGAGGGCAGCAGCTGTACAAACTACCTCGCCGTGAGTGACATCCCAACAGTGATGGATACTGGAAGCGTGTCGTTTGTCTCTGTAACAACCACCATCGATGCGGTCTGCACCTGTCCAGCTAGGGACCGAGTTCATCAGTCTTGTTCCTTCTACCCTCGAAGCCCTTGTCTCAATGGTGGGATGTGTATTGACACTTCGAATGGTTACAGGTCAGGAAACTTGTATTGCGGATTCTCTTACTTTTTTTTTTTACTTCTATTTTTAAAGTGTCAAGTGGAACTTATAAGATACAGGTTTAAAAAAAATTGTAAATGTACTTCTGACTGAAGGAGAAATAAAAAAACCCACGGGTGCACTGGAATGTAAATCTAAAGACAACAGAGTCTTTACTAACAGCCCAATGATGGGGCTGTAGTCCTGAAAGTGGTGGAAATAGTGCATGAGTAAGAGGGAATACCTTGGGTACAACTAATGCTGTCATTTTTTAAGAGCACGTAATTAGTCTGAAGGAAAGGGAAGCGTGCTCTGTGGGTTGTTGGTTTGGTTTTTTTTTTCCTTTTCCAGAAGAGTCATAATAAAGGTGAATATCAGTGGTAGAAGCAGGGATGTAGGGGGAGTGAAATGTACTTTAAACAATGGGTAATAAGGAGTTTAGAGGACATTACACAGGAAATTTGCTGTATTATTGTATCACCTGGCATGCACCAGTATTCCTTTAGTGAATTTATACTGGTTTATTCTAGCTAGGAATTAACCTCCCTGAGTTTTCTCTGTAATAAATTGACCAACTGATGATTGGTGCTCTGTTACATATTTGGTGAAATAATTCATCATTCTCAAAAACATGGCCTCAAAATACTTTTTTTGCATGGAGATAGTATAGTGGATAAGTATGCTTTGTACTCTGAAAGTATTTTAATAATTGCCAACCACCCCTGGGACTCTGCTAAAATCTTTGTTGTTTCACAGCTTTTGTTTTACTGTGATTGAAGTGCTACGTTTGCTGCATGTAAAACCAAAAAAAAGTTGAACGTTGGGGAATTTTGGCTATTTTTTGTGTTTGTGCTCTTTCAGATGTCTCTGTCCTGCTTCGTTTCACGGACCAGACTGCCAGCAGACTAAGCACAGTTTCCATGGAAATGGTTATGCATGGTTTCGTCCCATCAGACCTTGTTTTGAAAGCTCGCTCTCTCTAGAGTTTATTACTGTGGTTCCAGATGGGCTTTTACTATACAGTGGTCCTTTATCAAATCCAGAACCTGGGAGTACAGAAAACTTCATTGCAATAGGTACTCCTGCAAAGACGTGTGAAAAAATTAAATGTCTTTTGGGAATGGGTTGCCTGTGAACAGCGTAGTAGTTAGAGTTTGAGTTCTGTCTCTCCATCTTCTGAGATAATTTGTTTTTGGGTTTGAAAATATTTTGAAATGTTTCCTAATAGGTCTTTCGCCTTTGACGTCTTTTTTTGTAGCCGCACCTATGGCTTTAGATCCATCGCAGAGTGGCAGAACTCAAGGGGAAAGCAAAATAGACAGGTTGATATATATATATATATATAAATCCCCCTAGGAAAACTTATAGTGCTATGAGAGAATTTAGGTACTTTGAAGACAGGTATTACATGATTAGCACAGTCTTATTTGGATGTCATTCTTACCTAGTTCGGTGGGAAAAGAACTCCACTTAACCTGCTTCCAGTCTCGGGGTATTTTTGCACTTCTTTTTAGTCAGGCAATGATTTGATAGATGAATCCAGCCCCAGCGTGCCACTGTAGGAAAATTTATACACAAGTAGAAGTCATTGCTTTATGCTGACACATCTAAAAGGTTACTACTGCTTAGTTTTGGTGAATTAACATACGGGATGGACAGTATAGTTGGTATTTTATATTTAATTAATTGAAAGGTAATGTTACTGGATATTGTTAATCATTAACCTCTTTTTTGCTTTGTTTTGCAGTTACTTGTGAATTTGAATAGAAGACGGGAGGGAGTAAAACTGCATATGTTAATTGTTTTAGAGTGGTGTAAAATTGCACATTGCTTAACAGGAATTAGTTCCAGTGTTTTGACAAAGAAGTGGCACAATCTAAAGTATAAAAATAAATACTATATTGAATAAGTATTTCTGCTTAATAGAAGTCATAGAATATAATTGTAGTTATTTCTGTAGGGAACCCCACTTTTTCTGACTAGCAATAACCATTAAATCAGTACATTCACTAGTTGCTACAATATCCAAAATGGAAGGATTCTCACAGCTGAATTTAATTTTTTTTTCACGTTGTATTAGAACTCTCGGGTGGTATTCCTGTGCTGAAGATGGGCCATGGCTCAGGCTTTCTGACGCTGCGATTTCCAAGTCACCTGAATGTAGCAGACAAAAAATGGCATCGACTAGAAGTCAGAACCAATGGTCAGGTCAGTTACTTTTTTTTTTTTTTCCCTCCCACATCAGGATATTTGTATCTCCAATAGCATTTGCCTGTGCAGAAACAGGAGGGTAGAAAAAACAGGCTGGATTATTGTATGTATTATTCTAACTGTGCTTGTAGATTTGACAAATAATACAAATTTTGGGAAGACAGCATTGTGAATTCCACATCTGCCTATGTTGTAATCCATATTCCAAGATCAGAGGAATCTTTTTTTCTTGTTTTTTTTAAGCTCTGTAGCACATGTGGAATGTGGAAAAGGCTTAGTTGTAATTTGCACATTCAGTGTACACATTTGGACACTGAAATCAATTACCTGTGTGCAAAAAGCAGATAATTATTTATTTGCAAATGCAGCTACAGATTTTGTGGAAGTGGTTAATTACTCAGAAGGATACGTTAAATGCAGAGTTAAGTGTCTTCCTTTCTTTTGGCTTTACTGTTTATTGCAAGATGGAAAACAGAACAAGAAAAAAATCCAACCCTTTTTGCTTGACGGTATGAAAAAAGAAAAAGATGAAAATTTGATCTAACTTGTTTATTGAATTTTACAGAAATTCTGAATTCAGTAATCCTGTGTTTTGGTGTAGGATGTTCGATTCACTTTGGATCATTGCAGTGCAGCCGTTGTGTCAGAGGTAGAAGGAGTCGGCAGATGGCTGTCCACTGAAGATCGTACAAATTGCGAAGTCTTTGGGTCTGTTCCACAAAGAGCAAGGTACATTTTCTGGAGACTCACTGAGTTTATTCTAAGACCTTTGAACATTTCACCTATCAAATTGAAGCAAACTTATTAATGACTAGGAGCGTAAAAGCATTTGCTTTTCTCTGGGACCTTCTGGGCCAAATCTGGACCTCAAAGCACTAAACTAATTTTAAGGAACAGGTCCTCCTCCGAGTAGTGTTGTAACACTAAGTGATAACCCCAGAACACTATGTGGCTGATACTGGAGCTTTCTGGGTACTGCGTACCATCCCTAACCCACAGGATTTCTTTCCTTTTACTTTATTTATCCAGTCGCTGTAAGCCTGTTCTTGAAAACCTTGTGAAGACAGGCTAGTTCACTTTTTAATGGCAATAACTCTGGATCCTCAACCCATCTTACTGTCTGTTTGGTAGAAGTCTGAGGGCTCCTACTGACAAGCTTTGGCCAACGTATTAAGGCAGACTAACACATCAGGGTCTCTGTCTGATCCAAGGTTACTGCCTTTGTAGCGAAGTCAGAAGGAGTGCACGTGTATCCATACTGTTCACTTTGCAGCCTGGAGTACTTGTATAAACTACTGATTAATAAAGTAGGCAGGTGCTGCTGTGCCTGATGGTGGGCTGCAGCATCTCTTAATGAGACATACAATCCCCTGCGTTTGTTTTCCAGCAAAATAACACAGCCACGGTGCAATAATGACTCTGGTGGTTTAGGTTGCTTGTACTATTGGGTCAGCCCTTAGCCTTGGTTGAAACTGGAGAAGTTGGAAAATCTTACTCAAAAAGCAGTGGTTACATTCAAAGCAGAAGGATGTGTTCAGCTGCATTCTGCAAGGGTTTGGATTCAGTATAATTGAATCCTTTGAACTGATGCTTATTGCTCTTGCTCATGACACCAAGCTGGGAGACATGGCCAGTACGTTGGAGGGCATAGCTTGGAATTAAAAATGGTCTCAGCAAACTGAAAATAGGAGCTGGAAATACACTTTATTTTACCACTGTGACAAAGGGCCAAGGACTGCATCTAGGCAGAAGCAACCAGCCTCACAAATAGAGAGAAGGGAAGAAGGGCTAAGTGTCAATAAAAGCTATGGGTGGTAGTTGGAAAGTGAGTCAGCAATGCCACATCAACGTGAAAAAGGCAGGCACGACACAATAATACCTCAACATGCGTACATCTCTAAGACATGGAAAATAGTCCTTCCACTCTGGTTAGCACTGTTGGGCCTCAGCTGGAGTCCTGGGTCCCATTTGCACACCACAGTGCAGGATAGGTGTGTACCAACTGGGTGCCGTCCAGAGGAGAGCAACGACTGTAATTGGCTTGCCTTGAGAATATGACCTATCAAGAATGACGGAACAGGGGTCACTTAACTGAAAGAAGGGCAAACTGAGGAGAGATATGGTAAGTCAGTGTATATAAGAGAATGCTACAAAGAGGATTTAGACAGTCTCTTCTGTACAAGGCATTAAGTTTCAGTGAGGAATATTCAGGTTATATTTTAGGGAAACCTTTGTACTAATAAAGATACTTGAGCTGTGCAATAGATAGTCCCAGCAAGTGTGCTGATTAGCATTGGGATTAAGCCTTGTCAGCAGATGCACGGAGCCCTTCTGGTCATGAAAGGAGCACACAGAAAAGGGATAAATATAAGAACAAATGAAGAGGGAAAAAAAGGATTTGATAACAACTTGGGGAGAAAGAAACTCTGTGAGGACTAAAATATGTGGAATTCTTTAGCTCGGAGAGATGATTGGGAGACACTGCAGAGCCTGAATGTGTGTACTGTACCTTTTAGACCACATTGACCCAACTTGTAGTTTTCTGGCCTTTATCATATGCAAAACAGTCTTTGTTGTGGTATTCCTACAGTATAGGATGAATGTGCACACACAGAAGCGCTTGAGGGAGAATATGGTGTCTAGAATATCACAGCTGTTCCTGACTTGAACACAAACATACCTGAACTGTAATATTCTCCCATAGTTAAACTCTCAGTAGACTTCACTGTCGTGTTTCAAAAATAAGTTACCCTTTAATTTTAAGGGCCAGCTTCTGCTCACTGACTGACTCTATTTCAGAGAAAGAAGATAATAACACAGTTGCGTTCTTGTGTTAGTTTATAAAGCTTCTATTATTTGGATATGCAGTGTAGACATTTATTTATCTGCCTTATTATATAATGCTGATGTTTGAACGTAAATTCACATCTATTTTTATTATTCATATAATTTTTAAAGGTATTTGAATGTGAACCATGTTCTGCAGCTGGGTGGTGTAAAAGAATCATTACCATATTCCTACCCACAATTGCTACACAAACACTTTTCTGGTTGTTTGCACAATTTCATCTTGGATACTCAGGTAAGAGAAGTGTAACGTTTTGCTTTAGCAAAGGAGTAAACTTCTTTATTAAATTTTTGGGAGATTTGTAATATACCTGAAACTTTTTCTTCTGTTTATTTATTCAATGCCTATATGCATCAGTGTAAAATACAAGAAAATTCTCGATTTTTCTGTCATAATCAGAATGACTAATTTGAAAAGTTTTCTAAATTACAAACAGATGTATTTGTTAGCCAGAAACTGTGCCTTTGTTTATCCCCTACTTCATGCAGCTGCCTTCCAAGCTTCTTTGCGCGTTCAGGGAACTTCTGAATGGCAATTGTATAATGGTATATTTATGCCAGCTGTCTGCCCTATCAGGAAATATTAGGAGTTTTTTGCTTTCATAATCAGTTGAGTTTATTCAAAGGCAAACTATGGTCTTGATAAAGTAAGCTGAAAGGTGAATGTCAAAAAGCAAATTTAGCATCTCAAACAATGCAGATGAAGAACAGACTGTTATGTAGTATAGCTAGTTCTGTTTAAGAATGAGATATAACTGTTTCTTAAATAGTATTTCAGTGTCATACAATTTTCTTTTGAAGGTATATGACCTTCAGTCCCCTGCAGAGTCCCTGAATAGCTTCCCTGGCTGCATGCTGACAGATGGGAGCTGTGAGACCATGGGGTTGTCTTCCTGTGGTGGTCATGGGAGGTGTCTTGGAGACTGGGGCTCATTTGCTTGTCATTGTTTACCGGGTTACTACGGCTATCGATGTGATAAAGGTGAGGACTGTTTTTCTGTTACGTGATTGATAGGTTGGTGAATTTTACATTACAGAAAACTTAAAATATTTGCAGGTAATTATTGCTGAGGTGGTTTCTGATGTTTACATTGAGTAAAGCCATGTTTCAATATAGTTGCCTGCGATTTTTAACAATTTCTTTTCTAATTCCTTTTGAGAAATTACTCTCTCAGTATCAGATCATTTCTTTAGTCCTCAGGTTGTTTGTGCAACTGTATAATGGAGACTGCATGACAAAAGAATTTGTGAAAAAAGTTATTTATTTTCATCACAGTTTTTTGAATTTGCATGTTTACACTTTCAGAAATATCTAATAAACGTAAATGTGAGTGTGCTAGTACCATTTACTGTGCAGAATTAGTACTATACAACTGGAATTCAAAAACTGCTCTGTGGGTGTCTGGAAGAGACTCTTGGCTTAAGGATCTGTGCTTTCAGTGTAGTAGGAACTTTTCTTTAGCCCTCATGGAGCCAAAGTTTGCAGCAAAAAGACAACTATAAAACAGCAGGTTGTGAAAATTGGTTGTGGTACTTAATATTTTGTCTGCAGTCTCTTCTTTGACCTAGGTCAGAGTTTCTGCTTTCCTGCTGTCATTCTTTGTGAGCGTTGTAAGGAGAAGCATCAAGTCAGGAGGGATAGCACCTCTTTCCAGAGGAGGATGAAGTGGGAGAGTGACTGGGGAAGTTGAGGAAACAGATAAAGGGCCATGTCCCAAAAGACAAGTGATGTCTCGTGGATCTGTGCTGTGCATTAAATTTTTTTCTTTTACTTGCAACTCTTATTATGAAAATAATGGAAACAATATTACCCTCTCCTCACAAAATGGTTTAAAGGTCTTTATCCTATCTTTTTAGTTGCCAAAGAGTATAGATTTGGGCCAGGAAGTCACATCCACTATCAGCTTCCTGTCAGTGTGCCTGCCCGTAGGACGCTGTTTGAAGCCATGATTAGGACACGGCAGCCTGACAGCATCATCACGAGCATGTTGTCTCGAAATAAGGATGAATACATCACCTTACAGGTGAGTACAGCATTCCAGGCAGTAATAGCATAAAGTTAAATCAGTGTTAGTGAATACTTAGGCCAGAGAAACATTAGCTTAAGAGTTGGAAAGAGAACTTAAAACCTTATGCTAAGCACAAAATCTTTGGAATTTTTTTTATGGACATTTACAGAACTGATCTTTCGCTTAAGGTATTGACCATGCAACCATGGTATCCCGTCGGATTTCTAAGGAATGTGTTGTCAGTTACAGTGAAGTGTAGTCTGCTATACAGAATAGGATGAGTAGTGTGTCTGCCCTGGTGTCCTGTTCAGCCATGGTCACAAGTGGCCTATTCTGTGTGGTTCAGACCCTGCCAGGAAAGGTCCCTGTAGCAGTTCTAATGATGTCAGACTCTCAAAATGGCAACCTGTTCAGTTTGTACATACCACTCTGAGTCACCTCCTCAGCCAAGCTGGTTTGAGCTGTCAGTGTAGAAGTGATACATCAGATTCTCAAGTGTTTGAAGAACCCCATGAATTTGTCCAAGAGAGAAGCAGGGTAAACTTACTCTGAGTGAATGACATACTACTGTGAGTACACCACTACCACTATTTAGGTTGTCTAGTTCAGTAGTACCTGAAGTATCTTTATATTATATTGTATGTGCCATGTAAACATACCCTAAATTTAAATGCTTTAAGGTGAGGGGACTGGAACATCTCCCCTATGAGGAGAGCCTGAGGGAGCTGGGCTTGTTCAGCCTGAAGAAGAGAAGGCTGCGAGGGGACCTTATATATACTTACAAATATCTGAAGGGTGGGTGTCAGGAGGATGGGGCCAAGCTCTTTTCAGTGGTGCCCAGCAACAGGACAAGGGGCAATGGGCACAAACTGAGGCACATGAAGTTCCGTCTGAAAATGAGGAAGAACTTCTTCCCTCTGAGGGTGATGGAGCACTGGAACAGGCTGCCCAGGGAGGTTGTGGAGTCTCCTTCTCTGGAGATATTCAAGACCCGCCTGGACAAGGT
>Ga0065711_1013274_pt1 | contig 10971 bp, 15 predicted proteins | sample Hoacrofraction12_FD_59098 | JGI IMG/M metagenome (GOLD analysis project Ga0065711, IMG submission 59098) | Hoatzin crop microbial communities from Cojedes, Venezuela - Epithelial fraction 12 v2 (version 2) | ecosystem: Host-associated > Birds > Digestive system > Esophagus > Crop | place... | reverse complement strand
GCGGGGCTGGAATATCTCCAGAGAAGGAGACTCCACAGCCTCCCTGGGCAGCCTGGGCCAGGGCTCCATCACCCTCAGAGGGAAGAAGTTGTTCCTCAGGTTCAGCTGGAGCTTCCTCTGCTTCAGTTTGTGCCCGTTTCCCCTTGTCCTGAATTAATTCATGCAGTTGACAAAACCCAGAAACACGAGGAGGGGAACACAGAGCCCCAGAGAGGGAACAGGTCCTTTCCCAGCAGCCCGGAGTACAACCCTGCACCACACACAGGCTCTCCAGCGAAGAGATGACCTGGCCAAGCCCACAGCCTATGCCACGACACCCTGCAGTTCCCTGCCCCAGCTGCCCAAGGCGATATTTGCACCCCGGCACTCAGAAACACATCTCTGTGGCCTGCTCTGTGCTCTTCTCAGAGACACGGGTACAGCCAGCAGAGCAGCTCTGGCTTTCCCCAGCAGTGAAGCCTTCAGCTCTAGCAGAGCTCACCAACATCAGAGCTCACCCAAACTGTAACGAGCTGAAACTGGAGGTGTCTGTCACACCGCCACCACGTCCCAGCCACAGCTGCACATGTGTAAGAGAGCCCTGGACACAGCAAAGTCCTGCCCGCAGAGCTGGGGAGAGGATGAGCCCTCCCCTGTCCTCACCTTCATCCCCTGTCCTTCCTCCCCTTCATCCTCGCAGCGCTGGTGAGGCGCCCAGGAGAGGAACTTCAGTTCCTCACATGTATTTATATTACAGAATATTACAAGAGCTCTCCCCTCGTCCCCACAGGGAGGGTCTGGGGACCCCTCACCACCCCAGCCCTGGGGTCTGCAGAGACACCTCACAGAGGCTCAAACCCCCCTCTCTTACGGCTGTGTCGAACAGCGAGACCCTGTCACTGTCCCCAGCATCCACCCATCCTTCGTCGTGTCCCCCAGAAGCCCTGCTGATGCCTCAGCACCACAGACACAGGTAAATGGTGTCAAAGCACTGCCCCGAACAATCAGGAACCAGCACACACATGGGACGGGCACTGCTCAGGAACACAGGGTAATTTCTAGGGCACTTCAAAATCTTCCTCCCTTCAGGCTTATCAAAAACTCTTCCCCTCATTTGTTCAGCTGAATCCATGTGCTGCCACTCCCAGTGATCTCCATCTGCCACACATCAAAATTAAAGCTTTATCCCAGCAAATTTACTTGCCCCTGACAAAAAAAAAAAATACATTCTGGGACTGCACGTTTCAGTGCACAGCATCCCCAGCTACCAATGCCCAGCACAACGCATCTCACCCCACCGGACACACAACACCAAGCAGCTCTGCAGAGGGGACAAGCAAACGATCCCCTCCGCAGTCCCAGGCACCCGGAACCTCTGTGGGTGCAAGCAGTGTGCACCAGCCCAGCCTTGCCACGTCCCTCCCTCCTCCATCACACATCCCCACGACTGCATCAAGACCACGGCTTGTGTCGTTCCTCTCCAGCACTACCAAGCCTGCAGCTCTCCCCAGCGCACACAGCAAGCGGCCAGAGGTGCCTTACGTGCCACCTCGTCTCCTAGCAGCTCCCCAGGCTCACACAAAGCCTCTCCTCTCCGTGTCTTTATCGCAAAATGCTTCTAAGAGGCAAAAGGAAACACAAACCGGACAAAATGCACTGTCTCTCTAAAGCAGGCAGTCTCACAGATTTGGGTAAAAGAATCCCATTAGATAGAGTTTTCCAAACAAAAAACACAACAAAAAAAAAAATAGAAAAGGTGAAGCAGCATCTCTGTGGGACTCCAGGCCATGGGAGTCCCCACACCCTCCTCCCAGAGGGCTCAAACGTCACGGTCCACAAAAATCACCCTAACTCTCAGACCCAGCAGATGCAAGCCCACCCCATCCCGCAGCACAAGGTGCCAGTGGAAAGCCTTGAGGTCAAACCTGATCCCACAAGCAGCTGGGCACCTCCAGCACCCCACAAAGCGCACGTGGGAGACACAGCCCCCATCTCTTCCAAGCACCAAGATTCAGTGGCAACACCCAGGCGCCCGCAGCCGTGACCCGTCCTTCCCCCCGCAGACAGCGCGGCACCGCAAACGCAGCCAAGCAGTCACCCGAGCACTGACGCGTGAGCCCGGGCTCTGCCGGCTGCTCCATCGCTCCCACGCAGGACGGTCCCGAGCAGCAGCAACGTCCCAGCGCCAGCGTCCCACGCTCAAGCTGCGACTGAGCCGCCGCAAGCCTCTGACCTTGGCACCACGGTAAAGAAGGGGGGGAAAAATGGTATCTAAATGTCCGAAGGGAGCAGAGCTGCCGTACTAGGAAGTTACAGATTAAATCGCATGCCGGGAAGAGACAGCGGTGCGTGCAACGGCCCCTTCCAGTACTGGCTCCTTCCCTCCGAACTTTCAAACCCCCGGGGACTGACCTTAACCTGCATTTCTAACGGAGTCTCCAGCAAAGTGCCCATTCAGCTGGTTGGCTTGGGAGTTAATGACTTTCTTTTAAAATTTAACACAGTTCTCCGTCACACGTTGCAGTTTGCCAGCACTAGGATCTGCCTTTGGCTGGATGTTCAAATCCAAACACGTGCTCAGACAGCTATTCCAGGCAAAAGGCACGCAGAAAACCCACAAGGTTGAAGTGGGATTTGAAGCTAAGGAAATTAAATCAGACTGGGAAAAATTATCTGGCGTCCCAGATGGTAAGAGGATTGGAACAGAAAGGGTTTGGGCTATTTCTGGGCAATCCTGGGGTGCGAATTCTGGGCTTAGCACAGTCTGCCAGACAGGGCAGACAGACAAACCTCAGCACTACGCCAGCAGTGGGGTTGCTGCGGCCCCTCTGCCCCAGGGTCTACAGCAAGCATCGAGCACAGGGCACAGCTGGGCTGCTCCTGTCCCCGACCCCTCCTCTGCAGCAAGCACAGCTGGATCGTAACCTGAAAAATGCCAGTGAGGCACCCAACAGAGATGCAGGCTGGCTGGTTACAAAATCCTTTTCCAATCTGAGACCCAAGAAAGGCTTCTCCTCCTTCTAGGGCATCTTTAGAAACACCACACCGGCTCTGCTCGCGTCCCAGAGTCTGCGCAGCCTGTCGGAGCCCAAACCTGGGAGCCAGCCACAGCACCCACACAACACCCACGCTGTGCCCCGGCACGGACCTCGCTGCTGCCTGTGCCCAGCTGCAGCCCCTCCTGCTCGCGGCACAGCCAGGCCTTCAAGGCAGATGCACTTGGGACTCCACGCTCCGGCAAAGCCGCAGCTCCCAGCAGCGAACGCTGCACTGGGGGTTAAACTAGCCTTGAGCCAAAGTTAGCGAATGCCTCGTGAGCTGCTCCTGCCCAACGCACGAAGCCGTCCATCCCCTCCCGCAGCGTCTCGCACGGCCAGCACGGGATCCCAACACGGCGTGCAGCTCAGCACTGCTGCCTTGCTGAGATATCAGACTCTCTGTGATGTCCAGAGCTTTACAAGAATCTTGTCTTTGCACCTTTATAGGACCTGATGTGTTCGGCATTTTTCACCCATAGCTTTGGGTAAGAAACTTCTCTGGCCGATCCCTTTTCTCAATCTCTCTCTCTGCCCCTTCCCCAAAATATCAACAGCCTGAACACACAGAGGATCTTGGCCTCAGCACTGGTGAGGCATTGCTGTAAGAACTCCGGGATGCCCGCGGCTCAAAGCACAGCGAGTACCTCCAGGGCAGGCAAAGGATCTGTAAGAAACTCCACGCGAGCAGGAGCTGTTGCAGACCTCCTGGGCTGCTCACAGGGCATGCAGAGCAGAGAACAGCCTGCGGGCACAGCTGCTTGCTCCCGTGCCCATCTTTTTAGCAGGGCCAAGCTTGCTGGAAACAGTTCACCTCGCCCCTCACCCACTTCTATTGCTAAGGCTGAACTGTGGCTGAAACTGTTCGAAGGCAGCAGTTACTCCATAAATCAGCTCCTCCCCGGGAGACGGTACACAGCCGAGAAGCACGTGGGAGAGCAAGAAGCTCTTCTTCTATTTTCCGATCTCAAAGATTTTCACCCATCTTGAACACTCTGAGGCTGCAGAAACTGCCTGGCATCTTCCCTCACCTGCCCCGCGGCCGGTAAGAGGCACCCTGGGTCAATTTGGCAGGGATCCCTCTGAAGCACAGCACTGCTTCCAGCACAGAAGGGGGCTTACAGGGGCTGGCAGGGCCTCCCGCTGCCACCCTTTCTAGCGTGGAAGCAGCAGCCGTAGAGGATACTGTCTGTCCTCAGGAACGCAGCGCAGTCTCATTCACTCTCAGGAGGCCAGGAGGAGATACAGACCCCACAGCACCAACAAGGTCACAAAGAACTTCCTCCCCCCCCCAGCCTTTTTGCCATTCCCAGCCTGCAGAATAACGGTTAGGGTGGGCACACACCTGATGTAGGAACAGGACACAAACACCTCACAGTCTTACCGTGTCAAGGCCTTCCACTTGTCTTTGCACGTCTTTAAGGCAGTGGGACTTTCACAAGCAAGGTGTGAAACTCTGGAACGGGTTTCCCAGAGAGGTAGTGGAGGCCCCATCCCTGGAAACATTCCAGACCAGGTTGGACAGGGCTCTGAGCACTCTGATCTAGTTAGTGGTGTCCCGGCTCGCTGTGGGGGGGTTGGACTGGATGACCTCTGGGGGTCCCTTCCGACCCCAAACTTTCTATGATTTCTATGATTTCTACAGCCCTAACCGCAATAAAAGCACAGGCAATTCCAGCACGGTATTAACTCACAGCACCACTCCTCCCCACGCACCCTCAGCCCTCGCTTACACCAGCGAAGAGCAGCCCTGTGAGACGTGCCGGGTCCCTCTGCGGGCGTCCGATCTGAGCACCCAGTATCTCTCCTGCAGCAGCCCCAGGGCCCATCACAACTGACCAAGAAGGCAGCCGAGGTCAAGCACAAACATAGGCAAAAAAAGAAACAGAGTGAAAGCACACCAAAAACTTCAACAGCAAGCGGTGAGGTGCAGCAGTCCTCAGCAAGAACGACCTAGTCCCACAGGTCACTGGAGCAGAAACTCTCGCGTGGACGTTGGGGCTGCCTGATCCCCCGGTCTGCGATGCGGAGTCTCTGCTCTCAGACCCTGCTGGGATCCAGCACTCCGCTGCTGGGGCAGCTGGTACTCTGTCTATGTCACTCTGATGCTGCTTCCTGGAGAAAAGTCCAGGCTTCTGATGTTTTTGATGCCTGTGTGGGACCAACTCAACCAGATTTCCACCATCTGGGCAGTAACCGTGCTGCGAAGCAGCTACCTCAGGACAACGAAACACTCCAGGCTGGGTACACCGAGACACTCCAAGAGGCACGCTCCTCCAAGCCTGCAGCGCTGCGGTGGGTCACTGGATTTTGACAAATGCAAAGTATTAAGTCATTGATGATTTATTTTAATGCAATAAAAATAATATAATATAATAATATAATAATCAAGCTGGGTCCTTAACGATTTTAGTGACACTTCTCATAAAAGAGATAGGTTTCAATATAGCAGAAGATCTCTTGGGAATGATTTTGGCCTTGGTATGGTCACATGGATCAAAGTAATGAAGTTAAAACAGCTTAAAAAGTTATTGCCTGTCACCTGAGCTGAACCGTGCACACAGTCTGAAGCTACATTAATAGCTGAGCTGCTCCATCAGCTTGCTGACACCATGCACCTGGGTGCTGCTTTCCAGGGCTTCACCCAGGGTCTGGCACTGCTTCACCTCTCAGTGAGCCAGTTGAGCTCACCAGTTTCACAGAAAATTAACTATTTCTGGCAATGGCATAGCAAACAGATTTAGCCAGGGCATATGACGGGCGGAAACGGAGGTCAAACACTGGCAGTGGCACAATGGAAAGGGGTAAGTCGCCCTTCTCGTTGCAGAGACCTCCGTCATCTGGTGAAGCCCCACTTCTAGTCTGCACAAAGTAACATGAAAGGTACCAAGGTTCTCCTGCACTGGTGTGTTCAGGTGAAGCGGATCTAGCTGAAGGCTGCTGCTGAACTGGCAGCTGCCTTCTTTCTCTCCCCATAACTTTGTGATCCTGACTCCCCCCCTGTGCCCAAGCATGGGAGGGGCACACACAATCTCACAAGCTGGAAAGGACCCATAGGGTCATCGAGCCCAACTCCCTGCTCCTCGCAGGACTACCTAAAATTAAATCATATGACTAAGAGCATCACCCAGACACTCCTTGAACTCTGACAGGCTGGGTGCTGTGTCCGCTTCCCTGGGGAGCCTGGTCCAGCGACCGCTCACCCTCCCAGTGAAGAACTTTTTCCTAATGGAATCCAAGAATATTTTAGAAAATAAAAGCAGACATACTGGGTCAGGTCTGCGTAGCTCAGTATCCCGTTTCTGACCGTGGTCAGCAGGTGATGCCCAGGGGAGAACACCAGAACAGAGCAGGCACACCAGACATTTTCCCAAAATAGTTGCCCAGCCCGTAACAATTTTCAGTTCGAGGACTTTAGGGTCAACTCCACTTTATTGCACATTTTGCAGCCATAGAAGGAGTTGGATCCCATTTGGGTGGTGGGACACCGTTACTTCAGCCTTAATGCGGCCACTTTAAGCCACCTCTGTGGATCAGTTTGCATTCTGAATCAATTAGTAGAGCATAGCCTGATTATTGCATGTATTGTTTTACAAAGATTATATTCCCTGCAGTCAGAAACGTTCCCCTCCCTCCAAGCCAAAAGCACTCTCAGAGCATGAGGTTCATCAGTCCAGGTGAGATAATGTCTGACCCCGCTGCAGAGTTCAGGCCTTGAAAAATCGGTCTTTCTGACCCGCAATACAAACAGAAGCAAGATTCATGGTGACACAAATGCAAACGAACAGCATGAAAGGCAATTCAGAGGTTACCCTACAGATTTCCTTTTCAAAGCACTTTCCAAAGTGAATTAACAAAATTAGCATTAATGTAATAGTCGGTCCATGCACCTGAAAATAGCTCCCTAACCGGTACACATAATCTGTCCAAACATCTTTCTTAGGTCAGGAAGTTCACCCAATCAGCAGAATTTTAGGCTGGCAGTTTTTTGATAGTCAAAACTGCTGAATTAGTTTATGGTAAAAAAGGCTCCCAGGAAGGTATTTTGAGGATACGGCTGCCGTATTCGGAGGCCTCAGTCAGAGACGAGACAACCTCAGAAGACCTGAGGTAGGAAGAGAAGCGTGTGAGTGACACCTACGTGGCAGCACGCTCCACTGGGAGCGGGGCTCCTCGTTGCAGTGCCTATTTTCTCCTTAGGGAAAGGAGAGAGGGAATTATTCCAGAAATCAGAGCTAAGTCTGAGAACAGATACACTTCAAAGTTTAGAAAATATAATGAAAAAGTAAAAGCTTATTTCCTTTTAAAAAGGATACCGTCAAGTGTTTAAAATTCATTCTTCTTCTATAACCAAAAAAGCAAAAGCAAAAAACAAAAAGCAAGCAGAGCAGCCACAGACGGTCTCCCAGCCAAATTTAAACTCAGAAAGGCAGATACCTGCCACAACACCCGACGCCACTGAAGTCACTCTAGCCCGGGCTGCGGAGCTCTGTCCCTCCCTGCAGCTTTGTGAACATTCAGGCTCTTGCGGCCTCGCTACAAACACTGATGGCTGCTGGGGCACACACCCAACTCTGGCATCGGGCAGCTCGCTGTCCCCTCTGGCTCTCCTTCAGAGCCAGCTTGCTCTCAGGAGCAGCTCAGGGTGGATCCAGCCAGCACTAACGAGGGGGAGGAGGTGCGAAGGGACTCATGGCCCTGCAGATGGTAGGAGCAGGCTTAACAATTTGCAGGCTCGAGACCTGCCGGAGCCTTACCCTGCATCTCACCTTGCAACCAGAGACCATTCCCAGCAGACCCAACGGGGTTGTTTTTGGTGCCCGCAGTGAAGGCTTTGCAGATCAGCACATCACGTTGCACGTGTACCACCTGTGGGTGCGCTTCCTCCCCCATTTTTAGAAGAGGAAGAGGTGAATCTAGTGCAGCAACGGGCTCTTTATCACAGGACTTGGATCGCACCTACCATAATATGGCTTCAGGAATGATGGAAACAATATAGGTGCTCCACAATGACTATAAAGGAATAACCTGTATTTTATTATTATTATTATTTATTTGGCCATGATAATACTGAAGTATCATTTTCACAGAAATAAAGTTAAGTGAGATTCAAACCCATTGCTACTAGCAGTGTGTTCTGCACAGGACAGGCTCTGGCTGGCAAGCTCGGTGTCCACTGCAGCTGGACCATAAATGTAGCATTTGTGTGAAATTCTGAGAAAAACAAGCAGGCTGTCGTCGGAGTGTCCACCCTTACTACAGGCTTAAAACTCACAGATAGGCCTTTGGCATAATTCTCCCGACATCAGTATTGTCTTCTGAGCTTTCCTGAATCAGAGAATGCAGGAGAGAGGGTGCGGCAGAGGTGGACGGAGTCCTGTGACGCTTGGAACATCTAATGCACCTCCCTGAGGCATGGCTGGGGGAGATGTTTGCTATTTTCAGCGCTGGAAGGTCATCTAAGAAAAGTAAAGCAAATGCAAGATCAACACTCAGGATCTGATAATTACAAACTACAGAGCCCACTGCCACAATGGCTCCATTTAACAACAGCCAGAATTTATAGTTAAGCAAACAACAAGAATTCACCTGATAGGAACTCAGATTTTTCCTACATGTAGACCACATTCCCAGCTCCTAGGTGCCAAAGATGCATCTCCCACTCCACCGTGTTTGCCAGGACCTGTCGAGCCTCAGCCCTTCCTCTGGAGTGCATGGAGGTTATGACAATCCCCACAGCCACCTCGCTGCTCCCAGTCGCTACCAAAGGCCTCTCTCCAGCACGTCGCCAGGCTCCTGTGTATCCTGAGAAACTCCAGTGAGGCAAGTGGAACCATTCTTTCTTCTTAATCCTCTGTCCATAGCGATCCAGTTCTCGTGGACAGCCAGAAGAAGGCTTTAAGGAGAGGACTGCGAGATGTGTCTAATACTGATGAATCACCTGGTTACACAGGAGATCTCAGCTGCAGGCATGCACTAGAAAGAAGTGAGCAGTGAGTACGTACCGCAAGCTCCAGGCAGCTGATACACAAAGCTNGCTTANAAGAACTTAACTAGAGCAAGTTGCTGAGGTCCACAGGTGGAATAAAATCATTAGTGAGTGAGGTTATGTGGATGTATGTACATGAGAAAAAAATCATGTTGGAAATGGAGCCCCTAAATTTAACAAGCATAGGAAATACTTTCCTGCCAAGGAAAGTAACACATTCTCTCTTCTTGATGTCAGCCATCCAAGTAGAGTTGCCTCACAGTAGAGAGGCTTTACCTGAACAAGCTGCTGAGATACATTCTGCTGGTCACCCATTATGCAGGTCAGACTAAGAAACCTATCGATCACTTCCAGCTTTAAAAATCTAAATATCTCTGAACAGTGTTCAGCTTCACTCACTACCTCACGTGAAAGCCAAAACCTGCCTTACCTTCACTAGGACTCCAAATCTCAAGAGAAAGAGTGCTCTTTTCCCTTCTTTAGTGAAAACCAGAATTTAACCATAACTTTACCTTCCCTTTCCAGAAAGGTTCTAAAAATTGCAGGAGTTTCCTAAACGGATCTGAGGATGCCCCTCCTCAGTTCTCTTCAGCGTATCCCAGCACTGTGGGTGCTGACAAGTAACCATACCACAAACAGCTTCATCCCACTGGGTCACATCTGTGTCCAGCTTCGCCAGCACTCCAGCAGGGAGAGCAGGAGGATGCAATAATCTATTTAAATACTCTGCAAACACAAAATTTGTGCAAATTAACTCAGCAGAAAAAAAACCCTCAAAACACCGAGGATGTAGACAGTGTGAAATCAAGTTAACAGAACAAAATTGTGGAAGAATCAGACCATGGGTTGTCCTCAGGTATGGGCACATCCTAGGTCACGGCAGGCTGACAACCTGGCCTTATACCCTGTAGATCCAGAGCTTTTACAGCTTTTTACAGAACAGCTTTCTAGTCTCATTTAGCTGTCACGTGTAAAACATGACACGTGTTAAATGTGACTTGCAGTAGTCAAGCTTGCTACCGATACAAAAGAATTGCTATTTGTAGCACAGGTGTAAACACAGCAACGCAAGAGCAGTGGCTTGGCTAAGCCAGCCTGAGTGGAAAAGCAAAAAGCATGAGACAATATTGTCCTTCTGTACCTCATGAAAACACAAACTAATACTTTAATAGATGCACTTCAACCCTCCGGATACTGTAATTAAAACAAATATATGCACAAACCATCTTACTTGTTGTTTTACTGGTGGCCAAAGCATCCCAGAAAGCAGAGCCCGTCGTCCCAGGAAGCCGCACGCGACTCGACAGCCAGCGCCCGGCCGTGCTGCTGCGCGTTGAGCCGCGGGCTCCGGTCCTGCGCCATCGCACCCCTTCGCCAGGCGCAGCCGAGCCCTGCCTCGCGCTGTTCACACGCCAGGTACAAAACAACCTCCCCCTCCGGCAGAGCAGAAATAAAACGAGCTGCCTTAGAGCACGGAGCCGACAGCCGTCCAAGCCGACGCCGGCACCGGCTGCCGGGGTTACAAACGGACCGGCTACCATCAGTCGCTGCCTCCAGTAAAAAGCAATGCAACACCCGGTACAGCACCGCACCTCTGGGAGCCATAAAGCGGCCACAGGGTTAACGACAGAATACACACAAAGGAGCTAAAAATGAGACTCGAGAGACGTGATTTGTACACACAGTGACAGTCTTTATTAATCCTATAACTGGGAAAGTCATCAAGCCCTCACACACACCGGCCTTTCCTCGGGTCTGACCTTTGCGTGCTCAAAAAGCTGTATACTGTCCCCAGCATGCTGTTATGTCACAGCATCACGGAATGGTTTGGGTTGGAAGGGACCTTTAGAGGCCATCCAGCCCAACCCCCCTGCAGTGAGCAGGGACATCTTCAGCCAGACCAGGCTGCTCAGAGCCCCGTCCAACCCGGCCTGGGATGTTCCCAGGGATGGGGCATCTCCCACCTCT
>Ga0065711_1050134_pt1 | contig 10972 bp, 6 predicted proteins | sample Hoacrofraction12_FD_59098 | JGI IMG/M metagenome (GOLD analysis project Ga0065711, IMG submission 59098) | Hoatzin crop microbial communities from Cojedes, Venezuela - Epithelial fraction 12 v2 (version 2) | ecosystem: Host-associated > Birds > Digestive system > Esophagus > Crop | place... | reverse complement strand
GATTGGCAGTTGAACTTGATGATCTTAGAGGTCTTTTCCAACCTTAATGCTTCTCTGATTCTATAGTTTCCATAGAGTGAACAAACATGCCAACCTGCATGCCTACCTGCCTCCCTCTCTCTCTTTTACTCAGTCTTTTCCTCCCACTCTTTTTACTTTTTTTCCTTCCTTTCATGTAAAGATGAATCTAGGTTAGTGTACTGGGAATGTATATAATGTATAAGGGACACAAAGGTAGCTTCTCTACCTTGGGTTCTTTCAGAATATTGGAAGATTGTCTGACTGTATGGAGAGTTCATTTATATTTCACATTTTAATCTATATTCTAACTTGGAACAGAATCATATTGAGAAATATTTCTAACTTGTGCAAAAATGTAATTTTCATTTGGTGAACAGTTTTAGTAAATCCCAGCTAGTGTTTATCTTATCTACAGCCAATAAAATACTTTTGTCAGTATGATCCCAAAGCTGAGCTAACCTAAATTCTCTCTGTAGTTATAGAGGGAGGGAAAGAAAGAAGGGAAGAGCAAACCTGCAGGGTTCCCAAGGTAATTATCTTTCTAACCTGAAATGCAACCTAGAATACCATCCTAAACTTTTAAGATCCTAACGACAGGTGAGATTATAATAAAAGGCAGGCAAATTAATAGACATATATTCTTTAGAGCCTCAATCTGTTCTGAATATAAAATTCAGAACTTTTTAATGCTCCCCGTATTCTATAGCTATCTTTAAAAAAAAAAAAGAAAACTGCATTCAACAATATGTTATCCAGAATGGGATATGAGAACATAATGCAAAATAGTATCCTAACATTTGTAAAAGTAACATTTAAGCGAAATATAATTAGCTGGCCAAGACAATTATTTGTAGGAGAAGCAAACGTCTAAGGTGAAAGCCTCAATACTTAGTTAAATTCAAATTATACTAAAAATGTAATATTACATGAAAAAATTTTTACTAAATGGTTGCTAAAGCCATGAATACCTGAAAGCTCTGTCATTGACAATCACTGTAAAATAAGTATAAATCTTTTTTATTATAATAGAGGTTGTGATTTTTATCATAAACCCCCAAAATAATGGTTGTTAATATTTCAAAAAGGATAAGAATGAGAGATAATACCTAAAGAAATTGTTAACCTTACATAAAAAATCATCTTATTTACAAATAAAATAAGTTCTCCCAGATGGAAGCAAATACAGGAATTTTTTAAGGCATCTTCCAGAGTACTTATTTTTATCATTTGCTGTCATATAATTATGTTTTCAAGGTTTATAAAATATGAATAAGTAGGAGTAAGGCATGAATCCGCTTTCTGAAAAAATAATTGCGCTTAACGATTCTTCTCAAGATTTTTATAATTAATGTAACTGTACTCGAATGTATTGTAAACAGAAATATTGAAAGAATTCTAATGTATACCACAATTATCATGCATTAAAATAATGTTACTATGCCAGTTAACATATTAATTATGATTAATACGTTATATTAGTAGTTCATACTCTAATATAATTAAAACCAAATCTCTGTCTTGGCAACTGCCCTTCAGGTACCTGTGGGCCATTGCCAGATCATGCCTTAGCCTCCTCTATGCAAGATTGAAGACGACTAGCTCTCCCAATGTCTGTTTGTAGTTATGTTCTCTAGACTCCAGGTCAATTTGGTAGCCTTCTCCAGTTTCTCTACATTCCTTTTCATCAGCAGGACCCAACACTGGACACAGCATTCCAGATGCAGACTCACCAGGTCTGAGTAGAGAGGACTAACAACTTTGTTCACTCTGCTGATCATATTTCCCCTAATGTAGCATAGCAGCGCAAAATTTGCTTTATCTGAGGTAAGACCACACTGTTAGCTCATATTTAGCCTAGTGTCCACTGTGTGTCCCTTGTCCTCTCCAGCAGGACTGCTGACTAGCCAGGTGCTTCCCAGATTCCCCTGTTGGTATGTGGCCCTGTTTCCTCTCAGGTGCAGATCTTTGCATTTTCATTCATTGAACTTAATGAGGTTTCTATTGGCCCATAGTTCAAATTTATCACAATCTCTGTGGGATGAGGACCTGCTATGTGGAATATCAGGGCTTTTGCTTCTGTCACATTTCTTATTGTTTTCACATTTGCTGAGGGTGCATTGTGTTTCCCCATGTTGACAAAGATGAGGTAGTCTGCTATCTACTGTCTGCCTATGGGCAGCTAAGCCTTGATTATTAGTATTTGATACTCCAAACTCAAGACCTTCACCTAAAATTCCTAATGTTAGGGTGGTTTCAGGGCCAAGTTCACTGTATAGATAAATCATAAATTCCTTATCCAAAATAAATTTCTTGATATTTTATCACAATGGGTTATAAATATCTCCAGCCTACAGCAAAAACCTGTTCTTCCTTATAAAGTCGTCAGGAAGGGTGTTTATATAGACATCAAAGCAAACTGAAGAAGGCCTACCAGAAGTATTGAGGAAGGGCTGCAGAACTGAAAGGAAGTATGACCTACAAACTCTTGTCAACCAGAATTGTGTGAGGTAATCAGAAGACAGCACTCTGGATCATGAGTGTCTGCAGACAAGGTCACTGATTGTAAGATTTGGTTTGATCTTATGTTCCTTATTATCTTTATATTTCATCATTGCCACAATGTTTATGATATGTCATTGACCTTTTTGATTTTTGTCCAATCATAGGCTATGGAAAGAGTAGCTACTGCTTCTTATATCCATAACAACAAAAATCAATGCAATAAATGCTGTTTATTTTCCCCAAGCATGCCTGTAAAATGCAAATCCTCTTCTCATAGTTCCCTACTCATCTATTCATTTAAAGCCATGAAGCTACAAGAGATGAGAGTAGTTGTAGAACAGACAGGTGTTAACATATCTCATACATTCCACATGGTAATGCCTCCTTGGAATTTAAGATTTATTTTCTTCACAGCACTTTGAAATATCTCTTTAGAAACTGCTGAAAAATAGGCCAACTTTTCTGAAAAACAGAAGCGAGAAACAGAAGGTTCTTTGGAAATGTGAACTTCAGTATATAGTGAAAACTACAATAAACTCTTTGGAGAAATAGATTCATCTGCTCATAATTCTTACATGCTCAAATAATAGAAATAGAGTCTACTATTTGATATATATTCTGGACACTGGCCAGAAAGATATTAATGAGCACAAAAAGCACATTAATTATTTCTTGATTAAAACTTTCTCCTTAAAGTCACAGTAGGTGTGCTCGGTTAGTCTGGGGTGGAGTTGACTTTCTTCATAGCAGCCAGTATGCTGTTGTGTTTTGCATTTGTAATAAAAAATGTGTTGACAGTACACCAATGTTTTAGTTGTTGCTGAGGAGTGCTTACACAGCATCAGGGACTTTCTGTTTCTCTCTGCACCACCAGCAAGTAGGCTTGGGGTGCATAAACAGGTGGGTGGGAACACAGCCAGGGCATATGACCCAAATGATCAAAGGGATATCCCATACTGTATGATGTCATGCTCAGCAGTAAAAGCTCAGGAGGAAGGGCACATGTTTGTGATTATGTCATTTATGTTCTCATGTCAACTGTTACACATGCTGAAGTCCTGTTTTCCAGGAAGCGGCTGGACATCTGCCTGCTGACAGGAAGTAGTGAATTAATTCCTTCTTTGATTTTCTTGTGTGTGCAGCTGTGTTTCAGTTATCAAAGTGGCTTTATCTTGACCCAGAAAGAGTTTTCAGCTTTTGATCTTCCAATTCTCTACCCTATCCCACTGATGTGGGAGTAAGAGAACAGCTGCGTGGAAGTTGAGCTTCTGGCCGGGATCAATCCACCACAGTAGGACAGGAAGATATCTTCTTTAATATGTGCTGTATTTAAGTTCAGTTAAGTAAGCATATTATAATAATGCAACATAAAAATCTGATACTGTAGAGTAGGATGAATTAAATATGTAGTTCTATAAATCTGTTTGATGTAGAATTCAGTGGAAGCATTGCTGAACAATTGTTGAAAACAGACTTTAATACACCAAATATAAAATATAAGTGCTTTAGGGTATATATTTCAAGGTTGAATTTAAGGAGTATATAAAATAATTATCCTTAGTTTTAAGAGGCATTTAGATTCACTTTTTAGGAATTTTTTGTTTTACTGAAAGTTGGCTGTTTTCTTCTTTATGATCTCGGTTTACTCATTAGAGTTCCTCAACAGATGTGCACGCTTCTTGTCTATAACTTCTTTTTCATATCATTTAACATATTTTCATTCTGTTTTGTCTCTTCTATCCATTCTTTTTTCTGTTCTTATTCTTTCTTAAAAGATAAATGTTTCCCACCATTAAATTTTCTCTTTTTGTGTCATTACCTTGGTATTTAAATCCTATCCACTATTAGTTAACACAAAACTAGAGTCCAAAATAGGCACCAAATCATCAGTGAGGAGTCTCAGGCACTGAAAATTAAATCAGTGCAGGATCAAAAGGAAAATGTGTTAACCACTTAAGGCAATGTGACAAGAACAAATTAGTCCTAATGATGTTACTAAATTTTTTTTCAGATCATCGTGATAACAATAGTAAAGAAAGATAAAACACGGAGCACGTGCAATTACTGTATATATATACTGGATTATGAAATGGATTACATGATGGGTGAGAAATCATGGGGATGGCCAAATGTCTTCATTTAGGCAGGAAGCATGATTAGTTATAGAGGGCCGTGATGTGTCCTGTTGTTCTTCCAAAGTACAGAGCAGTCAGGGTTGAAGGATTAACATCCTAATGTCCCTAGGTTGAAATCAGGAACCGTTGCCCCAGATAAGCAATAAACACTGGCCAGATCCTTTAAAAAGTCATCAATGGAATTCACCTGTCCATCTAGCTGACAAAGTTTGATTTACATATTTATTAATTTCATTTGGAAATTACTCATTTTGTTTTGGATTGTTGGAATTATCTACATTAAGATGTAACAGGGACAAATTTCAATCTATTCTCATTGAATTCCAGAACTATTAGTTTCTATTTGCAAAAAAAAGCTGACATTCTCATAAACTGAGTCCATTATTTGGCCTACCTGCAGGTTTCATGCCATGCTTGCCCAGAGATAATTAAATTACAAATTAATGCAATCCATTAATATTGTACTCATTCAGTGTGCCCAAAGGTACTTCTACTTATCTGAATTATCTCTGTTTCTCCCCCTTCCTCTGCTCCTGCTCCCTGTTATGCCTCACTGTTTCCACATAATTTGGAAGAATGAGACACACAGGTCTTAGCTTCAGTTGGCCATGTTGGTTTACATAATTTGGCATGATATTGGGCAAGATTATCCCCAGCCCCACTTTTTATCTCAGACTACTGCTTCTGATCTGTGAGAAATCTGCTCCTATACATGTATAAATATGAGAATGCATGTGTTAGCCTGTGTACAAGCATACATGCATACATAAATACATATGACTGTATTTCCACTTTTATCTTGATAAAGAAATGTCTAGGTAGCCACAATGATATTTGAGACAACATGTATCTGTTTTATCTTTCTGTATTCCCAGAGCAGAATGAAACCCCCACAACCCAAAGAGAAATGTTTAGCAACCACCTACACCACTTAGATACAATTAAGTCTATGGGGCCAGATAGGATCCACCCAAGTGTACTGAGGGAAGTGAGGCAGAAGTACTCACCAAGTCAGTCTCCATCATTGATCAGTAGTCTGGGAGGTCCCAGTTGACTGAAGATTAGCAAAAGTGATGCCCATCTACAAGAAGGGCTGGAAGGATGATCCAGGGAACCAGAGGCCTGTCAGTCTGACTTCGGTGCTGGGGAAGGTTATGGAGCAGATCATCTTGAGTGCCAACACATGGCATGTACAGGACAATCAGGCGATCAGGCTAGTTCTGCATAGGTTTATGAAAGGCAGATCCTGCTCGACTCATCTGATCTTCTTCTATAACAAGGTGACCTGCTTAGTAGATGGGGGAAAGTCTGTGGTTGCTTTTTACCTGGACTTTAATAAAGATTTTGACCTGGCTTCCTACTGCATTTTCCTGGAAAAACTGGATGCTCATGGGCTAGATGGGCATACTCTTTGCTGGGTAAAAATTTTGTTAGATGGCTGGGCCGAAAGAGTTGTGTTGAATGGAGTTATATCCAGCTGGTGGCTGGTCACAAATGGTGTTCCCTAGGGTTTGTTATTGGGGTCATTTCTGTTTAATGTCTTGATCGATGATCTGCATGAGGGGCTTGAGTGCTCCCTCAGTTATTTTGCAGATGACACCAAGCTGGGTGGGAGTGTTGATCTGCCTGAGGGTAGGAAATCTCTGCAGAGGGATCTGGACAGACTGGATCAATGGGCCAAGGCCAAGAGTATGAGATTCAACAAAGTCAAATGCCGGGTCCTGTACTTGGGTCAAAGCAACCCCATGCAATGCTACAGACAAGAGGAAGAGTGGCTGGAAAGATACTAGGAGGAAAAAAAACCTGAGGGAGTTGGTAAACAGCTGTATGAATATGAGCCAGCAGTGTGCCCAGGTGGCAAAGTAGGCCAATGGCTTCCTGGCTTGTATCAGGAATAGTGTGGCCCGCAGGTGTAGAGAAGTGAGTATCCCCCTGCACATGGCACTGGTGAGGCCACACCTTGAATACTGTGTTTATTTCGGGGCCTTTCACTACAAGAAGGACATTGAGGTGCTGGAGTGTGTCCAGAGAAGAGCAACAAGGCTGGTGAGGGGTCTAGAGAACAGTTCTTATGAGGAGCGGCTGAGGAAACTAGGATTGTTTAGTCTGGAGTAGAGGAGACTGAGGGGAGACCTTATCGCTCTCTGTAACTCCCCGAAAGGCAGTTGTAGTGAGGCAGGTGTTGGCCTCTCCTTCCAAGTAACAAACGATAGAACGAAAGGAAATGGCCCCAAGTTGCACCAGCAGATTGGATATCAGGAAATATTTCTTCACTGAAAGGGTTATCAAGCATCAGAACAGGCTGCCCTGGGAAGTGGTTGAGTCACCATCCCTGGAGGTATTTAAAAGATGTTTAGTTGTGGTGGTTAGCGGCATGGTTTAGCGGAGGACTTGTCAGTATTAAGTTTGAGGTTGGACTCAATGACCTTATGGATCTTTTCAAACATAAATGATTCTATGATTCTACAATTTTCACATCTGAGATAATGTGTTGAGGTTCCTTAATTTGCAACAGATAGAAAATAACACTTTAGAAAAGTTGTTCTATATTATATTATATTATATTATATTATATTATATTATATTATATTATATTATATTATATTATGTCATGTCATGTCATGTCATGTCATGTCATGTCATGTCATGTCATATCATATATTATATTATATCATATAATGTCATATCATATTACATTACATTGCATTACATTACATTATAATATATACATTTTTTGGTCGGTGTGTGATAGTTCTCTCTCAAAGTCTACCTGCTTCCTTCATTGACTAAAAAGGGTGTTTGAATCTGATACATATCTACATTCAGTGAACTGAATCTGAGTCTGGTACAAAAATCCTGTGTGCAGACTGGTTGTACTTTTTAATTGGCTAGGTTTCCCTCTAACTCTGTCCCGGAAAGTACAACACAAGAATATCCATTCTACCTTTTTTTTAATGTAAGATGTATGTGCTCCACAGGATACAGGCAGTTTTAAGTAATTTTTTATATTAAAATATGACAGCTCCACTAGACACCATCTAGAATAATCTTTTTCTATTCCTAAGGAGTATTGCAGCATAGTTTGAACTTCCTCCACAACTTAAGAACATGGTTAAGAAGATGACATGTAGCTATCATTGCAGAAGAGGAGTTAGCACACAGTTCTGCCATGACAAAGCTGTGGAGTTAAATAGTACGATGAAACTGTGCTTCAGGAGAGATTCACCACAAGATTAAGGCAGATCAAATCAGGCTTCCATTGTAGCAGCCCACAAATGAGCAAGATATCTAAGCTTCTACTGTACCCAATAGGGGACACAGTATATTTGTCAAGATGTAAGTAGTTTTTAGTGTAATTTGGGACTCCTTAGGTCATCCTACCTGGTTTCCAGTTACCTCTCCAGAAGGATAGGTTTCCCATACATGATCTTTCTTACTCGCACGTGCCCTACATTTTCTTGATTTTTTTGTATCATCTCGGTGCCAGAAGGCCATGTTTAAGCAACAAAAATGAGCCCCAAGTCTCTACTTAAGTGTGTTGAATCTCTAAGCTCCTTTGAATGAACATAATCTTAAGGACTCTTTCTGTCTTTGAATCTGAACTGTTTTGCTGTTCTGTGTGAAGCAGTTAAAAATGAGTGAAATATTTACATTGATATTTCTTCTGATTTTAACTGTATCAGTCAATGCTCTAGGAAAACTAGATTTCCTAATGGCCATTGTCAATATACATGGTAAAGCCAACAGTTACTTTTCTGTTTTCCTACTGGCTTTAAAGCTACTCATTTTAAATTTTGAAAAATGACATAACTGTATGAATTATGAGACAGTAAGAGGGATTTGGCTACCCTGACCTTGCTTCAGATACACAAGGATATCTCTTTGGAGGAAAATTTGCAAATGGACAAGTTCCTTTTTCAATTGAGATATTACTATACTAGTTTAGGTGTTTCGCTTCATGACATGGCTGGAAAATTGTCAGACACATAGAATATATGAAAAATAAATAACCTTATAAGGTGTAAAATTCACTAATAACAGCTATAAATAATTTAAACTAAAAATAAGAAGCAAACCCATAGTGAAATAGTTGATTTCATAACATTATTATGTTATTTCAAAACACATCATAAAACCAAAGAAACGAGATTGTGGATTATGAATATTTTGGCAATGATAAAGTTATATATTTTTTTAAATTTGTGTTAGTACTACATCTAGACTGAAAAGATAGCCTGTGCTTTTGATGACTGCAGACTCAATATCTTACTGTTATTCCATTCTGCTGACACACCAACGGGCTGCTTCTCCTATAAATCACTCTAAATCAATTTTATATTAGTGCAGATACAATATGAAAGACTCTAACAAATGCTTTCCATGTTATCAGGTATCTTTGACACCAGCAGGCTTAGAAGGCTTGTTCAGTAATTGTCAGGACAATGATAAATGGTGTAGCCCATTACAGTGAAGGACATCATTAAACCAACTAAAATTATGACTTCATGATTTAGTGGAACTATTTAAAATATATTTATGAACGTGCATAATTAGAAACAATTGCAAATACATTGGTAAAATATTTTACCTTAGAAAGAATGTGCATTCAATAAGCAACAGAGATATCACATAAAATTAATTAGTATACATATAGTATATTAAAAATCACTGTTGAAGCAGTCTGTGGAATATGCTTCTAATACAGAAACTGCGGAAAAATATGCAGAAGTAGTGTGCGCAAAACAGTTTTTTAATTGGAGATTTCTCTCAATAGTCAAGTGGATGTGGGTGTGACTGGGGTTATGGGTGGGAGTGAGAGTGGGATAGGGCTACAGAGTGACTTAAATTCATGGAGAATTAAGGCTGCAAATAGTGTCACTGAGAAGTGAATAAAGAAATGGCAGCCTTAACAAATACATATTTTGTACCTATTACTGAGGTAAATCTTAACAGTTAATGTAGAAATTATTTTCTATGTATTATTTTTATTGTTTTAATACAAAAACTTTAAAAATTTTGATAAATGTTTTGGTATTTTTTGATGTTGTTGTTGTTTAGTTGCTTTGTTTTAGCTTTTTTGAACATGATGCAGACACTTGTCTCTCTTTGTTCATTTCTTATTCTTTACTCATTTGCTTATTCTCCCCTTCTAAGAGATTCAGTTATGCAATCACAAAAAAGATTATGTGCCACCTAGGTGAGCAATCCTGCACTGAAATGAAAAATGGCAATAGGGAATAACCACAAGAGTCTAAGAAGACTCACAGATTGCATTTTATTTCATCTTTCCGTGGGAACCATTCACAGCTAAATAACACATTTGTAGATACCTGTACTGGTTCACATATAATCAGTTGTCATAAAAATGGCTTAGTTTGTCAAATAACTTATTCACAAAATAGCTTGATGATTTCTTATTTTATTATGCTTTCAATCATGACAAAGCTCCAAAAAGTTGACTGTCAGGATTTACTCTATTTTTACTATATAAAATCTTATGTATTTCAATTACATTGCATTGGGAGAAAAAAATAAAAAAGAAAAAGGAAAACCAAACTTTCATCTAGTAGCTTTAATTTTTATGTGACCTGGAATGAAAGAAAAAGGAAAACCAAACTTTCATCTAGTAGCTTTAATTTTTATGTGACCTGGAATGAATTCTGACAGAATTACTTGCAGTCAGATTCTGTTAAGATTAAAGCTTGGTTACCAGCTTCTATAAAAATTTGCAAAAGTATTCTTTTTCTAGCATGGAATTCTTCTTCTCCACTGCCCTTAAGAAATTAAACAGGAAACGAGATGGTGTAAACAACAGAGGTAAATTTTATCCTTCCAGTTTCCGTATTAACGTAATGCCCTGATTTAGGCATGAGTACAGCATGAAGGAAGGAAAAAAAAGAAAAAAAAGTCCCTTTTGAAGGCCTTCTGTACCTTGCCATAGTGAGAGTTGTTGGAAACAACTCCTGGTTATGTCAAAGAATTTTGATTTCCGAAAGAGTGAACTCAGTTAATGGAATTTCTGTCACAGATTGTGCTATGCATTATGTACAGTTGTTGAACGGATCACAGAATCACAGAATCACGGAGAATGGTAGGAGTTGGAAGGGACCTCTGCAGATCATCTAGTCCAACCCCCCTGCCAAAGCAGGGTCACCTACAGCAGGTAGCACAGGACCTCGTCCAGGTTGGGTTTGAATGTCTCCATAGAAGGAGAACATACAGCCTCCCTGGGCAGCCTGTTCCAGTGCTCCGTCACCCTCAAAGTGAAGAAATTCTTTGTCATGTTCAACTGGAAATACCTAAGCTTCAGTTTG
>Ga0065711_1050133_pt1 | contig 10972 bp, 5 predicted proteins | sample Hoacrofraction12_FD_59098 | JGI IMG/M metagenome (GOLD analysis project Ga0065711, IMG submission 59098) | Hoatzin crop microbial communities from Cojedes, Venezuela - Epithelial fraction 12 v2 (version 2) | ecosystem: Host-associated > Birds > Digestive system > Esophagus > Crop | place... | reverse complement strand
TTCTTTCCATTCTCCTCCGCACGCCGGCGGGGGGAGGGGCGGCCGCGTGGCGCTTTTGTTGCCGGCGGCAGCCGAAACCAAAACACACTGACAAAATCTGTTTGTTCCATAACCTTTCTTACAGCAGTAGAAATTATTAGGTAATAGCCTGAAACAGAGTCATACAAAATACTGGATATACATTCTGGGTGAAATTTGCCCTCATGCAGAAGCCAGCATAAAATGTCCCATTTTTTCTCTTAAACTTGCACTAAGATTTAGGCTGACAAAATCATTTGTGATCTTTGTGTGTAGGCAGCTGGTGGCCAGAAAGGTTTGATCCAGAGAGGGATGAAAATCTAGTGGGAAAGAGCCCTTTATTTTTTAGCCCACACTGTGGTGTGCTTGACTTTGTATTTTTCTTCTAATGTATTAGACTTTCTTTACCTCTTAAATCATGTATGTCTGCATTGCTGTCAGTATAGCAAGTCAAACTGAGGTTAATGTATAAATGATTGGCCCATAGCTGGCCATAGTATGGAGAGATGTGATTCATAGCTGCTCAGGCTCTTGGCTTTTAAAGGAAATATACCAGTACTTCAAAGTTTCCTAGTTTCGTCTAACAAGAATACTCTAGAAGAGCTAAGAACAGACAATTCCAGAATGTGTATGCTGCAAATGAACTCAAACTGTATTCAGAAAGATTAAGCACTGTTTGTTTTTATGCCTGTTTGGATCAGTGCTTTGTTATTTTAGGGACTATATCTGGGGATTGCAGGTATAATAATACTTCAAATAATAATAATAATAATGGTACTTCATTGAACATACTTCAACTTAAAAGAGCAATCATAACTTAATAATCAAAAAGCTAGTGATAAGGGTCCTAGAAGGACAGGAACAAAGGCTGACATGAGTGATTATAATACCATTCGCTCCTGTACATTTGGCATTTTATACTAACTGAGGATCTACTTATTTCCCTTTCTCTGAAGGGCGTGAAGATGAACTGTCAAGTTTGCAACAACATCTCTGATAGCCTTCACATACCAGGAATGTGCATAGATGGTTGCTTTTCTCCTTCACCGCTAACATGCATTTATATTTATATCAGAGGTAAGGTATAATTTCTGGGGGGAAAAGCACAGCAACTATACTGGCAAATGAAGGAACAATGTTTATCTTTTTTTTTGAAGTGTACACAAACACATTTCAATGCTTACCATTTTCAGCACTGAATTTTTCCTTTAAATTTGGGACTATTTAAAGTCATGCCAGGCTTGGAGTATACAACATAACAAATTTCATAGTAGTGTCGACAGATCCTAATAAGATTTTTAATAATTACATTATATTCTTTAGAGGCAGAAAAGGCCTTCTCCCTGAAGAGCTGGAAGTCTGAGAATTAATATACATTTTTTTCCATAACCCCTTACAGAGCTGTGTAAACTAGGCTTTTAATATAAAGCTCTTATCTTCTTGTAGTTCTCACAAATAGTGAAATGCAACTGCCACAATGAAATGTTCAGAAGTTACATGAAAACCTGATTATATGTCTTGAATAATAACAACAGCATTTTGCTTTATAGAACAGTTAACTTTCAACACCTTAGAGCTGATTTCTGTAGGCACTGTAACATAAAAACTTTATAATATACGTATTGTCATAAAGTATACAAATTTTTATTAGCTTTGTGAACATAAACCAACATTAAATAGTTTTTTCCTATATTGATGTGCAGGTAGGAACAATAGAAGCCGATGCATTGCCCTTGTATCACGGGCCAGAGTTGCTAAGACATTGCGTTTGCTGTCAGAAATGAAGCTGCCCGCTTCACCTCCTATAATTTCATGAAATGTAGCATAATTTGTAGTGGGGACCTGTGGCCTCCAGTGAGTTCACACATCAGTATAACAATCAGCTTTCCTCAAATGTTTGTGAACTTCATTTTATTCCTTTGGTGGTTGTCTGGATGGAAGCCACTAAAAAGTCCCAGCGTTTCAGTGTTGCGAGTACTCCATTTCTATTCAGGTTGTTTGAAGCAGACAAAAGCATGAGCAAGGATCAATGTGTTTACTCATTTCAAGAAATTGTTCTTTTCACATTTCTAAGGTCTGTATGATCACATATCTGTTGTTATGGGGTATCTGGTTGCCTGGACTTGTTCTTTTAAGTTATCTATGTAACAGATAATGTAAAATTCAATATTCTGTCTTAGCCATGTTAACCATCTGGTAGTCTTTGGAATAGTCATGTTGTAACTTCCCCAAATCTATTTGTTATTTTAGTGCTCTAGGTATGGTGAGTGGAGGCTTCCCTAAAGGGAGATCACAAGGGTAATTACGGTTTAATGTGAAGTAGATGGAAAGCAGCTGTGGTAAATGGAAGTAAATTAGAGTTGTTATTTCTAACGAATAAATTCACAGTAAAGCCTCCCTTAATATGCTTCAAAAAGTTCAGGCGAGAGCTTCTCAATTTCTTTATGGCATATAGTTACCTCAAGGGGAAAGGAACAAGTACAGTTACTGTAACACCTGTTGCATTTTATAAGCTCGGTTAAAGGCTGGAAAGAAAAGCTATCTAGGGTTTCAAGCAGTCATTTCAGCATAGATTTCTATTAAGAATTACATGTAAATTATGACTGTGCCTTGAAGCTGATAAAAAAAAAAAGAGTTGAAAATGTGAAATCATTACCTTGTAGTTGTATAATTCTTCTAAAATAGATGAAAATGTTTCACACACTTGATGCTTTGCCTTTTTAAGGCTTATGTTTTATTACTTGCTGAAGATACTGCATTATAACAAAGTGACTATTGAGTTTCCTGACACTGAGATCTCTGCTCTCCAGAGTATAAGACCCTGCATACTTTTCCTGTGATATAAAGAGTGGGAGCTATAAATACTCGAAAGCTATCATTATGGTGAGGGCTTGTAAGGTATTGCTGTTATGTGAATTTAGGCCATTACAAAACTGGTTCGAGAAAACCAGTTTGGTGGGGTTTTTTTTGAATATAATATGGTCAGTGAAAAGCTGACATTTATTCCTTTTCCTTGCTCACTTCACTGAATTGCCACATTAGACTTGTACCCCCAAACCTTTCATCTGTGGAACATCAAAGTCACACTCCAAATCCCTGCTTAGGTAACCATGTTATTCCATTTCTGGATTTGTCCAGTTGACATCTCCAGAAGTAGAACCTTCCTCTGGTCCTCAGGGAGGGTCAGAATAGGAAATCTGGGGGTTTTTATCTAAAAGGTTGTATTATCTGGCCTGTAAGTATAGAAGGCTGTTGCTAAAACAGTGAAGTCTTGGGGAGATGTGTTATAAGGTGCACTTCGGCACTGAAAATGCTGGGAAATTATTGGTGGCAGGAATATTGCTTTCCTGTAATGAAAAGAGCACACATGCAAGGATTCATTTACAGATTAATTTGCCAAATCTCTGCTGATTAAATATTTCCTCACTAAACCTTTTACCCATCTGTTTCTCTGGAATTCTTTAAATCTTACCCACTTCACTTTAAAATAGCCAGTTTCTCATCTATGTGCTAGTTTCTAGAAGGAAGAGATTATACTGATAGTGTAGAAGTTCTAAATCCAGTCTGTTTCTCCAAGTCTTCTTACCTTGCCTAGTTTAAAACCAGAGAAATTAGAGAGTATTTTGTGTGTGAATAGTTAGTGCAAAGAAATACGGAAGACAGAGTAGTAAGAAATGAATTAGTCAAGGAGAATTTCTGATTTCACTTTATTCATGAGGAAGAAAAAAGTGCTTATGGCACTATGACATAGATTAAGACTTAAAATACAGTGGAATTCTTTCCATTGCTTTTACAGAACCTGTGCTGTAATGTAGGTTTCCTAGATTCATCTTTAGCTGCAGGGAGTGAAGATCTAACTGCTTGAGCTGGAATAAATTCAGTATTAAGAAATAAAATTGTTATTAGAATCCTAAGATTATAGTATTGAACTGACAATTATTTTTTATGAAAGCTGGCAACCCAGGCTTTTGGTTGTAAATTGCATTTTATCACAATTTTTTCCTCATATTTGCAGATCTCTTAAATTTACAGAGGATGGTACCGACGTGACAAAAGAATGCAAGAAAAAAACACATAATGTGGTAATTTTTAAATTCATACATTAAAACTAAATATAGACATCTGAGCACTTTAAAGTAATTCAAATAGACTTTTTTGCATTGTATTTAGATTATTGTTTAGTTTTAATTTGTGACAGTACAGAAATAAATTATCGATATTTTAAAATCAGAATCATGAGCCAGTACCATTTCCTTCATCATCAGCATTATTGAAAGTTTCTAGGTTACCGATAGCGCCTGTGTTGAAGTAAAGCACGTTTTGTCTGAGCCACATGCAAGAGAACTGAATTTGTGTTTTGTCATGAACTTTCCAAAATGAACTGAATAAATGTTCAAAAATGGGTATGTTAGAGACAAGTATTTACTGTAATGTTACACTATTGAAGTTAGGAGGGCTTGGCTGTTCCATTTTCCCAACAACAGAAAGCAGTTTTCTTCATTTTCTGATATAATTCTTACCATTTACATTTTAAATTTTGCATTTTCTTCTGAACACATCAGAATCATTTGACTCAGTCTCTCAATATCGTTTTTTTCCCCCAACAGATTTATCACAGATGGAAAAGTGTAAGGTGCTGAGAAAAGCAGAAGGGTGCACGTGAGTGAGCTGGAGAGAGTGGTGTCTTCCTACTTTTCCCCTCCTCTCCCCTCCTTCCTCAGAGAGAAGGCGCAGTCCTCAGATAAGAGGCTGAAGATGGAAGAGGCTACCTGGCAACAAGGTGAGGGACCATCATGACACACTAAGCCCTGCCTCACATAAGAATTTTACAGTTTCCCCAAGGTCGTGCAGAGCTGTTGGGATATTGTCATTTGAACCCTGACTGTACGGGGTGAGACCAGAACCTTTTGTTCTGTTCTCAGTGCCAGAGCTGTCCCTCCCACTCAGGTGTTTTCGATCTCACTAGAAATTACTGCTCACAGCAAATCACCTGCTGAGAAGAGCACTAATCATTGTTGGAGGAGGAGTTGGGGAAAGGCTAGACTAGGCAGAAAAAGAAGACATTTGCCTGTATCTGCAAACTGGTATCACTGGTAAGGAGATAAAAAATTTGAGTTATTTGCTTGGGATGTGGTGATAAAGCTTTTATTCAAGTGTTCATATCACAACAAAGTAAGATTTTTCTACAAATCAGTGGTGTGTGTGCATGCACTGGTATAAATAGAAATGTTCTAAAAAAACATTATCTGATAATCTAGTATAATTATTTTACATGTTTTCAAAATAAAGATTGGGCGAATTCAGTGCGTTCTCCATGTGCTATCAAAATTTGAGAAATTCTCTCCTCTACATTCCCTTTCCCTTCAAACTTTGCAGATGTAAAAATCAGTAAAAGGAAGTCTTGGAAAAACTTAAATGTGTAGTTTTGCTTACATTCAATTAGAAAAGAAACTCTTCCTTTTCCAGAAGGAAATGTGAAGTATCTAATGATAAATTCTTACTTAAAGCTCAGCCCAAAACTTTTCAGATAAAGCTGCAGCCATCTTTGCTTTTCTGTCTAGATGACTGTATGTTTCTATAAATGGCAAGACTAGTGCTATAGGGTTAGTGTTTCTCATAAAATTCTTGAGGGCACAACAGTGAGGAGTGTAATTGCATAGTGGTGAAAAGATGAGGAAGAGCTCAGAAACAGTAGATGAATCTTGCTTTTTAGGAAGATGATCCTTTGAGTATTGAACTTACACATTCCCTTAATGCTCTTTGTGTGAAGACATACAAACCCTGAGAGATGTAACTAAAAACTTATCATTCCTCAGCCTTTTTTTGTTCAGAGAAAAACAGTATGCAAACCTCTCTTGTGTAATTTGCCACAGTGGTTTTAATTTCTAGCCAAATTAAAATTGGGCTAAGCTTTGAAGTTTTCTTATTACCTCTATTTCTTCATATTTTCTTTGCTTACATGTGTGGGAATGTGTGCAGTATGTTTTTTGTAGGCTTTTTGTGAAAAACCAGTAATCTGCATAGACTAAAAAGTAGTGAAGACTAAAAAGGTCATAAAAGCACAGCGCTGCAGTACTTCTCTACTATTCGGTTACTTTATGATTACCCATGATTTTTAATAGTGGGATCCTAAGACGAGGGTGTAATTTTGAGAAGTTGTGCAGATGGGCATTTCTCTAGTCCCTAAGTTTGAATGTAGTTATGAAGGTGAGTTGTTCAGGATGTATAGAATGCATCTGTGTCAGGCCTGTGGTCTGTCTAGGCCACTGCTCTCTTTCTATGAGTGGCAAATAGGAGGTGCTAGTTAGAGCTTGAGAACCTGGCCCATGTCTGCAGATCATTCCCTTTTGTACTACCAAAGCCATTGGAGTAAGAGTTAACTATTTATTTTATTTTTTTTTTGTCTTTTTAAGAGTTTCCCAGCTTAGCTTTAGCAAGAGACTTTATTTGCTGCTTTTCCTTAGCTGAGCCAGAGGTAAATCATGTTTTTGTTACTGCAGAAATTCCATCCACTGTGTGTTTTACATGTTTAAGAAATTGTGCCTGCTTGAACTGATAGCCTTCTGTGTGTAGCCTTAAATGCATTCTACTGTGGGTACAAAAGATTGCAAACAGTGGTTCTATATGAAAAGCATACTTTACTGGCAACAATCACATATATTTTCTAAATCACTTGAAAGCTTTATGTGAAACTACATATGAAGCTCCAGATATTTTAATATCCACTTGGGTTAGTCAATGTAAATAAGGAATGATAGTCAAGTTGGTCATGGGTCACCCCTAAGTTGTAAAGCTAGTTGTTCTTGCAAGAGTTGAGCAATGGAAGTTTTGAGGGCTAAATTAATCACCAGCTATGTAACCTCATCCCAGTTCAGTTGTATTGCAGGAATTTGTTGGTTTTGTCTGAGTTTATTATATTAGTTCTCAACTCCTTTTTAATACCTGTAACTGAATCAATCACTGTTATTACTGCGAATAAAATCGGGAGCTGAAGTCATCTGAATGATCTGTAATCAATGTTTATGCACACTTAGCTTGTTCTCTTTCTATCTGTCTTTGCTCCATAAACTTGCTTTCTCTCCCTTTCTCTTATACCCCTTTTCTGTTCTGTTCTGTTTCCTAATCACCTTAATATTCATGCCCCTCTTTTTTTCTCTTTATTTGTGTCTGTACTTGGTTACTTACCATTCTTTCTGTCTCAGTGCAGAACTGAGCAACCTCACAAGAGCTGCATTTCTTTACTCTCATTGTACCTTATGCTCTGGTTTCTTCTGCTGTAACTTGATGTGGGTGGTTATCTACATCAGAACCCTGCTAATGTGATAACGTGCACTGACTCTCTGCAAAAGTCCAGGATCAGCTTTCTAGAGTCCCAGTTGCTTTTAATGGAAAAACCAGTTATGCCTGTGGCATTGTTTTCCTGTGATTCCTGCTCATATATGGATCCAGCACTGTTGGCTGCCAGTGTAGTTTATGAGAAATGTGGCTTTGTCAGAAAACTAGCCCAATAGCAGTTTCATTCTAAGCCCATTGTCTCCGGCTACCCCAGTAATTATTAGATCCAGCAGAAAGCCTGGTCCTAGATATATGTAATTCCTTCTGTGATGAAGAAAGATCAGATTTTCCTCAGATTAGGGATGTGCATGAAATCGTACTCAGTGGAAGGTTAATTTTCTACCTGTTGTAAAAGTGAGCTTCTTTCCTACTCCCTGACTCCAAAAATAGTTGCCATTTTTGGAAGGTTTGTGTCAGACCAAGTACTAGGTTGTTTTATTCTTTTGCTTTTTGTCTGTTTTTTAAGGAACTCTCAGTTAAAGAGGTTGATTCTTTCTAGCACAAGTAACTTGTATTGATGGAAAATAGAATGTTGCATTTCTGGAGAACTGTGTGAAGTGAACTATGTCTCTGATGACAAGGATCTTTTAAGAAATGTAGTATGTTAAAAATAACTTGATGGCAGAACAGAGATTCTGTGGAATATAATCCCATGGAAGGTCTTGATTTTTCATTTCTAACTGTTGGAACTGCACCTGGCAATGTAACGTAAGTGGTCCCATTCTAACGACTTTAAAAACAAAATTGAAACACACTGAGTGCAGGCCTGTCCCTCGACAGAGTATCTTGAGGAAGAGATATGTGACCTGAACAGATTTTAAAAATTTACAAGTAGAACTACCAAAGCAGGAAAACATTTCTCCTGAAGGCTGCCCAGATTAGTCTAATACACATCCTAGAGTTTTAAATCTTCACAATTATCAAACTATTTTGATATTTATAAACATAACAGCTGTTGGAAAGAGTCTGCTCCCTTTAAACTTCACTGTTGTGGTTTATATCCTCTTGTTCCACCACAGCTGAGTCATAAGTTTATCCATATATACGGATTGCCAGCCAGTTACGTCACTTTCTAGACACTGCTGAAGTTTTCCTGCTATGTTAGCAGTCATGTCAATAATGACAGATGTCATCTTTTCCATGTCCATATTGAGACCATGTGACCACAGAGTCTAATTTTCATAAGGAATATTTGCCTGCAACAAATGTCAGATTGACCTAATAATATTTTGTTCTGTACTTCCTCTCAGCTTTGTTTTCTCAAGCTAGCTGGATAAGAGTTATTTCAGTTGTAATTAGACCATCATAAATCACGTTCCATCATTTATATTCCCACATGGATGCTTGAGGGAAAACATAAGGTGAGAGTGTCATGGAGTAGTGAGGGCTGACTGCTCCCTGAGAGGAGGTGAGCCAGGAGCTGAGCGTGGTGACGCAGAGAGCTGTGCCCAGGTGAGGTAAGCAAGGCAGGCCCCGTGAGGGGAGCCAGGGCCAGGCGCAGCTCCGGGGTGGCCAGGTAGGGACAACGAGACAAACCAAGGCCAGGCTAGGACGTCAGCCTGCAGGTAGGCTGCATCTGCAGGGCCATGACCAGGCATGGGCTTGGCTGTGGTGATGCAGGAGGTGTAGATCAGGCCGGGGGCAAATGATGGAGGCTCAGCTTAAAAGCAGCTCTGGGGAAGGGGGTGCGACCCCTGGCTGTAGCGCTGCCTGGGACCCTCTCTGCATGGTCAGCGAAGGAGTGGGAGCAGCCTGCAGCTGCACTCTCCGGCTTGGCCCTGAGCCCAGGCAGACAAGCCTCTGGGAGGGGGATGCTGTTAGGGCCCTCACACACACTTTGCAGTCTTTAAACTTCTAAGAGTTGTTGAACACTGGTATATTTACTTATTCCATTCTTTAGTAAGATTTCTAAATCCATATTTAGAATCTTGATTTTTTTCAGACTACTGGAGCCTGAAGATCCTTGACAAAATCCCATGGGTGTGATGAATGTTCATGGCAGTTAAAGATTTCTTTTCTGTTTTACCTCTTCCAAGTTTATCATTATTATTTTGCTTTTGCGCTGGTGCTTGAAGCATTGTCACCTGAGGTACGACCCGTGCCAAATGAGATATGTAAATTATCTTTGGTTTGTTCTGTGTGGTTCCATTTTATTTATATTAAGTAGCAGCATCTGTGGGAAACGTCAGCAGCTGTGCGGAGTAACGGAGCCATAATGCAGGGCTTGTTTTCTCTCACATGTGCTGTTTAGATCCATGAGATGCCTTTCTCATTGCAAGGCTGTCTTAAAAGTTTTGTGATCACAGTTCTCCTTGCTTCTGGTCTGCCAGAGCAGTTGTTTTTGTACAACTTTTCAAACAATGTCTGAATTAATTCAGGGTGAAACCAACACATCAAGAAAGATGGCTTAATTTTTTTTTACACTGTGTCAGTGTGGGTTTTTAATTGCACTAGTTATTCTGGCTTGAATGAGAAGGGGAAAGAGAACGGGGTGAATGTGGGAAGACCGTGAGCATGAGGGACGACTACTGAAGCCAGCGTCTCAACTACCTACCTGCCGGGTGCATGAGTCTAATTTTGAAGCTTTTAGTGCTAGTAGTAATTTAGGTTATTTGCTCCATATCCCAACTCTCTGCCCTTGCTGCTTCCTCTCTTCCATGGTGTGCCAACACTTCCATTGATGTGATCCAGCTTAAAGGGAGCATGGAGTGTGTGGAGAGCAGGAATACCTTGGGATGATTTTCCCATGGGTTCCTATTGTGAAATCACGTATCTGTAAGGCACCAAATTAACCATGGAAGCACTTACTGTATGCTGCATGTGAGAAGACAATATTAGATACCAGTTACAGATTCCTACATGTATTTCTGGTGTGAGAAAAACCTCTGTTTAGAAGAAACGTGAAGAACTGATCAAAGATTTGTGGGTTTGCTCTAGTACATCTTCTTTGGTTAATTTAAAATGTAGCTAATATTTTTGGTAGAGAGAAAGGCAAAGTGAGTATTCAGAGGGAATTTAGAGCTTTTTCTGAAAAGAAGCATGGTCAAAATACCTATCAAGATCATAGAATCATAAATGGATGTGATGATATTAGTACATGTGATTCAGTTTATGCCATGGTATACTGACATGAAGAGAAGTGAAATGTGGCTAATACTTCAATACCTAAACTTTTTAAATACCATTCACGTAGACACTTAAAGGAGAAAAATGGGACCTTTTGCATTCTGATGTTTTTAGGAAATTTGGTGTCACCACTTAAGCTCTTACATGATAGTAGTCCGCTCTGAAAGAGTAATTCAGACAGCAAGGTCATGGTATAGAGAGCAGCTATCAAAGCATGTGAAACAAAAGGGCTTCTAACTTAGCTTTTTAAACCTTTTTGCTTTTACTTAGTCTGATGTGTTAAACATGACCGGTGTCACATTGCTTACAAAAGTAAACAGTGTAATAGTTAAAAACTCACATTTCCCTGCTTGTTTTAACCTTTCCCACAACAGTTGGTATTTGCTTGAACTACAGAACTGAAATGTTATAACAGTTTTAAATCTACCACCTGTCATTCTTATTTTTTTCCTCCACATTGCACACATAATTTCTTTTTTTTTTTTTTTTTTTT